>JACCDP010066362.1_pt1 | contig 23901 bp, 20 predicted proteins | sample 7445841 | NCBI WGS metagenome assembly JACCDP01 (sample SAMN15323441, study PRJNA562643) | freshwater metagenome | isolation source: river surface water | place: USA:Blue River Watershed | collected 2017-08-17
GATGTGTCTAAATCTATTAATACTGCACAATATTTTCCCTGTCCTTTAATTAAGGCTATCTCATCTATTCCTAATCTTTTGACTCCTGATGGTTTTGATTCTATTAATTCCGATTCTGCGTCTTTTAACATCCTTATTTAATCTAAATGGTTTAATAGGTAAGTTATCACCAGCTTGCATTCTATTAGCTGAGTTAAGGACAAGGTACTTAAGTAAATACATGGCTTGTAGTAAATTACTTTTACCTGAAGCATTTGGACCATAAATAGCAGCACTTGTAACTAAGCGTAAATCATCATTATTAGGTATAGGAAAAGTATTACTATTTAGCATGGTTTCATCTTCAGAAGCTACCATACTTATTGTTTGCTTTTCTTGGATTGAACGATAATTTTCTACGCTAAATTCTACAAGCATGACTTTATTCTTAGTTGGTTATTTGCATATAACCCACAAATAATTATAAATAGGAAAAATTATACTTTTTGTACTTGCTAATATCTAGGTTATAGCAAATTTTATTTGTGGGCTTATTCCAGCATACATAAAGAATGAACAAATAGCTCTAGTTATAAAACTAAAGCTATTATCAATGTGTGGAAATTCAGAAATTCTACTTACTAAAACTGTAAATTTGCTGAGTTTGTAAGTGATATTTTAGAGATGAAGGTAATACACCATCGGCGAAAGTTTGCCTATCTAACTGCACCTGCAAATTGTTTAAAGGATCGCTACCGGTAGCAATCAGAAATTCCATTTTTTGAATATAGGGCAAAGAGGCGATTTCATCTAAAATCTTACAGATGGCTTGCAGGTATGGATGACCTTTTTGTTGATACCAGTTAGTTTCAGCAATATTAGCTTGATCAAAGCCCAAATGTACAGTTAAAGATGGTTGATCAAACAAAGCAATTCCTAATGGGCGAGCTTCTTCCTGTAATAATAAATGGTGAATTTTGGCTAAATGCCGTAATTTTTCTAACCGTTCATAGCGTTCGGTGATAGATTCCGGTTCATTCTCCCAGTGTATTGCGACTGTTAATAGATAAGTTTGTAACAGCATATGTCCCAATTTCTTGGCTTTGGTAGCTAGATAATAGGAATTGAAATCATTAGATTCAATCAATAGGGGAACACGATCTACTACTTCTAAACCATAACCTTTAACACCAGCAATTTTGCGGGGATTATTGGTAATGAGGCGAATTTTGTTTATACCTAAATCCATGAGAATTTGCGCCCCCATACCATAATCGCGCAAATCGGCGGGAAAACCTAAGCGTTCATTGGCTTCTACGGTATCTAATCCCATATCCTGTAAGGAATAGGCTTTTAGCTTGTTAATTAAGCCAATACCTCGTCCCTCTTGACGTAGGTAAACAACGACACCTTGTCCAGCATTTTCAATCATTTTTAATGCGGCTTCTAACTGCATTCGACAATCGCAACGCAAAGAACCCAAGGCATCACCAGTTAAACATTCGGAGTGCATTCGTACCATCACAGGTTCATCTCGGAAATTTGCCGGATCTCCCTTGACAATTGCGACGTGATCTGTATTGTCTAGGGTGTGGCGATAGCCGTAGATATTAAATTGACCGAATTGGCTGGGGAGTTTGGTAATGATTTCTCGATAGATGAGGCGATCATTTTGCAGACGATAACTGATTAAATCAGCAATGCTAATAATTTTAAGATGATGATTTTTAGCATATTCAATTAACTGATTTAACCGTGCCATGGAACCATCAGGGTTTTGAATTTCACAAATTACCCCGGCTGGATAAAGTCCGGCTAGTCGGGCGAGGTCTACAGCAGCTTCTGTATGTCCGGCACGTTTGAGTACGCCTCCCTGTCTCGCCCGCAATGGGAAAATATGTCCGGGACGGCGGAGGTCTTCCGGTTTTGTAGCTGGGTTGAGGGTGACTTGAATGGTGCGGGCGCGATCTTCGGCGGAAATACCTGTACTAACGCCCAAATGGGGACCAGCATCAATGCTGACAGTAAAGGCGGTTTGGTTAGTATCCGTGAGGTTGCTGACCATTAATGGCAGGTCTAGTTCATCGAGGCGATCGCCTGTCATGGCCAGACAAATTAACCCCCTGGCTTCCACCGCCATGAAATTGATCATGTCTGGGGTGGCAAATTGGGCGGCACAAATTAAATCGCCTTCATTTTCTCGATTTTCATCATCCACTACCACAAGGGCGCGACCGGCTTTGAGATCGGCCAAAGCGGCATCAATAGAATCAAATTTAAAGGTTTGGGTGGTCTTAGGCTGTGACACAAAAAATTTTCAGCTACCAACGTAAATTTTTTTAACAATTTCTTATTGTAAATTGTAGCTTGTTTCTCGGAATTAGATAGTTTTGTGTAATAACTCAACTTTTGACTGGCAAGAATATAAATTTTTTGTTTGCGAGATTACAGCAAGATTCAGGAGTCAGGGGCAAAACTGGCTTTGTGTATAGGTTTCAATTTAGATTCTGTACCTCATAGACATACCATCTGCTGTATCTACAGCAACGCTGTTTTTTATTATAAAAATATATACTTAAAATCTCAGTGATTCTATCGCTAGTATAGAATGTTCTTTTAAGAATCAGTAAATAGAAAAACAGAAATTTCACCGAAATTATCCGGATATAGCAAAATTATGGATGAATGCTCAAATAGTAGATGCACCTTAATTAAACTATTACCCTCGGCTTGTAGCTGAGGGTCTTTTTTCCCGCTGGGATTTCTATTCTAACAACTGGGAATCAAGAATGTCAAAAATTTATTTGAAAATAGCAGGCAGTAAATTGGGGGCTAACCATAGAGCGTAACCAATGAAGCCAAATATTAAAGTAATTAAAACAGTAGCTACATAGCTAATGCACATTAGTAAACCATCAGATTCAATGGTAGCGATCGCTAAAAGTAAAATTCCCACGGTAGGAATAGGATTAGTGAAGGGAACGGGAGAAATGAGTAAGATGGTTAGCCAGGAGATACACAGGCCATTAAATCGCCAAGTTAAAGGATGATTAGCCACTTTTTCCAATCGAGGCCGGGCAATTTTTTCGATAATTTTGGTAACTCGACGGAGATTTTGCAGAATAACTTGGGCGAAACTGCTGGGAAACTGATAGTTAGCGATTTTTTTGGGTAGCCAAGGCGATCGCCGCCCCAATACCATTTGTAATGATAAAATTAAGCAAGCACCGCCTAGAGGACTGGTTAAACCTGGAGGCATAGGAAATAAAAAAGGTAATACTAACAGTGTAATTACCAAGCTAAAACCCCTCTCGGAAGTTTCTGTGAGAATGTCACCTAAAGTTAGGGGTTGTTCACTTAAACGTTGGAGTAAGGATTTAATATCTTGGGAAAACCTTAAATTCATGTTTGTGATCGGTAAAAAAAGTTAATCATACTATACCAAGCTTATAGTTCTGGTACTAAAACCGCTATAGCTTTAGGAATGACACGAAATACAGCCGGAGTATGGGTGGTGATTTCTCCATCCGTATTAATAGAATGGGGTTTACGGGTATATACTGTGATTTCTTGGCCTTGAATAGCCCGGACACTTTCCCAATCAATATGTCTACCTTGCCGCATAGATGGAAGCAATAGTATTATCTGCCACCAATGATCAATTTCTAAACTATAAAGATCAAGTCTTTCATCATCTATAGCCGCATCATGAACTACAGCCATACCGCCACCATAATAGCGACCATTACCGACGGCAATTTGTACAGTTTTGACCAAAAATGATTCTCCATTAACTTTAATTTCTGCATGAAAAGGGCGGGATTTCCAAATTACTTGAAATGCAATAGCGGCATAGGCAAATATACCCCAACGGCGTTTAATTTCCTTAGTTAATCCCTGAGTAATTTTCACACTTAATCCCAAACTAGCAACATTAAAAAAATACTTACCATTGACCCAACCTAAATCAATCCGGCGTAATTTTCCACTAGCAATAATTTGACAAGCTTGGGGAATAGAATTGGGAATACCCAAAGTTCTGGCTAAATCATTAGCAGTTCCCAAAGGTAAAATTCCTAAAGGTAATTGAGTATCAACTATAGCTTCTACAGTCGCGTTAAGTGTACCATCACCACCACCGACAATTACCAAATCTATTTCCTTGTGGTAGCGGCGAATCAGTGCCGGTAATTCTGTGGGGTTTTCTGTAGATTCTGTAATTATATTGAAACCTAATTGAGTTAAACAATTCAGGGCTTGTTGGTAACGTTCTTGTCCTTGACGGGCATGACGATTTACTAATAGTAGTGCGCGGACGCTCATTTTACCTACCTTTTTCTTTTTAGTTTGACTATTAAATTATCTATATCCATTTACTAAAAATCTCAGTCTTGGATATTCAAAAGGTTGAAATGTAACTTGTTATAGAATAGAATACAGTGATATGTCTCTAGGGTAGTTTAACCTACGCTATAGATCATACTATCAGATTTATCTTATAGATTATTTTCTAACTATTTCATTTTATCTAATCTATTAATGACCATTCAGCCCATTATTTTCTCATTTTTCTCTGGTTCAGGTTTCCTCGACTTAGGGTTTGAAACCACAAATTATAACATCGCTTATGTCAATGAAATTTTTCCCCCCTTTATGTCTGCATATCGTTATGCAAGGGCAAATCTCAAACTCCCATGTCCTGAATATGGATATCATCAAGGTGAAGAGGCTGATGTTAGCAAATTAATCATAGGAACACCAGCAGAAAAATTAAATGAATTGATGAAAGATGCCCGTAAATCATATCATATAATTGGCTTTATTGGTGGTCCCCCCTGTCCAGATTTTTCTATGGGTGGCAAAAACAAAGGACATTTAGGAGATAATGGTAAAGTTTCAGATGCTTATATTGAATTAATTTGTCAAAACTTACCTGATTTCTTTTTATTTGAGAATGTCAAAGGTTTATGGAGAACGACGAAACACCGCTTGTTTTTTGAATCTTTAAAAATAAAGTTACAAAAAGCAGGTTATATTTTAACAGAAAAGTTAATTAATGCTATTGAATACGGTGTACCTCAAGATAGAGACAGAATTATTTTGATTGGGTTTAAAAATAATTTTCTCCAAGATATAGGTATGAAAATTAGTAACCATGAGGTACTTTCTCAAAGTTCTTTCCCTTGGAATAATCACATTTTATATCCTCAAGAAAAAGTTTTTGCTTACCCTTGGTGCAAAACTGACCCCTTTCAGGAAAATTCTCTATTTCCTTGTCCTGATGATATTCCTGAAGAATTAACTGTGGAATATTGGTTTAGAAAAAATAATGTTTTAAACCATCCTAACGCTAAAGATTATTTTCAACCCAGAGCAGGTATTGTCAAATTTACTATTGTTGATGAAGGAGATGATTCTAAAAAATCCTATAAGCGTTTGCACCGATGGCGATATTCTCCCACAGCTTGTTATGGTAATAATGAGGTACATTTACATCCATATAAAATTAGAAGAATTTCTGTTGCTGAGGCCTTAGCTATCCAATCTTTGCCGGAAAATTTTGTTTTGCCAGAGAATATGTCACTGACGAATAAGTTTAAAACTATTGGTAATGGAGTTCCGTATTTGGCAGCGAAAGGTTTAGCACAAACTATTCTTGATTTTTTTGGAAAGTAGATTTACATATCCTTCAGTTAAGGAGGTTGGGTTAACGCAAGGAAAACGAATATAATGCTTTATCCACATAGTTTTGAAATCAAAATGCCTTTATCAACTCACCCATATCATCATGGAAAAAATAATTAATGTGACACATCGTCCGTAGACTGATAGTCCATAAACATTCAAAATCAGTAGATGGATGAATCAAAACAAAAAATTCTTGATGCTTTAGGTTATCTGGTCAGACAACGGAGGACGGAGTTAGGAATTTCGCAAGAAGAGTTAGGACTACGTGCTAACTTAGATCGCACATACATTTCCGGTGTGGAACGTGGAGTTAGAAATCCTTCCCTCACTGCTCTTGTCAGTCTTGCAGATGGCTTAGGTATTAGTGTTTCCCTTCTGCTAACAAATCTGGAAATCGAAGCCGATAGAATACAGTGATCAATAAACAAAATTTAGTCGAAACAATTAAAGCCCAATTTAGACAAGGAGCAACTCAATTACAAGTCTTTAACCTTTTATCAGATCAAAAATGGCATTGTAGGGAGTGTGAAGGAAAAAATATTGGCTCAACTCAGTATGCTGGTGGTGGCGGTATTCAGGGATTACAACGCGGGACTAGAAGTCGTCCTGGTCTTGTTATTGAAACACAAAAAAATTTTTGTCCAACTTGTCAACAAATACGTTTAGGAGATTGTTGGACAGGAGGGATAAAATCGGCTAATTCAGCGTCTAATATACCAGCTTCTTTAGTTCAAAGAATTCTCCAAGTTTATTCCTATACAGATGTAATAGAACAGAGACAAAGAGAAAAGCATGAGTTAGTTATTGATCATAGGTTTCCAATGGAACGTTGGGGGGAAAGTGAAGCTCCACATTTAACCTCTATGAGTGAAACCGAAATCAGGAAAAAATTTCAATTACTCAAGAAAGATGCTTCTGGAAATCACAATCTTTTAAAATCGAGAAGTTGTGAACGCTGTATAAAAACTGGTAAACGAGGAACACCTTTTGGTATTAGATTTTGGTATCAAGGAGGTGAAAATTGGACTTCTAAACATCAGCGAGGTGATGAAGCTGAGGAAGGTTGTATTGGTTGTGGTTGGTATGATTTTGAAGCTTGGCGTAATGCACTTAATCAAAAGCTGGTTGAATTTGTTCAAAATCAAGAAAAATAACAAGTTATTTTTTGTTCAGGTAAATATTATTTAAGTAAGGAATAAGTCCATAACCAATACACTCTGCTAAACGTGGAGGTACAGCATTACCAATTTGCCACATGGCTTTTTTCATACTGCCCTCAAAAATAAATGAATCGGGAAATGTTTGTAATCTTGCCATTTCCCTAGCTGAAATCACACGGTTTAAACATGGGTGAATATGTGTGCCACCATGATTTTCTTTTACAGTCATACTCGGTTTACCAGGATATTGTCTTTTGAAAGCATCAACATATTTTGTATATAGAGAACCACCAGGAGGAACTTGAGCAAGACGTTCCATATACTCCTGTGAATGTTTAGTCCACTCGTGATTAATTTCAGGTATTGGAGTATATTCTGGTAAATCAGAAATTGCGGACTCAATAGGTTTATATTCTTCTTGGTTTAATTGAGATTGAGGATAAGGATTGGGCATTCCAAATCTATTAGCGATAAAAATAGCTCTTGGTCGAATTTGAGGGACTCCATAAGCCGCTGATTCTAAAATTGCTACAGAAATATGAGGATAACCAATAGACTCAAAAGCTTCAATAATTGCTGTTTTTACATCTCCTTTTTGTATTGTTAAAATACCTGGTACATTTTCCATCACTACATACCAAGGACGTATTTCTGAAACAACACGCACAAATTCATAAAATAACCTATTTCGAGGATCTTTTGGATCGCGTTTTCCGGCTACTGAAAATCCTTGACATGGTGGACCACCAACAACAATATTAACTTCAGGTGATCCGATTTTTTCCAGCCAATCTTCAGAAGAAAATTGTTCAATATCTCCACAAAAATGATGACATTTTGGGAAATTTTTTTTGTGAGTAGCAGAAGCGATGGGACTAATTTCTAAACTAGCTAATGGTGTAAATCCTGCTTGAAATAAACCTTGTGTGATTCCCCCAGCACCACAAAACAGATCCACAAAAGTATATTGAGATAATGGACTTGTTGGGGAACTAACATCAGTAAATATCTTATATGGATCAGAATTTTCTTGATCTAGTTCGCGCTTAATACGCTCATAACGCCCTAATTTTGGCTTTTTTTGCTGTTTTCTAGGATTATGCTCATCCTCGTGGGGTAAAAAAGAAAGTTGTGTTCCTTGCATTTGATACTTGATCTGAAAATATTACTTTTATTGTGACATATAGTCTACAAAATATCAAGTTTGATATGGAATAATCATTACTCAAGTGGTAATCTGTGAACTTAATATGAAGTTCAAATTACAGCAAGGAAGGGTCAACTAAATAATCTGCAAAAAAGATGCTTGTAAAAACAAGCACCTATGCACAGAAATTCATAATAGTGGATTAACTAAACTAACCTACATCATCATGAGCGAAACGGTTAAACAGGAAGTCTAGCGCATAGTTCCGCAATTGATAATATTGAGGATCTTCCATAATTCTGGCTCTATCTCTGGGACGAGAAAAGGGAATTTCCATTACTTCCCCAATTTTGGCATGAGGTCCATTGGTCATCATTACTAACTTATCAGCTAAGAATAACGCCTCATCAATATCATGGGTAATCATCAAAACTGTACAACGGTTATCATTCCAAATTTTCAACAATTCCTCTTGTAATTCTTCTTTGGTGATAGCATCCAACGCCCCGAAAGGTTCATCTAAAATCAATACTTTAGGACGAATAGCTAAAGCGCGGGCGATAGAAACACGTTGTCTCATCCCCCCAGACATTTGCATGGGTTTCTTTTCCATGGCATCAGCTAAACCCACCATTGCTAAATGATCACGAACAATAGCGCGTTTTTCGGCTTCCGGTTTGGTGGGATAAACGGCATTTACCGCTAAATAAATATTTTCAAATGCTGTTCTCCAAGGTAACAGCGCATAGTTTTGAAACACTACCATGCGATCTGGACCTGGTTTAGTAATGGGTTGTCCTTCTAATAATACTTTTCCTGTGGTAGGAGTATTAAAACCAGAAACCATGTTTAATAAAGTGGATTTACCACAACCAGAGTGACCAATTACACAAATAAATTCACCTTGTTCAACTTCTAGATTTACCCCATCTAGAACTGTGAAAGGTCCTTTTTTGGTGGGATAGGTTTTAGTAACTTCTTGAATTTGTAAAAATGGCTCACGGTTATGAATTTGAGTAGATGCTTGCATTTGGGTTTTAGTAGGAGGATTGTTAGAAGTCAGACTACGGTTTTGCATAATTTATTTGATTGGTAATTGGTAATTGGTAATTGGTAATTGGTATAAGATCCCCGACTTCTAGCAAAAACTGGGCATTGTTGATCTGATTAAAATCAGAAGTCGGGGATCTGGTTTATGCTGATACTTTCCGGGGAGCATCAAGAATAACTTCTGCTACAGAAAAATCGCGTTTAATTTTCAAGCTGGTGAGATAAGCAAAAGGATCATCAGCGTTGAAAGGTTTGCCATCAAATAATTGAATTGGCTGACGAGTATAACTGATATCTAAACCCAATTCTCTGGCGGCGGTACTAAATACACCAACTCGACAAACTCTTTCTACTATTTCCACCCAGTTACGTGGGAAAGGAGTTTCTCCCCATCTTGCTAACTGTGTCATTACCCAAATTTGCTCAGTTCTGCTAGGACGATTAATAGCAGATTCACCGTAAAATTGATGATGGGCATAGTCCCGCATGGGGTGATTTAAATCGCAGGTGTTGATGCCATCAGGATCTTCAATTTGGATAAATTCTATGTCGGTACTGACGTATTCTCGACTTGCTAAAATTTCTCTTACTTCCTGGGCATTTTTAGGATCAGCGCAATATTTACAGGCTTCTAATAATGCTTTAGTTAAAGCAATATGAGTATTTGGATAATTATTCGCCCAGTCTTCTCTGACTCCTAAAACTTTACCAGGATGTCCTAGCCAAACTTCTAAATCTGTGGCAATGGTAAAACCTGAACCTTCTATAGCGGCGCGATAGTTCCAAGGTTCACCTACACAATAACCGTCAATTGTTCCACCTTTTAAATCTACCACCATTTGGGCAGGTGGAATATTTTTCATTTCTACATCAACATCAGGATCAATTCCTCCTGCTGCTAACCAATAACGCAAGAGTAAATTGTGCATTGATGCGGGATGTACTACCCCCATTCTGTGCATTTGATCGCGGGTTTTCAGGAGGTAATTTTTGAAGTCTGAAAGACTGTGTACACCCTGATCATAAAATCTTTTCGCTAGGGTAATGGCGTTACCGTTGCGAGTCATGGTAAGGGAACTGACAACTGGTAAAGGTTGGTTTTTGTTGCCTCCTAATGATAACCACATGGGCATTCCTGATGGCATTTGGGCAGCATCTAAATAACCACCGCTCATACCATCAACAATACCGCGCCAGTTGCTTTCTCTGACTAAATTAACTTCATCTAAACCATGTTTGATAAAGAAGCCTTTCTCTTTAGCTACTGCTAAGGGCGCACAGGCTGTAATGGGTAGAAAACCAATTTCTAAATTTACTTTTTCTAAACCATGACGGGCGATCGCAGGGGTTTTTCTAGCCCGTAATTTTTTGATGCGTTTTTGTTGGTTCAAAAAGTAAATCATTTCACTGCGTAAACTGTAGTAGCTGGGATGTTCTACTACTTCCATCCGTTTACGAGGTCTGGGAATATCTACTTCTAAAATGTCACCAATTTTCGATTCTGGTCCATTGGTTAACATGACGATTCTATCAGATAATAAAACCGCTTCGTCTACGTCGTGTGTCACCATGACGGCGGTAACTTCGTTTTCTTCGCAAATTTTCATTAATTGTTCTTGCAAATTACCGCGAGTTAATGCGTCTAATGCACCGAAGGGTTCATCTAGTAGTAATAGTTTAGGACGAATTGCCAAGGCACGGGCGATCGCTACCCGTTGTTTTTGTCCACCAGATAACATCCCTGGTTGTTTGTCAGCATGGGGACGTAAACCCACCATATCTATATGGCGTTCGATGATTTCATTCCGTTCTGCTGCTGGCATTCCATTTAATACTGAATCTACCGCTAAAGCGATATTTTCTCTCACAGTTCGCCAAGGTAATAAAGAGTAGTTTTGGAAAACTACCATCCGATCTGGACCAGGTTTTTTAATCCTTTGACCTTCTAGAGTAACCAGACCTTCTGTGGGTAAATCTAACCCCGCAATCATATTTAAAAGTGTTGATTTCCCACAACCAGAGTGACCGATTAAGGAAATAAATTCACCCTTTTTAATTTCTAAATTAATCCCTTTGAGAGCGATATATTGACCGCCACCGGTTAATTCAAAGACTTTATCAATTTGATCAACAGCAACAAATACTGACATAGTTTTAGATTTTGGATTTTAGATTTTGGATTCTGGATTTTGGATTATCAATGGGTTATAGGTAATTGGTAATAGTTTTCCCAATTCCCAATACCTAGTCCCCAGTGCCTATTTTTGCTCAGTAGGTAAAATCCAGTTTTGTAATGCAGCCATTAATTTATCCAGCAACAAACCAACAACACCGATATAAACTAGAGCTAAAATTACTTCACTAACGTTGTTGTTTTGATAAGCATCCCAGATAAAGAAACCGATGCCGACAATACCAGACATAACAATTTCTGCCGCAATAATCGCCAACCATGCCAAACCAATAGCAATTCTTAAACCTGTGAAAATGTAGGGTAAAGCCGCAGGAATTAAGATATTAAAGAAATACTCTTTTTTGGAAAGTTGCAACACCTTAGCGACGTTATTATAGTCAACAGGAATTTCTTTCACACCTACAGCCGTATTAATTAAAATTGGCCAAATTGCAGTGATGAAAATTACGAATAATGCTGCGGGTTCGTTTTGTCTTAAAGCTGCTAAGGAAATGGGAACCCAAGCCAAAGGCGGTACTGTTCTTAATAGTTGAAATAGGGGGTCTAACGCCTTAGACATGGTTTTATTCACACCAATTAATACCCCTAAACCAATACCAAAGATGGCTGCTAAAGTATAGCTAATAGCTACCCGTTGGAGACTAGCCCAAATTTGCCAGAATAACCCTTTATCTGTGCCACCTTTATCATAGAATGGGTACAAAATCAAGATCCAAGTGTCTTGAATAACTTTAATTGGTCCTGGTAAAGTTGCACCAGGAGTCCAGGAAAATAATTGCCAAATAGTTACAAAGACAAGTAATGCGATCGCTGGAGGTACAAGTTCAGGAAATTGCTTTTGTAAGGTGGATAAAAAACTATTATCAAGTTTAGGAGTAGCGGGACGTTTTTGAGCTACGGTCATATATTTTCCCTCAATGTTATGAATGTTTAGAAATTGTTAAGGTTGTGTTTTTAAGGACAAATTGTAATAAATTAGGCTTTTTTGATTTTCAAACTGTTGAGATATTCTTCTGGTTTTTCTGGATCGAATTTTACGCCATCAAAAAATGTTTCTACTCCACGGGAGGTACTGGTGGGGATGTCAGCCGCAGGAAGGCCTAATTCTTTCGCTGCTTCTTTCCAAATATCTTCCCGGTTAACTTTTTTGATTAATTCCTTGGCTTTGACTGCACCATTTTCTATATAATCTTTGGGCAAAAATCCCCAACGAACGTTTTCAGTGATGAACCATAAATCATGGCTTTGGTAGGGATAAGAAACACTACCTTTTTCGTCTTTCCAGTAGTAAGCAGCCATTGATTTATCATCAATTTTCCGTCCATCACCCATATCATATTTGCCTTGGTATGGTAGGGCTAAAATGTCTGGTGAAGATAAACCAAAATACTTTTTAGATGCAAGAATTTCTGCCGCTTCTTTGCGGTTGTCAAAGTTATCCAACCACTGCTGGGCCTCCATGATACCTTTTAATAAGGCTTTTGTAGCTTTGGGATTTTGGTCAACCCAATCTCCCCTCATGGCAAAATATTCTTCGGGGTGATTTTTCCAAATTTCGGCTGTTAATGCGGCCATGAAACCAATTTTGTCGTTAACCAAGCGGAATGGCCAGGGATCTCCGGTACTGAAAGCGTCCATTGTACCGGTTTTCATGTTAGCGACGGTTTGTGCTGCTGGTACGGTTAATAATTTGACATCTGTATCTGGGTCAATACCACTAGCTGCTAACCAATAACGAATCCATAAGTCTTGGTTAACGTGAGGAAAGGTAAAAGCTGCGGTGAAGGGTGTAGAAGATTTGAGTTGGGCAAATAGGGGTTTAGCTGCATCGAGTTTTAAGCTAATACCTTTCCCTAGATGTTTGTTAGCGATCGCAATTGCATTCCCATGTGTCACTAATTGCGCCAACAAATACATCGGGATTTTTCTGTTCCCTTTGGTAATTAAACCTTCTGTAATTAAGTGTGGCATGGGCATTTGCCATTGACCACCATCAATACCACCACCAGCAGAACCAATTTCTACGTTATCCCGTGCTGAACCCCAAGATGCTTGTTTAGAAACTTCTACATCGCTCATGCCATATTTGGCAAAGAAGCCTTTTTCTTTAGCAATAATTAATGGTGCAGATTCTACAATGGGGATAAATCCTAATTTGGCTTTAGTAGTTTCTGGTTTTTGTTCAGCACTAATATTAGCTGTTGGTTGAGTCGCAGTTTGTGTGGATGTACCACCGGTGTTACCTGCTTCTGGAGGGTTGCCTAGACAACCTTTAAGTAATACAGCACCTGCTGATGCTCCGGCAGTTACAATAAACTTACGCCGGGAAAAGCTATTCAAAAATTCAGACATAGTACATCTCCTGGATTTACAAAATTTATGTTTTGAAGCAAAAATACAAGCAAAAAATAAAGACATTCCTTGCACTTTTGTGGAAATCTTCTAGTTTACAGTCATCAAAAATTACACCTTTTGTGTTAAAAAAGGCTAATTTCCCTACTGATGACAGACATGGTTTAATTTCCGATTTGATTTGATACAGAGGCATCACTCAGCTAGTGAAAACTATCTTACAGTCTTTCTTCTGCAAGTGATCATTTCTAAACCACAATTATGAAATAAATATTATATTGGACATATAAGTAAAAACTTATCTATTGACCTACAATATGCGATCAAAGTCTAATCTATCTATTAAAATCTATGATTCCTATAAGAGAACATAGTTAAGAGAAACCAGGAATAAAGGTTTACTGTGTTGTCATAAAAAACTACATAGATAATTAATTATATGAATCATAGAATTAAACTTTGAAAAGAGATTTTAGGAGTTCAGAAGAAAGTAGGACTTATGTAGGGTTTGCTGAAAAAGTTGTCTGTGAGGGGAGGGAACAGGGAACAGGGAACAGGGAACAGTTTCAGCTATCTGGATATCCTTAATTTCCCATATCCGACAGGGAAAAATGCAACTGTTTTGAGACTCCATTTGCCAAAACCTTGCACTTTTTTGTTCGGAAAATCCGCAAAACCCTTATAAATAAACGGTTTTAGCTTTATCCAGCAACCCCTATGTATGAAGAAGTCAGGAAATAAAGTATCGCTAAAGCGAAAGCGTTGCTATACATTAAGAATCAAGCTCTTTTTCAAGTTCTACATGATTCTTCCTTATTCTACAGTATTTCCACCGTCCCTTTATATCCATCAATTTTTACTTGCTGACCATCTTGGAGGAGATAGGTTGCACCGCGCACGTCCATGACTGCGGGGATACGGTATTCACGGGCGATAATTGCCCCGTGGGAAAGTTTACCGCCAGCTTCAGCAATTAACCCACCAGCTTGGACAAGAACAGGAGCCCAACCGGAATCTGTGTAAGGGACGACCAAGATGGTATTTTTATCAATATTATGGGCTTCTTGTAAGCTGCGTAATACTTTCACCCGGCCTTGAATTTGTCCTTGACTGGCGGGAATACCTAATAAAATGTTGTCTGAGGTGTCAATTACAGGGGTGATGGGGTGAGGGGGATTATAACCGTAAACGACGGGGGGAACTTGTTGAATTTGGCTATCTTGGAGATATTGCGATCGCCTGTGGGCGATTAATTCTAATAAGTGATTTCTTAAACCTACATCTGGATTAATCACTAAACTACGAATTTCTTCTAATTCCAGAAAGAAAATATCTCCCAGTTCCAATAAAGCCCCAGACTGAAGCCAAATCTGTTCTATGGCCAAGAATGTCCATCGTAATTCTGCCAACAACCGAGAATAAACTTCTGTCACCCTACCTTTAAGATCAACTCGTCTTTGCACAGCATTTGTTTGTTCGGCACGGGACTCTTCTAATTTACGATCTGGTCTGATTTGTACCAACTGGATAAACAATTGTTTGACTGGTTGGGGGTTTTCTCTCCAGGTAGGAACGGAAATATCTGTAGCCACTTCGCTTAAATAACCATAATCCTCCAGTAATTCATTAAAATCATATAAAATCTTTTGTCCTTCTGGTGTTTCTGCTAATTGTGTAAATATTTCGTCTGGGTTATACTCATAGTTACCAGCTATTAAGATTTTTCTAGCATCCGCAGCCAAAAGACGCATCGCTCTGAGTGATGCTACCTCTGGGGTGACACTATTATCAATTTCTTCTTCTTTTGCGCCCAAAACTGATTGACGGATGGCGGCACTCAAGGGGGCTAAGATGCTGTAATAAGTACCTCGACGCAGTAAATCGAGAATTAAATCTATGCGGTGTAATAACTGATCTAGTGATAATTCTGCAATAACGACATTAGATAATTCTGTTAAGCCAGGAATGAAGAGTTGGCGATAATCGGATTTAAAGTCTTTTTCTAAATCTATTTCCCGTTTGAGTAATTTTGTCAGTCCGGGGAGATTGGACAAAGTGGAATCTAGGGGAGGTTTACTCATGCTTGCACCTCTAGTGAGAAATTCCAGACTTTCTGGCGGTAATCCCATTTCTAAAAAGATTTCTCCCAGTAGGGAAGCATTAAAGTAAGCTCTAGAGTAGTGGAGTATTGCTGTTTTAGAAAAGTCTAAGCCTTTAGCGCGATCGCCTAAAACTATGGTAAAAATTTGCCCCCACACCCCACAGGTTAAAGGGGAATTCACAGACCAAGTTAGGGGATGAATAACTCCGGGAATGACCTCGGCGGCAATTTTTCTTGTCCATAGTGGTAATAAAGTTGTGATTGGTCTGGCCTGTAATACCCACAGATTTTGACCATCATAACTCCATTCTATATCCTGGGGAACGCCTAAATAACGTCTTTCCAGTCGGCGGGCTAGGTATCCCACTTGTTTAATTAAGGCTTCAGTAACTTTGCCACTACCTTCAAATTGCAGACAAGATAATTGATCATCCCCTGTAATCACCACTCGATATTCTTCTGGTGTGACTTTACCAGATACAAGTTGACTGGGACTACCTTCTACAGCTTCAATAACTACGGTTTCACCTTGTTGGGCAATGGGATCTCGACTAAAGGCCACTCCCGAAAAGATGCTTTGGACTTGTTGTTGAATCAGTACCCCCATAGCCGCCTCTTCTGATTGACTATGGCGACGATATTCCACAGCGCTGGGATGATAATAGGAGGCTTGAACTTGAGCGATCGCTTGTGTAAGTTCTGCTTTACTGGTAACGTTTAAAATCGTTTCATATTGCCCGGCGGCTGAGGCTTGTTGGGAGTCTTCCCCAATGGCGGAGGAACGAACTACTAAAGGTGAAAGGGGTGACGGTTGCAAAAATTTAATTAAATGTCTGGGATTTTCTTCTGGTGCTAGTACCCAACCTTTAGGAACTGCATAACCCCAACGTTTAATTTGGGATAATGTCGCAGATTTACTTCCCACGACTTCCCCGTCTAAGTCATCATCTAGGGTAATGATCCGATCTTCATCATTGAGATATTGCATTACCTGTTGGGATTCTGATTCTGCTTCCTCAATTGGCAGATTCAGATCGTCGGGAATTTGATTATAAATCCAATAAATTAACCCAGACAACCCAAATGCAGCCACAATTCTCAGTAAATCCTGAGAATGGATAATTCCCACAAATAAGGGAAATAGAACCAAAACCCCAAATTTAACCGTTTCTTTAGATCGGATAATCAAAAAGCCAATGGCTGCTATTATGCTCACAAATGCCACTACCAATGGATCATGTGCCAGCAGTCCCCAGGATACATTGGTAATACCTGAGCCTTTAGTAGCAGCGTATCTACCAGCAACTAAAGCTATTAAAGCGATAATTTCCCAGGTTTCTTGGGAAGGTAAACAATATTGGGCAATGGTGACGACGGCAATTCCTTTGATGGCTTCAGAAACTACACAAATATTTCCGGCTAATTTACCCCCGTGATAAAATGCAGCCGCCACACTAATATTCCTCGTGCCAATCTTGGCTAAATCCTTACCACTAATGGCATAGGTAATCCAGGCAATAACAGGTATTGCGCCTATGAGGGGACTAACAATTAAAATAATGATGATACCTAAAAAATTGATCATTCTCTAATCTTTAAATTTAAAATTTAAGTAAACTTCTTGGTTATTAACAAAAATTTCAGTAGGTAAACGTGAGATAACCAAAATATGTGAAGAAAAGTAACATCCATCAAAACTTCTTCACTCCTGTCTCCTGCCTCTTGTTATAAAGGACACTAGAAAACAATTAAAGTTTTGCTAGTGTCCTGAATATTATTCTAGGAATCTAGCCTAGTGCATAGGCAGAAGTAAGCGCCCAAAGGATTAATCCAGCGATTGATCCTAAAAGTACCACAGTGGATATCGTAATAACTTTAGGTGAATCTGCACCTTCAAATTTCATGATTCCGCGATTTAAATCGGACATAGTGTTCTAAGCCTCCCTAAATTACAGGGCTAATCTGTCCGTTCTGATTTTAGTCTTTCTGTTGCCAGATGGTGTTAAATTCTCATTACAATTTTCAGCCGGGAAGAGACAAGAGAGAATTTATGGGAAAATTTTCAATTGTTGGTGTTGTAATTGAGTAAAATTGGTGTAATTTAATACTGTGGTATTCTGGAGATGCTAGTCAGCGAAACAAATAATGAAGGAGGTGATAGAGTTGGGATTATTTTAGAAGCGATCGCTAATATTAAAACCTTAACTCAAAATAATAATTGTCAGTTTTTATCATCACTCGCCATAAAACACCACAAAAGTGTCACAATATAGATTGTTAACTTTTTTAAACTCACATTATGAAAGCAATTTGGAATGGTGCTGTTTTAATTTTACTGTGAGTGATACCCAGGAGAAAATCTTTAAAGGAATAATTCAATTGCTACATCCAAAAGTCAGAAACCAAACACCTAGATAACTGAGAGGATGACAACTTTCCCATAACTAAATTAAACCGCTTTTATTGAAAAGAGCCAATTTATTAGACATCTGATGGTAATTAAATGTGCATAACCACCAAACCCTTGTAGGGACAACTCATGAATTGTCCCTACCATAATTTTCACTCCTATGTCTATTGTATCCAAGGCCATAGACTACTAAGGATTTGATTCTCGCAAGGGGTCACTATCTCTATATTCTCTATCATAGAGACTCAGCCGCATCCTTTCTGGGATTGATAATGGGGAATTTTCTTTTTCCTTCTGACTCGATGACTGGGAGAGTCTTCAACTGCTAATTCCTAACAATATCTGACTTAGAGAGGAAATTGCACCTTAAATGTTCGGTTATACCACTTTCTGCTTTCACACTAATGACTATAATCTCGTACATATAGCGCGCAATGTCTACTATACCCACCATTAGCTGCCCTGGCAAACAAGAGGTGAAAACCTGTGTACCAATGGATTTTACCAAGTCTCAAGGAAGTTTTATCCGCAAGTCAATCTCATCATGCTGAGTCTTTTCCAGCGAAAGCAGAACAGCAATGGCGTGTGAGTTTGGCCGCTACAGAAAATTTACTGCGGAAAACTTTAGCTACGAATGCACCTGATACTGTTCAAGGTTTAGTATTAGCTGCACCTGCACCTTTATTTAGTCATCCACAACTGACACAACAGTTACAAAGGGTAACTTTTACAGCTAAACCTTTTAACCCTTTGGCATTGATGCCATTTGATATGTCCTCGGTAATGGCGCAAAATATCAATCATATAGAAACCATTACTCCCCATAGTCCCACTTGTCAAGAGTCCATTTTACCTTTATTACCTGCTGATCCTCTCGGTGCGGAACAGTTTTGTTTAGTTTTTACAGATAAATTTAGATTAGTTTTGGTTTTGGCTGATAATCAGAATGGCAAAAAAGAGTTTTTATTTTCCTTTGAACCGGAGATAGTCAAACAAGCTTGGCAAGCTTTAGGTGCTAGGATAGTTTTGACTAATCCAGAATTGTTTGCTGATTTAGATATTAAGGTCCAAAATTATCCTTTACTTGCGCCAGATTACCAAATTATCATTCAATTTAGTCAGTTATTATTGCAAGAATTAACTATTACAGAAAGTAACCCAGTTACTTATAATTCAGTACCATGTCATGCCCCTACTTCACAGCCCAAACCTGCCCCTCGCCCTGATGTAGAATTGTTACAAGCTTTTGCCCATGAAGTCCGCACCCCGTTAACAACTATTCGGATGATGACGAGGTTACTATTAAAGCGTCAGGATTTACCTGTAAATGTGATCAGTCGTTTAGAGGTTATTGATCATGAATGTACTGAGCAAATTGATCGGATGGAGTTATTATTTAAAGCGGCAGAATTAGAGAATTTATCACAACCTTCAAAATTTGCTAATTCCCAATTGACACCCATGTGTTTAGATGAGGTTTTACGGCAAAGTATTCCGCGTTGGCAACAGGCAGCAACTCGCCGTAATTTAACTTTAAATGTCGTTTTACCTAAACAACTACCTACTGTAGTGAGTAATCCTGCTATGTTTGATCGGGTACTGACGGGGTTAATGGAAAATTTTACCCGCAGTTTGCCTCCTGGTAGTTGTATTCAAGTGCAAGTTATGACTGCTGGTGATCAGTTAAAATTGCAATTAACACCTCAGTTTGACTGTGAAAATAAAAGCTATACGGCTACTCCACCTATTCGTAAATCTTTAGGTCAATTATTAATGTTCCAACCAGAAACGGGGACTATTAGTTTAAATATGTCTGCAACTAAGCATTTATTTCAAGCTATTGGTGGTAAATTGATTGTCCGTCAACGTCCTCAAAATCGGGAGGTTTTGACTATTTTTCTGCCTTTAGAAGTTAGTAGAATTGAATAGAATTTAGAGTAAGTACCTGATCAAAATTAATTGAATATTCTTGATATTTGTGAAATATTGGAAATTGGAGTATCTACCATAAATCTAACTCCCTGTTGTGAGTATTTTTAGAATTTTTTGTAATTTATATTTTCCCATTATATCATGTCCGCCCAATCACTTAGAATGTAGTTCATCATTGTATTGCCTTTTCCCAATTACCCATTACCAGCCTCAACAGATATGATAAGTGTTCAACCGGACATGATATTATATTTGAAATATTTGCCCGGATTCAGATCCCCGACTTTAAAGAAGTCGGGGATCTTATTTCTATTAAGATAAAGTTTTCACCCATTCCCATTCTTGGGTTAAACCATCTCGTAAAGATACTTGGGGTTGATAATTGAGAATTTTCCGCGCTTTGGATACGTCAGCAGCAGTATGACGTGCATCTCCCATGGCTTTTTCAATATGGTTGCGTTTGATGGGTTTACCGACTATTTCCGCCATTGTATCTAAGACTTCTGCTAATACTACTCTACTACCACCGCCAATATTGAAAATTTGGCCTACTGCTTCTGGAACAATAGCAGCAGCTAAATTAGCAGCAATTGCATCACTCACAAATGTAAAATCCCTCGTTTGTTGTCCATCACCATAAACGGGAATTGATTCATCCGCTAACACAGCTTTAAAAAATTTATGAAATGCCATATCTGGCCGTTGTCTGGGACCATAAACTGTAAAGTATCTTAAAGCCACAAATGGCACACCAAAGTTTTTATGATATAAAAAACCCAACCGTTCAGCAGCTAATTTAGTAATACCATAAGGTGATACGGGTAAAGGTTTAATTTCTTCATTGGTCGGTAAAGTTTCCGCATCTCCATAAATACTAGATGTGGATGCAAATACTAATCTTTGCAACTTTTGAGCATCTTTGGCAGCTTCTAATAAAACTTGTGTAGCGTTAATATTTCGTTCAGTATAAGCTCGAAAACTTTGACCCCAACTTGCTCTCACCCCAGCTTGTGCCGCTTGATGATAAATCAATTCTACATCTAGGAGAAGTTTTTGCAAATCTAAAGATTGAATATTCTCTTCTACTAAAGTAAAATTAGGTGAATCTTGAAAATTAGCAATATTTTTCCGTTTTAAAATAGGATCATAATAATTATTAAATTCATCAATACCAATTACTTCATGCCCCTGTTTTAATAATGTCTCAGCTAGATGAGAACCAATAAAACCAGCAACCCCTGTGACAATAATTTTAGTCATGTTTTTTATTTGGGAATTGAAATTTAATGTTGTTTTATAGGGTTTAGCAATGCTAAACCCCTACATCTAATCATTAATTGATAATAAACCAGAGGGAGGAGTAATTTCAATTCGACGAGTTTCTAAATCTACAACTGGAACAATGGCCATGACAAAGGGAATTAAAACTGTTTTTCCGGCTTTATTTTCGGCAAAAGTAGCATCTAATTTTACTTCTAATAAATCATGACCGGAAGGCAATATATCTACCACAGTTCCTACTAATTGTCCAGATGATTGCATGAAGACTGGCAACCCTAGCAAATCTATCACATGAAATTCACCTTCTGCTAATTCTGGGCGATCGCTAATCGGCACAAACAACCGACAATCACGCATATTTTCAGCTTGATGGCGATCGCTTACTCCCTTCAATTTAATCACATAGAGATTTTTATTCTCAATATACCGCCCATATAACAATTCTACAGGTTGCGGTTCTGTTTCCCCTGGACGCAATAACCAGCGTTTTCCCGGTTCTTCAAAGCGTTCAGGAAAATCTGTATTCGGATAAGCCCGCAACTCCCCAGTTAAACCTTGAGGTGCGACAATTTTCCCAATTTCTATCCAATCATCCAAATTGGGAATTGGCTGAAAATCGCGTTTATAAGCCTGCACAGGACTAGGAACAGGTGATTTTTGAACTTTTCCCCCCTGCTGCTTCGTGTTCTTCGTGCCTTCGTGGTTCATTTCTCTTACACATTTACAACTGCACTTTGATAAACCTGTTCAGCAACCTTAGCTAAACGCTGCATACCGATAGTAATTTCCTCATCACTACCAGTTAAACTAATTCGCAGACATTGATGTTTGTGTTCCCACTCCTCTTTCAAACCGGGGAAGAAACTACTACCAGGTACAACAATTACACCAACTTTCTTTAATTCCTGGTAAAATTCCCAATCTGTCATGGGTAAATTTTGCAACCACAACCAGCCAAAAATCGCTCCTTCACCGCGATGTAAAAACCAGGGTATATTTTTAGGCATAGCTGCTTCTAATGTACTTTCTAACACATCAAACTTTTTCTGGTAGAAAGGACGAATCACATTTTCCGCAATATTTGCTAATGTACCTGATTCTATCGCTCTGGCGGCGATCGCTTGACCATATCGAGAAGAATGAATTCCTACATTGGTTTGGAAACATTCCAAAACTTGAATCAGATTTTCATCACCAATGGCTACGCCAATCCGTTCCCCAGGTAATCCCGCTTTTGATAAACTCATACAATGGAGAATATTTTCCCCAAACATTGGAGTCATTTCCGTAAAATTCAAGGCTGGGAAAGGCGGTGCGTAAGCTGAATCAATCAAAACAGGTACATCATAAGGTGCAGCTAAAGCAGCGATTTTATTCACCTCATCATTAGTTAATACATTACCCGTAGGATTACAAGGACGGGAGAAAATTACACAACCAGTATTTTCTGTAATCGAAAGTTGGTTAAAATCAGGACGATATTTAAAGCGGTGCGCGGCTGTATCAATATCTAAAGTGGGTTTATAAGCAATTAAAGCTTCTGGATATAAACAAACACCGCCATAACCAGTATAGTCTGGACTTAAAGGCAAGACAATTTCTTTTAAACTGCCATCTTGTGTATATCCACCAAAAGCGTTAGCCGCATAAAAATATATAGTTTGACTACCAGCAGTAATTAAAATATTCCGGTCAGTTAAACTTAACCCATAACGCTGGTTAAAATCCTTAACAATGGCCTCAATTAATGGTGAATAACCTTGACTAGAACCATAACGACAAACAACTTCACCATATTCCGAACTAGCTAATAAATCTGCCGTGCAATCCCGCCATAACTTTTCTACCTCTGGTAAAATCAACGGATTACCCGCACTCAAATTATATAATTCCTTTCCCTTACTAGCTCTGAGGGTTTCGTTGATATCTTTCATAATCGCTCTCACGCCAGTTAAGTTGGACATTTGAGCGCCAATTTTAGTAAGGGCAGGTTTTATCATGTTTGTTGTAAACTAAATTAATCGCCAAAGTGGATAGGTAATTGGGTGGTTGCAGCTAAGACAAAGTTTATCATCAAAAGAATTCAGGAGTCAGAATCCAATTCTCTATAATAGCTACTGCCTTTCACCAATCTAAACTAATGAATGCGATTTTAGCAAAGATCCGCGGAATTCCCCATCCCTCTTAGTGGTGTGTACGGCACTCGTCCCTTTCAATTAGTAACTGGAAGAGTTTGGAAAGGTTCAGCTTTTGGTGGTGCAAGAGGACGGACGGATCTACCTAAAATTGTAGATTGGTATATGGATGGTAAGATTAATATTGATGATTTAATTACTCATGTAATGCCAATTGAAAAAATTAATGCTGCTTTTGATTTAATGCACAGAGGGGAATCAATTCGCAGTGTGGTGACTTTTTAGAATTTGTCTCAATGGACATGGAAAGAACCCCAGCAGTAGCTGATACTGGCTTTGTTGTAGCCCACATTCCGCACCCTCAACTGTCACAGATCAAAAAAGCCATGAAAGTAGTACATAGCAACTAAAGTCAATCCAAAGATTAAGAGGCTTAATGAGAATAAGTAGCATTAAAACCCACATTCCGCAC
>JACCDP011367800.1_pt1 | contig 23895 bp, 20 predicted proteins | sample 7445841 | NCBI WGS metagenome assembly JACCDP01 (sample SAMN15323441, study PRJNA562643) | freshwater metagenome | isolation source: river surface water | place: USA:Blue River Watershed | collected 2017-08-17
GGCCGTAGCCGAGGAGGCCGGCGGCGAGCGCGAGGTGCAGGATCAGCCAGACCCGCTGCCAGCGCGGCCGCTGGCTCCAGGGCTGGTCGGGATTGAACGGGTCGAAGATCAGCCCGATGCCGGCGGAGCCGGCGGCGCTGACGGGGTCGTCGCGCAGCAGCCCCTGGTACGCGGCGAGCGCGAGGGAGAGCCCGTAGGCGATCCGGTAGAACCAGCGGAGACCGGGGAGGGAGGTTTTCATGGGAGAGGATGGGAGTGCTCTGGTGGGCTGGCCCGCGCCTCAGGCCCGCCGCAGCCGGCGCCAGAGGTGCACGAAGGCCGTCACGGCAAAGGTGCCGAGGTAGACCGCGCGGCCGTTCACCGGCGGGACCGCGCCTGTTGCCGCCAGAAGTTCCCAGCAGGGGGCAACGATCGCGAAGACCTGCAATCCGACGAAGCTCGACCAGAGCAGGTCCGAGACCTCGACCTCGTCCACGCGGCGGATCCACACCACGGTGAGGGCCCCGGCTGCCACGGCGATCAGACCGACCCCGATCCAGACCGCCGCGGGCGGCAGCGCCGGCAACCGGCCGTCTCCCGCGCTGCTGAAGCCGAGGCCCAAGCCGAGCGCGAAGCCGAGCAGCAGCATCAGCACGTACAGGGTGCCGCGGCGGCGTTCCTGGGCGCGGAGCTTGCGCTCGCCGCTGGCGGGCGCGGTCGGGGAGGACACAGGGTTCATCGGGCGGGGGGAGTGGTGTCGTCGAAAATCTCCTCGATCGGCCGGTCGAAGAGCCGGGCGATGCGGAACGCGAGGGTCAGCGACGGATCGTGCTTACCCGTCTCGATCGCGTTCACCGCCTGGCGCGAGACCTCCAAGTGCCCCGCCAACTCGGCTTGGCTCCAATTGCGCTCGGCGCGGAGGACTTTCAGGCGGTTCTGCATCCGGTGGCGGGAAGACATGAATACCTGACAAGGTGTCAAGTATACCTTACTCTTTTAGACGGAGGAAATTTATCTCCTCCTGGAGGAAAATCAGAACCGCCCGTTGATGCCCGCTGTGACCGTGGTGCCGCCGAACAGTTTGAACTGCAGGCGATCGGGTACGCCGCGGTAGGCGCTTTGCGGTGAATTGGTGAGGTTGCTCACGTCGAGCGAGAACGTGACCTCGGGGCGGAACTGGTAACCGATGCCGGCGTTGATGACGGTGCGCGGCGAAAGATAGCGACTGCGGGCCGGCTGTCCTTGGGTGAACTCGGTGATGGATTCGCCGGTGTGGTTGATGATCACGCGGGACGAGAAGCCGCGGTGTCGCCAGAACACGCTCACATTGCCGACCCGGGGCACGAAACCCTCGACGTCGCGGCCCTCCCGGCGCCCGCGTCCGCCGTAGTCGCCGTGGGCATCGAGCGCCGTGACGTTGATCGAGGCGCCCAGGCCCTTGAGCAGGCCCGGCAGGAAGGTGAATTGCTGCAGGTAGCTGATTTCCCAGCCCTGCACGTAGGCGGTGCCCGCGTTGGCGCTGCTCAGCCGCGTGAAGCCGCCGTACTCGCCTTCGTAGCCATTGTCGCGCGCGGTGCCGATTGTGCCGGAGGAGATGCCGCTCACGATGAAGTCGCGGATGGTCTTGTGAAACCAGCCGACCGTGAGGTTGCCGGCGGGCTCGAAATAATACTCGAGCGATGCGTCCCAGTTACGCGCCGTCTGCGGGAGCAGCGAGGGATTGTTCACCGTGAGGGTCTGCGCGGTCTCGTTGATGGTCTCGTTAGGGAGGAGGTTGTTGAGCGGCGGCCGTCCGAAGCTCGTGGACCAGCTGAGGCGGGCCTTCCAATTCGCGGCGAGGTCCTGCGTGAGATGCACGCTCGGGAAGGATTTGCGGTAGCCTCCGTCCAGTTCGCGCCGCGTGCCGGCGTAGTCGCGGAGGGCGGAGCCCACCGGATCGGCGGCCTGTTGCGCCGCCGTGCTCGGCACGCGCGCGCGGACCCAGCCCCAGCTGTGGGTCGCGGTGTCCTCCAGCCGCACGCCGGTGAGCACCCCGGTGTTCCGGTACCGGCCCTGCGCCATGAGGTAGGCGGCGTGCACCGTCTCGGTGACGCGACGCGTGCCCGTGAAGCGCTGCATCTGCGCCCAGTAAACATCCTCGCGCCAGAGCGCGGGATCGATCGGGTTGCGGTCGCGGAAAAATTGCGACCCGTACCAGAAGGGAGTCACAAGTCCCGTCTGGAGGCTGTTCAGGCTGCGGATGGAGGCGTCGGAGGGAAGCGTGGTGCCGAGAAAGCTCCAACGGCGGTGCCGGTTGAAATCATGGGCGAACTGCTCCCGCCAGTGGTAGCCGGTCTTCAGGAACGTGCGCAGGGAGGGGAAATCATATTTCAGGTTGGCGCGCGCCTCCCGGACCTCGTGGTCGTTGTCCACGTTGTTGTTCTGGAAAAAGCCGTTCATCCGGTAGTTCTCGGCGCGGGTCAGGTCGGGGCCCGCGGTCTGGATGAGGCGCGGATAGAGGTCGGAGCGGGTGCGATCGAGGATCCACCCGAGGTTGTTCACGCGCATCGTGAACTGGCCGCCGTCGTTGCCGAAGCCGTTGTTGATATGGGTGCGGCTGTGCATCAGGCCGCCATCGATCCGGACGCGGCCGACTTCGTGTTCAAGACCAAGGTCGCCGGTGCGGGTGCGGAGGAAGTAGTTGTTCGGCCCCTGGGTAAGGACGTCGAAGTTCGACGCGGTCGACTGGCGCACCTGCGTGATGCGGTCGGTGTAACCGGGCAGGATGCCGGCGGTGCCGGTCGTCCCGACGACCTGGTTGGTGAACGCGCGCGTGGTGAAGCGCAGTTTGCCCATCTCGTTCGCGTCGTTGTAGATCGTGTTGAACGTGAGCTTGGTCGCGGGCGAGAGTCGGTACTCGGCCTTCAGGTTCACGCTCGCCTGCTTGCGGTTGTTGTACTGGTCGAAGGTGTTGAAGTCCCACAGGAATGCGGGGTCGGAGACCGTGTTCTGGAAGTCCCGCGTCGTGCTGTGCGAGGCGCCGACGTTCTCGCTGTAGAACGTGTTGAGCGTCACGCCCAGGTTGCGGGAACCGCCGCCGACGTCGAAGACCTCCCACCAGCCGACGTTCAGCAGCGGATGCGCGGCATGCCCGTCGCGGAGAGGGATCTGCTCCGTGAACGGCGGCGCCCAGCGCACGGCGAGGTTGTACGTGACGCGTCGCTTCTCCCGCATCGAGAGCGGGGAGCGGCTCTTGAGGTTGATGGTGCCGCCGAGGGAGTCGGCGCCGCGGTCCGGGGTGTGGCCCTTGATGAGCTCCAGTCCCTCAAACATCGCTCCCGTGAGGTTGTTGATGCGGCCCTGGCGGGCCATCGCGCCCTGCGTGGAGAGCATACCCCCGTCGAGCGTGATGTTGTTCAACGTCGGGCCCATGCCGCGCACCGTGAACCCGTCGATGCCGTTCTCCAGGTTCAGCGAGGCCGTGACGCCGGGCAGCAGGATCGCGAGTTCGCTCGCGCTCATGTTCGGCAGGTTCCCGTAGGAATCCATCGCCACGACGTTCTTCACGTTGGCGGCGTTGCGCTGCGCCGTGACCGCCGCGGCGCCGCCCTCGCGCTCGCCGGCCACCGTGAAGGCGTCGAGCCGGTAAACCCCCGCGGTCAGCGCGAAATCGCGCGCGGCCCGCCGCCCGGCCTCCACCGTCACGGCAAGGCGCTGGGGCTCGAGCCCCGTGTAGCTCGCGGTCACCTCATGGCTTCCGGCGGGAACCGGGCTGAAACTATACCGCCCGGTGGCGTCGGTGAGCGTGGCGAACCCCAGGGAGGGCATGGCCACGCGGACGCCCTCGAGCAGGTCGCCGGTGCCGGCATTGCTCACGATCCCGGTGATCCCGCCGGACGGCACCTGCGCGCAGACCCGGGCGACGAGAATCAGCGCCGCAGTGAAAAGAAACAGCCAGCGGGACGTGAAGCGGGGGGTATTCATGCGGGGTGGGGCGCCGGAGCCGGCGCTTGGTCACGGAGCGTGGCGCGTGTTATTTCCGCGCCGCAATGCCGGATTGTGAGCGGATGTGCGCGCGGCGCGATTCGACGGTTGCCCTGCTGCGGCGACTCACCTCGTCTACCGCCATGCAGGGCTGGCTTGGAATCGTGCGGCGCGGCGCCGTGGCGCTCGCGGTCATCGCCGCGGCGGTGACCGTGGCGGTGCTGGATACCGTGGATTGGCGTCCCTATCCCGGCACCGACTATCACGAAAAGACGTCCCGGCGGCTGGCGGCGGCCCGGCCGGCGGTTCCTCCCGCGCCCGAGGTCCTGTGGGCCGGCTTCGGACGGGCGCGACTCACGCCGACGATCGGGGCGGCCGTCGACGAACCGCTCGCGGGGCGGTTTCGGGCCGTGCCGCTCGCGGGCTACGGTGGCCGGCGCGGCCGTCCGGCCACGGGGGTGCACGACGAGTTGGAGGTGAAGGCGATCGCCCTGCGCGGCGGAGAGGTGACGGCGGTGCTGGTCGGGGCCGACGCCCTCATCGTGCCGGCCGAGGTCACGGATCTGGCCATGGCCCGCATCAAAACGGAACTCGGTCTGCCACGGTCGCACGTGTACCTGAGCGCCACGCATACCCACGGCGGCATCGGCGGCTGGGGCGAGGGTCCGGTCGCGGAGGCCTTCGCGGGAAAGTTTGTGCCCGGAATCCGCGAGTGGTTCGCCGACCGGATCGTCGTCGCGGTGCGTGACGCGCTCGCCGACTTGAAGCCCTCCGAACTCGGACAAGACCGCTTCCTCGCGCCGGAGCTCGTGCGCAACCGCCTCGTCGGCGCCTTGGGAAAAACGGACCCGGAGTTCAGCTTTCTGGTCGTGCGGCAGCGGTCGGGGAGGACGGCCGTCGCGGGTAGTTTTGCCGCGCACGCCACCGTGCTGGGGTCGGACGTGATGGAATTTCACGGGGATTACCCCGGTTACTGGCAGCGGGCGGTCGAGGAGGCGACGGGCGGTCTCGCGGTATTCATCGCCGGGGCGGTCGGCAGCCACAGCCCGGTCGCCGGCGCGAAAGGCTTCGCGGGCGCGGAGCGGATGGGACGCACGTTGGCGGCAGGCGTGCTCGAGCGCCTGGCCGCGACCGCGCTATCCCCGTCGGTGCGTCTGGCCACCTCCACCGTGGAGGTGAGTCTGCCGGAGTTGAACGCGCGCGTGACGGACAGCCTGCGGCTGCGACCGTGGCTCGCGGGCAGGTTGCTGCCGGTGAGGGATGAATGCGTCCTGCAGGCGGTGCGCATCGGCCGGGTCGTGTGGATATCGACGCCCTGCGACTTCAGCGGAGAACTGGCGTTGGGGGTGAAAGATCACCTGCGGGCGCGCGGGTCGGATGCGGTCGTGACGAGCTTCAACGGCGGGTACGTCGGCTACGTGATTCCGAGGAAATATTACCATCTGCCCGGCTACGAGCCGCGCACGATGTCGTTCCATGGTCCGAACGTGCCCGACTACTTCGACGAGACGATCCGCGCGCTCGCCGATGGCCTGATCACCCGATGAGGCGTTGGGCGAAGATCGGCGCGGGTTTGGCAGCTACCCTTGGCCTGGTCGCCTATCTCGTCGTCGTCTTCCCCTTCTGGGGCATGCCGTTCAATGGTCCGCGGCACGGGCGCGTGCCGCTCACGCCCCCATGGGCGCTCGAGTGCTGGCTCTGGGAGGACGACCTTAATACCTCGGCCGCGGTCACGGAGCTGGTCGAGGGCTACGCGCGGCACGACATCCCCGTGCGCACGGTGATGATCGATAGTCCGTGGAGCCGGCGGTATAACGACTTTCACGTCGACACTGCTCGTTACCCGGATCCGGCAGCCTTCTTCGGCGGTCTGCAGGACCGGGGATACCGGGTGGTGCTGTGGATGACGAGCATGGTGGACCGCTCGAGCAAGGACACGCCCGACCGCGGCTCCGCGGCCTTTTTCGAGGAGGCGCGGCGCGCGGGCTACCTCGCGGGCGGCCCGGAGGCTTTCCGTTGGTGGAAAGGCACAGGTGGTTTCATCGATTACACCAACCCCGAGGCGATGCGTTGGTGGCGCGCGATGCAGGACGAAGTCCTGCGCTGGGGCATCGACGGCTGGAAGCTGGACGGTACCGATACGTTTTTCTCCGGTTCTTTCGCCGGCCTGCGGCTGCCCTACGGGCGCGCGCACGCCGGGTGGCTGACGACGCGGGAGTACATGGACCTCTACGCGCGCGAGGAGCTGCGCCACGGCCAATCCCGCAATCCGGACTTCACCACCCTGATCCGATCCATCGACCGTCCGTGGTCTCACCCGGAAGGCTTCGCGCCGCTCGACGCCGCGCCGGTGACCTGGGTGGGCGACAACCGCCACACCTGGCGCGCGGAGGACCGCGGGCTGGAGGCGGCTCTGGCCGACATCCTGCGCGCCGCCCGGCTCGGTTACTGCGTGATCGGCAGCGACGTGGCCGGCTACCACGGCCGCAGCAACCCGGACGACATGGGTCCGGCCACCGCGGCGCTGGTCGCGGGTTGGGGTGGCGGAAAGAACGCGCCGCCGCCTTCCGGCTCCGCGAAGCCCGAAACGATTGCTCCCAACGTATACATCCGCTGGGCGCAGTTCTCGGCCTTCTGCGGCTTGTTCCTCAACGGCGGCCACGGCGAGCGCCGGCTCTGGCGGCGCACGTCCGCGGAACTGGAGATCGTGCGGAAGTTCTCTTGGCTCCACACCGAGATGGTCCCGTACATCTATTCCCACGTGGTCGAATGCCACCGCGGCGGTCGCCCTCTCATGCGCCCGCTGGCGGAAGGTGGTTTCCATTACCTGTTCGGCGACGACTTCCTGGTGGCTCCGATCCACTCAGACTCCCCGCGGCGTGACGTGCGCCTGCCCGCGGGCGAATGGCGGTATCTCTTCCGCCCGGCCATCGAGGCGATCAAAGGTCCGGCGCGGATCTCGCGAGATTTCCCGCTCGACGAGTATCCGGTGTTCCTGCGCGCGGGGGCCTTGGTGCCGCTGAACGTGACGCGTGACTACACGGGATTGGGGGACCGCTCCTCCGCGGGTTTCCGCACGTGGCTCGTGAATCCCGGGGCGGACGGCCGTTTCACGTTGTGGCATCCGGAGACGCACCCGGCGCCGGAATCGACCACGGTGACCATGCAGGAGGGGAACCCGCTCCGGATCGCGGTCTCGGGCCGCGCCGAGCCGCACGTCCTACGGGTGATCATGGCGGAGCAACCGGCGCGCGTCACGCGCGACGGCCGCGAGCTGGCCGAGGGTGCCGACTGGAGTTTTGACGCGCCGCGCGGCGCGCTGGTGATCAGACTGGCGGCCGGAATAAATTCGAGTTACGAGATCACCCGGCGCTAGAGGGGTGCCGGGAAAAAAAAGGGCCGGCGCGCGCGAGGCGGCCGGCCCGGGAAGGGGAGCGAAGGCGGCTTACTTCTGGACGCCGAACACCTCTACCTCGCAGTAGTGGTTCAGTTCGTCGGAGGTGTTGCCGTTGCTGTAGAGGCGGACGTAGCGGCCGTTGGCGCCCTTGGCATCAACGACGCGGCCGTTGTTGGTCTCCACATACGACTTGTCCGCGCCCTTGCCGAGCTTGGACGAGTTGTCGTCGTCGGTGTTGAAAACCGTCGTGACGCCCTTCTTGAACTCGGCGTCGTCGGAGATCTGGATGACCACGTCGTGGTAGACGCGGGCCTGCGAGTGGAAGTGCCAGACCGCCACGGCGGCGATCTTCGCGGAGGAACCGAGATCGACCTGCACCCATTGGGTGTTGGGCCCGAGCTCGACGTAGGCGCCGTCGATGCCGGTCTTGTCCCCGTCGGTGATGAACGTCAGCTCGCCGATGACGGGGAGCGAGTCGCTGCTGGTGACCTTCTTGCCCTTGGAGATCAGCTTCACATCGGGCGCCACCATGATGTCGGGCCGCTTGGCGTTGGCCGGCTCGAGGTTGGCCAGGGAGATCGGGCGCGGGGTGCCGGCGAAGAGCGGCTTCGGTACCTCGACCTTGAGCGGCGCGTTGGCGGCTGAGGCCGTGGCCGCGAGCGCGAGGGCGGTTGCGAGTGCGGTGAGGAGGCGTTTTTGCATAGGAGAGTAGGGCATGGGTTTCGGGATTGAGACGTCCGGGACCCCGCCGGGTTTCGACGGGGCGACCGGATCAGGCGATGAAATCCTCGGGCTTGAAGGCCAGGGCCTGGCGGGCGGCGATGGCCTCGTTGACCTTGAGGACGGTGACGGCGGAGGCGAAGGCCTCGTCGGCCGGGCACGAGAGGGGGGTGCCCTTCCGGATCGCGTCGAAGAAGTTCTCGAGGTGCGGCTGGTGGATGGCCTTGTCGAGCGTGACCGGGATATCCCAAGCCGAAAGGGCGGCGGTCTCGCGAACATCCACGGTGGCTCCGCGGGAGGGGCCGCCGAGCTTCTTCACGCCCGGCTTTTCCCAAGCCTTCACTGCGGCGGGGGCGCCCTCGCCGGAATCGGGCTTGGAGATCAGCCCCTTTTCGACGAGCGCGTCCCACTCCGGGGCGCGGGCCTCGCGGTAGATCTTCGTGTACTTGGGGTTCTCCGACATCTTGAGCGCGCCCTCGTCGCCCATGAAGTACTCATGGTAGCCGCCGCCGGCGCTCGTGGTGGTGAGCACCTGGTACTGCGCGCGGATCACGCCGTCCTTGGTCTCGTACTCGAAGATGATGAACGCGTTGTCGTACCACTCGTGGGATTTGTAGTAGTCGACGCCGCCCGAGGCGATGCACAGGCGCGGATTCGCACCGAGCATCCAGTTGTAGATGTCGATCTGGTGGGCGCCGAGATCGGAGACCGGGCCGCCGGCGTACTTTCTGAACCAGCGCCAGTTCCGGAACTCGTGCATGTTGGCGTAGCCGTACTTGTTCAGCTTCGCCTCCGGGATCGCCGAGCCGTTCGGGTAGCCGTAGTCCTCGGACACCGCGCGGTTCCATTGGCCGGTGATGTTGGTAATGCGGCCGAGCAGGCGCTGGCCGCGGATCAGCTTGTCGCGGGCGTGCTGGTAGCGCGGGTTGCTGCGGCGCTGGTGGCCGACTTGGAGGAGCTTCTTCGCGTCGCGGGCGGCGCGCACCATGGAGCGGGCTCCCTCGACGGTGTTCGACATGAGCTTCTCGCAGTACACGTGCTTGCCGAGCTTGAGCGCGTGATTCGTCTGCTCGGCGTGCATGAAGTCGGGCGTGGCGATGAGGACCGCGTCGACGTCCTTCACGGTGTCGAGCATCTCCTTGTAGTCCTCGAACGGGCGGGCGGCGTGGTTGAACTTCTTCAGGAGCCGCTCGGTGCGCGTGAGGTTGTACGGCCAGATGTCGCAGACGGCCTGGAAGCGGATGCCCGGGATGTTGAGCGAGGCGTTCGACAGGATGCGGCCCTCTTCGCCGCAGCCGATCAGGGCGACGTTGATGGTGTCCGCTCCCTTGGCGGCGCCGGCCTCGGCGGCCCGGGAGACATAAGGGGCGGTGGCGACGACAGCCCCGAGCTTGGCGCCCGTGCTGAGAAAGTCGCGGCGGGACAGGGCGGGAATTTCAGACATGGTCGTGGGTGGTTCCGAGCTCAGTTAGCCGAGTCGCGCACAAGCGCAAATCGGTTGTTGCGAACCAGCGTGAGCGCGGTGGCGATCATCAGCACGTGCATGCCGAGCCAGGCCGTGCCCTCGCCCTCCTGCACCGCCATCAGGCCGAAGGAGAGGCCGCAGTAGACCAGCCCGGTGAAGAGCAAGGTCGCGCGGGTCTTGACGCCGAGGAGCAGGCACGCGCCGAGCACGATGAGCATGTAGCCCAGCGAGAACGCGAAGGTCTTCGTCATCCACAGCGGCATGAACGACGCGCCGGTGATGCCCTGCGCCATCCGGCCCATGTTCTTGTAGTAGTTGGCGAAGGCGTAGGACCCGCCGCTCTCGAACTTCTCGAGGCCCGCGAGGAGGGTGCGCAGGCCGAGCCAGAGGCGGAGAATGAGAAACGCCCAGGCGTATTCAGGGCGGGAGTTGGAGTGGGAGTTCGAGGCGTATTTGTCGCTCATGGGGGAAAGGGATCGAGGGTGGCGGGAGAGACGGTGGGTGGGCCGTTCAGGTTGCGATTCAGGGTGGTGGGTTGACGGGGGCGGATCGCGGATGCGAAAGCGCTTTAAGTTCCTAGGGAGTTTCGCCGCCGCCGGTCCAGCCTTACCTTCGGAATTTCACCGGTTTCCCGCAACGGCCGCCAGCACCTGCCGGAATACCGCGGAATCCGCCCGGCGCGCCACAACCTGGAGCCCGGTCGCCAGTCCCGACGGCAGAACCACCGGTAGCGTCAGCACCGGAAGCCCCCCGAGGCTGGCCGGGGCGTTGATCCGGATGAGCCGGTTGCGCATCTCCAGCGTGCAACCCGCCTTTGTCGGCGCCGCGGCTGGCGCCGCCGCCATCACCAGAAAGTCGTGTTGGCGGAAATAGGCATCCCATACGTCCCGCACGTTGACCACCGTGCTCCGCGCCGCCGTCGCTTGCTCCGGGGCGATCTCCCGGTGGCGTTGCAGGCGTTGCCAAACCAAGGGATCGTAACGCGTTCGGTTCGCCTCCGCCCATCCGCGGTGAAATTCCCAAGCCTCCACCGCGACGATCGTGTGGTAGGCCGACAGCGCGGGCTCGAAGCCGGCCAGCAGCTCGCGGGACAATTCCGCGGCGGCCGGCGCGCAGATTTTCTCGGCCGCGGCGGCGCAGGCTCCGGCCACTTCGGGATCGAGGTCCGGCAGCGGGAGGTAAACCCCGCGGGGCACCCGGCGCGGTTCGGCGGTCGCCGGGACCAGCGCCTCGAGCGTGGACAACATGTCCTCCGCCCCGCGGGTGAACCAGCCGGCGGTGTCGAACGTCGGCGAAAGGGGCACGGCGTCCGCGATCCACGGGTGCGCGGGTGTCATCCGAAAGCCGTGGAGTCCGCAGAACGCCGCCGGCACGCGCACGGAGCCGCCGGTGTCGGATGCGAGCGCGAAGGGGACGATGCCGGCCGCGACCGCCACGGCCGATCCGCTGCTGGATCCACCGGTGGTGCGACCCGGATGGCCCGGCACCTCGCAGTCGCCGTGGTGGGGGTTCTCGCCGGTGATGCCGTAGGCGAACTCGTGCATCCGCGTCTTACCCGCGAAGACCGCGCCGGCGCCGCGGAGCGCGCGGGCGAAGGCGCCGTCGCTTTTCCCGGCTGGTCGCACCTCGGGGAGGAACGTCGAGCCGGCGAAGGTCGGCGTGCCGGCGAAGTCGAAGAGGTCCTTGGCGAGGAACGGCACGCCGGCGAGCGGGCCGGCGCCGCGAGCCGCGTCAAAGTTGGCCGCCAGTTGCTCCAGGGGAATCAGTGATTCGATCGCTGCCCGGCGTTGCGCGGGTGAGAGCAGCGCCGCGGCGCGTCGATGAACCTCGCGGGCAGCGGCCTCGGGGGAAAGGGACTGCCACTCGCGAAACGTCATGCCGCTAGCGTGCGGTCGCGGTCGCGCGAGGCAATGCCGTGGGCGCGCGGCGTTTCACGTTGCACCGCGGGTGGGGCGTAAGCATTCCCGCCGTCTCGCCATGACACCCGAAGCCTGCCTTGTTGAACTCGGTCTCACCCTCCCGAATCCACCCGCCGCCGCCGGCAGCTACGTCCCCGTCGTGCGCACGGGCAACCTGCTCTACTGCGCCGGCACGATCGCGGTGCTGAACGGCGTGCAGACGCACGTCGGCCAGGTCGGCCGCGAGCAGACCGTCGAGACCGCGCGCCAGGCGGCCGAGGTCTGCGTGCTCAACACCCTCGCGAACATCCGCGCGGCGGTGGGTTCGCTCGATCAGGTGTCGCGGATCGTCTTCGTCAGCGGCTACGTCAACGCCGTGGACGGTTTCACGGAGAGCCCGGCGGTCCTGAACGGCGCGAGCGATCTGCTCGTGAAGATCTTCGGTGAAGCCGGCCGGCACGCCCGCGCCGCGGTCGCCGTGAATGGACTTCCCCGCGGCACCACCGTCGAGGTGCAAGTGGTCGCGGAGGTGCGTTGAGGGTCCGGCGGCCGCGCCGGTCAGGGACTACCCAGTCGCGGACGTCCTCATCAAGGATCTGCGTTCGTGCCGCGGATCCGTCGCGCTCCGCGAGGGGGCAACCGCGGATGAACACGGGTCGACACGGATAAACTGGGTTCGTGTGTAGCCGGGGTCCGATGACCCCGGCGGATATTGTCCGCCGGTCGGCCGAAGGCGGTTCCGGAGGGTTCCGGGGTTTCGACCCCGGACGACGCAGCTGACGCGGATGACAAGCCGGGGGGGTAGTCTCCCGACCTTCCCGATCTTTTATTCAAAGACCTTCGTCCGGGCAGTGCGTTGCGGTCACAGGCGCTTGACCATCACCTTGGCGTTGCGGCCGCTTTCCTCGTAGGTGCGCATCCGTGCGTCGGGCAGGATCTCCCGGGAGGTCTCCTCGAAACCGCACACGTTGGTGAAGAAGCCGAAGTTCTGGGTTGAAAGCGCGAGCAGCGTGTCGGCGCCGCGTTCCTTTGCCACCATGCCGGCGTACTCGACCATCTTCCGCCCGATGCCGCGGTTGTTGTAGAACGGCATCACGTAAAGGGATCCGACCTCGGCCATCAGCGGGCGGTCCGGGTAGAAGTAGAGCGTGACGCAGGCGATGATGTTCTCGTCGATCTCGAACACGAAGAAGTGGTCGATGTTCTTCTCGATCGCCTGCTGCGTGCGGTGAACGAGCTCCTCGCGGCGCACCGCGTTGCGCGTGAGGTTGTAGATCATCCGCACGTCGCTCTTCCGCGCGCGCCGGATCTGCTGGTAATCGTTGCCGTAGACGAGCGAGCCCACGCCCTCGTTGGAGAAGACCTCGTTGAGCAGGCCGTCGAACACCCGGCCGTCGAGGATGTGGACGCGCGGCGTGCCGGTCTCGATCGCCTTGATCGCGTGGATCGCCTTGCTGCGCGATTCGTCGGCGAGCCGCTGCGGCTCCTCCTGCATCAGACGGCTCAGCGCCGCGATCGAGATCTCGCGCCGTATCTCGCCGTCGATCTCCAGCCCCGGGGAGGAGGCGAGGTAGACGACCTTCGTCGCATGCAAGGCCTCGGCCAGTTCAGCCGCGAGCAGGTCGGAATTGACGCGCAGGGATTTGCCATCTGGTCCGAACCCGATCGGCGGCACCACCGGCACGATCTGCCGGTCGATCAGCTCGAGGATGAAGTCCTTGTCGATCCGGTCGACCTTGCCGGTGAACTGCTGGTCGATGCCCTTGATGATGCCGGTGGGCAGCGCCCGCACCGCGTTGGTGATGGCGCACTTGAGCTGGTTCTGCGTCAGCCCCTCGAACAACGCGTGGGAGACGCGCGAGGACGCCCGCACGGCCAGGTCGAGCGTGGCGGCGTCGGTCACGCCGGTGCCGTCCGCGTTGGTGATGGGCACGCCGCGCAGCGCGGAAAGCTCCCTCAGCTGCTGGCTGATGCCGTGCACCAGCACGAGCTTGATGCCGAGCGAGCGGAGCACCGCGATGTCGACGAGCAGGTTGCCGAAGTTGTCGTCGGCGATGACGGGTCCATCGAGGGCGATGACGAAGATCTGCCCTTGGAAACGCGGCACGTACTTCAGGATCCCGCGCAGGTCCGTCGGCTTGATCGTGGTCGCGGTCGCCGGGACTTGGGCAGGCTGGCCGTTTCCGTTGCTCGTGCTCATCGCGCGCGAGTTGTCGGGCAACACGCGCGGCGCGTCAATAGCCGCGCCAAGTGGTTCAGGGCGAAATTCGTTTCCGACCCGCTCCGCGAGGGGGCAACCGCGGATGAACACGGATCGACACGGATAAACGGGGTTCGTCTGTAGCCGGGGTCCGGCGACCCCGGCTGATTTTGAGCGCCGAACGGCCGAAGGCGGTTCCGAGCGCGTCCCCAAGGGGTCAGGGCGTTGGGCGTTTTTTTGACGCTCACGGCCGGGCGTCATTCAAACAATCAACGCCCTGACCCCTTGGAAGCTCGCGCCGGATTCTTTCGCGGCCGCCTGCCGCCGCCGTTCACTCACCTGACTTCCAGCTTCCAGGTGCGGGAGCTTCGCTCGCCGGTCAGGATTACCCGGTGCGTGCCCCGGCGCAGCGTGCCGGCGGGAATGGTCAGCAGCACGGCGGCCTGGCGTGCCCGCGTGAGGAGATCGCCGCCGACGCGTTCAAGGGTAGGGGTCAGGACCAGCGTGTCACCTTGCAGGTAAAGCTCGGCGCCTCCCAGTTGGTGCCGGTCGTCGGGCAGCGTGCACGTCAGCTCGATCGCGTAAGGCGAAAGGTTGTTCGCGGTTGCGGCCGCCTGGACCGAGGTGATCTCGAGCGGCAGCCGCGGCGTCTCGACCAGCGTCGCGCGGAGCTCCTCGGGCAATCCGCCGGGGGCGTTTTGAAAAACCGCGCCGCCGGGAATGCCGGTGCGGCCGGCCGGCCTTTGCGCGGGAATCGTGATCCGTTGATACCCGGCCGACAGGAGGCGGCTCACGTTGGCCCGGTTTCTCATGTCCTCGTACGGTTGGAAGGCCGGGCCCTCCTTCCGGTAGCGCAGCGTGACGATCGTGTAGGGCACGGCCATGAGCAGGATCGCGACCACGATCCACTTCATCGGCCAGGGTTGGCGGGTGCCTGACATGCGGAAGGGCGGCGCGGCGCCGCGCCGGCTCAAAGCCCGGCGAGGATCGCGTTGAGCGTCGCGCTCGGGCGCATCGCGGCGGACGCCTTGGCGTCGTCGGGCTGGTAGTAGCCGCCCACATCCGCCGGTCGGCCCTGCGCGGCGATGAGTTCCTGCGCGATGTTCGCCTCGCTGGAGGCAAGGGCCGCGGCGACGGGGGCGAACACGCGCTTCAGGTCGGCGTCGGCGTCCTGCGCGGCGAGCGCCTGCGCCCAGTAAAGCGCGAGGTAGAAGTGCGAGCCGCGGTTGTCGGTCGTGCCGAGCTTGCGGCCCGGGCTCTTGTCTTGTTCCAGGAAACGGCCGTTGGCGGCATCCAGCGTGTCAGCGAGCACCTTGGCCTTGGCGTGCTTCATCACGATGGCGAGGTGCTCGAGGGAGGCGGCGAGGGCGAAGAATTCGCCGAGGCTGTCCCAGCGCAGGTAGTTCTCCTGGAGGAATTGCTCGACGTGCTTGGGCGCCGAGCCGCCCGCGCCGGTCTCGAAGAGGCCGCCGCCGTTCATGAGCGGGACGATCGAGAGCATCTTGGCGCTCGTGCCGACCTCGAGGATCGGGAACAGATCCGTGAGGTAATCGCGCAGCACGTTGCCGGTGACCGAGATCGTGTCCTCGCCGCGTACGATGCGCTCGAGGGTGAAATGGCAGGCGTCGGCTGGCGGCAGAATGCGGAGATCGAGACCGCTGGTGTCGTGCTCCTTCAGGAAGCGTTCCACCTTCGCGATGATCTGCGCGTCGTGGGCGCGGCGGCGGTCGAGCCAGAACACCGCCGGGGTGGCGGAAAGGCGGGCGCGGTTGACCGCGAGCTTCACCCAGTCGCGCACCGCGGCGTCCTTGGTCTGGCAGGCGCGCCAGATGTCGCCTTCCTCCACCTGGTGCTCGAGCAGGACCGCGCCGGCCTCGTCGACGATGCGGATCACGCCGCCGCCGGCCGCCTGGAAGGTCTTGTTGTGCGAGCCGTACTCCTCGGCCGCCTGCGCCATGAGGCCGACGTTGGGCACCGAGCCCATCGTGCGGGGGTCAAGCGCGCCGTGGCGGCGGCAGAAGTCGATCGTCGTCTGGTAGACGCCCGCGTAGCAGCTGTCGGGAACCACCGCGAGGGTGTCGGCCAGCTTGCCCTGGGCGTCGTACATCCTGCCGCCGGCGCGGATCATCGCGGGCATGGAGGCGTCGATGATCACGTCGCTCGGGACGTGGAGGTTGGTGATGCCTTGGTCGGAGTTGACCATCGCCACCGCGGGACCGGCGGCGAGTGCGGCCTTGAGGTCGGTCTCGATCGCGGCGCGCTGTGCGTCCGGCAGTTTTTGCAGCTTCTCGACCAGGTCGCCGAGGCCGTTGTTCAGGTCGACGCCGAGGGAGGCGATGGTGGCGGCGTGCTGGGCGAGGAAGTCCTTGAAAAACACCCGTACGGCGTGGCCGAAGAGGATCGGGTCCGAGACCTTCATCATCGTGGCCTTGAGGTGCAGGGAGAACAGCACGCCCTCGGCGCGCGCGCGCGCGATCTGGCGCTCGTAGAACGCGAGCAGCGAGCGGCGTCGCATGCAGGTCGCGTCGAGGATTTCGCCGGCCTTCAGGGAGAGCTTCGGCAGCAGGACCTTCACCGCGCCGTCGGCGGCGACGAACTCGATGCGCGCGGTCGTGGGGGCGGCGAGGGTGGTCGAGCGCTCGTTGCAGAAGAAATCGTCGGCGCCCATCGTCGCCACGTTCGTGCGCGAATCGGGCGACCACTTGCCCATCGAGTGGGGGTGGGCCCGCGCGTAATCCTTCACCGCCTTGGGCGCGCGGCGGTCGGAGTTGCCCTCGCGGAGCACCGGGTTCACGGCGGAGCCCTTCACTTTGTCGTAGCGGGCCTTGATCTCGCGTTCGGCGTCGTTGGCCGGCGCCTCGGGATAGTCGGGGACGGCGTGGCCGTGGGACTGCAGCTCGGCGATGGTCTCCTTCAGCTGCGGGACGGACGCCGAGATGTTGGGCAGCTTGATGATGTTGGCGTCGGGCCGCAGGGTCAGGGCGCCGAGCTCGGCGAGGTGGTCGGCGACCCGCTGCGACTCCGGCAGGCGATCCGCGAACGCCGCGAGCACGCGGCCCGCGAGCGAGATGTCCCTTGTCTCCACCGCGATGCCCGCGTGCTTGGTGAACGACTGCACGATCGGCAGCAGCGAGTAGGTGGCGAGCGCGGGCGCCTCGTCGGTCTTGGTGTAGATGATGGTCGGTTTCGCGGCGGACATGGCGGAGATAAACCGTCGAGGTAAGGCCGCCGGGAAAGACCGGTCAAAGGCAAATCCCCGCCGCGGCGCCGCCCCGGGGTTTGCCAACGTCCCGCGCCCCGTTTCGCTGCCGACATGCGAAGCCTCCTCTGTTTTCTGGCCGTGCTCGCCGCGCCGCTGGCCGCGCAGGTCGAGCGGCTCGATCTGGGTCCGCGTGGTCGGCTCACCCTCTATCTGCCGGGCGAGTGGCGCGCCGCGACGACGCGCAGCACGACGGAAATCACCCTCTCGGTCCAGCCGCGGCGGGAGGCGGTGAACGCGACGCTCACCCTCGCGGTCACGTTTCCGGAGACCGACCGTTTCGACACGAAGGCGCGTCTCAAGCTGCGGGTGGAGGCCGACGCCCAGGGCATCGCGCAGGAGTCGGTGGAGGGGCGCGCCTTCGCCCGCGAGTTCACGCTGACCACGGGCCACGGCTATTTCTGCAGCTTCACCGATCCAAAGTTGCGCGGGCGGCCGATGGAGAAGGGTAATTACAAGGTGATGTCGGTCGGGAAAGTGCGGCTCGCGGCCGACGTGCTGGTGGACGTGCAGATCATGGGGGAGGGGTTTTCCGACGAGGCTTACAACCAGCTGCTCGGGGCGATCGAGGGGATGGAGTACTCCCCGGGGCCGGGCCGTTGACGATGGCGCCGGTCAGCGGCGGGACCAGATCCGGAGCGAGGCGAGCAGGAAGCCCTCGAGCACGGCCGACTCGTTGAGATTGAGCCGCAGCAGGCCGCCGTGGCGCTCAAGTTCCGCGACCGCCGCCACCAGCGCCCGGCGGGTGGGTTCGTCTCCGGCGGCGAGGCGGGGAACCGCGAAATCCCGCGTGGCGCGCTCCACCTCGGCCAGCAGCCGCGTGCGCAGGCCGTTGGCGATGCCCGTCTCGATCGCGACCGACTCATCGTCCGAGAGCTCCTCCGGCAAGGTCGCCTTCTGCTTTTTCCAGACCTCGTCGGTCGCGAAATCCAGCACCGCGCCGAACCGCGCCACGAGGCCGTAGAGGCCCATGATCTGCGCGGCGACGGCCTGGCGGTCGCTCCCCACGCCTTCCACCAGCCGGCCGAGCCAGGCTTGGTAATCGGCGAGCCATGCCTCCCAGCCGTCCGCCGCGACGGGCGCGCCCGCGCCGGGGAACCGGAACGTGAGGACGCGGCTGCGGATCGTCGGCAGCAACGCGTGCGGGCGCGTCGTGAGCAGGAGCAGCGTCGAGTGCCCCGGAGGTTCCTCCAGCGTCTTGAGGAAAGCGTTGGCCGACTCGGTGTTCATCCGGTCGGCCTCGTGCACGAGGCCGACCTTCCGGGTGGCCACCGCCGGGCTGACCGTGAGGCGCGCGATGAACTCGCGCATCGTGGACGGGCTGCGGGCGTCATCGCCGATGCGGATCATCCGCGCGCGCCCGGTCGGGCGGAGATGGAAGCAGTCGGGGTGGCTCTCGGGCGGGAACTGGCCCGCCGCGCCCGGCGGGTTGAGGAGCCGGTCGGCGATCGCGAGCGCCACCTGGGTGAGCACGGCGAGATCCTCCCCTTGGAGCAGCAGGCTGTGGGAGAGCCGCTGCCGCGCGATCGCCTGTTCAATGACGGCGACCGCCGGGGTGCCGGCGAGACGGGGCGGCCAGGGGGCGGCGGCGGGCACGGTCGCGATCCTACGCGAGGCGCTCCTCGACGGCGGTGCGGATCCGTTTCTCGATCCACTCCGGTTCGCGCGTGCCGTCGACCACCACGAAACGCTCCGGCATGCCGCGCGCGAGCACGAGGTAGCCCTCGCGCACCTTGCGGTAGAAATCGATGTTCTCGCGCTCCATGCGGTCGGGTAGGTCGGAGGCGCGCTGTTTGAGGCGGGCGAGGCTCACGGCCTCCGGCACGTCGAGGACGATGGTGAGGTGGGGCATGACGTTGCCCACGGCGAAGCGGTTGATCTGGTTGACCGGGTCGGCGGCGAGGTTGCGGCCGATGCCCTGGTAAACCGTCGAGGAGTCGAGGAACCGGTCGCTCAGCACGAGCGCCCCGCGGAGCAACGCCGGGGCGATGACCTCGCGCACCAGCTGCGCGCGCGCCGCGGTGAAAAGCAGCAGTTCGGTCTCGGCGCACATCTCGTCGCCGCGCGAGTTGTGCACGATGATGTTGCGGATCTGCTCCCCGATCTCCGTGCCGCCGGGTTCCCGCGTGGTCACGACCTCTCGTTTAAGCGACTGGAAATGGGCCGCGAGGCGCGCGATCTGGGTCGATTTGCCCGAACCTTCGGATCCTTCGAAGGAGATCAGGCGGCCGGTTGGCTTCTGCTTGAGAGGCATGGCGCGAAAGTGCGCGGTTCAGCGCCAGTTGGCGAGGAAGGTTTCCAACTGCGCGAGCGTCGGGCTCTCCCCGGTACGCACGTAGTGGCCGCTGGTGGAGACGCCGAGCGCGAGGCAGCCTTCGGGGTCCAGTCCCATCACCGCGCCGGTCGCGAAACCCGCGTTGAAATGGTCGCCGGCGCCGGTGGTGATCAGCGGGCGGTCCGTGTACGGACCGGGCACCCAGGCGGTCCCGTCCACGGTCGCGCAGGCGGCCGATTCCGTCGGATGGATGACCACCGTGGCGACGTCCAGCTTGCCGCGCAGGGCTGCCGCCGCGGCCCGGAGCGAGGCCTCGTCCTTGCCGGGCTGGGCGAACCCGAGCGCCGCCGCCACCTGCTGCGCCTCCTTGAGATTCAGCCCGAGCACCACGCGGCCGAACCGGCTGAAGCGGGCGATCGCGGCGAGGGCCCCGCGCAGGTCCTCCGCCGAGCGCTTCTCCGGGTCGGCGAGGTCGAAGAAGAACACGCGGTCCGGGGCGGCGGGAAGCCGGGGGAGCAGCTCCTCGGTGAGCGCCGTGAAGATCGCCGTCATGTGCGGGATCATCGTCCAGTTCACGAACGCGAGCAGCGCCGCGCCCGCGATCTCCTCGTCCAGCCGCGCCGCGCCCACGGTGTCGCGGATCCGGGCGAGGGTGATCTCGTCGAGGGTGCGCATCATGCCGAGCATCAGCTTGCCGTCCTGCAGCTCGATCGCCGTCGTGCTGGCCGCGGCGCACAGCGAGTACGTGCGGGCCCGCCGCGCCATGTCCGCGAAGACCGGATGCACCGGCGTCCCGAGCGCGCCCACGTAGGTCACACCGAGCCCGCCGCCCAGCAGCGCGTTGGCCATGATCGGGCCGTTGCCGCCGAGTTTGTCCATCCGCGGGTAGAGCTCGATGTTCGTGCTCTTGCCGGCCGCCGCGAGGACGCGCTGCCCGAGCTCCGTCAGCGTCGCGATCGGCGTGAACGCCTCGCCCTGCCCGTGGCGCCGGCCCACCGGCGTCACAATGGTGTCGACGAAACCATCGAAGCCGACGAAGGCGCGTCGGCCCGCGAGGGCGCCGCGGCGTTGCGCGATCTGCTGGAGGGTGCGTTGACGAAACATGGATGAAAAATTTCCGGGGCGAGGACACGCCGCGCGTCCCGCCCCGGCAAACAGATTCGCGGCCGCCGCGCGTGCCGCGGGCTTTTCCGTTGAACGGCGCCGTCAAAGCCGGCAACTGTTCGCCCACTTTCCAATGCCCGCGCTCCTTCCGGTCACGCCCTTCCTCGCCGCCAACATCATCGAGATCTTCGAGCGCTGCGGCACGATCGACAAGGTGATCGTCCTCGGCCTCGGTGTCTGCAGCCTTGTCGCCTGGACCGTGATGTTCGGCAAGCACGCCGAGCTCCGCCGGCTGCGCGTGCTCAACCTCTCCTTCGAGATGCACCTCCGCGACCAGCGCGCGATCGTCGACGTGCCGGAATCGTGGCTGCAGCGGCGATCGATTCCTTACGCCGACCTGTTCGCTGACGCGGTCGAGAGCTACAAGCGCGCCGCCGCCTTCGAGCGCGAGCGCGGCCAGGCGCTCAACCCCCGCGCCCGCCTCGAGCACGCGGAGAACGCCATCCAGCGCGCGATCGGCCGCCAGACGCTCCGCTACGAGTCCAACATGATCTTCCTCGCCTCCATCGTGTCGGGCGCGCCGTTCATCGGCCTGCTCGGCACCGTGTGGGGCGTGATGGAGGCGTTCAGCGCCGTCGCGACGCAGCAGACCGCCGGCATCCAGCAGCTCGCGCCCGGCGTCTCCGGCGCCATGCTCGCCACCATCGCGGGCCTCGTGGTCGCCATCCCCTCGGTCTTCGGCTACAACCTGCTTCTCGGCCACACGCGCCGCATGATCACCGAGCTCGAGAACTACGCCAGCGCGCTGGCCGATCGCATCGAGCTGGAGATGCACTGAGGCGACCCGCCATGGCCCGCAACTTCCGGCGCTACCGCGGCGCGCATCCCATCGCGGATCTCAACGTCACCAACCTGATCGACCTCGGGTTCATGCTGCTCGTCATCTTCATGGTGGCGACCCCGCTCATGCAGCAGGAGCAGGCGGTCGGCGTGAACCTGCCCTCGGTGGCCAAATCCTCGCAGCCCAGCAAGACGCCCGACGAGAAACACGTGGCGGTCGGCGTCGACGCCCGGGGGTACTACGTCGATTCGCCCGGCAACTCGCTGACCCTGGCGCAACTTCGCGGCCGGCTGGGCGCGCTCGCCGCCGAGGCCAAGCCGCCCGTCATCCGCATCCGGGGCGACGCCTCCGTTCCCTACCAGAAGGTCGCCGACCTCATCAACGAGGTGCAGCGCGCCGGCCTCACGCGGGTGAAGTTCGATTTCAAATCCGAATAGCCCCGGGACCACGCCCCGCCGGAAGATGAGCGCCGAAACCGTCAGCCCGAATTCGTTCCGGGCCTTCGTGCTCTCGTCCTCGCTGCACGCGGCCGCGGTCGTGCTGGTTTTGCTCGCCGGCTGGACCGCGACCCGGGAGGCGGATACCAGCAAGGTGATCGAGTTGGTGGCGGGGGAGGGGGATAACTTCTCCGCGCGCGAGGCCCCGGCGCTGGGCGTGCCGGGTGGCGTCACGGTGCCGGTACCCGCGGCGCCCGCGCCGCGCCCCGCGCCGGCGCCGGAACCCGTGGTGGAGCGCGCCGCCCCGCCGGAACCGGTCACGCCCGTCCCGGAACCGGTGGCTCCGCCCGCGCCGAAGACGCCCGTCACGAAGAACGCGGTGAAGGCCGATGACGCCCCGCCGAATTTCAAGAAGAAGATCGATTACGCGATCGTGCGCGGCGACGCGAAGGCCAAGCAGCAGATCCGCAAGGAACGCGACGCCGAGGCGAAGCGGGTCGCGGAGGAAAAAAAGCGGATGAGCAAGGAGGAGTTCGACCGCGCGCAAAAGGGCAAGACCTCGGCCGGCAAGGCCGGCGCTTCCACCAAAGTCGCGCGGGTCGATGCCGAGGGGATCGCGAAGGGCGTCGTGGGCGGATCCTCCGCCAACAAGTCCGGCGGCGCGGGGGGCAAGGCCTTGAAGGCTTCCGGCGACGATGTGCTCGCCGCCTACGACCAGTTTTTCCGCGAGGAATTGCGGCGGAAGTTTGATCCTCCCCCGGGTTTGGCGGAGACGCTGCGCGCCACGTTCCAGGTGCGCAGCAACCCCGACGGCAGCCTCACCAATCCGCGCGTGCTCAAGGGATCCGGCAGCCGGCAGTTCGACGACGCCGTGCTCGAGGCGATCCGTCGCATGAAGATGCCCGCCCGCCCCGACAAAAGGGCCGAGACCGTCGAGTTCACCTTTTCGATGCGTGAAATGAGCGAGGGCTGAAAAAGTCCTTGCGTCGCGGGTCGTTCCCTTGATTTTTCTGAGGGCTCGCAGGTGAAACGGGCTCTTAGCTCAGTTGGTAGAGCGCCTCAATGGCATTGAGGAGGTCAGCGGTTCGAACCCGCTAGGGTCCACCACCTTGCTCAGGAACGCGCGAAGCTGCTCGGATCAGCAATCGCGGCTGATTCCCGGTCGAGGGAACCACGAAAGGCAAGATACCACGAAACCGTGGCGTGGCCCACGGAAGGCACGGAAAACACGGACGAGGCCGACCAACCACGAAGGGACACCAAGGGACACGAATGAATGTGCTCCCGACTCGCTCCGCGGGGTGCAACCACGGATGCACACGGATCGACACGGATAAACGCGGTGCATCTGTAGCTGGGGTCCGGTGACCCCGGCCTATGCCTCGGATAAACGCGGTGCATCTGTAGCTGGGGTCCGGCGACCCCGGCCTATGCCGCTGAGGGTACCGCCGAAGGCTCTTCCGACTCGCTCCGCAAGGTCGCCCACGGAAGGCACGGAAAACGCGGACAAGGCCGGGCAAACCACGAAGGGACACCAAGAGACACGAATGACCGCCCTCCCGAATCGCTCCGCGGGGTTCAACCACGGCTGCACACGGATCAACACGGATACGGCGTTTCCGATGTAGCTGCGGCTGCCAGCCGCGGACGATATTGTGGCGACCTACGGCCGAAGGCCCTCCCGACTCGCTCCGCGTTTTTGACCGCGGATGGCGCGGATGATGAAATCGCCGCCCCGTCTCACCTGTCTCCCCAGTCTCACACGTCTTCGAAGTCTCCCCGTATCCAGCCCACGACACCCGTTCCGCCGCTCTGCACCTCAACCTCAACTTCCAACTTCAACGGGGCTCACCCCTCGCCCCCTTCCCCTCTCCGATCTTCCCGCTCTTCTGTTCAAGAACCCCAATTCGTGACGCTCTCCCGAACCGCTCCACGTTTTTAACCGCGGATGTCGCGGATTTCACGGATCAGACGTCCGCCGTCGGCGGACGCGTTCAAGTCGAGGGTTGAAGTTCAGGCCACGCGTTCGGCGTCCCCGCCACTTCAACCTCAACTTCCAACCTCAACGCGCGCGTCTGCGCGCCCCTCAGTCCCTGCCCGCCAGAGGCACCTTCCCCGTGACTTCCGTCTTCACGCGGCCGAGGGCGTCGGGCGGACGGGAGACGGCGGTGCCGGTGCGGTTGCCTTGGGTGTCGCGGAGGACGGTGGTCGTGCGGCCCAGGGCGTCAGGTTGCCCGTTGGCGACCGCGGTGCCGGTGGTTCGGCCGTTGGTGTCGCGGAACTTTCCGGCGGGGTCAGGCCGAAACCTGCAACCCGGGAGGAAAATTCGTCAGCGATCGACTGCTGGATTTGACCCC
>JACCDP010154956.1_pt1 | contig 23890 bp, 49 predicted proteins | sample 7445841 | NCBI WGS metagenome assembly JACCDP01 (sample SAMN15323441, study PRJNA562643) | freshwater metagenome | isolation source: river surface water | place: USA:Blue River Watershed | collected 2017-08-17
GGAAATTAGCTTTAGAGTATGTAAATTACGAGCAAAACATAGTCAATACAATCACAAACATTTTTAAACACAATAAATTAATATGAAAAAAATATGGTATGCTCCTTATAAGTTTGAGTCTTATGGGGAAGAAGAAATCAAAGCAGTAGAAGAATCACTCCGTTCAGGATGGTTGGGTGGACAGGGTCCTAAATCTGTTGAATTTGAAGAAAAAATTGCAAAACGTTTTGGTAAAAAGTATGGTGTATTTGTTAATTCAGGTTCATCTGCTTGTTTGCTAGCTATTGCTTCTTTGGATTTGCCTAAAGGATGTAGTATTATTACTCCTGCTTGTACGTTTTCAACTACGTTAGCTCCTATTATTCAATTAGGTTATAAACCTAAATTTGTAGATGTAGGACTAAATGACTATGTAGCTAATATTGACCAAGTAGTAGCTGCTATTACTCCTGATGTAAAAGCAATCATGTTACCTAATTTGATTGGTAATAAACCAAATTGGACTAAATTGAAGCAAGAAATTAAATTGTTAGGCAGAACAGACATCATTTTGATTGAAGATTCAGCTGATACAATTACTGAAACATCAGAAACAGATGTTGCTACAACTAGTTTTTATGCATCACACGTTATTACAGCAGGTGGTGTAGGCGGTATGGTGATGTTTAATGATAAAAAACACGTCACTAAGTGTCTACAATACAGAGACTGGGGTAGATTGGGTGATGATTCGGAAATTATGGATGATCGTTTTAATCACATTGTAGACGGTATTCCTTATGATCATAAGTTTTTGTATTCTGTACTAGGATACCACATGAAAGCTTGTGAAATGAATGCTGCTTTTGGATTGGTTCAATTACATCGTTTTGAAAAATTCTCCCAAATTAGAAGAGAAAATATTGAACGTTATATTGAAAACCTTCAAGGTGTAGGTGATTTGATTCTACCAGATGATTCTATTCAACCAAACTGGTTAGCAATTCCTTTACAAACTGAAAAACGTTTTGAATTGTTGAATTTCCTAGAAGATAATAACATTCAAACACGAGTAACATTTGCTGGAAACGTAACACGTCATCCTGTTTATAGAGAATATTTGCAAGATTTCGAAAACGCAGATACTATTATGAAAAATGGTTTCTTGTTAGGTGCACATCACGGAATGACTGTTGAGGATGTAGATTACGTTTGCGATAAAATTAAAGAATTTTTTAATAAATAAACTATGATTAAAGTAAGTGATGTTGTTGCTGAGTTTTTAAAGCATAAACAAATAGATACTGTATTTGGTATCATCGGTTCAGCTAATTCTCATATTTTTGATTCAATTCAAAATTTAGGATACACAAAAATTATTTGTACACATCACGAACAAGCTGCAATTATGGCAATGGCTGCTTATTACCGAGCATCAGGTAAATTATCAGCAGCCATTGTAACTGCAGGTGCAGGAGCAAGTAACGCTATTACAGGTGTTATAAGTAACTGGGCAGACTCAATTCCAGGATTTATCCTTTCAGGACAAGAACCAAGTACTTATCTTGACGTACATAAAAATTTAAGAATGTATGGTACTCAAGGATTCAGTGCTTATGAAATGGTTAAAAACGTTACAAAGTATAGTAATGTACTACTTAATCCTAGTTCAATTCATAGTGAATTAGAAACACTATATAATATTAGTGTATCTGGAAGGCCAGGTCCAACATGGCTAGACATTCCTCTAGACTCACAAGCAAAAAAGGTTAAATTTAAAGGATTTAGTAATTATTCTAATAAGTCTTTAAGAACAACAGACGCTTACAACTATGCTGATGATATTATTAAGTTAATAAATCAATCAAAACGTCCCCTTGTATTAGGTGGAATGGGTATTAAATTAAGTGGTGCTAAAGATAAATTTAAAAAGTTTATTAATGCAACTCAATTACCTACTACATTAAGTTGGTCAGGAATTGATTTATTATCTACTAATCATAGTTGTAATTATGGAAGATTTGGTTTGTATGGTCAACGAGCAGCTAATTTTATAGCTCAAAATGCTGATTTGATTGTAGTTTTAGGAAGTAGATTAGCTCTACCTCAAGTAGGATACGATTTTAGTCAATTTGCTAGAGGAGCTAAAATTGTAGTAGTTGATGTTGATGAATTAGAATTAAATAAATACGAACGAACCATTAAATACAACCACAATGTAAGTATTGTTTTAGACAAATTATTAGAGAATGTTACTAAAATTAATCCTGATATTAGTGAATGGAAAACTAAATGTGATTACTATCGTACTGAATACCCAATAATCAATGATGATTATAAAGATGACAAGTATGTTAATTCATATAGTTTTGTAAACAAATTAACCCAACAATTATCAGATGACGAAATTATAGTTACTGATATGGGTACAGGTTTATTAAGTGGTCATCAAGCAGGTCATTTAAAGGAAAACCAAACCATGTTTACAAGTCAAGGTTTAGGTGAAATGGGTGTTGGTTTACCTTATGCTATTGGAGCAGCGTTTGCTGAACCAAATAAACAAATTACTTGTTTAAACTGTGATGGAGGTATAATGATGAACCTTCAAGAATTACAAACCATAGTACAACATAAACTTCCAGTTAAAATATTCATTTTCAATAATGATGGGTATTTAATGATTAAACATACTCAAAAATTATTCTTTAATGGACGTTATAACTCCGTAGATTCTAGTACAGGAATCCAACTACCAGAATTTGAAAGAATTGCTTATGGTTTTAAAATTCCTTATATTAGAATAGATAAAATTGAGGACTTAGATGGAATGGACTTAAATTATAACTCTCCTGTTATTATTGAGGTGTTTATGGATCCTGAACAAAATTTTATACCTAAAGTAAAAGGTGTAATATTAGAAGATGAATCAATTTTTGCCCCACCACTAGAGGAAATGTCTCCATTGTTGCCTTTTGAAACTATTCAAAAAGAAATGATAGTAGATATTAGTGAAAAATCCAAACGAATTAAAAGATGAAAGTATTAATTACAGGAGCAAATGGTTATATAGGAAAATCTTTAACTAATGCTCTAAAAAATGAATATGAAATAACTACTTTAACCAGACAAAACGCTGATTTAACTGATGCTGAACAGGTTAAAGAATATTTTAAAGATAAATATTTTGATGTAGTTATCCATTGTGCTATTGAAGGTGGTTATAGATTAGAAAAAGATGGACCTGAGGTTATAGATAATAATTTAAAAATGTATTATAATCTTTTAGATAATAAAACACACTTTAATAAATTATTTCATTTTGGTTCAGGAGCAGAAAAACAAGATACATTTTATGGCTTAAGTAAAAAAGTAATAAACGAATCCCTCCAGAATAAAGATAATTTTTATAATATAAGAATATTTGCTGTTTTTGATGAAAATGAAAATGATGCTAGGTTTGTTAAAACAAATATTCGTAAGTATATTAATAGAGAAGATATAGAAATTTTTATAAATAAGTATATGGATTTCTTTTATATGGAAGACTTTATTACGTTAATAAAATATTGTATCGTTCAAGATAATTTACCTAAAACTATTGAGTGTTGTTATGATTATAAAACTACTTTATACAATGTAGCTGAAATCATCAATGGTTTAGAAAACCATAAAGTATCAATAAAAATACACAATTGGAAGTTTGGAGAACCATTTAATGGAGAGTTTGTAGATTTAGGATTAGAATTTATTGGTTTAGAACAAGGTATAAAAAATGTTTACGAGAAATTAAAAAATGAATATTAAAATAGCAACGCATGTAATGCCTTGGGACATTGATTATGCTTTATTAATGTTTACCCAATTAAAAAAAGCCCAATACCATTTACCAGAAGATGTTAACGTAACTATAGATGTTGAATTGAATCTTTCTAGTTATGTTATTAATTGGGAAGAAAGTAAATTACCAAAAGAGTATTTTATTGAAAAATATAACACATTGTTATTATTATTAGATGGTTATAATGTGGTTACAAACGTATATGACGGCGATGAATTATATGGTCATCTAGATCAACAACGTCGAATAGTATCGCCTGAAGTAGACTACTATATGAGTATATGTCCTGATGTTTATTTTAGTGAATATACCTTAGCTTACTTAATTGAATCAGCTAAACATATAGAAGATAAATACTTTATTATTAATCCACAACATAGAAAGTTAACAGATGATACTTGGAATCCTACTACAGATCCAGATTATGTAAATACACCTTTTGAAAATTGTAATAACATTAGTATTTTTGATATAAGAAATAATACTAAAACAAAACAACCAGAAGTATACCTTACACCAGTAGAAAAAATTAAATTTGCTGGATGGTGTGATTTATATAGTAAAGCATTTTATGAAGATTTAGTTCCAATTCATGATGATTGGCATGGATATGGTCCTTGGGATTTATACTGTATGTTAATAATGCATTTCGGTAAACAATTAGGAGTTGAATCACATCAATACCTTTTAAGAGGTCAAACAATTGGAGATTATTGGACAGGCCCATTACATCCAGCAGAAGGTTTATCTGGTTATAATAAAAAATTTATAGTTAGGAATGAAATACCTAGTCAACGTTTGGAATTTGAAGGAAAGATGTTATCTTATGCTGAAAAGGGATTACAAATGTTAAAACAAAAAGGAATTATATGATTAAATTAGTTATATTTGATTTAGATGGTGTTTTAGTTGAAGCTAAAAATATACATTTTGAAGCATTTAACAAAGCATTAGGTGAATATGCTATTACTTGGGATGAACATTTATCCATTTACGATGGATTAAAAACAAACCAAAAATTAGATATGCTTCACGAACGTAAAGGTTTACCTAAAGAATATTTTACTGGTATTTGGAATAATAAACAAAAATATACTTTAGAAGCGTTAGCTAATCTAGAAAAGGATGAAAATTTATATTCAACAATTCAAAATTTATCTTTAGATGGCTATAAATTAGCTGTATGTTCTAATAGCATACGCAAAACTATTTTAACAGTATTATCTAAATTAGGTATTATTGAATTTTTTGATCTAATATTATCAAATGAGGATGTAAAAAATAGCAAACCACACCCTGAAATCTATTGGAAAGCAATATCAGAAATGAGTTGTTTACCTGAAGAAACATTAATCGTTGAGGATTCACCTTATGGACTATTATCTGCCTCTAGATCAAAATCTCATATACTTAGAGTAGGTAGCCCAAAAGAAGTTACTTATATTAACATAAAGAATAAAATTAATACTATTAAAGAAAATTATAATATGAAGTCACCTGCTTGGAGAGATGAAAAATTGAATGTACTTATTCCTATGGCTGGAGCCGGTTCTAGATTTGAACAAGCTGGTTATACATTCCCAAAACCCCTTATTGAGGTTAGAAACAAACCAATGATTCAAGTTGTAGTAGATAATTTAAATATCAAAGCAAACTACATCTACATTGTCCAGAAAAAACATCGTGAAAAATATAATCTAGATACATTACTCAATTTAATTACACCAAACTGTAAAATAGTAGAAGTAGATGGTTTAACCGAAGGAGCAGCTTGTACAGCATTGTTGGCTAAGGAATTTATTGATAACGATGCTCCTTTATTTTTCGCTAACTCAGACCAATTTGTAGAATGGGATTCAAATGAATTTATGTACAAAATGAATGAAACAAATGCTGATGGAGGTATTGTTACATTTGAAGCAACTCACCCTAAATGGTCATTTGCTAAAGTAAATTCATATACTGGTTTAGTAGAAGAAGTAGCTGAAAAGAATCCAATTTCAAATATTGCTACTGTTGGTTATTATTACTGGAAACATGGTTCTGATTTTGTAAAATATGCTGAACAAATGATTGATAAAAATATTAGAGTAAACAACGAGTTTTATGTTTGCCCTGTATTCAATGAAGCTATTGGGGATGCTAAAGAAATTAGAACATTTAATGTAGAGGGAATGTGGGGACTAGGTACACCAGAAGATTTGAAGTACTATTTAGAAAACTACAAATGATTAAAATATCACATAGAGGAAATATTAACGGCCGAATAGAAGAAGCTGAAAATAGACCAGACTATATTGAAGATACTTTAAGATTAGGATATGATGTTGAAGTTGATGTTTGGTTTTTGGATAATAAATTCTATTTAGGACACGATGAAGCTTTGTACGCTACAGATAAAATATTTTTAAGTAATCCTCGTTTATGGGTACATTGCAAAAACGTAGACGCTGTTTTAGCTCTAAAACATAGTAAGGTACATTATTTTTGGCACGAAACAGATACACTTACTTTAACATCAAATAACTTTATATGGGCATATCCTGGTAAACAACCTATTAAGGATAGTATAGCAGTAATGCCTGAGTTATACAATGATGACCTAAGTCTATGTATAGGAATTTGTTCAGACTATATTAGTAAATACTAATGCAAGGAATAGTAATACAAGGATCCACAGGGTATATAAGTGAGGTTATAGACCTTTATACTGATATTCCTAATGTTGTGTTTTCAACTTGGGAAGACGAACCTGAAGAAAATATACAATTAATAAAATCTAAAGGGATAGAAGTAATTCAATCACCAAAACCTTTAGTTAGTGGAAAATTTAATATTAATCTACAAGCGTTAAGTACATTTGTTGGTATTCAATACCTAAAAAATAAAGGTATTACTGAAATACTAAAAATTAGAAATGACTTAAAACCAAATAATATAAAATTATTATTAGAGGTATTAAAAGGTAAATCATTATCCTTTTTAGCTATTTGTAAACCAAATGTTAGACCTATGTACTATGATTTAGTTTACATTCATAATAGTTTTGATTTTCCTGTAGACTTATTTATTTATGGCACTACTGAAAATTTAGAAAAATGTTTTGATTTCCAAGTTGAAGACGAATTAAACATCCCCCCAGAAGCACTTATTGCTTATAATTATTTTGTTAATTCTGGTTTAGATTTTAGATTAGATTATGACACGTTTATTAAAAACGGAATTAGTTTTTTTATGAATGAATGTTTAGAAAATAATATACAAGTAGAATGGCTTAAAAAAGGTTATGAATTAGTAAAATGGCACTCTGATGTAAAAAATTATAACTATTAATTATGATATCACTTATTATACCAACAAATAAAACAAACTCAAACTATACTAAAAATTTAGTAAATAATATTAGAGAAATTTATCCTGATGAAACCCAAGTTGAAATTATAGTATCAGAAGATGATACCGTAACTATGGGGGTAAATTATAACAATGCTGTAGCTAGAGCTAATGGTGAAAAAATTATATTGCTTCACAATGATATGGTTATTAAACCTGGTTTTGTGGAACAAATGGATAAAGATATTGTTAAAGGAAGAATTACAGCATATACTAGAGTAGAACCACCTATTTATCCAGACACTTATGCTGGTAAAGTTATTCTAGATTGTGGTACATCATTAGAAACATTTAATAAAGATAAATTCTTAAATTTTGATATTGAAGAGGGACTTACTGATGGAGGTGCTCAGCTATTCTTTGGGTGTATGAAAGAAGATTATTTAGGTATTGATGGATATACTTTTAAACTATTCTGTGAAGACGATGATTTACATTTGAGGCATAAAATAGCAGGATTTGAACAAAAAGTAAGCTCAGCCCATGTTTATCACTTTATCAGTAAAACATCTCGTGTAGGTGATTATCAACCAATTGAAAACGAATCAAATATTAGGTTTGTTAAAAAATGGGGATTCAGACAATCAGAATACAATGTAGTATATAATAAAAAATGTATTATCACAAATGAAAATGATAGTATTAAACAAGCTTTAGAACCTTGGTTTAATGGAGGAGATGATATTATAGTTGAAGTTGATGGATTAAATTTTACACAACAGGACTATATGTATATTCACCAACTTAATGATATTGTTAAAAACAACAATGAATTAGGAGAATTTATGTTAGGTAATTTAAAAATAAAAGTAAACTCACTAGAAGAACACCAAAACAAATTAATTAGATTATGATATTCAAGTTTTATAATAGAAACGATAAAGACCAAGAGACAATTGGTCGTATAATCTCAACCTCAAGGTTACAAGCAGCTAAATTGTTTGCTGAGCGTAAACAACTCCCCCTAAAAGAATTTTTAAAAATATTTGGTGTAACAACTATCTTATGAAAAATTTTGGTAAAAATTTAAAAGTTCAACCTAAGAAAAAAGGTATAAGCGAGAAAGATTTATTCATTGATATTATAAATGTCTTTGATGAATGCAATCAACGTACTGAGGATTTAGAGGAAACGTATATGATGGGCATTTCTAATTACGATGAGGCCTTCTACCTAATGATTGAGAACTTGCTTTATATACACTATGGTGAGTGGAAAACCGATATTATATTGTGGTGGGTGTACGACAGATTTGGACCAGAAGGCGAAATAATGCCTATTGAATTAAATAACCACGATGACAATACTAAAGAAGAAGTTGTTGTTGAAACAGCAGAACAACTTTGGTCATTTTTAAAACGAATTGATAAATTAGAAAATAAATAGTTATGAGAAATTGTACAGGATGCGGTGAACCAATTCACCCAAAACGTTTAGAAATTATGCCTAACACAACCCGTTGTGTTGCTTGCTCAACAGTACAGAAAAAAGGAGCAGTAACAATTATGAAGGGTACAGGCGATCACACTTGGATTGAAACGATTCATTTGGAACATGAAGACTATAAGGCATATATGGAAGCTGAAAACAAACTCCGTAAAAATGGAGCATCACTTCTAGAAACACCCGAAACTACTTCAAACATTCCTTTTGGATTCAGTGAAACAAAATTAGATAAAGACTTAGATGCCTAAAGCAAAACCACTATCCAAAGAAATGATAGTGGCGGCAATGAACAAAACTAAATCTAATAAAGCCGCCGCTCGTTATTTGAATGTATCATACATTCATTTTAAAAAATGGGCTAAACTTTATCAAGATGCTGAAACAGGTCAGGCACTATTTGATAAACATAAGAACCAATCAGGTAAAGGTATTCCTAAGTTTTTAAGTAATGGTAATCCTAGAAAAGATTTTGCATTATTAGACTTAATTGAAGGTAGAATTGACCCATCGTCTTTTAATCCTGCTAAAATTAAGTATCGATTAATACAAGAGGGTTATTTACAAGAGGAATGTAGTTCATGTGGTTTTCATGAGCGTAGGGTATTAGATTATAAAATGCCTTTAATCATGAATTTTAAAGATGGTAACAAACAACATTACCGACTTGAAAATATTCAATTATTGTGTTACAATTGTTATTATCTTCAAATTGGAGATTTATTTACAGGTAAACAACTTGAAGGTATGGAAGACCATGTATCTAAAAATGAATCACAAGTTGATTGGGAGGTAGATGATTATACTCAACAACGGTTAAAAGAATTAGGTTTGTATGATTCAAAACCTAAAGATGATGACCCATATGATTTAGTATCTAGATTTTAAATATTTATAATCATGGTTAAAAAAATACCATTGCTAAAAAAAGGTAAGCATAAAAAACATGATGCTATTGTGAACGATTTTGAAGCACAAAAAAATAAACATCTTGAAAAATTAGCAACAAAGAGTTTGGCTGAGCAAGAAAAACTTAGTAAATTGAAGGAAAAGAACATTAAAACAGATTTTTTTAAATTATTTTAACATGGTAGCAGAAATCACAGTCAACAACACAGAAGAGTTCCAAGAACTAGTAGACAATAAAGATTTTAGAATAGCTAAAGCTATTGTAGAAGGTATTTTAGATAATGTAAAATCAAAGAAAAAATACATTCACGTTTTATCTATTACTTGCCTCGAAGAAGGGGAAATATATGATATTACTGTTGAACGTAAGCACTTTATTGAGACATTAGAAGAAAATTTACCTTATTACATTAGGGAAGAACAATATGAGGGATGTCAACGTATTGTAAATACTATTAATGAGCTTAAGAACCCTATTGTTAAACAAAGAGGAAGACCAAAGAAATCTTAATTTAACTTGGCAAGTCAAAATCTTGTCATTATATTTACAACAAAAATAAATGTTATGAAAAATTTAATCACAGAAGAGTTCAAAGAAAAGTTTAAAACAGCATTCGCTCGTTTTATGAACGTCACTATTGTAGCATCAACTTTGATTGCTGGTTTTGGTTTGGGCTACTACTTTCAGGAATTGAAAATGAAACCACAAGCAGTAAACGAAACTATCTTGAATAAAGAAGTTAGAATTGCTATTGACTCAGAAAACAAACTAATAATTATGGACCGCAAAACAGGTCAATATATTATTTATAGTGATTCTGTAGGTAGTGCTATCTTTAAAATGTATGCAGCTAAAATTGCATCACCTGTATTAACTAAATAATGAAAACTATGTTTGCTAAATTAAGGAATTGGTATCTTATTATCGTTTTAGGAATTATTACTTTAATGTATCTTAATATTAATAGAAAGATTGATGAATTTGAAGACCGTTTAGATTTAGCAACAGGAACTATCTCACTCCAGATGTATGAGTCAATTGAACACTGGAGTGATAGTTTCAATATTCCAAAACACATTGCCTATAACGTAGCTTACCTTGAAACACGTTATAGAGGACCGTTTGATTTTGATTATAATCCATATCAAACATCATTTGCTGGTGCTGTTGGTCCAATGCAAATTATTACTAGATGGGCTAGACCATATGTTAGAAAGCGTTTGAGTGAAAAAGAATTAAAAACTAATATTGACTTGAACGTTAAAATTAGTATGCAAATGCTTCGTAAATGGCATTCAATTCACAGAGACTGGACATTGGCTTGTGGTGCATATAATTCAGGTAGTCCAATTAGAAACGATTATGCAGTTTATGCCACTAGCAATAAAGATTATAAAAGTAAATGGGAGAGACTTTAATTACAAAGCCATGTATGTATTGGCATGGCAGCAGCAAAATCTAAAAAAACATCAATAAGCGCTTCATCGCTTTACAAAGAAAAACCTAAAAAGACTCGTAAAGGTATTCATGCAAAGACTAAAATGTCTAAAAATAAGGGCTCTAAAAACTATGTTAAAGTATCAGTAGGTCAAGGTTAAAATGTCAAACACATCCCGTTACACTAGAAGTAGAAAACAAGCAAAAAAATTCAATAAACGAATTCAAGAAAATAATAAAGTTTTAAATAAAGCAAAAAGTAATGAGTAAAACAAGTAACAATCAAAAGTTAGCAGTTCTGAAAATTTGGTTAGAAGAACTTAAGCGCAAAGGAAAAATTAAAAAACAACCCGACTGGTTAAAGGAAATATTGAATGAAGATTGATGGAGGTGCCGTCGAATTTTTTCAAAGTCTACCTGATGATTTATTAGCTGAAATAGCATTTCATGACAGGGACGCTTTGGTAAGATTATGTGTGGCACTTACCTTAGATATTCAAATCATAGTTGAGGAAGCCGAGCGAATGAAAAAATCAAAGAAAAAGAAAAAAAGCTTGGCTTCCTGAACTATTGTTCGTATATTCATGTCATAGAAATAAAGGTTATGGCATTACACAGAATAATTGAAACACACAAAGTAAATATTTTAGGTCAAGAAATTTCTTATACTAATAAGTTCCTTAAGTATTCTAAAAGTACATCTTATGGCTTCAAACCATCTAAGAGTTTAACCAGTCATGGTGTTTATGTATTCCGATATACTTACGAACATCATTCCTTACCACCAACATTAGTTACTTTAAAAGGTCAAAAGTATATTGTACCTACTTGGCAGAAAGTTCATCCTGAAACAACATTAGCTGATATTGAGTGGATTAAACCTGCTAAACCAGTTGAAGTACCAGTTGAAAAGAATGTTTGGAAATTCGAATCATCAAGCGATCCAGGACATTTTTATACAGTTAGACAATCAGGTTTAAAATTAACTTGTAATTGTCCTGGTGTTTGGAGGTCTAAAGATCGTAAATGTAAACATATTAAACAAGTAGAAAATGATAACAAATAAACGTCCTAAAAAAACAAAAATCGAAATCGATTTATTGGGTCCTGAGGGAAATGCTTTTGCTCTATTAGGTATTGCTAAGGATCTATGTCACAAAACAGGTATTGAGTGGGAACCTGTTAAAAACGAAATGACAAGTGGTAATTATGAGAATCTAATTAATGTTTTGGATAAACATTTTGGAGATCTAATAATAATGTACAGATAATTTGGCTTTTTGAAGGATAGTTCGTATATTCACGGTATGGAAATAAAGGTTATGGAAAAAACAGAACGTAGAGGTAGACCTGCTGAAGCACCTGCTGTAGTGTTAGACAAGTTTGAAAGAACATTTTATGAGTTTGCTAATGAACAGTATCAAAAAGATGGTCGTAAAACTACTTGGTTCTATGATAAATCAAAATCTCAAAATGGTCCTTACAAAGTAGAAGTAACTTATCCTAAAGGTTACAAACACGAGAAGGTTAAAGCAGAAAAAGGCAAAGCATATAATGGTCAACCTGTAGTAATGGTGTTCAAGACATCAGAACGTTCAAATGCTAAAACCAAAATGAAAGTATGGAACAATGAAAACATTGATTACATTATTTCAGCTCCTACACTACCAGGTGTTCCTGATAATGCTATTATTTTAGATGTAGCCGTAGGTGAAAGTTATATTGATTCTTTTAAATCTAAGTATTCTTTGTAATATTTATAATATATAAATTATGGCAACTAGAGGACAAATCGCTTATTTAGCAAACCCAAATACAATATTCTCAATTTACAACCATTATGATTCTTACCCAGAACATTTGGGTACAGCATTAACTTCTCACTTTAATTCAGACAGTGATGCAGAAGATATAGTAATGAATGGTGGTGATATTAGATCCATTGATGATGATGGAACAGTAGACCGTTTTGATAAAGGTGGAGCTAAGCAAATTAAAGGTGAAGAACCAGAAGATTTATTTAATTATTTATATGATCATTCAGATGGTTCAGGAGCAGATTATGTTTATGTTTGGTTAGAAGATAAATGGATCACTCTTCCTATGAATAAAGGTAGAGAATATTTTGTAGGTACTTTACTTGATTCAATCAGAAAATCAGAACCAGCTATGGAAGCTAAAGACGAAATGAGTGAAGAAGAAATGAATGAAATATTTGTTCACCAAATGAAATATAAAGCAGGTATTATAAAATAAATAAAATGAGAAAAGCAGATAACTTTGACGCAAAACAATGGTTGGTTGAAAATAAAATTACTTTTCAATCTCGTTTAAATGAAGATTTAACATCACAAATAGCAGCATTACCCGATTTCGAAACATCTCCAGACACAGAAGAAGCTACATTAATAGTTGGTAACTATGCTGTTGTTCATTACGACCAAACCGATGAAGGAGGTGAAGACATGTATGTAGTATGGGACAATACTAGAGATCAAGAAGAAATAGGTTCATATGATGATGAACCCGAATTCGAATCAGCAGACCCAGCTGAAGTAGCTGCTTTTTTAAAGAAAAATGAAAGTTTAAACGAAGATGAATCATTCCAAAAACCATCAGAAGATTCAGATATTGAAAGTTTAAAGAAAAGATATCGTTACCTAAAAAATCCTGAGGATTTAGAAACAATTGCTTCAAAACAAAACCCAAAATTATTTACTATAGGATCCCCAGAATTTGATGCTAATGCAATCCAATTAGGTGATTATATTAAATTTTCAGTGGATAATGAACCTACATTAGTATTCCAATCAAATGAAAAATCAGTAAATGCTGCTCATGATAATGCTGAGTATTCTCAGTTTAATCGTTCTTTATTAAGTAAATTAAATAGAGAGGAATTAGCTAAAAAATAATATTATTTAGAATAATTATAAATGAAAGAAAGGGGTGGCTTCGTCACCCCTCTTTCGTATATTTACGACATGATGAAAGAGCAAGACAAATTTAATGGTTTATCAAAAGGTCAAGTAAAGCAAATCATTAGACGTAATATGATTACTCGTGTTAAAGCAAGTAAAAAGGTTTACGATAGAAAGAAAGAAAAAAGAAATTTGAAATTCTGAGGAAGGGTTCGTATATTCACGGTATAGAAATAAAGGTTATGGCAAATTTAGAAAATATTAAAAGAGCAATTGAGTTACAAAAAGAAGCAAATCACCAAATTGATATGTTAGGTGAAGCTGATGAAGCCGTTATGTTTGAAATGCTAGAATTAGTTGACGGTTTTAGTTTAGAAGATTGTGCAGTGTTTATGCAATTGTGGGAGGAAGAAGGATTATGAGCGAATTTTGGGATATCTATAAAAAACGAGTTGCTGAAGGTGCAGATAGGTTATCTAAACCACCTAAAGAAGTAGGACAAAACATTCTATGGTTGAAGGCATATGTTAGTGAGAAAATGGAAAAAGAAGGTTTAGCTAAGTATGTTGGTAAAACTGAAGATGGTACATTTGGATTTGCTGAAAGTTATGTTAATTATTTAATGCATTATGCTTTTGAAGCAGGTGAGAAAAATAGGGAATATAGTTTTAATAATGCAACAAAATCTATGAAGGATGCTTTAGATAAAGTTAAAGACGCTTTAGATGATGCTAGTTGGATTGATTATAATGATAATTGGTAAAAAATAAAAAAATAAAAGTTATGAAAAAAACAAATGTAATTACCCCAATGTGGCAAAATTGCCAATCAATTCTTAAATCTGGTGATTTGGAATTAGCCGATAATAAATTAATGGAATTAGTTTGGAAACTAGCCGACTACACAATGGAAGGTTTCAAAGATGCCGACGTAATTGAAGGTGTAAAGCTCGAAACATGGAAAGAGCGTGTATGGTTTGCTATTGAAAACGCTGGTTTGTTACCCGAATAATATGAGTAACGAGGAAAGAGAAACATTGTACAATAAGCTAATGAGAATTCTTATGCTTATGGAAGAGATGGATAACAATATGGCGGCAATAGAGTTGGAGAACCTAATAGAAAATATTAAATTCGGACAAGTAAAATGAGCGAAAAAAGAGGTTTAACAGGTAAATTGCTTTATGATTTTAATACTGCTAAAGCAGTATACATCAAAAACAAAGATGGTAAATTCGTTAGAATTACCGAACGTGATTTTAGATCATATAATGGTGATAGATGGATATTTGAAAAAGTAAACGATGAATGGCAATATACACCATACAATGGACCTATTTACTTCCACAATACAAATAGAAAATGTAAACAGCCTGTTGGTGAAGGTAAAATTCAATATATGAGTAATAAACCTTGGGTGTCTGTTAGACGTCCTCATGAAAGGTACTTAGAGGATTGATATTTATGTCTATGACTAACGAAGAGCTAATTGAAGAATTGTACCACAAAGCTCATGCAAAGGGTTTCTTTCATGAGTTACATGAAAAAGTAAAACAAGTAAAACAAAGCGGGATAAAAGAGTGCGAACATAGATTAGTTCAACGAGCATATAGTGAGCTTAAAAAATTAAAGCTTGCTCAACCAACCACGCAAAATTAATCCGTATATACAAAACCCATAAATAAGTTATAAAATGAAATTAAAAGATGGAATATTATTAATGCTAGCAAGTCTAGTATTCGGTTGGGCAGTCTCAAGTGCCAACCAAACGCAACCAACCCCACAAGCGGATACACCAATTGTGATTACCAAGCAAGTTATCAAGCAAGATACTATTAAACAAACAATTGTTAAACCACAAGACACAATAGTAAGCGTTAGGGGTAAAAAAGCATTATTCATAGGAGACTCTCACACGGCCAACCACAACTACGGATGGCAGATTCAAGTATGCCAAGCTACCGGTCTACAGCAAAACAATATAGCTGTTGGAGGTAAGACCACAAGTTGGATGCTACAACAAGCAAACATGTATTTGACTCCAAATTATGATTATTGTTTTATATACGGAGGGGCAAACGACATGTACAACAGCCATATAAGTGCTGGAATGGCATTTAATAACATTCAGTATATAGTAAACATGTGTAACTATAAAGGTGTTAAGCCGGTTGTACTAACTGGATTTGATTATTTAGTGTGTACGAGAACAGATAACCGAATGTATCCGGTTAAGGGTGCCGAACTACAAAGGATGTTACTATCGCAGCTTCGGGGTGCAACAGTAGTGGATACAAGGGTGGTTTACAGAGGTGACTGTGGTGATGCATTGTGTCATATGAACTATTCAGGACATCAGAAAACAGCACAAGCTGTAATTAAAGCGTGTAAGTTTAAAAGATTTTAATTATATTTCGGGTATGTGGTTGCAAAATAATTTTAAATTAGTTATGATTGGGGGGTTGGCTTTGATTGTTGGTTTGAGTTTTATGGAGGCGAGAAAAACCCATAAAGAAATTAAGAAGGGCGAGGCCCAATGGTTATTAAAAAAGAAGAATAAAAAATGAAAAAAATTATAGCGCTGTTAATGCTTTTGGTCTCCTTAGCAACAGCAAACGCAAAATGTGATTGGAGCACATTGAAACTCCAACAATGGAATCAACGTAACTTGTATAAGTGGTACGTGAGTGGAAGCGTGTTGGATGACACTTGTGTTGATTACATGTTTATGGTTTATGATTTCCAAACTAAGAAAACCGACACAGTAGAATCATTTAGAGGTATTTGTGAGGTTCAGTTTAATGTTAAAGGCAAATACAAAATGTACTTGAAGGTATGGAACAAGTGTGAAAAATGTGATACAGCCCTATATCGTGAGGTAAACATCATTTACTTCCCTAAATGTACTTACACTTATAATTTGAAATCAACTGGTGGTAAGTGTTTGGATAGTATGGTTGGTGAAATGAGTTTGGGTCCTTGGACTAAAGGTGATACATGTTGGCAGTGGTATTCTTATATTTGGAACGGACCAATGTTGGATTCATTGAGTGAGTTTGATTTTATACACATGAGTGACTATGATTTGTGGATGTATTATGATTTTAATGATAGTGATATGGTACATTATGATGGTCCTACTAACTCGGCTCGTTTGATTAAGTATAAGTTCCCACATAAAGGTAATTATTTGGTAGCCACACAATGGTACAATAAGTGTTTGGATCAAGATACGTTCTTCTTCACTCGTATTAGTTACAATTGTAATACATCAGGTGTTAAGACAATTGTTAAAGGTGAACCTAAGTTGATGGGTATGTACGATATGATGGGACGTCCTGTTCATAATGCTCGTGAAAATGAAATTACTATCTATTTGTATAGTGATGGATCAACTCGTAAAGTATTTAAAAAATAATTTAAAAATATTTCATAAGAGGGTTGGCTTTGCCAACCCTTTTTTGTATATTCACGTATAATAAGTTATGAAAAAAATAGAATACACTAATCGTTACAATGATGTTTTTACATTTAGTAAAACAGAAGATGGTAACATTTTGTTTGAAGGTGAATTAAAATGGATGCGTTGTGGTTGGCCTAATGTTTATGATGATGCTTATGCGGCCTATTGTGCTGATACAGATACTGATGAGAGAATGACTTTAGGTGAATTTAAGAAAGCGGTTCATGAAGCCGTTTACGGTGAGGATGGAAAATATCAACACATGAGTGAAACCAGTCAAAAATATGCTAAGTTAGTTTACTCGAATAAGAATGTAATTGATATGATTGACGCCAGTGGGGGTCCATATTTGCATAGTGGTTATGATATGGGAATGTTTGATAAATCATTTAAAGGAATGATTGTTGAAGAATTCAAATCAGTTCCAGAAGGATATTTACTAATAATTAAACAAAATTAAATTTTGTAATATTTATAATCGCCAAGTAGCGGTGGCGATGTAAGATATTAAAAAACTAATTACCCAAGCATGAGTAAGGACCGCTACCCTGAAAGTGCTTGGGTTTTTTATTTATGAAAAAATGTACAAAATGTAGTGTTGAAAAATTATTAAACGATTTTAGTAAAGATAAATCTAAAGGAGATGGATTTAGTAGTTGGTGTAAAGAATGTGTTAATCAAAAAGGTAAAGATTGGTATCTCCAAAATAAAGAAAAACATTTAGAATATGCTCGTGAATATAATAAAACATGGGTACAAGACAATGATGAACATATTAAAAAATACGGCAAAGAATATAGACAAAATAATAAAGAAAAAATAAGACAAACCGAAAAACTATATAAAGAAAAAAATAATCATATATCTAGATGGAGAGACATTCTTAGAGGTACTTTAAAAAGATTTCATAGAGGAAAAACAGGCTCAACACAAACACTTTTAGGATATTCAGCACAAGAACTTAAGGAACATTTAGATAAACAAGGTATGAATTGGGAAACAGATCATATTGATCATATAATACCATTAAGTTGGTTTAAAGAAGATACCCCAATTCATATAGTTAATGATTTAAGAAATTTAAAACCATTATCTGCACAAGAAAATTTAAAAAAGTCAAATAAATTTGGCTTTATGAAAGATTGTTCGTATATTAACGACATAGAAAAATATTTAAAAAATAAAAGCAATGACAAACAATAAACAACAAACAGACTACAAGTACCCAGTAGGGGACTTTCTAAGCGGATTTTCCGAGGATTCAAACAACCCATGTGATTATGAGTTGGAGTGTCAACGAATGGTAATTAGAGGTGTGCAATACTTAGATGACAACCAAGAATTAGTAGATAAAATTGCTAATGAAAAACTTGGTGTGTATGATGAGGCACTTAAACCAATGATTGATTTTATGTGCCATCCAAAAGATGGTCAAACGGGAGCAATGGTTGGCCATACAGTTAAAGTTGCATATCATGCTAAAAAGATGGGATGGGTTGAATACATTAGAAAAATTACTGAAGAAGATGACAAACAATAAACAACAAACAGAAGAAGAAAAGTTAAATCGAATTAAAATGATTACTGAACTAAAGGCAAATAAAACATTTTTATCAATGTTGGCTGATTTTAGATTGTACAAAGTACACAGCATGACTATTTTCAATAATCAAATAGAAGATGAATTTGAATTAGCATCTTATTGGTTAACTGCACAATTGAATGAGCAATTCAACAAACCTACAAAGCAGTTATGGAGGCTGTAAAAAATGACAAACAATAAACAACAAACGACAGTGGAGTGGCTGGAACAAGAAATGTTAAAACCAAATTTAAGTATGAAAGAAATACTTGAACAAGCCAAAAAAATGGAAATCGCAGGAAAGGAAATGAGCTATGACGATGGTTATGTGGAAGGTTATAACCGGGCATTGGAATTAGTTGAATGGTACATTAAACATACGATTAAAGGAGAGGCTGAGCAATGACAAAACAATAAACAACAAATGGCAGTTTACTAATAAATAGAAAATAAGTTATGGAAAATACGTTTATCTACAATTTAAGCGAAACCGAGTATTTGGTATTTAAATCACAGCGTGATTGCTTTGAGTTATTCAGTGGACATGAAGGTTCAGCAACAAACAGTAAACTAGCTACTTATAGAGGTGGTAAGTGGTTATTTGAAGATTTTAACCAAAAGAAATTGTTTTGGTTCTTGTTTAACATTTATAAAAAGGATTTTGGTAAAGCGCTTAAACAATATATTCGCTCGTTAAATGAAAAACCAAAAACCTATGTTGTTACGTGTGCTAAACGGAAAATTGATATTAAAATTACGAAGATGAAACGTAATATGTGGGATTGGTTTTATGGAACATTCTATGGTAAATAGATTAGACGAACAATATCAACGCTTGCTTCAAGATATTATTGAATATGGTGTTGATAAAAAAGATAGGACAGGGACTGGAACTAAAAGTATATTCGGTTATACTATTCATCACAACATGATGAATGGTTTTCCATTACTAACTACTAAAAAAGTAGCATTTAAAACAATGGCTACTGAATTGATGTGGTTTTTGATGGGTAGTACAAATATTAAATATTTGGTTGAAAATGGCTGTCATATTTGGGATGGAGATGCTTATAAAAGATACCTTGATAATGTTAAATCTGTTGAAGAGGGGAAACAGGTTGAAAAGGATGGAAAAATTTATACTTATAAAAAGTTAACTAAAGAACAATTCATTGGTTATATTAAAAATGGAGAGGGAATTGAATATAATACATGGGCTGATTTAGGTCCGATTTATGGTAAGCAATGGAGAAATTGGAACCACCCGACAAATGAATTTGAAGGGTATGACGGTATAGACCAAATTGCAAACCTAATCAACGACCTTAAAACAAATCCAGACTCAAGACGGTTGATGGTTAATGCTTGGAATGTAAGTGAATTAAATGAAATGGTACTTCCACCTTGTCATTATGGATTTCAAGTTTATACAAGAGAGTTGAGTAGAGAAGAAAGAATAGAAAACTATAACTCTAAATTTGAAAATAAAATAGAAGTACCGTTTATAAAATTAAACTTGGGAGATGCAATAGAAAATACTATCGATATGACTCTAAGTCAAGTTAACATACCAACACGAGCAATCTCCTTAATGTGGAATCAACGTTCGGTTGATGTATTCCTAGGTTTGCCGTTTAACATCGCTTCATATGGTCTATTACTTGAGATGATTGCTCGTGAGGTGAATATGGTGCCTGAACATTTAATCGGTCATTTAGGCGATACACATTTGTATTCAAATCATATTGAACAAGCAGTAGAACAACTTAGCAGAACACCTAAAAAATTACCTACATTAAAAATGAGTTCGGGTCATAATTTTAGAGCAGCACTTAATGGTAAAGTAGATGAAATTGATTTGAATGATTTTATTTTATTAGGATATGATCCACACCCAACAATCAAAGCTCCATTAAGTAATTGATATTTATAAAATATGATTAAGTTTTTAGATTTATTAAAAGAAGAAAAACAAACATACGATTATGGTTGTGCGATGTTATACTTTGATTTCCCTCAAATGAATAAAATTCATGATGCAATCAATCCGGATGATGTTTATACTCAAGAGGGTGATCGTTCATTTGGGTTTGAAGATGAACCACATTGTACTTTGCTTTATGGTTTGCATGAGGGTGTAACAACAGAAGATGTTACAAAAGTATTAGATAATTATACTTATAATACTTGTAAGGCATATAATGCTTCTTTATTTGAGAATCCTGAGTATGATGTTTTGAAATTTGATGTTAAGGGGGATAATTTAAATGAGACAAATGCTGATTTACAACAATACCCATTTACTTCTAATTTCCCAGATTATCACCCTCATATGACTATTGCTTATTTGAAACCAGGTACTGGTAAAAGGTATACTAAAATGCTTAAGGGTGTGGAATTTGATTTGACACCTCAATATGCTGTGTATTCAAAACCAAGTGGTGATAAAGATAAAATCAATATTAAAGTAAATTAAATATGAATTACACTAATGTTGCTATGATTGAAGAGTATGCTAAACCAATTGCTGCCTCAGGTAATTGGGATGACTTACTTGACTTGATGGATGATTATTTTGGTCCTGAAAGTAAACGATTAGGGTGGTATGTTAGTAATGCTAAATACCCTGATGCTTATGTTGGTTATTTTGAGTATAGGGATTATGATGGGGAAATTGTAAAAGTAAAAATTTATGAGGTAGATTTTAAATAATCATATTTATCGTTGAGTTATGTTAGACGATATAAAGATTATTCACCTTAAAAGCAATGCTCAACGGCTTGAAACATGGATTGCTATGTTAAATGGTGAAGTTGTAGGCCATATTTACATGGAACGTGAGGAAAATGCTAGAATTAAATTTTTAGATGCATGGGTACATGAAGAACATAGACTAAAAGGTATTTTTAGAAAATTATGGGATACCAGATGGGAATATGTAGTAAACAAATATAAAGGTTATAGTGTGTATGCTTGGTGTAAAGCCGGTTCACTACCATTACTTTTAGAGAAGGGATTTAGTGAAGGTGAAACATGTACCTATGTTGAAAAAACAATAGAGTAATGCGTATTTTATTGCTTACATTGTGTTTTTTTGCGTTTAACAACGTATATAGTCAAATTGTTTTGCCGGTAACGGCAAATGAATATGTTAAAACAATTGAAGACGCTATAACGTTAATCAAGAAAACTGACACTAATGCTTATAATAGATTAGACTTAATGGTTGATACTATTGATATGTGGTTAGGTACGTTTTCATCTTGTGATTATGGATTTATTTTTATAAGTCGAGATGATATTTTATTAGGTGTTCAAAACGTAGCAGCAGTTTTAATTCATGAAAGTCAACACTTGTGGATTTGGGAATCGGGAATTGAACTTGAAAAACCAGACGAGGAGATTATGTGCTACAAGTATGAATTAGAATTTTTAAATAAAATACCTAATTGTGAAAAATATCTTAAAAAACATGCGATAAATGCCATAATAGAATTTGGCTCTGCGAAATAGGGTTCGTATATTCACGGCATGGAAAAAAATAATAAATCTACTGGTTTAGGACTTGGTACAATCCTATTCTTGATTTTCTTAACACTTAAGCTAGCTGGAATAGGTGTTGTTGCTACTTGGAGTTGGTGGTGGGTAACAGCCCCGTTATGGATTCCTTTAGGAGCTATATTGATAATCTCAGCAATTATTGGATTGGTTGTGTATATTAATAGTAAATAAAAATGACAAACGTTCCAGTATTAGATTTACATGGAGTCAAGCATGAAGATGCTATGATGGTAGTAGAAGAATGGTCTGTGTTATGGGATTATCGAGTACCAGCATTCACCGGAAAAATAATTACAGGTAATAGTCAAAAAATGAGAGTATTAGCGGAAACCGCTTTACGTAAAAATAAATTTGATTATAGACTATTAAATGAGAATGTAATTATAGTAATAGGTAAATACAAATAAAACATGAGCGAAGAATATAACGAGTGGTATTGGAAATTATATAGATGGGTAAGATGGGAATTACCTTATCAACACAAATATATTAAATATGGTATTAAAAACCTATATAAATGGTTTTGGGTGATCTGGAAGGATAGAGATTGGGATTATCATTATATTTTTGAGGTACTAAAATTTAAATTAGAAAAACAAGCCAAACATTTAGGTAAAAGAAATTGGCATGAAAGTTCTAAACGTGATGCTGAGATAATGATGACTTGTGTTAGATTAATTAATAAACTTCAAAATGAAGAGTATTTTGAAGCATATTATGATAGTAAACCTATGAACAACGAAATGATAAATAAATGTCTAGCACAGCATAGCAAAGCCAAACGTTTGTTATTTAGAATAATGGAAGAAAAAATTGAAAGTTGGTGGGATTAATTTGGAATCCCAAGAGATTATTCGTATATTCACGTTATAAGAAAAAAATAAAAGTTATGCCTCCAGAAAATTATTTTGTAACAACAATTAACATTTCAATGGAAGAATTTAGTCAAATTTTTCCTTGGTTCGAAAATCTAGGTATTGAGAAACCTAAATCTAAACGTGGTAGAAAACCTAAAGCACATCATGTAACAGACAAGGCTGTTGAAATGAAACATTCTTAAAATTATGACAAAGAAAATATTTTATTCATTTTACATACTAACAATGATTGTTGGTATAGTATTAGCTAGTAACGTTGTTATTGGTATAGCATTACCTCTTATTAATATGGCAAGTACTGGTGGAGTTGCTTTGGGAGTTTTAATATTGCTTTGGTTGGCAATGCTTGCTACATTAGCAGCATATGTTACTGTTAAATTTATTAAAAAACACATTTTAAATTAAAAATTATGATACTAATTGTTTTATTATTCGTAGGTGTATTGGTTTTTACTATACTATACCTGATGCAGTTCTATGTTGAAC
>JACCDP011396424.1_pt1 | contig 23890 bp, 19 predicted proteins | sample 7445841 | NCBI WGS metagenome assembly JACCDP01 (sample SAMN15323441, study PRJNA562643) | freshwater metagenome | isolation source: river surface water | place: USA:Blue River Watershed | collected 2017-08-17
GATCTAGATCCAGGGTAGGGTTCGCCCGAAGGCTCTGGGTTTATCTGTGCCGACGAGCTTGAATCGAAGTCGTATCCGAGCGCTAAGCGGTCTGAAAACCAGTGCCACAAAGTGCCACTTTGTAAGTTTCTGCCTACCCCCTTTCCCTGCTAGCCGCAACCGCCCGCAACCCCATTAGCGAATCTTCTTCCGGCGCCGGTTCGATTCCGGCCCGCGCCTCCAAGTCTCGTCCGTGCCGGCGGAGTGGCGAAAAGGTTTGTGCGTTCGAAGCCGCGGATCGCTAGATGAGGCATGCGCGCGCGCGAAGGCTCCGTCCGGCGTCGGCCCACCATGGTCCGGCGATGGCTGACCGCGGCCGTGGCGGTCCTGCTGGCTCCGGGACCGGCGAGCGCGCTCACGCTGCGGGAGCTGCTGGATGAAAAGGCGCTCACGCCGAAGCGGTTCGCCTCCCATTTCGCCGAGTTCGAGTACGAGTTCGGGGCCGACGTGTTGCCCGCCGAAGTGTTCCTCACTCGTCGCCGGGGCGATTGCGATGATTACGCCGTGCTGGCCGACCATGTCCTGCGGCGCCACGGGCAGACGACCCGACTGATCCACGTCAGGATGGTGGGCCGGGTGGCCCACGCGGTGTGCTACGTGACCGAGGCCAAGGCCTACCTCGACTACAACAACCGAAAGTATGCCATCAACGTGGAGCGTTCCGGCGCCTCGCTCCGCCAGATCGCGACGCAGGTCGCGGAGTCCTTCAAGGCCAACTGGACTTCCGTCTCCGAGTTCACCTATACCTACGAGGAGGAGCGCAAACGGTTCGGCGTCACCGTGGTGAAGACCGACTCGCCCGCCTCCGACCCCGACCGGAACCCGCCCGCGGCCACGGCCGCCCGCTGACCCCTCCACCTCCCGTGAAAGACCCCATCATCCGACGCATCGTGGCGCTGTTCGCCGCGGTGGCGGCCGTCCTGATCGTCGTCGCGGTGGTGGCATTGCGCAACATCAGCCGCGCCACGGCGGGCAGCGATTGGGTGAACCAGACCCACGCCGCGATCCTCGAGCTGGGCTCCCTGCGCGGATCGTTCCTGGCCAGCGACGCGGCGCTGCGCACCCTGGTGGTGAGCGGGGTCGAGCAGGACGAGGCGGCCTGTCGCGAGACCATGTCCGACCTGTCCGAGAACCTCGAGGTCCTGCGTGCGCTCCTGCGGTCCGACCCGGCGGCGGCGGCGGCGCTGGAACGACTGGACGCGCTGGTGACGGGTCGCGCGAAGCTGACGCGCGACGCGGTGGCGGCCCGACGTGGCGGCCGGCCGGACGAGATCCGCGCGTTGCTGCTGGCCGACACGGCGGCGGGTGTGACGGCGGAGGTGCGGCGGATTTTGGAGAAGCTGAAGGCGGAGCAGATGACGCTGCTCGCGGCCCGTGACAGCGAGGCTTACCTGCAGGCGCAGACGACGCGGTGGACGGTAGGGACCGGGGTGGCCTTCAACTTCATCCTGCTGGGGCTGGCGGGCTGGCTGGTGTGGGATGACGTGCGGGCGCGGCGCCGGGCGGCCGCGGTGCTGCGCGAGGCGAACGACCAGCTGGAGACCAAGGTGCGCGAGCGCACGACGGAACTGGCGAAGGCGAACGAGGTGCTGCGCGCGGAGAACCTGGAGCGCGCCTGGGGCACGCAGGCGCTGGAGCACCAGCTGCGCTACAACGAGCTCATCGTGAACTCGATCACCGACCTCGTGTTCGTGCTCACGAAGGCGCAAAACATTTCCCGCATCAACCCGGCCGTGACGCATGTGACGGGATTCGAGACGAAGGAGCTGGTGAACCGGCCGCTGCAGGGGCTCGTGCGCCTCGGCTCGGGCGGCCGGGCCGGGCCCGGCGACCCGCTGGCGCAGGCGCTGCGCGAAGGGCGCGATTACCGGGAGGCGGAGGCCTTCGTGAAGGACCGGAATGGACGCGAGGTCGCGGTCAGCTTCATGCTGTTCCCGCTGCGGGACCGCGACCGGGTGGTGGGCGGGGTGGTGATCCTGCGAACCGCGGGTGGCGCCTGACGCCGCCGGAATATTTCAAACATGAAGCACATTCTCATCGTCGACGACGAGGCCCCGATCCGGGAAATCCTTTCGCAAATGCTCACGCAGAGCGGATTCCGGGTCACTGAGGCGGCCTCCGCGCACGAGGCGCTGGGGAAGCTGGAGTCGGACCGGCCCGACCTGCTCATCTCGGACCTGCAACTCGAGGAGTCGGATGGCCTGTCGATGATCTCCAAGATGCGCGCCAAGCATCCTTCGCTGCCGGTGATCCTGCTCACGGGGATCCTGTTTGATGAGGAAGTGGTGCGCGACTCGATCAGCAAGCTGGTGACCGCCTACCTGCCGAAGACGGCCCCGCTCGCGCGTGTGCTGGAGGAAGTCCGCCGGTTGACGGCGTGAACGGCCGTTGGGGCGGCGGCGATGTGTAGTTGCCGCCGCAGCCGCGGGGTCGGCGCGCCCATCTGCCCCATGGATTTCAACCACGGAAGAACAGGGATGGTCGCGGAGACGACGGCTTGAGGCGTAGGGAGGTGGGACCGGGCGGCGGTAATATCCGCAAACCGGGAAAAGCGGGGGCCGGGCGGAGGGGCTTCGTTTCGGAAACGACCGATCCGTTTGAACCACGGATGATCAAGCAGGGAAGAGGCTGAGGAGGGTCGGCACTCCGTTGGGGACGAGGTGGGAGACGCCGTCCAAAGCGAAGGCCGGCTGTGCGGCCCGAGGAGTGGGGCCGAGGACGAAGAGATCCGGAAAGGGTCCGTCTCCCTCGCCCGGCGGGCGCCGCTCAACCCGCGAGCACGCGGTCGACCGTGGCGACGAGCTCGGCGCCGCTGAAGGGCTTGGCGAGCGTCGCCGCCGCCCCCAGTTTCTGCGCGATGCCGAGATAGTCCTTGGCGTTGAGCCGACCGCCCCCGGAGATCGCGATGACCTTCAGCCCGGGCATCGTGCGCCGCAGCGCGACGATAACCTCGATGCCGTCCTTATCCGGCATGATGATGTCGGTGATGATGAGGTCGAACGAGGTGACGGAAGCCTTCTCGAGGGCTTCCCGACCGTTCGTGGCGGTGATCACCTCGTGGCCCGACATGCGCAGGAATTCCCCCTGCATGCCAAGCAGGTCGGAGTTGTCATCAACGAGGAGGAGCTTGGCCATCGGTCAGGGTTTCCCGTGTTGAAGCCGCATTGCGGAGGGCGAGTCAACCGCGGATGCTCCCTACCCGAGGACGCGGCGCAGGGCCTCCACGAGGCGGGCCTCCTCGAAAGGTTTGGGCAGCAGCTCGGTGACGCCGAGGCCGCGCAGGCCGGTGAGGGTTGATTCCTCGAAGCGTCCGCTGGCGACGATCACGGGCAGGCTGGGATGCCGGCGGCGGATCTCGCGCGTGAGGCCGAGCCCGTCGAGGCCCGGCATCTGGAAATCGGTGAGGACGGCGACGGGCGCGAAGGCGGGATCGGCCAGCCGCAGCAGGGCCTCGCGGGCATCGATCGCGGACTCGGCGCCGAAGCCGAGGCTTTCGAGGACGGCGACGGCGACTTCGCGCACGGCGGGCTCGTCGTCGACCACAAGGATGCGGCGGCCGCGACCGGACCATGGTGCGGCGGTCGCCGCGGCGGTCGCGTTGCCCGTCGGTGCGGCTTCGGCGTCGGACGCGGGCAGGAAGACCTGGAAGCAGGAACCAGCGCCCTCCTGCGATTCGACGCGTAACAACCCGCCGTGGCTGCGGACGATACCGAGGGCGGTGGGAAGCCCTAGGCCGGTACCTTCTCCCTGTGGTTTGGTGGTGTAGAACGGGTCGAAGATGCGCTCAAGGACGCCCGCGGGCATGCCGGTTCCGGTGTCGCGGAAGCTCCAGACGACGTAGGGGCCGGGTTGGAGGACGCCGAGGGAAGAGGACTCCCGTTCGGCGCGCACCTCGTTGCAGGCGGTGATGGTGAGGGTGCCGCCGGCGGGCATGGCGTCGCGGGCGTTGACGCAGAGGTTGAGGGCGACCTGGTGGAGCTGCGTCTCGTCGCCGCGCACGAACCAGAGGTCCTCGGGCGCGTCGAGGCTGAGCGTGATGTTGCGCGGGAAGGTGCTGCGGGCGAGGTCGGCGACCTCGCGGAGGAGGCGGGTGGAGCCGACGGGCCGACGATCGCCCTCGGTGCCGCGGGCGAAGGTGAGGAGCTGCCTCACCATGGCGGCGGCCTTGGATGCGCTGGATTGCAGGGTGTTGAGCAGGTCTGCGCGCTCGGGGAAATGTCGCCGGAGGAGGGTGATGCCGAGGAGGATGGGGGCGAGGCCGTTGTTGAGGTCGTGGGCGATCCCACCCGCAAGCGTACCGATGCTCTCGAGCCGTTGGGAACGCAGCCGGACGGCCTCGGCCTGCTTGCGGGCCGAGATGTCGCGCACGATCGTGCCGGCCTGGCGGCGGCCGTCGCGAGCGCGGTAGAACTTCGAGGTCACCTCGACCTCGAACCGCTCGCCGTTGCGGCGCCGGCTGAAGAGCTCCCCGTGGAAAAGCCCGTCGCGCGAGCGCTCCCCCACCGCGACGGCGGCGCGTGGGTCGGAGACGTCGATGATCATCTCGCGGCCGCGGCCCACCATTTCCTCGCGGGACCAGCCGAGGAGCGTACACGCGGCGGGGTTGACCTCGAGGATGACGCCTTCCTCGGAGCTCACCACCATCGCGTCGACAGCCTGGTCGAAGAATGAGGCGAAGCGCTCCTGGCTCTCGGCCAGCAGGGCGAGCGTGGCCTTGCGCTGGGTGATGTCGTAGGCGGTGCCGCGGAAGCCGGTCACCTCGCCCCGCGGGCCCGTCACGGCCTTGGCGTTGATGACGATGTCGATCCGCTCGCCGGCGGGTCCGCGCCATGCCAACTCCACGCCCTCGATCGTTCGTTCCTCCCGCAGGCGACGGAACGCAGCTTCGCCGGCCTTCGGTTTCCCTCCCGCAACCGAGGCTTCGAGGCACCACCACTCGCGACCGACGAGGAAGGCCGGAGGAGCGCCCGTCACTTGCTCCCAGGTGCGGTTGACGTAGGTGAGCCTGCCTTCCGGATCACATTCGAAGATCAGGTCGGGCGAGGTCTCCACCAGATCCTGGTAGCGGGCCTCCGAGCGGCGGAGCGCCTCCTGGGCGGCGCGGATGCCGGTGATGTCCTCGAGGGTGAAGTACACGCGGGCCTCGTCGCCGCGTCCCGCGAACAGCGGGATGGCGTTGGTGCGGTACCAGCCGAGACGACCGCCCTGGCGCGGGATGAGGCCCATCATCACGTCGCGCACCTCCCGCCGCTCGCGGAGCGACACGTGGGAGGGTCTTTCCTCGACGGGGATGAAGGTGCCGTCCTCGCGGAAGGGTCCGTTCGAGGGGGCGGTGCGGTGCTCCCCGCGGATCAGTTCGTCCCGCGTGTAGCCGAGGAAACGCTCGGCCGCCGGGTTGGCCTCGATCACCCGGCCGGAGGCGTCGTAGATGATCACGCCCTGTGGCATCGATTCGAACAGCAGCCGCTGCTGCTGCTCGCTGCGCGAAATCCGGTCCTGCAGGGAGCGCAGTTCGGTGATGTCGGTGAGGGTACCGACGAACCCGCCCGCCCGGCCAGGGGAGCCCGGGGTCGTCAGCGGGGTGAGCGAGCGGATGACCCACCGCGTGGAACCGTCCGCGTGGAGGAGACGGTGGTAGATGGGGCCGTCGAAGCGGGCGCGGTCCCGCAGGGCGACCTGGGCGAGACCGCGGTCCTCGGGGTGGACGGCGCGGAGCCAGCCTTGGCCGAGGGCCTCCTCGGCCTTCAGGCCGGTCATATCCCGCCAGCGTTGGTTGGTCGCGAGGCAGGTGCCGGATGAATCCAGGGAAAAGATGCCCGTCGGGGCGGCCTCCGTCATCACCCGCAGCCGGTCCTGCGCCTGTGTGGCGGCGGCGAATGCGAGGTTCACCGCGCGCGCGACCTCCGCGAATTCGGCGTGCTCCACCCCGGTGACGCGTGCGTCGGGGTTTCCGGCTGCGAAGTCCTCGACCGTGCGCCGCACCCGCTTCGCCGGCCGGTCCACGATCCGGTGGAGAAGGAAACCGGCCGCGGCGAGGCCCGTCAGCGCGAAGATCAGCCGCTGCATCGCCATCCGGAGGAGGCTCGCGCGCATGTCTTCCAGCTCGTCCGCGAACGTCATTCGCAGGAAGACGACCGCCTCGCCGGGCATGCCCCGCAGCCCGGACGATCGCCAGGGCAGCAGCGCGGCCGCGAGGCCGAAGACCTCGGTATCTTCCGGACGCAGCTTCAGGCCGCGTTCCGGCGAGCTGAGGTATTCGTTCACCGCCGCCGTGATCCTGCCGTCGCGCAGCCGCGCCAGCGGCAGCCCAACCTCATCGGGCCGGCCGGAGGCGAGCACCACGCGCTCCGGCAGCGCGAGGACCACGATGTCGGTTATCCCGGCGGTGAGGGCGAGCTGGCCGACCAGGGACTGCAGCACGCCCTGCGTCGGCACGGTTTCCGCGCCGGTCACGATCGAGGAAAGGTACGCGGCCGCCCGGGTCTTGGACGGCGTCCGCACCGTGGTCGTGAGCGGTTCCTGCAGCTGCCAGAGGCTGTAGGCGGTGAAGAGCGCGATGATGGCCCCCATGGGCAGGAGAACCATCCGCAGCGACGAGGCCGCGATCCAGGCGCGGAAACGTTCGAGCGGGGGCGGCTTCATGGGCGGGAAAGCGCCTCCCGCAGGACCGAGGCGTCGAGCAGCGAATCCGCGGACATCTCGCGATCGAGGGCCCCGTAGTCCCGGAGCGCGCGCAGGGCGTCCTCGGCCGCGACCCGCAGCGTGCCGCCGGGGCCGAAACGGGCCGGCTGGCTGGCGAGCGCGGGCAGTTCGAGACCGGCCAGTTGTTCGCGCAGCTGTTCCTCCGTGGCGCCGCCGCGACCGGCCATGAGGCGCCGGGCCGCCGGATCGTTGCGCAGCGCCTCGACGGCCCGCTGGTTGGCGCGCAGCAAAGCGGCGAGTTGACGGCGCCGATCCCGGACCACGTCGGCCGGCGCGATGAGGACGTCGACGATCGCCCCGGGCACTTCGGCGCTGGAGAACAGCACCGTCGCACCGGCGTTGCGCCGCGCCTCATCCGACTCGGGAGGGTACGAGCAGATGGCGTCGATGGCGCCGGTCCGCAGTGCCTCCGCCTTTTCCCGGTGGGAGACGGGCACCTCCTTCACGTCTTCCGGGGTGAGGCCGCGGGCCCGGAGGGCCGCGGCGAGCAGCAGCACGTCGCTCGTTCCGGGCTCGATCCCGACGCGGCGGCCGCGGAGGTCCTCGAAACGGGTGATGCCCGGTCGGCCGAGGATGACATCGGGCCCGAGTGACACGTCGAGCAGCGCGACGGCGCGGGCGTCGATGCCGTCCGTCCTGCGCGTGGAGATCAGCTCGACCAGCGTGCCGCCGATCACGTCGGCTTCGCCGAGTTTCAGCAGGCGGCGCGAGGCGCCGAGGCCGTCGGTCGTGAAGATGCGCACGTTCAGGCCCTCGGCGGCGGTGAACCCGAGCTGCTCGGCCAGCCACAGGGTGTCGTAGCCCGGCCAGACATTGACGGCGATGCGCAGCGGGGCCGATCCCTCGTTTCTGCCGCACCCGGCGAGGAGCAGGACGGATGCGGCGAGCAAGGGCAGGGTGATCCTCATGATGTTCAAGACGACGGGGTGATCTCGCCGAGGGCGACGCGCAGCGCCTCCACCAGCTTCGCCTGGGAGAAGGGCTTGTCGAGGATGGCATCCACCCCCTCAACCCGCATGGCGGCCTCCCGCTGCTCGTTCAAGGTGCCGCTGGCTAGGACGATGCGGACGTCGGGCATCATGCGCCGGAGGGCGGGGACGAGGACCTCGCCGTCCATGTGCGGCATGTCGTAGTCGGTGATCACCAGCTGGATCAGGCCCGGATTGTCGGCGGCGTGGATCAGCGCCTCGGTGCCGTCGCTGGCGAGCAGCACCCTGAAGTTCAGCGAGGTCAGGACGGTGCGGCTGATCTCGCGGACGGTGTCCTCGTCGTCCACGACCAGAACGGTCTCGCCGTTGCCGCGGAATTCCCCGGCGGGACGCTCGGTGGCGGGGGTCGACGAGCCTTGGGTGGCGGCCGGGAGGTAGATCTCGAAGGCGGTGCCGGCGCCGGGGGTGGAGTCGACCCGGAGGAAGCCCTCGTGGGATCGCACGATGCCGAGCACGGTGGAGAGGCCGAGGCCGGTGCCCTTGCCAAGTTCCTTGGTGGTGAAGAACGGATCGAAGATGCGGTTGAGGACCTCCGGGGTCATGCCCGTGCCGGTGTCGCGCACGGTCCACCGCACGAAGCGGCCCGGCCGGGCGCCCTCGGTGCCGCTGGCAAAGGTGCCGTCGACCGGCGCGTTGCCGGCGAGGATCGAGATCGTGCCGCCGTGCGGCATGGCGTCGCGGGCGTTGACGCAGAGGTTGAGCAGGACCTGGTGGAGCTGGGTGGGCTCGCCGAGCACCTCCCAGAGGCCGGTCTCGAGGTCGACCTCGAGGGAGATGTTCTTCGGGAACGCGCTGCGGATGATCTGGGCCATCTCCTCGATCAGGCGTTTGGACTGCACGTTCCTGCGCTCGCCCTCCGAGCCGCGCGCGAAGGTGAGGAGCTGCTTCACCATGCCGGCCCCGCGGCGCGTGCACTTCTCCATGGTCTCGATCAGGGACGAGTTCTGCGGGTAGCGCGTCCGCAGCAGCTCCAGACCCATCGCGATGGGCGCGAGGGCGTTGTTGAGGTCGTGCGCGATGCCGCCCGAGAGCGTGCCGATGCTCTCCATGCGTTGCGCGCGGAGCTCCGTGCGCCGGGCCCGCTCGCGGGCGGTGACGTCGTCGATCTGCGCCACGACGGTGCCGCCCGGTCCGCCGTCGAGGGCCTGGACGTGGAGGTCGCCGAAGAATTCCTCGCCGTCCGGGCGCCGCCCGGAAAGGCGGACCGAACGCATGGCGTCGCCGGCGCCCGGGAGCGGCTGCCCCGCCCCGAGCATGCCGGCGGTCACGAGGGCATCCCGCAACGGCAGGCCGGTGAGTTCGGCGCGGGGCCGGCCGAAGAGTTCCTCCGCCTGGCGGTTGGCGAGGCGGATGAGGCCCTCCTCGTCGATCACGACGAGGCCCGAGACGGCCGACTCGAAGAGCGCCTCGAACTGCCGCTGCGAACGCACGCGCGCCTGCTCGGCGGTGACGAGCTCCGTGACGTCGATCACCGTGCCCGAGAGCCCCGTGGTGCGCCCCTCCGCGTCGCGGACCACCTCGCCGCGCATCTGGAGGTGGCGGAGGGCGCCGTCGGGGCGCAGGATGCGCAGCGCGTTGTTCCAGCCCTCACCGGTGCGCACGGCCCGTTCGACCGCCGCGACGTGTCTGGGCAGGTCCTCGGGAACCACCGTCGAGCGGAACAGGTCCCGGTCAGGGGTGCGGTCGCCGCCCTCGCGCCCGAAGATCCGCAGCGCCTCGCGGGAGCACTCGATCCGGCCGGTGGCGAGGTCCGCCTCCCAGACGCCGAGCTTGCCGATCTCCTGGGAACGCGCGAGGCGCTCGGCGAGCCGACGGACCTCGGTCTCGGCCTGCTTGCGCTCGGTGATGTCGTGCGCGATCGCGATGACCCGCCGCTGGCCGTTGATGATGATGTTGTCGAGGTGGACGTCCTCCCAGAACACGCGGCCGTGCCGGTCGCGGTTCTTCCATTCGAAGCGGTGGGCGCCTTCGCGCGCCGCCCGATGAACGACCCGCAGGACGTCGGCGGCGGAGTAGGGCGGCTCGATCCAGAAGTCGAAGCGCTGCAGCTCCTCGAGGGAGTTCAGGCCGTAGGACTCGATCGCGCGCCGGTTGGCCTGGAGGATGGCCGCGGTCTCGGCGTCCTGCACCATGATCGAGACGCCTGCCTTCTCGAACAACGTGCGGAAACTTTCCTCGCTTTCGCGCAGCCGGGCCTCGGCCCCGAGGCGGTCGGTGATGTCGCGGATGAAGCTGTTGAAGGTGAGTTCGCCGTGGACCTCGACCGCGGTGAGGGTGAGCTCAGCCTGCAGTTCGGAGCCGTCGCGACGCGTCAGGGTGGTCACGAGCCGGCGGCCGAGGACGGAACTCCGCCCGGTCGAGACGAGCCGGCGCAAGCCGCGCTGGAAGGTCGGGCGCATCCGCGGCGGCACGATCAACGACTCGATGTCGCGGCCGAGCGCATCGGCGGCGCTCCAGCCGAAGATCACCTCGGCCTGGCGGTTCCACGCCATCACGTGGCCGCCCGCGTCGGTCGTCACCACGGCCTCCAGGGCCGATTCGAGGATCCGCTTCATCTGCGACTCGCTGCGCACCAGGGCCTCCTGCGTCCGGCGCAGGTCCGCGACCTGGCTGCGGAGACGATGGAAGGCGCCGATCGCGAGCGCGATCAGCCCGAGCAGCACCAGCAGGACCACGAGGGCGCTGGTCCGCGCCCGCTGGCGCGCCGACTCCCAGTCGGCGGCCGCGAAGTCGATCCCGAGGGTGGCTTCCACGGAGCCGTCGGGACGGTGGAGGGGAACCCACGCCGTGATCCAGGTGCCCCAGTCGTCCTGCACGGGCTCGAACTCGAAGACCGTCTCGCCCTTCAGGGCCAGTTCCATGTCCTCCGTCACTTCCGGGTAGATCTTGCCGATCGGGGTGCGGTTTTCCCGCTCACCCTCGATGCGACCGTTGCGGTCGTAGTCCGTCTCCGAGTCGACGATGATCACCACCTTGCCGTCCGCCGTCTTCCGCATGGTGTAGATGTCGCTGATCTGCGGGGCGAGGCGGAGGAGCTTCCGCTGGAGCTCGATCAGCGCGAGGTAGCCGGGGTCATCCGCCGGAGTGTCGAGGGCGATCCGGTGGTGCCCGGCCTGCTCGATCTGGTCGGCGACCAGAGGGGCGATGTCCATGAGCAGGTTGCGGATGCCGGCCTGCGCTTGTTCACCGGTCCAGTTCGCCGGCCACCAGCAGGCGGCCGCGGCCGCGAGGAAACCGGCGGTCATCCAAGCGCTGCCGCGGACCCCCGCCTGCCGGCGGAGGTAGCGGTGGAGAAGCAGCAGTACCCCCCCCGCCGCCGTCAGGAACAGGATGAAGTCGATTTCGCGCGCGAGCGCGGAGAGGAAGTCGTTCATGCGGGTGGGACCCGGATCAGGCGGGCGCGGAGAGTTGGGAGAGACGGAGCGCCCGGATGAGCTGCTCCTCGGTGAACGGCTTGAGGATCACGTTGTCCACGCCGAGCTGCGCCAGCTCGCGGCCCTGCTGGGCGTCGACGCGGCCGCTCACCACGATCACGGGCAGCCGGGGCAGCATGTGCCGGGCGGTGCGGACGAGCCGGAGGCCGTCGAGGCTGGGCATGTCGAGGTCCGTGATGAGGCCGCGGAGGACGAGGCGGTTCTCCGCGATCCGGATGAGCGCGTCGGTGCCGTCGGTCGCGGGGATGGTGCGGAAGCCGAGGTCCTGCAGGACCTCGCACAAGGTTTCGCGCACGCTGCCCTCGTCCTCGACGACGAGGATGGTCTCGCCGCGGCCGCGGATCGGCCGGCCGGCATCGGCTCCCGCCGGAGCGGTGGCGGGGGAGCGGTCCGTTCCCGCCGCGTCGGGCGCGGCCTCCCCCGCGGCCGGGAGGTGGAGGGAGAAGCAGGTGCCGCGGCCGGACTCGGAGGTGACACTGACGAAACCGCCGTGCCCGCGGACGATGCCGGCGACGGCCGCGAGACCGAGCCCGGAGTGACGGCCGCTCTCCCGGGTGGCGCGGAACGGCTCGAAGACCGACTTGAGTTCGCCCTCGGGAATGCTCCGGCCGGTGTCACGAACGCGCCAGACGACGTAGCGACCCGGCCGGGCGCCGGGGATGCCGGCGGCATAGGTCGCGTCGACGGCGAGGTTGGCGGCCTCAAGCGTGAGGCTGCCGCCGTCGGGCATGGCGTCGCGGGCGTTGACGCACAGGTTGAGGAGCACCTGCTGCAGCTGCGCGCGGTCGCCGAGGATCGGCCAGGCGTCGGGTGGACTCTCGGTTCCCAGGCGGATGTTGCGGGGGAAGGTCGAACCGATGAGGGCGATGAGCTCGGCGAACGCGCCGCCGGAATGGATCTCGGTCCGGGTGCCCTCCAGATTCCCCGCGAAGGTGAGGAGCTGCCGCACGATGTCGCCGCCGTGTGCGGCGCTGCCAAGCAGGTTGGCGATCGCGCGGTCCTCGGCGGGGTACTTCTTGCGGAGGAGCTGGAGCCCGAGGGTGATCGGAGTGAGGGCGTCGTTGAAGTCTCGGGCGATCCCGCCCGCGAGGTGACCGATGGCCTCCAGCCGCTGGCGCTGGACCTGCTCGGCCTCGGCCGCGCGGCGGTCGGTCACGTCGATCGCGATGCCGGTGATCCGGTTGATCGCGCCGGAGGCGTCGCGCACGGGCGTCGCGCGGTCGAGGATGCGCCGTACGGTCCCGTCGGGGCGGAGCAGGCGGTACTCGAGTTCAGCCGGGGCCACGGCCCGCTGGGTCACGAACGCGTCGTAGGCCGCCCGGTCTTCCTCCGCGACGGTTTCCCGCCACTCTGCGGGCGACGCCGGTGCCCGGCCGGCCGGGCCCGCGAGGCGTGCGTACGATGGCGAGGTGAAAAGGAAGGTGCCGGTGGATGCCTCGGCCATGTAAAGGCCCTCTTCGATCGTCTCGGCGACCTGCAGGAGGCGCAGTTCAGACTCGGCGAGGGCAGCGGTGCGTTCCCGTACCAGCGCCTCCAGGTTCCGCTGCAGCTCGCCGGCCTCCGCCTCGGCGCGCAGGCGCCGGTGGTGCTCGACGGCCAGCGAAACGCAGTCCGCCACCGCCGTGGCGAATCTCACCTCGTCGGGCTGCCAACGCCGGGTGTTTTCCGCGTGGGTGAACAGGACGCAGCCACCCGGCCGACCTTCGCGCGCAAGCGGTGCCGCGAGCAGCCCGACCGCTCCGGTGGGCATCGGGTCCGCGCCGGACAGGGCGGCCAACGCGGGCGCTTCGTCGAGGGAGGCGGCGGCGAGGGGAGCGTCGGAAGAAAGCGCCGCGAGCAGCGCTTGGGAGGAGGCCGGGGAGGCGGTGACGCCCGCCTCGTGATCCGGAGTTCCGGCGCGGTGCCGGCTGCGGCAGGTGAGCGCCGATTCGCCGGGGGTCGCAAGCCACACGGCGGACGAGTGCAGCGCGAGGCATTCCCGCGTCGTCGCGGTGACCAGCGCGAGGTAGGCCGCGAGCTCATCCTCGTGGCGTTCGCGCAGGAGCAGCAGCGCCGCCTGGAGGCGTTGCGCGCGTTCCCGTTCGCCGCGTTCCTGCTCCTCCTTCCGCCGCTTCTCGGTGACGTCGCGCATCACCGTGCGGGTCGCCACCGGCCGGCCTCCCTCGCGACGCACGGTCGCCCGCCCCTGCAGGATCACCGGCCGGCCGTCATGGCGGACGAACGTCGCCTCGAACTCGCCGACATCCTCACCCGCCATGAGCCGCTGGAAGAGTGCGCCGCAATGGGCCTGGCAATCGGGGTGGATGAGGCTGAACAGGTTCAGGCCGGCGACGTCCGCGTCGCCGTAGCCGAGCGTCTCGCGCCACGCCCGGTTCACGAACTGCAGCCGTCCCTCTGGGCTCACGCTCTGGATGACCTCGGAGGTGCCTTCGAAAAGGTCGCTCAGCCGCTCGGCGGTCTCGCGGGCGCGCCGCTCCTCCCGCCGGCGCCGCGCGGCCGCCTGCACGCGCGCCGGAAGTTCCGACAGGTGCGCATCGCGGGGAAGCTTCGCGAGGTAGTCCGCGAAGCCGGCGCGCAGCGCGCGGGCGGCGACGGCCTCCTCGCCCCGGCTGGTCAGGAGGATCACGGCGCGGCCCTCCGCCGCCTCGGCCGTGGGAAAGAGGTCGAAGGCCTCGCCGTCGGGCAGCGTGAGTTCCGTGAGCACGACTTCGGCCGGCGCGGTGGCGAGCAGGGCGCGCGCCTCCCCGAGGCGCGTCGCGTGCCGGACGTCCCAGTCGAGGGAAAGCTCCCGGGCGAGGTCGGCTACTCGCCGGTGAGCGGCGGCGTCGTCGATCAGGAGGATGGTGAGTTTCTCGCTCATGGCGTCGGATGCCCCAGGGTGGGTGCAAGGGCCCCGGCGTACGGGAATGCGGCCGGCGGAATCTCCCCGGAGCGCGGCAGGGCAAGGGTACGTTTCATGGAGGGTGTTTCAGCGGGGCTTCGCCGGGTCGACCGGGACGCCGCCGGCCGGGCTGCTCCCGCTGGTTTCAGCCGTCCCTGGGGCGAGGCTCCGCGTGATCCCGCGGGCGAGGGCGCTGATCCTGCGCAGGGCCTCGGGCGCGGGAGCGGCGCCGTTTTCACCGATCTGCGCGGCGAGCGCGGCCAGTTCCCCGGCGGCGGACCGGGCGGTCGCGAGGTCGGCTTCGGCGGGGATGGACGCGGCCGCGCGGCTCACGCGGATGAACCCGGCCTCGGGCGTGCGGGACAGGGTGAGTTCCTCGGTGAACTCCGTTCCGTCGCGCCGGCGGGAGCGCACGCGTCCCGACCAGCGGCCGTCGGCACGTACGACCGGCGACACCTCGCGCTCGATGCGGCGCAGTTCGTCCTCGTCGTGCAGGCTCCGCCAGTTCCGTCCGATCAGGTCCATGCCCCGCTCGTGGTTGAACAGCCGGGCGAAGGCGTGGTTCACGTAGGTGAACTGCCCCTCGCCATCGAGCAGCGCGATGCACTCGGTGGTGGCGTCGAGCGCGGCCAGGTGGCGTTCCCACGCGCGCGCGTCGTCCAGCTCGCGCTGCCGGCTCAGGCGGCGGAGCTCCAGCTGGGCCACCACGCGGCGGCTGAGGATTTCAAGCGCCTCGCGCTGCGCCGTGTTGAGCTCGCGCGGCCGCCGATCGATCACGCACAGCGTGCCCAGCCGGTGGCCGGAGGCCGTGCGGAGGGGGGCGCCGGCGTAGAAGCGGATCCCCGGTGAACCGACCACGAAGGGATTCCCCTCGAAGCGCGGATCCGCGGTGGCGTCGGGCACCTCGGTGATGCCGTCCTCCAGGATGGCGTGCGCGCAGAAGGCGAGGTCGCGCGGCGTCTGCTCGACCTCGAGGCCGATCCGGCTCTTGAACCATTGGCGGTCCGCGTCGATCAGGGAGATGAGGGAGATCGGTGTCCCGCAGATCCGCGAGGCGATCGCCGTGAAGTCGTCGAATTCGCGCTCGGCCGGCGTATCGAGCACGCCGTAGGAGCGGAGTTCCGCCAGGCGTTGGGCATCGTCGGGAGGGATCGGGGGAGGCTTCATCATTCGGAGGATCTCCGCGCCGCGAAGCGCAGTTGGAAGCGGGTGCCGCGGGAGCGCGAGGGCAGGAATCGCACATCGCCGCCGGCGCGGGCGGCCGCGGCGCGGGCGATGACGAGACCCAGGCCCGTGCCGGGCGATTCGCGCGCCGCGGTCCCGCGGAAGAACGGCGTGAAGAGCCGTCGGCCCTCTCCGGCGGGCACGCCGGGTCCGTCGTCCGTCACCGTGATCTTCAGCCCTCCCTTGATGACGCCGGCGGTGACCGTCGCCCGCGAGTCGGGCGGGGGATGCAGGAGGGCGTTGCGGAGCAGACAGCCCAAGGCGAGGCCGGCGGGTTCGCCCGCGAAGCTCCATTTCCCCGGCGGCGCGGGGTCCCGCGTGAGCGTCACCCGCCGACCGGGGACGGATATGCGCGCCGCGTCCAGCCCGCGGTCCAGCCACTCACCGAGGTCCTCGTGCGACCGCACCGCCGGCGGGCCCGCGAGGGACCGACCGAGGTCGTCCAGCTGCTCGAGCAGGCGACGGAGCTCCTCCCCGGAATCCCGGAGGGCGCGGCGCCACCGCGACTTCAGCCGATCGTCGGCTCCGGCGCCGTGCTCGGCGAGCAGGTGGCAGGCGGCCCGCGATGCCGCGGCGTGGTTCTTCAGCAGGTGCACGGCGGGCACGAGCAGTTCCCCAAGCTCGGGCGTGGCGTTGGAATCGGTCCGGCGGGAGGGACGGCGGGTCATGCCGTAGCCTCCTCTTCCGCCGCGCCGGTTGCCGCCGGCAGGGTGGCCGCCCCGGGCACGAGGCCGAGCCGGACGGCCAGCAGGTAGAAGTCGCGCTTGGTTCGGGCCCCCGTCGCGCGGGCGATGCGTTGCCGCACCTTGTACACGCCCGAGGCCGACAAGTTGACGTGGGCCGCGATGTCTCGCACCGGCTCGTGGAGGGCGAGGCGGCGCAGCACTCCGAGGTCCCCGGTCTGGAGCAAGCGGTTGTCGCCGTGGCCGCGGGCGTGATCGCGGAGTACCTCGGCGGCGCGGGGCGTGAGGCAATATTCGCCGCGGGCCGCGCGACGCAGCGTTTCGATCACGTCGGGGATGCCGCTGGTCTTCTCGATGAAGGCATGGGCGCCAAGCCCGTATGCCATCGCGATCGCGGCGGGATGGTTCGCCGCGGTGCAGACGACGATCCGGGTGCCGGTGTTCCGGGCTACCAGGAGCTCGATGAGCTCGAGCCCGCTGCGGTCGGGCAGCATGAGATCGAGCATGACGACGTCGGCCTCGATCCTGCGCATGAGTTCCTCCGCCGCGGCGGCGGTACCGACTGAGCCGACGACCTGGAACCCGGGTTGCGCGGCGAGGATCTCGAGCAACATGGCCGCGAAGAGGTTCTGGTCCTCCACGATGAGAACGCGGATGGGCTTTCCCTTAGGCCGAGGCTCGGTGGTTCCGGATGCCTGGTGCATTTTCCTGCCACGATGCGGAACATTTCTCTAAACTCATTCAATAAAATTGCCGTAATTCCGGCTGAAGACTGCGGGTAAGTACTTACTTGGGGCGGTAACAAAGGCCCTACAACGCGCCCTGCGGCGGCGCGGCGTCGGGATCGCCGGGCGAGGTTGGGGGAATCACCCCAGGTCGTCGCGATGAGCCCCCACGAGACCGACCTCGATCGCGTAGCGGGTGAGGTCCTGCGGGGTATGCGCGTTGGCGCGCTCCATCAGCGATTGCCGAAGCCGGTAGACCTTCTGAACGGAGAGCCCGAGGTCGTGGGCGGTGGCCTTGATTGTGCTCCCGCGGGCGAGCTTCTCGAGCACCTTGAGCTCGACGTCATCGGAGCGCCGGCGGCTGCGGGTGGGTGGGCGCAGCAGCGAGGTCAGCAGCCGGCTCGGGCCCTGGCTGAAATGCATGCCGCCCTCACGGAGGCGGTTGAGGGCGATCTTCAGTTCATCGAGCGAGTCGCTCTTCTCCACGTAGCCGGCGGCGCCGTGGGCGAGGGACAATTGCAGCGAGTGGATCGTCGCCGTGGCGGAGTAGATGAGCACGCGCGGCGGGCGCGGCAGCTCCCCGAGCCGGTGCAGGGCCGCGACTCCGCCGTCACCGCGGATCATGAGGTCGAGCACGATGACGTCGATGCCTCCGGCGCGGGCGGCTTCCACGGCCGGATCGGCGGCCGGGCTGGACCCCGCGACGGTGAAGCCCGGGATGAGGCCCACGAACGACTCGAGCAGCTGACGGATCGAGAGGTGGTCCTCGATGATCCAGACGCGGCAAGGCCCCTTCGGCGGTGGCGAGGGATCCTTGTCGGCGGGTTTCATGACCGGGGCATGGAGGCGGATGACGGATTTCCGCCCGGAAACGTACGCGGGCGCAAGCCCGCGGGTTCGGCGAAGGATCGCGCGTTCAGTCGCGGGCGAGGGAGCGGTTGAGGGCGCTGACGATCGCCTTGATGGAGGCGAGCTCGATGTTGGTGTCGATGCCCGCGCCGAAAAGGACCTGGCCGCGGTCGGTGCGCACCTGGATGTAGCTCACGGCGCGGGCTTCGGAGCCCTGGCCGAGTGAGTGCTCCGCGTAGCTGAGCACCTCGAGGCGCGGCAGCGTGGTGCCGGCGAGCGCGCGGGTGAAGGCGTCGATCGGGCCGTTGCCGGATCCCGTGAGGCGGTGTGACTGGCCGTCGATCCCGAGCTCGGCCTCGCAGGTGACCGCGCTGTCGCTTTCGGTGCTCTTGAAGTGCCGGATGGCGACGGGTGACGCGCGCTCGAGATACTCGCGCCGGAAGACCGCCAGGATCTCGTCGGGGGGCAGCTCGGTGCCCTTGGCGTCGGCGACGTCGTTCACGATGCGGCCGATCTCCTTGTGCATCGCCTTCGGGAGCGAGTAGCCGAACTCGTTCTCGAGCACGTAGGCCACGCCGCCCTTGCCCGACTGCGCGTTGATGCGGATGATCGCGCGGTAGCTGCGGCCGATGTCCGCCGGGTCGATCGGGATGTAGAGCACGTCCCAGGGCTCGCCCGGCTTCTGCGCGGCCCAGGACTTCTTGATGGCGTCCTGATGGGAACCGCTGAAGGCGGTGAAGGTGAGCTCGCCCGCGTAGGGCTGACGAGGCGGGACCTCGAGGCGGGTGCAGCGTTCGTAGACCTCGCGGATCGCGTTGATGTCGCCGAAGTCTAGCTCGGGGTGGATGCCGTGGGTGTAGAGGTTCAGGGCGACGGTGACGATGTCGAGGTTGCCGGTGCGCTCGCCGTTGCCGAAGAGCGTGCCCTCGACGCGGTCGGCGCCGGCGAGGAGCGCGAGCTCGGTCGCGGCGACGCCGGTGCCGCGGTCGTTGTGGGTGTGGAGCGAGACGAGCGTGCGGTCGCGGCGCGTGAGGTGGCGGCACATCCACTCGATCTGGTCGGCGTGGACGTTGGGCGTGGCGTACTCGACCGTCGCGGGCAGGTTGAGGATGATCTTTTCCCCGACGGTCGGGCCCCACGCGTCGGTGACGGCCTCGCAGACCTCGAGGGCGAAATCGAGCTCGGTGCTGGTGAAGCTCTCGGGCGAGTACTGGAAGCGCAGGCGGGTGCCGGCGGCGACGAGTGGGGCGGAGTGGCGTTTCACCCACTCGGTGCCTTGCACGGCGATGCGGCGGATGTCTTCGCGCGAGGCGTTGAAGACGTGCCGCCGCTGCGCGGGCGAGGTGGAGTTGTAGAGGTGGAAGATCGCGTGCTTCGCCCCGCGGAGGGCCTCGAGGCTGCGGACGATGAGCTCCTCGCGGCACTGGCAGAGGATCTGGATCGCGACGTCATCGGGGATCAGGCCGCCTTCGATCAGCCGCCGGCAGAAATCGAACTCGATCTGGGAAGCGCTCGGGAAGCCCACCTCGATCTCCTCGAAGCCGATGCGCACCAGCATCGCGAAGTACTCCAGCTTCTCATCCACGCTCATCGGCTGCGCCAGTGCCTGGTTGCCGTCGCGCAGGTCGACGCTGCACCAGAGCGGCGCGCGGGTGAGCACGCGGCCCGGCCATTGGCGGTCGGGGAGTTGGACCGGCGGGAAGGGCCGGTACTTGGTGACGGGGGCGGGTTGCATGGCCGGAAAATCGACTGACAAGTTGGTTGGACGGTGCTGGCCGGCGGTCGGGCCGGCCGTGGTCTGCGGGGCTGCCGGCGCGGGGCGCCGGAGCGGAAAGGCTCCTACGCACGACCCGCCGCGGACGGCTGCTCAGAGGTCGTGCGCGCTCGTAAGTCGGAGGGCTTGCGGCCGCGTTGCCATGGGCGCGGAGACATAGCGGCGGGGCCGGACTCAAGTCAAGGTTCGCGCCCGGAAGCACGTCTCCCGCGCGCGCCGGCACGCGCTTACCGACCGAAACTTGGGGAGTTTTCGCTCCTGTAACCCGCCCCACCAAGCCACGTCTTGCGTGACGTGACCGCCCTTGCCTCGATGAGCCGATGCCCGCCGCCGACCTGCCGCACTTCGACGTCGCGGGTTGTCTCGCGCGCGTGCGGCGGCAGGACCAGCAGGCCGCCCGGGAGCTGGTTGACCATCTCTATCCCCTCGTGGTGCGGATCGTCCGTTCCCATCTGCCGCGCCGGGTTGCGGAGGAGGATCTCTGTCAGGAGGTTTTCCTGAAGATGTTCTCCCGGCTCGCCCAGTACCAGGGTGCAGTGCCCTTCACGCACTGGGTCTCCCGCATCGCGGTGACGACCTGCATCGATCACCTGCGCGCCCAACGCCGGCGCCCGGAGTTCCGCTGGGCTGACCTTTCGGAGAACGAGGCCCAGGTGCTCGACGCCGTGCTCACGGGCGAGAATGACGTGGCCGCCAACGACGCGCTGGCCGCCCGCGAGCTGGTCCACAAGCTTCTCTCCCAGCTGAAGCCCGAGGACCAGCTGGTGGTACGCATGCTTGACCTCGAGCAGCGCAGCATCGCCGAGATCGCGGTCGTGACCGGCTGGAACCAGTCCCTCGTAAAGGTCCGGGCCTTCCGCGCCCGGCGTAAGTTGCAGAAGCTTTTTCAGGAACTCAGGAAAAAGGAACGCTCATGAAACCAGCAAAACCCGACCTGCTTGCCGCTTGGTCCCGGCTCGTCCGCGCCGCGCGGCCGGCCTCTGAAGCCCGCCCGGAGGAGGCTCCGTTCGGCTTCGCCACCCGGGTCGCCGCGCTCGGCCTCGCGGCCCGCGCGGAGGCTCCGGCGCTCGTGGAGGCCTTCGCGCTGCGCGCGGTCGCGCTCGCCGGTTTCGCCGCGGTGCTGGCCGTGCTGCTGAACCTCGGTGAGGTCGTGGCCTTCGGCAACGGCGACGACCTCGTCGCCTTCAGTGATTCCGTCTCGGTGGTGCTGGCGCTGGTGGACTGACCATGGACCGCCCCTGGAAGGTCATCCTCGCGTTTGTCGGCGTGTTCATCGCCGGCGCCGTCTTCGGCGGAATGTTCACGCTTCGTTCGGGCGCGGGCCCGTCGGACCGCCCGGCCAAGGCGGCGAAGGCGGCCGGCAAGGAGCCCGGCGGCCGCATCTACCCGCAGCTCATGCGCCAGTTGACGCAGCGGCTCAGCCCGACGCCCGAGCAGCAGAAGGCCATCACGCCGATCGTGGCGCGCGCGGCCGAGGACCTGCAGCGGATGCAGCGCGAGCACCTGGCCGACACCACGCGCACGACCGAGCGCATGTACGAGGACGTCGCCGCGCTGCTCACACCCGAGCAGCGCGCGAAGCTCGACAAGATGCGCCAGGAGATGCGCGAGCGCGTCCGTCGCGAGAAGGAGAAGCGCGGCGAGGCGGGTTCCGCGGCGCCCGACGTCGCCGCCAAGCCGGCCCCCAAGGGCGGTTCCTGAGCGCCCGGCCCGCGGCCGCGGGCTGAGTTTTTGTCCGTTTTCTTCTCCCATACCCCGATGCGCATCGTTCCGGCGGCCCTTCTGCTCCTCCTTGTTCTGCCCTTCGTGGTCGCCGCCGAACCTCGGCCGGTCGTGCCGCTATGGTCGGCCGGCGCCCCGGGCTCGGTGGCGCGCCGGGCCGAGCCGGAGAAGGTGGCGGGGAGCAATGTCTCCAATCTCCACGACCCTTCGCTCGCGGTTTACTTGCCGCCGCGCGAGCGGGCGACGGGCTGCGCGGTGATCGTGGCCCCCGGCGGCGGGCATGCCCGCCTCGCGATCCAGCACGAGGGCTGGAACGTCGCCGAGTGGCTCGCGGCGCGCGGCGTGGCGGCGTTCGTCCTCAAGTACCGTCTCGCCAAGGACGACGCCACCCCGGCCGGCGCGCCGCAGCCATACACGGTCGACCGTGACGCCCTGGCCGACGCGCACCGCGCGATCCGGCTCGTGCGTTCGCGCGCCGTCGAGTGGGCCGTGAATCCGGCCGCGGTCGGGATCATGGGCTTTTCCGCGGGCGGCGAGGTCGCTCTACTGGCGGCCGTGCGTTCCGGCGCGGGGAATCCCGCGACGCCCGACGTGGTCGACCGCCTCGACGGGCGGCCCGATTTCTACGCGCTCATCTACCCCGGCGGACTTCCGCGCACCGACCTCGAGGTGACGCGCGAGACGCCGCCGGTGTTCCTCTGCGCAGGTTACGGCGACCGGCAGAATATCTCCGAGGGTCTGGCCGAGTTCTACCTGAAGACGAAGCGCGCGGGCGCGAGCGCCGAGCTGCACATGTACGCCGGGGCGGGACACGGATTCGGCGTGCGTGATACCAACAAGGGTCCGGCCGCCGCGTGGATCGCGCGGTTCCACGAGTGGCTGGGTGACCGCAAGTTCCTCGCGGCGCCACGGCCCTGAGCGCGGCTTGCCCGGCCGCGTCCGCGCGGTAGGCTCCCTTTCCGGATGCCGCGACTCCGCCTGCTCACGTTCAACATCGCGCACGGCCGCGGTTTGAATCCGATCCAGGGCCTCACCACCCCGCGGAAGCTCCGCGCGAACCTGCGGCGGATCGCGGCGCTCCTCGAGCGCCTGGAGCCGGATGTGGTCGCGCTGCAGGAGATCGATGAACGCTCACGATGGGCAGGAAACTTCGACCACCTCGATTACCTGCGGGTGCACACGCGGTTCCCGCACTCGGTGTTCGGCATCAACAACCGGCGGTCGGGGCTGATGAACCTTTCCTACGGCAACGCGCTGCTGTCTCGCCACGACATCCGCGCGGCCGAGACGGTCGTGTTCGGCCAGCGCCGGCTCGGTGAAAAGGGCTTCCTCTACGCCGAGCTCCAGGTGGCCGGCCGATGCGTGCCGCTGGTGAACCTGCACCTGCACTTCGGCTCGCGGCAGCAGCGGCTCCGGCAGCTGGATCACCTGGTCGATTGGCTCCGGGAGAAGCACCGCCTGCACGGACGGCGCTGGGCGCTGGCGCCGATCATCTGCGGCGACTTCAACAACCCGCGTTCGCGCGACGACGCCACCGCCTCGTTGCTGAGCCACCTCTCGGACTACTGCGAGTATTCACTGCATCCGGTCTCAGGCCGCACGTTTCCCTCGCCGTTGCCGCGCCGCGCCCTGGACTTCGTCTTCCTCCCCGAAGGCTGCGCCGATGTGCGCAGCGAGGTCATACCCTCGCTGCTCTCCGACCATCTGCCGGTGGCGGTGGAGTTTTCGTTTTGAGGCCGGGTCGGCGCCGGAAGATTGCGGTTTCCTTCGCCCGGGGGAGGACCCATCTTCGGCGGCCCATGTCCCGCCTCCAGCCGGTCTTCGCCCAGTGCCGCGCCGCCCGCCGCGCGGCCTTCGTCGCCTACGTCTGCGCCGGCGACCCCGACTTCGAGACCTCGGTCGAGGTCTGCCGCGCGCTCCTCGCCGGCGGGGTTGATATCCTCGAACTCGGTGTGCCCTTCTCGGATCCGCTGGCCGACGGCCTGACTAACCAGCTCGCGGCCCAGCGCGCGCTGGAAAGCGGGATGACGGCGGCGCGGGTGTTCGAGCTCGTGCGCCGCATCCGGTCGTTCAGCGAGGCACCGATCGTCTTCTACACATACTACAATCTCGTGTTCGCCAATGGCGTGGATGCCTACGTCCGCGACGCGCGCGCGGCCGGCGTGGACGGGATCCTCACCCTCGATCTGCCGCCCGAGGAGGCCGGCGAAGTTGTCGCGGCAGGGCGGACCCACGGGGTCGACACGGTCTTTATCATCGCGCCGACGACTCCGGACGCCCGGATTCCCCGCATCGCGGAGGTGACGACGGGTTTCCTCTACTATGTCTCGCGCGAGGGCGTGACGGGCGTGCGGGACCAGGTGGCGGGCAACATTCCCGATGCCTTGCGGCGCATCCGCGCGCGGACCGACCTGCCGACCGTGGTGGGGTTCGGCATCGGCACGCGCGCGCAGGTGGCCGAGGTGGCGGCCCATGCCGACGGGGTCGTCGTGGGCAGCGCGTTGGTGAACTGCATCCGGGACAACCTGGGTGACCGGGCGGCGATCCCCGGCATCCTCCGCGCGCGGGCGGCCGACCTCGCGGCGGGCGTGGCGCGGAGCTGAGTCCTTCGGCCGCCGCGGCCCCTGCGCCTCCCATGCCGCGCACGATCCTGCTGATCGACGACGACCGCCTGCAGCACCGGCTCACGCAGGCGCATTTCGGCGCGTTCCAAGGGGAACGTTTCGACCTGGAATGCGTGGCGACTTACGGCGACGGGTTGGCGCGGCTGCTGACGGGTGAGTTCGCGGCCTGCCTGCTGGACTATCAGTTGGGAGAGCGCGACGGGTTGCAGTTGATCAGCGAGGCGACGGCCCGCGGCTGCGCGAC
>JACCDP010006752.1_pt1 | contig 23886 bp, 18 predicted proteins | sample 7445841 | NCBI WGS metagenome assembly JACCDP01 (sample SAMN15323441, study PRJNA562643) | freshwater metagenome | isolation source: river surface water | place: USA:Blue River Watershed | collected 2017-08-17
CAGGAGCCGATGGCCAGGAAGCTGCCGGCCATCAGCCAGCTGCCCAGATAGGCCGCGACGATCACGCCGTTGTCCGGGTCGCCCAGGTAATTCACCGTGATCCAGATCGGGAAGGTCAGCAGCAGGGCCGCGCCACACAGCACCCAGGCCGCGAGGAACTTGCCCAGCACCGCGTCGCGCAGGGTGATCGGCAGGGTCATCAGCAGCTCGATGGTGCCCGTCTTGCGCTCGTCCGCCCACAGGCCCATGGCGATGGCCGGAATCATGAACAGATAGAGCCAGGGGTGGAAACTGAAGAAGGGCATCAGGTCGGCCTGGCCGCGCACATAGAAGCCGCCCAGGTCGAAGGTGAAGATGCCGTTCATCACCAGAAAGATGACGATGAACACATAGGCCAGCGGCGTGGCGAAATAGCCCGCCAGTTCGCGTTTGAAGATGATCTGCAGCGGACTCATTGCGTCGCTCCTGTGCGCTTGTCAGAGGTTTCGGCCCGGGCGTTCGTGCTCTGGGTGACACTGCGGAAGTAATCCTCCAGCAGGCCTTCCACCAGGTGGAACTCCGCCACCGGCCATTGTTCGTTCTGCGCCAGATCCAGCACCTTGCTGAAGATCTGCGTGCCGTCGCGTGGCAGCAGTACATGGCGGCGCCCGGACTCGTCGCTCACTTCCACCCCGCTCACTTCGCTGACCGTGGCCACGGCCTTGTGCAGGTCGAAGTCCTCGGTCAGCTGCACGCTCACGGCGCCGTAGTAGCGCGAGCGCGCCTCCAGCTCCTTCGGCGTGCCATCGGCCAGGATGCGGCCGCCCGCGATGATGATCGCGCGGCTGCACACGGCACTGACTTCCTCGAGGATGTGGGTGGAGATGATGACGATCTTGTCCTTGGCGAGATTACGGATGAGCTGGCGGACCTGGTGCTTCTGGTTGGGGTCGAGGCCATCGGTGGGTTCGTCGAGGATCAGTACCTTCGGGTCATGCAGGATGGCCTGGGCCAGTCCGACGCGGCGCTTGAAGCCCTTGGACAGCGTGTCGATGGTCTTGTGACACACGGCCCCCAGCTCGACATCGCGGATCGCCTTGTCGATGCGCCGCTGCTTCTCATCGCCGCTGAAGCCGCGCACGGCCGCGATGAAATCGAGGAACTGCAGCACCGTCATGTCCGGATAGCAAGGGGCGCCTTCGGGCAGGTAACCGATGAGCGATTTGACGGCCAGCGGCTCGGTGGCGATGTCGTGGCCGTCCACCTTCACCGTGCCCGATGTCGCCGACAGAAAACCGGTGATGATCTTCATGGTGGTGGACTTGCCAGCGCCATTGGGCCCGAGAAACCCCAACACTTCGCCTTCGCGCACCGTGAAGCTGAGATTGTCCACGGCGGTGAAAGCATCGAATTTCTTTGTCAACTGATTAATTTCAATCATGATTATTGTTCCGTGTGGGACAAACGAGCCGCCTTCTTGGGGGCGGCACTGCACGATTTCAAGTCGGGCGGAGCCGGTCGTGCGCCCGTTCCGCGTGGCTTTTGCGCCGACTCTGCGGCTATAATCCGTTCACTTTCAAGAGCCCGGACAAGCCCAGAATCGTGACCTCTTCCCTGCGCCTGACACTGATCCTCCTGCTGTGCTGCGGCCTCGCCGCCTGCGGCCAGAAAGGCCCGCTGCAGCGACCGGATCAGTCCGCCTTCACGGTGTCCGTCCGCTAAGCGACGTCTGCCTGTACCCCGACCCCCAGGACGCCCAGCCATGGAGCCATTTCAGTACCGCAACAATGCCTTGCATGCCGAGGAGCTGCCCGTAGCCGAGCTGGCCCGGCGTTTCGGCACGCCATGTTACCTCTACTCCCGCGCCGCACTGGAACACAATCTGCGCGCCTATCAGCAACCGCTCTCCGGCCTGCCGCATCTGATCTGTTTCGCGGTGAAGGCCAACTCCAACCTGGCGGTGCTCAATGTGCTGGCACGCCTGGGCGCGGGCTTCGACATCGTGTCCGGCGGCGAGCTGGAACGCGTGGTGCGCGCGGGCGGTGACCCGGCCAAGGTCATCTTCTCGGGTCTCGGCAAGACGGAAGACGAGATCGCGCGGGCGCTGGAACTGGGCATCTGCTGCTTCAATGTCGAGTCCGAGCCGGAGCTGGACCGCATCGAGGCCGTGGCGGCGCGCCTGCAAGTGCGCGCGCCGATCTCCCTGCGCGTGAACCCGGACGTGGACGCGGGCACCCACCCGTATATTTCCACCGGGCTCAAGGAGAACAAGTTCGGCATCGCGATCGACGCGGCGCTGGAAGTGTACGAGCGCGCGGCGCAGATGCCCCATATCGAGATTGTGGGGGTCGACTGCCATATCGGGTCACAGCTCACCACCATCGCGCCGTATCTGGATGCAATCGATCGCGTGCTGCTGCTGGTCGACGAACTGGAGGCGCGCGGCATCCGACTGCGTCACTTCGACATCGGCGGCGGCCTGGGCGTGTGCTACCGGGACGAGAAGCCGCCGGCCCCTTCCCAGTTCATCCAGGCTGTGCTGGCGCGGCTGGCCGGCCGTGAGCTGAGTCTTTTTCTGGAGCCGGGGCGTTCAATCTGCGCCAATGCCGGTCTGTTCGTCACCAAGGTGGAATTTCTCAAGCAGAACGGCCAGAAGAACTTTGCTATCGTGGACGGCGCCATGAACGACCTGCTGCGGCCGGCGCTCTACGGGGCCTGGCAGGCCATCGTGCCGGTGCAGCAGCACCCGCAGGGCAGCGTGCCGGAACAGGTCTACGACGTGGTCGGTCCCGTGTGCGAGTCCTCGGATTTCCTCGGCAAGGAGCGGCCGCTGGCCATCGTCCCGGGCGATCTGCTGGCCGTGCGCACCGCCGGTGCCTATGGCTTCGTGATGAGTTCGAACTACAACACGCGCAATCGGGTGGCCGAGATCATGGTCGATGGCGACAAGGCCACCGTGGTCCGCCAGCGTGAAACCCTGGACTACCAGCTGGCGCTGGAGTCGACCCTGTAGGAGCGGGCCTGCCCGCGAACGTGTGCACGTCCCGACACACACTTGAATGAGAGCGTATGCAGTTACCCTTCACCAAGATGCACGGCCTCGGCAATGACTTCATGGTCATCGACCTGATCTCGCACCCGGCCGAGCTCAGCAGTGCCCAGATCCGCCGTCTGGCCGACCGCCATTGCGGCATCGGCTTCGACCAGCTGCTGCTCATCGAAGCGCCCACCAAGCCGGATGTCGACTTCAACTACCGCATCTTCAACGGCGATGGCAACGAAGTGGAACACTGCGGCAACGGCGCGCGCTGCTTCGCGCGCTATGTGCTCGACGCCGGTCTCACCAGCCATCGCCGCATGCGCGTGCAGACCCTGCGCGGCGTGATCGTGCTGAGCGTGGAGGACGACGGCTTCGTCACGGTCGACATGGGGCAGCCCGACTTCGCCCCCGCGTCCCTGCCCTTGCTGGCTGCACAGGCGCCGTCCTACCAGCGAACGCTGGAGGTGAACGGCGTGCGCCATGAGGTGCAGTTCTTCGCCGTGTCGGTGGGCAACCCGCATGCCGTGCTGGTGGTGGACGATGTCGAGCGCGCAGCCGTGCGCGAGATCGGCGCGGCGCTGGGCGCGCACCCCGACTTTCCCCGTGGCGTGAACGTGGGCTTCATGCAGATTGTCGACCGTGGCCACATCCGCCTGCGCGTGTTCGAGCGCGGCGCCGGCGAGACCCAGGCCTGCGGCACCGGCGCCTGTGCCGCGGTGGTCTGCGGCCGCGCCGCCGGCCTGCTCGATGCCGAGGTCGAGGCGCAGCTCACCGGCGGTCTGTTGCGGCTGCGCTGGGGCGGCCCCGGCGAGTCCATCATCATGCGCGGCCCGGCCACCCGCGTGTTCGACGGCAGCGTCGAGCTGGAGCAGTTTTCCTGAACCGTATCTTCCAATCGTGAGCAAGCACTCCCCATGAGCGACATCTTTGCCCTGCAGAACAATGACAATACCGACGCGCTGAGTGCCGACCAGGTGGCCGCCTATCTGAAGAAGCACCCGGACTTCTTCATCAACCGCGATTCCCTGCTGGCGGAGATCACCCTGCCCCACGAGAGCGGTCAGGCCATCTCCCTGCTGGAACGCCAGGTGAAGATCCTGCGTGAACGCAGCATCGAGTCCCGCCACACGCTGAACCAGCTGCTGGAAACCGCCAAGTACAACGACCAGCTGTTCAATGTCACCCGCGCCCTGATCCTGGCGCTGCTGATGGAAGACGAGGTGGCGCAGATCGCCAGCGCCACCGAGGCCAATCTGTGCACCCAGCCCGGCATCGACGCCTGCAGCGTCATCCTGTTCCAGGCCGAGCATTTGAAGAACGTGGAGCACACGCGGCTCGAGTCCACCGAATTCCTGCAGGAGAACTTCCCCACCCTGCTGCGCGACCGCCGCACCCTGTGCCGCGCCGTAAGCAAGGACACCGCCGCCTTCCTGTTCGCCCATCAAGCCACCAGCATCCGGTCGGTGGCCCTGTGCCCCATCGGGCGCGAGCGCATGCTGGGCGTGCTGGCCATCGGCAACAAGTCCCAGGACTATTTCAACGATGAGCTGGACACGCTGTTCCTGGACTTCATCGGCGAAGTGCTGGAATCGATCCTCGTCCGCAAGATTCTCTGAGCCGCCACGATGGAATCCCGCCTGACGCCCTATCACGCCGAGCCCTGCATCGACTGCCGCGCCGCCCTGGTGTTCGCGCCGCATCCCGATGACGAGACCCTGGGCTGCGGCGGGCTCACGCTGGCGCTGACCCAGCGGGGCATTGCCGTGCAGGCCGTGCTGCTGACCTCGGGCGAGTATGGCGAACACGGCCGGGCCGGCGCTGGCGTGCGCGAGGCCGAGACCCTGGCCGCGGGCCGCGTGCTGGGCCTGAGCGAGGTGCACTTCTGGCGCGAGCCCGACCGGGGAGTGGAGTGCAACGAACGCACCCTGGCCGCCGCCCGCAGCGCCATCCTCGCGGCAGGCGCCGACCTGATCCTGACGCCGTCCATCCACGAGATTCACCCCGATCACCGCGCCACCGCCTGGATCGCCATCGAGGCCACGCGCCGCCTGGTGGAAGAAGGCCATGCCCTGCGCGTGGCCATGTACGAAGTCGGCTCCCCGCTGCCCCATGTGGACGTGCTGGTGGACATCACCGCCCAGGAAGCCGGCAAGCGCGCGGCGATCGCCTGTTACCCCTCGCAGCTGGGCATCCAGCCCTATGACGAGGTGATCATCGCCCTCAACCGCTTCCGCACCTACACGCTGCCGGCCAGCGTGAAACTGGCCGAGGCCTATTGCCTGCTGACGGCCGAGCAGCTGCGCGAGCCCTGGCGGCTCACCGAACACGAACTGCAGCGGCAGGAGCGCCTCGGCCTGAGCAGTGTGCCGACGCCGCCGCAATATCTTCAGGAACAAGACAGTCTCGGCGCGCAGACACAGCCTGATGCCGCCCGGCAGCGTCAGCCGAGTGCCGCGACGCCCGGCCTGGTCTCGATTCTGTGTCGCAGCATGAACCGCCCCGAACTGGTGGACGCGCTGCGCTCGGCGGACGCCCAGACCTACCCGCAGATCGAGATCGTGCTGGTGGATGCCGCGGGCAAGGGCGTGCCCGTGTGGCGCGAGCTGGGCCTGCGCGTGCCGGTGCGCGAGGTCAGTGGCAAGGCGCCCTGGAATCGCCCGGCCGCCGCCAATGCCGCGCTCGATGCGGCCCAGGGCGAGTTCCTGCTGTTTCTGGACGAGGACGACTGGATCGCGCCGGAGCATGTGCAGACGCTGGTGGACTGCCTCAAGCAGGACGCCCGCCTCGGCGTGGCCTACAGCAGCACGCGCAACACCGCGCCCGACGGCACGCTGCTGGACCAGACCCTGCGCATCGGCTTCGACGCGGCCCGCCTGCGCCGCGACAATTTCATTCCCATCCATGCCGCGCTGTTCCGCCACACCCTGGTGCAGGCCGGCTGCCGTTTCGACACCAGTCTCGACATCTTCGAGGACTGGGATTTCTGGCTGCAGTGCGCCGCGCTGGCCCCCTTCCAGCACGTCGATGTGATCAGCGCCTTCTACCGTCAGGGCGGCGAGTCCAACACCGCCTCCCAGGACCCGGGCACGCGCTATCAGCAAGGCCATCCCATCGCCCGGGCCAGGGCCCGCGTGCTGGACAAGTGGCGGCAACACTGGAGCGGCGAAGAGCTCAACGCCACGCTGGGCAGCCTGGACGAGACGGCCCTGGTACAGCGCCTGCACGGCGACATCGCGCGGCTGAATCAGGACGTGGTGGCCGTGCACGAACAGGCCCGCGCCATTGGCGACGAGCTGGCCCACCTGCACACCGAGGCGCAGCGGCAGTATGTCGAAGCACAGCGGCAGAATGCAGAAATACAGCGGCAGCAGACAGATATCCGCGGCCTGCACCAGCAGGTCAACAAGCTGGGCCAGTCCCTGAACAAGCGCACGGCCGAACTCGAAGGCGCACGCACGCAGGTGGCACAACTGTCCGCTGACATCCAGATGCTGCTCAATTCCTTGTCGTGGAAGGTAACACGCCCCCTGCGCTGGGCCCGCCGCAAGGCGGATTCGCTCAAGAGCAGACTGTCAGGCCGCCCCGGCGCCGCACTGCCCGTGCCTGCCGCGAGTCAGGACGCCCGCGCCGCCCTGCCGGCCAGCGTGCCAGGCCCCGCTCCGGTAGCCGTGGACCAGCAGGGCAGCAAGCTGATTCACTGCAATCTCGACATTCCCGGCCCGCAGCAGCGCGAGGTGCCCGAGGTCTTCTCTGTGCAGGGCTGGTGCTGCGCCCCGGCCGGCATCGCCCAGATCGAGGCGCGGGTGGATGGCGTGACCCAGGCGAGCTTCCACACGGGCGTGAGCCGACCGGACATCGCCGAGCTGTTCACGTCCATCGAGGACGCCTTCTCCAGCGGCTTCCAGCAGGAGCTGGCGCTGGGCGAGCTGGCCGCCGGCGAGCATCTGCTGGAGCTGATCATCACCGACAAGGCCGGCAACAGCCGCCAGATCAGCCGGCCGTTCACGCTGTTCAAGAACGAGGATCTCTACCACACCTGGTACTGGCGCAACATGCCGGACGAGGCCGAACTGCAGGCCCAGCGCGAGCTGGCGCAGCAGCTGAGCGAGGCCCCGCGCTTCCATGTGCTGGTGCAGGCCGAGCGCGATGACGACGCCCTGTTCGCCACGCTGACGAGTCTGCGCGAGCAGGCCTGGCCCTTCTTCGACGTCCAGCTGGTGGCACCCCGCACGCGCGCCCTGGAACAGCTTGTCGCGAATGCGCTGCCGACAGGCGTCACCCTGCGCTGGTGGGAGTCCCTGGTCGACGCCCTGGACGCGCCCGCGCTGCACGCTGATTTCGTGCTGTTCCTGCGAGAAGGCGAGACCCTGGCACCCCATGCTCTCAGCGAAATGGGACACGCGGCACGGCAGAGCGACACCCAGCTCATCTACAGCGACCACGACCGGGTCAGCAGCGAGGGCACGCACGGCCAGCCCTGCTTCACGCCGCAATGGGCACCGGAACATCTGACGGCGAACAATTACATCGGCGGCGTCTATGCCCTGCGGGGCGAACGTCTCGCCCGCTGGCAGGCGCGTCACTGCGAAGCAGCCGCCTGGCGCTATGCCTGTCTGCTCGATGCCAGTCTGGGCCTCACACGGGAGCAGGTGCAGCGCTGTCCGCTGATGCTGTGGAGCGCACCGCTGGACGACGCCCGCGACGCCAGCCTGCGCGCCGAGGAAGCCACGGCCCTGCGCGAGCATCTCGCGCGGCACACCCCCGGCGCCGCCGTGCTGGAACTGCCCCGCGGCCTGCGTGCGGTGGAATGGCCGCTGCCGAGCGCGCTGCCCAAGGTCTCCATCATCATCCCGACCATGGGTCGCCTGAGCCTGATCCAGCCCTGCATCGAGTCGCTGCTGCAGATCACGGCCTGGCCGAACTACGAAGTGGTGATCCTGGACAACGGTCGCGGCAAATACCCGGACGGCATCGCCTGGCTGCGCGAGAAACCCTTCACCGTGGTGGAATGCAACGAGCCCTTCAATTGGGCCCGCCTGAACAACATCGGCGTGCGGCATGCCACGGGCGATCTGTATCTGTTCCTGAACGATGATATCGAAATCACTTCGCCCGACTGGCTGGAGCAGCTCGTGCGTCAGGCGCTGCGTCCCGATGCCGGTGCCGTGGGTGCCCTGCTGTATTACCCCAACGGCGCACTGCAGCACACCGGCGTGCTGCTGGTGAATTACGGCGGCGGCGGCATCCACCTGCTACACAAGCGCATGCCCGGCGAAAGCATCTATCGGCAGCTGCACGCCACCGTGCGGGAAGTCTCGGCCAACACCGGTGCCTGCCTGCTGGTGACGCGCGAGAAGTTCGAACAGATCGGGGGTTTCGACGAGGAACTGGCCGTGGTGGGCAATGACGTGGACCTGTGTCTGCGCCTGCTGGACGCTGGCTACCGCAATGTCTGGACGCCGCTGTGCTCGCTGATCCACCACGAGTCCATCAGCCGCAAGACCAGTGTGCCGAAGGAAGACGAACAGGCCATGTGGCGGCGCTGGCGTCACCGTTTCATGGCGGGCGATGCGTGGTACAACCCGAATCTTTCCTCCGAGAAAGGCGACTTCACTCTGCAGGCCAGCACGCTGCGCGGCCCATTGGGCTCTGCTGCACCCGGCACCCAGGATGGCGCCGCCTCAGCGACCTCGACCGCCCTGCTGCCCGGGGTGAACCTGATCGGCTATACCCGCGCCGAGATGGGCATCGGCGAAGGCGCGCGCAGCGATGCCAAGGCCCTGAACGCCGCCAACGAACCCTTCGGCATTATCTGCTACGAGGCGCACAACCCCTCGCGCATGACGGACCTGAGCTGGGAACACAAGGAAATGCAGGCAGCGCCCTATGACATCACGCTGCTGCACATCAACCCCGATCATGCGCTGCAGGCCATCAGCGAACTGCCGCCGGCGTATTTTGACGGGCATTACAGAATCGGTTACTGGGCGTGGGAGTTGCCCGAGCTGCCGGCCGACTGGGAGAAGGCCTTCGTGCACTTCGACGAGATCTGGGTGCCGTCGCACTTCGTGCAGGAAGCCGTGGCGATGAAGTCCCCAGTGCCGGTGGTGCGCGTACCCCATGCGGTGGACGTGCAGGCCGACCCGTCCCTGAGCCGTGCCAGCTTCGGCCTGCCCGCGGACGGCTTCCTGTTCCTGGCGATGTTCGACACCTTCAGCCGCCCCGAACGCAAGAACCCCTACGGCGCCCTGCGTGCGTTCCAGAACGCTTTCGCCCCGGACGACATGGCGGCACGCCTGGTGCTGAAGGTGAACAACCCCACGCCCGACGCCATGCGCAAGCTGCGCGAGGCGATCGGCGCGCACCGCAATGTGCTGCTGCTGGACAAGGTGTACAGCCGTGGCGAGGTGAACGCCCTGATTGCCTGCTGCGACTGCTATGTCTCGCTGCACCGCTCGGAAGGTTTCGGCTTCGGCCCGGCCGAGGCCATGGCGCTGGGCAAGGCCGTGATGGCCACGCACTGGTCGGGCAATGTGGATTACATGCGTCCCGGCAACAGCATCGGCATCGATTACACGCTGGTGAGGATTCCGGAGGACTACGGCCCCTACAAGAAGGGCCAGATCTGGGCGGAGCCCGACGAAGCCCACGCCACCCGGGCCATGCAGCAGCTGGTGGCCGACCCGGCCCTGAGCCGACAGCTTGGAGAGAACGCACGCGCCACCGTTGAGGCCGAGTTCGCGCCGCTGCCGGTGGGCACGCTGATGCGCAAACGGCTGGCCGCCATCCGCGCCATTCGGGCGAGTCTGCCGACGGCGTGAAGGGCCCCGTCAGTGGCTGCGGCACGAGCGGCTTGCGCTCAACGCGCCAGGAAACTGCGCAGGGCCAGCTTGCGCAGCAGCAGGAAGCGGCTGCCCAGCGCGGCCGCCAGGGCCAGATCCCGGCGCTGGCCGCCGTTCAGCTCAGCGGCGTAGGTCGCCCTGAACGCCCGGGCCTGCAAGGCCAGCCCGTTCAGCACGTCGCGATGCCGGTCATCCCACAGCCGTTGCCAGAAATTCCTGAACATCCTGGGCGGCTGATACTCCTTGGCCCCGATGGTGTTGGCGCCGTGCTGGCGATACAGCAGCAGGGGCTCGTCGATGAAACTCAGCCGGCCGAAAGCCCCCGCCACCAGGGCCAGCCACCAGTCGTGCATCACGGCCGAGGCAGGAATGGGCAGGGCGCGGCGCAGCAGGGCCTCGTTGCACAGCGCGGTGCAGCCGGTGACGGTGTTGCTCACCAGCAGGCGGGCGAGGCTGTTGCGCAGCGGCTCCAGCCCCTGATAGCGCACGAAGGACGGCGCGATCGACACCAGCGCTTCGTCGACCACTTCCAGATCCCCATGCACCAGCAGCGGCAGGCCCGGATGCTCGGCTTCCAGCGCCTGCATCCGCGCCATGCTGAGGCGCAGCTTTTGCGGGTGCCAGACATCGTCCTGATCGCTGGGCATCACCCAGGCATGCGTCAGCCCCAGCTCGGCCTTGTGGGCCAGCACATAGCCCAGCAGCAAGCCGAAGCTGCCGCTGGCGCCCAGATTGCGGCCATCGGCGGGCACGACATGGAAGCGCTGCGGCAGGCGCGCGGCGTACTCGGCGATGATGGCGGGGCTGGCGTCGCGGGAGCCGTCGTCACGGCAGACGATGATGAAATCGGGGTAGTCCTGGGCCAGCAGCGAATCGACCTGCGCGCGCAGGAAGCGCTCGCCATTCCAGGTGGGCAGCAGGATGGCGATGCGCGGCTCGGCCATCAGCGCACGCTCCCGGCGTCGGCGATGCCCTTGCGGATGTTCGCCCAGTACTCCCCGCGCTGGGGCGAGAACAGCAGCAGCCAGGACGCCTTGAGCAGGAAGCGCGGAAAGTCGCGCAGACGCCAGCCCCAGGGCGCATAGGGCTCGCGGTAGAGCGCGAAGCGATTGCGCGTGGAGTAGTAACTGCGCAACGGGCTGTGCTGCACCATCAGACCGGCACGCACCAGCGGCTCGTCGCTCACCTCGCCGATGCGATGGAACAAGGTGGCGTTGTCGGTGCCCACCACCACATAGCCCCTGGCGCGCGCGCGGAAACACCATTCCAGGTCCACATTGTCGATGAAATAGGCGTCGCGCATCGGCCCGATGGCCTTGATGGCCGCCAGCGGAATCAGACAGCCGGAGGAGATCAGGAACTCGGCCTGGTACAAGCGGTTGCTGCCCGGCAGCGGCCGGTCGGTGCGTCCGATCCAGCGCGTGAACAGCTTGAAGGGCATGCCGGCACCCGAGCCCGGATGGGTGATGCGCGGACCTACCGCCGCCACCGGCAGCGGGCTGAGCCGGCTGGCCTCGACATAGGACGCGTAGAGATTGGCGAAGAAGGACACGGGCACCTGACTGTCCTGATCGAACAGCACGACGAAGCCGTAGCCGCGCTGCGCCGCTTCCTCCAGCCCCAGATTCAGCGCGCCGGCCAGGCCGATGTTGCGCTCCAGCACACGCACGCCCAGACAGCGCGGCGTGGCTTCGGCCACCTCGCGGAAGTTGTCGATGTTGGCGGAGGCATTGTCGATCAGCAGGAATTCGCACTGGGTGCCGATCTGCTGCAACAGCGAGGTGAACACGGCCGTGTCAGGATTGAAGCTGACGACGATGGCGCAGATGCTGAGCTTGTTGCCGTGCCTGGGCATGGTCGGTTCACCACAGAGATTGGCGCGGCCTGCCGGGGCAGACGACGCTTGGAACGGTCAGGGAGCCAGGGCGGCATTGCCGGACTCGGGAATATCTGTGCCCACATCGGGCCGCTCGGGGTAGCGCAGCTTGAGCCCCAGAAAGTACAGGATCGAGCCGATGCCCAGCGCCAGACCCGCGACCACGCCGGCATCCACGATGCCGCGCCAGGGCTGCGGCAGCATGCGCACGATGAGGACGAAGCAGATGATCATGCTCGTCAGCCCGAACGACAGCAGCTTGCGGCGCCGCGTGGCGTGGATGTAGCCCATGCAGAACACCGGTGCCAGCAGCACATGCAGGGGGTGCGGGTGCGCCCGCAGATAACTGGCCCGGGCCACCACGCGCGGCGCGAAGCCCAGGTGAAAGCCCTTGTAGCCTTCGGCCCAGCTCATGTAGAGCACGCTGAAGGCCAGCGCCCCCAGGTGCAGGGGCTGCAGCTCCAGCGTGACCAGCTCCAGCGCCATGGGCGACAGACGCACCACGGCAAAGGTGAGAAGCAGGAGTATGCCTCCAATCCCCCAGGCGAACCCCAGACTTTTCACTGCATTGATACCCCGGCATTTTCAAGTGGCCGGCATTATACCGGCATCGCGTGATGATCCCCAAGCCCAGAGTTTTCGGGCATTTCCAGCCAGTGACAGCAACCCTGACCGGGCGTGGCCACCACCCGGACACGCCCCCGCAGGGCCGCCATCGTGGCCTGCACGGCGGCCAGACCGAGGCCGTGACCGGCATCGAGACTGGCGACTGTGGCGGCCTTTCCTGCCGCCGTTGCCGGCCGCGACTCCGGACCGGCGAGGATTCCCGCCCTGTCATGACCCGCGGTCAGACCGCAGCCGTCATCCTCCACCCCGACCTGCAGCAGGCCGGGTGCCGAGGTGACGAGCACCCGCACGCGGCCGCATTCGTGCTTGCCGCAGGCACGGCGTCGGGCCGGCGACTCGATGCCGTGGACCACGGCATTGCGCAGCAGATGTTCCAGTGCCGGCACCAGACTCTCCAGCACCGAGCGGGGTACGCGCCGCCCGGCCGCACGGATTTCCAGCCGCACTACCTTGCCCTGCCGGTGGGCAGTGTCCTCCAGCACCCGGCGCAACCTTGGCGCCAGACGGGCGGGATGCACCCAGACCGCGGCATGCAGGTCTTCGTCCAGCTGACGCGACTGCGCAAGCTGCTCGCGCAGCAATTCCTGCAGCAGCTGCCGCTGGGCCGGCGTGGCGGCGAGGGTGAGCCCGGGCAGCAGTTCAGCCAGACTCTGCAGACCCGTATGCAGGCGGCGGGCGAGCCAGCCGTGGGGGGTGCTGGCGGATGGGGTGAGCGCGGGGGCGGCCGCAGCGGACGCGGCTCCGGAGGCGCGGGCGGCAGCGATCGAGTCTGCCGGGCCGGTCGCCGGCAAGCCGGCTCCAACGGCCGAGGTGTCGGCCGGGGCCTGGACTGCCAGGGCCGCCACGGCCGCCTGCAACTGTGCCAGCAGCGGTCCGATGGCAGCCGGCTCGCGCACCCCCGGTGCCGAGGTTCCGGCCCCCGCCTGCAGCAGGGCCCGCTCGCTGCGATGACACAGGTCGGCCAGCGCGTCGCAACGATACAGCGCCGCATTGCCCTTCAGGGTGTGCAGGGCATGCAGACGCTGCGGCTCCGCCGCCGGCTCGAGGATCTGCCGCAGCAGCGCGCGGGCCTCCTGCACGAAGCCCGGCCGCCCGGCCGCCTGTTCGCCATGACAGGCCAGCCAGTCATACAGCGCCCCAAGCAAGGGCCGGCAGGACGCGGTCTCCTGGCGCGCGGCGGCCTGATTCAGCCCCCGGCGCAAGGCAGCATGGGCCTCTTCCAGCAGGGCGCGGCCGGCGGTGGCCTGCAGGAAGGCGGCCGGCGCCAGAGCGGACTGGGCCAGTGCCTCGTGCACATGCGCCAGGGCCTCGCTCAGCGCGGAGATGCGCTGCACCTGCAGGTTGCGGGCCCCGCTGGCGAGCAAGCGCAGTTCAATGAGCAGCTGGCGGTTGGCCGGAGCGAAGGCTGCGGCCGTGGGCAGGGCCAGCAGCTGACTCAGCTCCAGCGCCGGCAAGGCTTCCAGCCCCCGCGCCAGGCTCAGCGCCAGTTGCGCAGACCCGGTGCCGGCCTGCAGCCGCAGGCTGGCCTCCCAGCGCAGCAGCGCACGCAGCGCGCGGTCCCGCTGCCAGCGGCGTGTCGGGTGCCGCACAAAGGGCAACACCCGGCGCAGGGCGCTCAGACAGTCCCTTGCATCGTGCTGGAGTTCGCGGCTCAGGGTGAGGCAGTGCCCGAGGACATCGAGCAGTTCGTGCAGCACGAGTTCGCCCGCCAGCAGGCTCTGCTGGGCCAGACGCTGCACGGACAGTGTCACCCCGTCGTCGAGCAGCGGGGCGGGGCTCTGTCTGGCAGCCGCTGCCTGCCAGGCCTCCAGCAGCTGCAGGGACTCGCCATGTTCGCGCCGCAGCAGTCGCCGCCAGCGTTCGGCCAGGGCTGGCCTCGACACGGCAGCCACGCCAAGTGTCTGCTCCAGCACGTGCCTGGCCGCCAGCGGACGTTGCCGACGCAGGCAGCGCTGCACGGCCACCGCCAGCGCCGCGGGGGGCAGCCCGACGCAGGCAGGCGCGCTGCCGCCGGCCAGTCGCGCCAGATCGTCCTGCAGACGCAGGAGCAGTCGCAGCTGCAACGGGGCCAGCGCCGCCGGCAGGGCCGTGGCCGCCAGTGCGGGAACCCCCTGCCAGGCCTGCAGCAGACGGCTCACCCGCAGCGTCTGCTGCAGACAGCTCCAGAGCGCAGCGGGCACAGGGACGAAGGCGCGCAGCAGCACGCCTGCCTGCTGCAGACACAGCAACAGACGCTCGCGCCAGGGTCCGTCGCGCATCTCCAGCGTCTGCCGCAGGGTCGGCGTGGCCGCCGTTTCCTCGCCCAGCCGCTGCAGCTGCGCAGCCAGCGTCCGCAACAGCCGCGCCCGGGGCTGCTGGTCGGGTCCCGACAGATGGGATTCCCAGAGCAGCAGGGCCTGCAACGGATCCCGCGTCAGCACCACGGGCTCCGGCAACACGCCGGCCAGTCGCGCGGCTGCCTGCAGACCAGTCAGGTCGGGCAGTGTGTCCGGCCCATGCCGCGGCCCGGCCTGCCCGGCCGCGCTCCCGTTCGCTGCCTCGAGCCTCATGCCCGACTGCCGGATCAGCAGACGCTGCACCTGCTGCTGCAGCACCACGCCCAGCTCCGGCGCCAGGCGTGCCGCTCGACTTTCCCGTGTGTCGACTCCCCGCGCAGTCAGCGCCAGCGCCTGCCAGCGAATCCGCAGGGCCTGCACCAGCAGCGGCCGCGCTTCGGCTTCCGCCACGCCCCCGCTCAGCTGTGGGCCCAGCGCCAGCAGGGCGCGCTGCAGCCCCACACACTGTTGCTGCAGCGTGGCATTGCCGCAGAAGCGGGCGATGGCGCGCAGCTCGGCCAGTTGCCGGCGGGCCTGCAGCGCCGCGTGCAGGGAGCGCTCCTCGAACACGTTCTGCAGGCTGCGCAGCAGGGCATCACTGCGGGCCTGCAGGGCCAGACCCAGGGCGGCAATGCCCTGCTCATGCAGACTGCGCATCGTCCACCTCCGCCGCATCGGCCAGCGCACTGCGCAGCGCGCGCTGCAGCGTCAGGAGCGGCAGCGGCCGCAGCAGCACCGTCGCATCCCCGTCGGCCACGCCCAGGCCCAGACTGCGGGCCCACCAGGCATCGGTGGCGCGCGGGACATCGGCCAGCAGAAGCACGGCACGCACGCCCGCCTCGCGCAGCGCGCTGCCACAGGCAAAGCCGTTGTCCTGCGGCAGGCTCATGGCCACCAGGGCTAGCGGCAGCGGCACGCGGCTCTCTGCCAGTCGCGCCAGCGCCTCGGCCGTGCTGTCACAGGGCAGCGGTTCGTGCCCCAGCGCGCGCAGCTGCCGGCACAGCAGCCAGCGCTGCAGCGGCGAGGCTTCAACCAGCAGCACGCGTGCCATCGTCGTCGCCTCCTGCGTGGTCTTCGTCGCCTTGATCCTGCGCCAGCGGCGAGTCGGCATCCGGCCCCTGCGGCGGCGGCACCAGCTCGCGCATCGCGGCCAGAAGATCCGCCTTGCGAAAGGGCTTGAGGATATAGCGCTGGGCCCCTGCCAGCTCGGCCCGCGCCCGTTCCAGCCGCCCGTCATTGGCCGACACGAGTACCACTGGCGTGCTGCCATGACGGGCCGAGGCGCGGATCAGGGCGCAGGCGGCGAAGCCGTCCAGTTCGGGCATGGCGATATCCATGAACACCAGATGCGGCCGCTGCAGCGCCACCTGACACAGGGCCTCGAAGCCGGTGCTGGCCAGGATCAGCTGGCAGCCGCTGTCCTCCAGCAGACTGCGGGCGGACTCGCGCATGGTGCGACTGTCATCCACCAGCAGCACGCGCAGGCGGCCGCTGCCCTGCCCGGCCAGCGCGGCAGGCACGGGAGGGGGCAAGGGGGGGAGGTCCGTGGGAACGGGGTCGGGGGTGGGGCGGGTGCGGGCTTCCATGCCGGGCTCCTGAGGCTGTACCGAGCGTCCATGCTCTGCTTCAAGAACTAGCACAGGCGGGCGCTTTCGGCGACTGCGCCGCGCCGCCCGCGCGTCGCTCCGACCGGCGTCTTCGGGTATGATCGCCGCAGACATCAGCACGGCGGCACGCCGCCTCTCACAGGAATCCACGACCCCCATGAGCATCCGCCTCGGCATCGTGATGGATCCGATCCAGCACATCAATTACAAGAAAGACACCAGTCTGGCCATGCTGGTGGCCGCCCAGGAACGCGGCTGGTCGCTGTCCTACATGGAACAGTCCGATCTCTACCTGCGCGACGGCAAGGCCTTCGGCCTGATGCGCGAGCTGAGCGTGGCCTGGGACGACAATCAGTGGTACCGCTTCGGTGAGGCGAGCGACGAACCCCTCGCCGAACTGGACGTGATCCTGATGCGCAAGGACCCGCCCTTCGACAACGAATACATCTACTCCACCTATCTGCTGGAGCAGGCAGAGAAAGACGGCACCCTCGTGGTGAACCGCCCGCAGAGCCTGCGCGACTGCAACGAAAAGCTCTTCGCCACCCAGTTCCCGCACTGCTGCCCGCCGCTGGTGGTCAGCAACAATCCGGGCGTGCTCAAGGGCTTTCACCAGACCCACGGCGACGTGATCTTCAAGCCGCTGGACGGCATGGGCGGCTCGTCCATCTTCCGTCTGCGCAAGGACGACCCGAACGTCAGCGTGATCATCGAGACGCTCACCGGCCACGGCCGCACCCCCATCATGGCGCAGCGCTTCATTCCCGAGATCGTCAACGGCGACAAGCGCATCCTGCTGGTGGACGGCGAGCCCGTGCCCTATGCCCTGGCGCGCGTGCCGGCACGCGGCGAGACCCGCGGCAATCTGGCCGCCGGCGGCAGCGGCGTGCCCCAGCCGCTGTCCGAGCGCGACCGCTGGATCGCCGCGCAGGTGAAGGACGTGGTGCGCGAGAAGGGCCTGCTGTTCGTGGGCCTGGATGTGATCGGCGACTACCTGACCGAGATCAACGTCACCAGCCCCACCTGCGTGCGCGAGCTGAACAAGGCCTATGATCTCGACATCGCCGGCGACCTGATGAACGTGATCGAACGCAAACTGCACGCACGAGGCTCATGACCCCCACGACCGATCTGAGCAAGGAGCGCTTCGGCTTCACCATTTTCCTCTCCGCCTGTCTGCACATCATGCTGATTGCGGGGGTGGGCTTCAGCTACCTGGAAGAAAGCAACAGCGCACCGGCCATCGAGATCACACTGGCGCAGTACCGCAGCGATGTGCGCCCCGACGAAGCCGATTTCATCGCCCAGGAAAACCAGATCGGCAGCGGTACGCTCGACGAGGCCGCCGCGCCCAGCACGCCCTTCGTGTCGCCGTTTCACGACGAAGTGATCCAGCAGGTCGATCCGATCCAGCAGCAGCCCGCGCCGAACCGGCAGACAGAACCGAGCGACCTGGCACTGCTGACGGTGCAGGAAGCCGATCAGGCCATCGAGCAGCAGCTGGAGCGCGAGGCGCCCGAGACGGACGCCCCGCTGTCGGAGAACGCCACGCCCGAAGAACTCAGTCTGGCCATCGCCAGCCTGCAGGCCCAGCTCGACTCGCAGCAACAGGCCTATGCCCGGCGTCCGCGCAAGTACACCATTTCCTCGGCCTCCACTCAGCAGCGCCACGACGCCCTCTATCTGGATTCCTGGCGGCGCCGCATCGAGGCCGTGGGCAATCTGAACTACCCGCAGCAGGCCCGCGAACAACAGATCTATGGCAGCCTGCGCATGCTGGTGGCCCTGCGCCCCACCGGCACGGTGCAGGAAATCCGCATCCTGCAGTCCTCCGGTCAGCGCATCCTGGATGAAGCCGCCATCGAGATCGTGCGCATGGCTGCGCCCTTCGAGCCCTTCCCCGAGGAGCTGCGCGGCAAGGTCGACATTCTGGAAATCATCCGCACCTGGCGTTTCCACCAGGTCAATTCCTTCACCAGTCAGTGAGCCGCCCATGACCCAGGACGACACTCCCGGCCCCCACTACGAAGCGCAGCCCGGCACCCTGGCCAATCAGTTCCTGATCGCCATGCCGCATCTGCAGGACGCGTGGTTCAACCACACCGTCACCTTCCTGTGGAAGCACAACGCCGAGGGCGCACTGGGCATCGTGATCAACAAGCCTTCTACCATGCGCGTGGCCGAGCTGATGGAGGAACTGGGCATCGACCTGACACCGCGCCGTGGCGATCTCGCCTTTCACGGCCAGTACGTGATGAGCGGCGGGCCGGTGGAAAAGCAGAAGGGGTTCATCCTGCACAATGCGGGACGCGAGTGGGAATACACGCTGCCGCTGACCCCTCAGGTGAGCCTGTCGATGTCCCGCGACATCCTGGTCGACATCGCCGCCGGCAAGGGCCCGGAACACTATCTGGTGGCGCTGGGCTGCGCGGGCTGGGACGCCGGCCAGCTGGAGCGTGAGCTCACCGACAATGTGTGGCTCACGACCCCTGCACTGCCCGAACTGATCTTCTCCGACCAGCATGCGCAGAAGGCCGAGCGCGCCGCCGCCCTGCTGGGCGTGAGCCTGAGTCAGCTCTCCTCGTTTGCGGGGCACTCCTGAGCATGGATGACTTCCCGGTCCATAAACGTGGCGAGTTCAGCGTGCTGTGTTTCGATTTCGGCACCCGCCGCATCGGCAGCGCCTACGGCCAGACCCTGCTCGGCACCGCCTCGGCGCTGACGGCCATTCCCGCACGCGACGGCATTCCCGACTGGGTGCAGCTGGACGCACTGGTGCAGAAGTGGCAGCCGGATGTGTTCGTGGTGGGCCTTCCCTTCAACATGGACGACAGCGAGAGCGATCTGCTGCGCCGCGCGCGCAAGTTCGGCCATCGCCTGAGCGGCCGCTACGACAAGCCCTGCTACGGGATGGATGAGCGCCTCAGCTCATTTGAAGCGCGGGGATTGAAACTGCGCGGCGAATCCACCGCCCAGCTCGACTGCCTGGCGGCGCAACTGATTCTGGAGACGTGGTTTCAGGGGCTGGCGCAGAAGTTTGCGCAGACTCCATAGGAGACGCGCAGGAGCTTGCTTGCAAGCGAACAACAACTTCGGAAGCAGTTCGCTTGCAAGCAAGCTCCGACAGCGCGTGAAAATTCGCTTGCAAGCAAGCTCCTACAGAGTCGGCAAGTTCCAGCAAAGAAGCTCAGAACGCATCCGGCTGCTTCGCCTTCGCCCGCGCCGCTTCCTTGGTGATCAGGCCCTTCTGCACCAGATCCTTCAGCGTCTGATCCAGCGTCTTCATGCCCACGGCCGAGCCGGTCTGGATCGCCGAGTACATCTGCGCCACCTTGTCTTCGCGGATCAGGTTGCGGATGGCGGGGGTGCCGATCATGATCTCGTGCGCCGCCACGCGGCCGCCGCCGTTCTTCTTCAGCAGTGCCTGGGAGATCACCGCCTGCAGGGATTCCGAGAGCATCGAACGAACCATGGATTTCTCGGGCGCCGGGAACACGTCGATGATGCGGTCGATGGTCTTGGCCGCCGAGGTGGTGTGCAGGGTGCCGAACACCAGGTGGCCGGTCTCGGCCGCCGTCAGGGCCAGACGAATGGTTTCCAGGTCCCGCAGCTCGCCCACAAGGATGATGTCCGGGTCTTCCCGCAGCGCCGAGCGCAGCGCTTCCTGGAAGCCCAGGGTGTCGCGGTGCACCTCGCGCTGGTTCACCAAGCACTTCTTGCTTTCGTGCACGAATTCGATCGGGTCTTCAATCGTCAGAATGTGCTCGTAGCGCGTGCTGTTCACATAATCCATCATGGCCGCGAGCGTGGTGCTCTTGCCCGAGCCCGTGGGGCCGGTCACCACCACCAGGCCGCGCGCGAGATCGGAGATCTGCTTGAATACCGGGCCCATGCCCAGCTGCTCCATCGAGAGGACCTTGGACGGAATGGTCCGGAACACGGCCGCGGCGCCGCGATTCTGGTTGAAAGCGTTCACGCGGAATCGAGCGAGTCCTGGCACCTCGAAGGAGAAGTCGGTCTCCATGAACTGCTCGTAGTCCTTGCGCTGCTTGTCCGTCATGATCTCGTAGACCAGACCGTGCACTTCCTTGTGATCCATGGGCGGCACATTGATCTTGCGCATGTCGCCGTCGACGCGGATCAGCGGCGGCATGCCGGCCGTGATGTGCAAGTCGGATGCGCCCTGCTTGACGCTGAAACCCAGCAATTCCGAGATATTCACTTTTTTGCCACGCCTGCCTGACCAGAGTCTGCAAGAGGAGGATGGTTTGTATCGGTTCGTAGCAGGGTTACACTGGGTGCATGTCGAGCATAGCAGAAAACATTTTCCGGGTAGGACAGCAGATTGCCGAGGCTGCGCGGGCCTGCGGGCGTGCGCCAGAAACTGTCACCCTGCTGGCCGTGAGCAAGACGCAGAGTGCCGCAATAGTGCGCGAGGCCTGGCAGGCCGGTCAGCGCCATTTCGGCGAAAACTATGTGCAGGAGGCGCTGGAGAAGGTCGCCGCCCTGCCCCTGCCGGGCCTGGTCTGGCATTTCATCGGGCCGCTGCAGTCCAACAAGACGCGCGACATCGCCGCGCATTTCGACTGGGTGCACAGCGTGGATCGCCTGAAGATCGCCACCCGGCTAAACGAGCAACGCCCGGCCGGCATGGCGCCGCTGAATGTGTGCATACAAGTGAACATTTCCAAGGAAGACAGCAAGTCGGGCGTGGCCCTGGCCGAGGTGGCTGCGCTGTGCGAGGCGGTGCAGGCGCTGCCGAGGCTGCGGCTGCGCGGGCTCATGGCGATTCCGGCGCCGTGCGCGGACCCGGTGCAGCAGCGTGCCGTCTATGCCCCGCTGGCGGCACTGCTGCGCCAGCTGCAGACGCGCTTCCCTGACATCGACACCCTCTCGACAGGCATGAGCGGGGACTTCGCCGCCGCCATCGCCGAAGGCTCCACCCTCGTGCGCGTGGGCACGGCCATTTTCGGCGCGCGCCACTGAACGTGCCGGGTCACCCTTGCGGGTGCAGTGACAATCCGCAGTGGGCGCAATGCGAGCGGAACGGGTTCAGGAAGATGCGCTTCACGAAGTACTGTTCGTGGCATTGCGGGCAGCGCTTGACCGAGGCATTCACCCCGAAACCGGCATACAGCGCCATGTAGGCAAACATCACCGTATTGGAACTGTTGCCTGCATCCACCACCTGACTGACCGTGAACACATAGACAGGCAGTGTGGCAAAGCACACGAACAAGCGATTGCGTGCCCGGCGAATCTCGATCAGTCGCTGGTCATGCGGCGAAGGGGTGCGAGTGGCTTGCGGGTTCTTGTCATGGTCAGTCATGGGGCTCCGGTGTTGCACAAACAGGGCATGAGGCAGCGCGTGATGGCCGGCAGTGTACACGCTCGGCTCGCTTTTGTGATGGCGTGAGCACGGCAAACGCCGCCCGGCCCTGTCGGGGGCCCCGGGAGCCTGTGCTAAACTCGCCCCGACACCAGGCTTCGACACTACGCTTCGACACTACGCTTGGACACAACGCTTGGACACAACAAGGACACTCCCGCCCCATGGATCAGAATCAGGTCGTCAATGTGCTGATTGCCGCCAGGCTGCTCGCCGATGCCGAGCAGCTCGTCAATCTCTTGCGCAAGGCCGGGTTCAGTCTGCATGCCGAAGCCTTCAGCGATGTCCGCGCCCTGCACGAACAGTTGCAGCTGCGCCGCTGGGATGTGCTGCTGCATCTGCCGGGCAACGAGGCCCTCTCGGCCGCCGCGCTGTGCGAGCAGCTGCAGGAGCAGGCGCTGGATCTGAGCGTGGTGCTGCTGGACGCCGACAGCCTGCCTGAAGGGGCGCCTGCCGGGGCCGTCTGCTTCAGCCCCGATGCCCTGGCTCCGGACCACGCGGCAGCCCTGGTGCGCACGGTGCAGCAGGCGCTCGACGCGCTGCACACGCGCCGCGAACTGCGCCGCACTCAGGCCCAGTTGAAGGAGCTGCAGCGCCGCTACGAACTGGTGCTCGACAGCGCCACCGACGCCATCGCCTACCTGCATGACGGGCTGCTGCTGCATGCCAATCTGGCCTGGTGCACGCTGTTCGGCGTGGAATCCGTGGAAGCGCTGCAACAGCAGGCCTTTCTCGACAAGGTGGACGACGCCGATGTTGACCTGGTGCGCCAGACCCTGCGCCAGGCGCGGGCCGGCAATCCGCCCCCCTGCCAGTTCACGGCCCTCACGGCCGGCGGCAGCCGCACGCGCCTGCAGCTGGAAGCGCTGGCCGCCGTCTACGAAGGGCACGCTGCGCTGCAGATCATCCTGCGCCCGGCCACCGGCAATGCCGCCCATGCCCGTCAGCTGCGCCTGCTGCGCAGTCAGGACCTGGTCACCGGGCTGCTCAATCGCGTCGGCCTGCTGGCCCGCATGGAAACGGCCATTGCCCAGGCCATCGACACCGGCAGCCAGGGCGCCTTGGTGCTGGCGCTCCTGCAGGGCTTCGACGAACTGCAGAGCCTGAGCGGCCGCGCCGCCGCCAATTACCTGCTGGTGGACACCGCCAGCCTGCTGCGCCAGAACACGCCGGCCGATGCCTTGCTCGCCCACTGCGGGGATGGCGAGTTTGCGGTGCTGATCAGCGGACCTGAGCATGTGGCACGCACCCATCAGCTGCAGGCCGACGCGGCCGCTCTGAACACCCGCCTGCAGGCCCTGCTGCCCGCCGGCAGCGGCCTGCGCCTGGCCCTGGGCAGCACCTTCATCAACGAACTGACACCCTCGGCCGAGCTGGCCATCGACCGCGCCCGCCACAATCTCACGGTGCGCGAGAACAGCGGCGAGCCCAGCGCCCCGCCGCAGGACCCTTACGGCACCCCCGAGCAGATGTTCCAGCGCCTGGAAGACGCCTTCGCCCACGAGAACTTCATCCTGGTGTTCCAGCCGGTGGTGAGCCTCAAGGAAGACGGCCTGCAGCGCTACGAGGTGCGGATTCGGCTGCAGGACCAGGGCGCCCTGATCTACCCGCCGCGCTTCCTGGAGCTGGCCAACCAGCACGGCCTGGGCGAGTGCATCGATCGCTGGGTGTGCAGCAAGTCGCTGCAGCTGCTGCAGGAGCGGGCCAACCCGGCGCTGCGCCTGACGCTCAATCTCACACACAATTCCGTGATCAGCGAGGACTTCCTGCCCTGGCTGCAGCAACAGCTGCTGGCCCTGCGCCTGCAGCCGCGCCAGCTGACGCTGCAGATCAGCGAGCTCGACGTGGTGAGCTCCCCCGTGCATGTGGCGCGCTTCTGCGAGCAAGTGCGCGCGCTGGACATCCCGCTCTCCATCACGCACTACGGCTGCACGCTGCATCCCGGGCAGTACCCGGCGCTGGACGAAGCTGACTACGTGAAGCTCGACAGGACCCTGCTCAGCGGCATCGACCAGGACACGGCGCGGCGCGAGCGCCTGAACACCACGGTGAAGAGCCTGCATGCCCGCGGCGTGCTGGTGATCGCGCCGATGATCGACCAGATCGAACTGCTGCCCCTGCTGTGGCAGGCCAGCGTCAACTTCGTCCAGGGCAACTGCCTGCAGGAACCCAGTGCCCGGATGGACTTCAGCTTCGTGCAGGACGAAGAAA
>JACCDP011425977.1_pt1 | contig 23882 bp, 20 predicted proteins | sample 7445841 | NCBI WGS metagenome assembly JACCDP01 (sample SAMN15323441, study PRJNA562643) | freshwater metagenome | isolation source: river surface water | place: USA:Blue River Watershed | collected 2017-08-17
AACTGCACCATTTGCAGCAACCTTGATTGAACGCTTTTCTATGCGAAGAGTTGTTGCTTTTGCTTTGTTATTGGTTTCCCTCGGGCTAGTTCTAACTACTGTGATGACTGCTGGGTGGCAATTGGTTCTATTGTGGGGCGTATTTGTTGGGTTCGGCACGGGATGTTTGGCACTAGTTTTTGGAGCTGCGGTTGCCAATAGGTGGTTTGTAAAAAACCGCGGGCTTGTAACCGGTGTTTTCTCGGCTGGCTATGCCACGGGTTCGATGATTTTCTTGCCAACTCTTACGTATGCGATTCAAAACTCGGGCTGGCGAAGTGCGACTTTGGTTGTTGCTGGGTTTTCAGCGCTATTAGTACCAATCGTCTTTTTCTTTTTGCGCGATAGGCCATCGGATGTTGGGCTGCTTCCCTATGGAGCAACCGAAGAGCCAGATATGGGTCCAGCCGCACCAGCAACCGCTCGAGGTGCGCTCGAGGTCCTAACTACTTCTATGCGTCATCCAGCCTTTTGGGTTTTGGCGTTTACGTTTTTTGTTTGCGGTTGGTCAACTAATGGATTGATTGGTACTCACTTCATACCTGCTGCCCACGATCACGGAATGCCAGCAACGACGGCCGCATCATTGCTGGTCTTGGTTGGCGTGTTTGACATCATTGGAACAATTGCATCTGGCTATCTAACCGATAAGGTCAGCTCGATTTGGCTGTTGGTTTTCTTTTACGGAATGAGAGGATTGGCGCTTCTCACCGTGCCAGTTGTTCTCGGTCCTCACGTTAATCCGCCCCTCATTTTCTTTATCGTGTTTTACGGCTTGGATTGGATTGCTACTGTTCCCCCAACGGTTCAGTTATGTCGTGAGTATTTTGGAATCGCCAGATCAGGAGTGGTCTATGGTTGGATTTTTGCTTCCCACATGATTGGCGCCGGCATTGCTGCATCATTTGCAGGCTGGGTTCGCGAAACAAATGGAGACTACGAAATTGCTTGGTATACCGCAGCGATTTTATGTTTAATTGCCGCAGCAAGTATGTTCTTGCTCAAGAAAATCCCAACTTTGGCGCAAGCCGAAAAAGCTGAATTAACTTCGCATTAATTGGGTGTAGGTTTCCCGAAGTTCGGCAGGAATCCGACCTGGCCGACCGCGTTCCATGTCCATGCAAACCATGGTGGTTTTTGCGCGTAAGTATTCGATATCGCCATCGTGCATCGAGTAGGCAATTACGTAAGAAGTGTTTCCCATTGACTCAATCCAAACTGTCATTTCGATTGGCTCTGGTCGAAACTCAAGTGGTTTAACATAATCAATCTCGTGTCGTACTACTAACTGACCAAAGCCATCAAGATCTGGCGCAAAACCTGCATTAGCCAAAAGTGAAACGCGAGCATCTTCTAGGTAGCCGACATAAGCAACGTTATTTATGTGCTTAAAGATATCCATGTCTCCCCAGCGCAAGTGAACTGGGATTGTTAACGCTGCCACCGAATACCTGCCTTAACGAGGATTAATGCCTCTAGCGTATCGGTTCGCTATTGCGCGCCTACGAAGTCGGTTCGACTGTCATTTGCGTTGAATTGTGGCCGCTTAGTTGGAAAGTCCGCTTCAAACAACTGCGATGTGATCAACATGTCTGCGGTCGTTCGATTAACTGCAATTCCAGCGTTCCATAAAGTCGCAATCCGCAGCAATGCCTTAACATCTGGATCGTGTGGTTGTGGCTCGAGTGGATCCCAGAAGAAAACCAGGATATCTATTTTGCCTTCGGCAATAGCTGCACCAATTTGCTGATCTCCACCGAGTGGACCACTTAAGTACCGATTTACCGGTAAATCCAGTGCTTCAGCTAACAACGAGCCTGTTGTTCCAGTTGCGAACAGATTATGCCTGGAAAGCAGCCGACGATTTTGTCTGCTCCAGTCGAGTAATTCTGCTTTTTGGTTGTCGTGCGCAACTAGTGCGATGTTACGGGTAATCCAAGGCTTAACAACACCTGATTTGATTACATCTCTCATGCCACAAAGATGACACACCAAAACCAACTAAGTCTTAACGAAGTGCGAACTTAAGATGTACTGCTTTCCAAGAATTGGAAATTAACCTCTTGTAAGTTTGCGATATGTAGCACGATGCGGACGGGCAGCATCAGCGCCGAGGCGATCGATCTTGTTCTTCTCGTAAGATTCGAAGTTTCCTTCAAACCAGAACCAAGTTGAATCGCCTTCGTAAGCCAAGATGTGGGTTGCGATTCGGTCCAGGAACCAGCGATCGTGCGAGGTGATCACGGCACAGCCTGGGAATTCAAGCAGAGCATTTTCCAGCGATCCAAGGGTTTCTACATCTAAATCATTAGTTGGTTCATCGAGAAGCAATACGTTTCCACCCTGCTTCAAAGTAAGTGCAAGGTTTAGGCGGTTTCGCTCTCCACCAGATAGCACGCCAGATGGTTTTTGCTGATCCGGGCCTTTGAAGCCAAATGCACCAATGTAGGCGCGAGATGGCATTTCAACTGCACCAACTTTGATCCAGTCAAGACCATCGGAAACAACTTCCCAAACATTCTTTGCAGGATCTAATCCAGAGCGACTCTGGTCAACGTAGGAAAGCTTTACGGTTTCGCCGACTCGAAGGGTTCCAGAATCTGGCTGAGTTGACGCATCACTTGTGTCACCTTCAGCAGCTGCAACAATCATGCGGAACAAAGTGGTTTTACCAACGCCGTTAGGTCCGATCACACCGATGATGCCGTTACGTGGCAATGTGAATGACAAGTCATCCATAAGAATTCGGTCGCCGAAACCTTTTCCAAGTTTGTCGGCTTCAATTACGACGTTACCCAGACGTGGGCCAGGTGGAATCTGAATTTCTTCAAAGTCCATCTTGCGAGTCTTTTCAGCTTCAATGGCCATTTCTTCGTAGCGGTCAAGACGAGCTCGACTCTTGGTCTGGCGGGCTTTCGCATTTGAGCGAACCCACTCAAGTTCTTCTTGTAGGCGCTTGGAAAGCTTTGCATCTTTAGCGCCTTCAACCTTTAGACGCGCTTGCTTCTTTTCCAAATATGTTGAGTAGTTGCCTTCGTAAGGGTAAGCACGTCCACGATCAAGTTCAAGAATCCATTGCGCAACGTTGTCTAAGAAGTATCTATCGTGGGTAATCGCAATTACGGTTCCCGGATATTTCTCTAAATGCTGTTCTAACCAGTTAACACTCTCGGCATCAAGGTGGTTAGTTGGTTCATCCAAAAGTAAAAGATCTGGCTGCTGTAACAAAAGTTTGCAAAGCGCAACGCGGCGGCGTTCACCGCCGGAAAGTACGCTGACATCTGCATCACTTGGTGGGCAGCGAAGTGCATCCATTGCCTGCTCAAGTTGATTGTCTAGATCCCAAGCATTCTTGTGATCGATCGCTTCTTGTAGAGTTCCCATTTCAGCCATCAAGGCATCGAAGTCAGCATCTGGATCAGCCATTTGCGCGGAAACTTCATTGAAACGTGCCAGCATTGCCATAGTCTCGGCAACACCTTCTTGCACATTCTCAATTACATTCTTGGAGTCATCAAGGTCTGGTTCTTGGGCAAGCATGCCGACTGTGTAGCCAGCCGAAAGCATTGCGTCGCCATTGGAAATCTTCTCAACACCAGCCATGATCTTTAGCAATGTGGACTTACCAGCACCGTTAGGACCAACCACGCCAATCTTGGCGCCAGGTAAGAAGGACAGGGTTACGTCATCCAAAATGACCTTGTCACCGTGGGCTTTACGTGCTTTTGCAAGGGTATAAATGAACTCAGCCATGAGCATGAGTCTAACGTGCGATAAACACATGTGGTTTCCCGCAGATAGAATTGGTCGACTTGCTAAAAACAGCAAGCACGCGCCCGTAGCTCAATGGATAGAGCAACAGGTTTCTACCCTGTCGGTTGGGGGTTCGAGTCCCTCCGGGCGCGCGCCGCTTTTGTTTAGACTTGCTTCTTTTGCCAGACCTTCAAAATTCCAAGATAGGCAAAGAAAGTAACGATGCTTCCCACGATCCAGGATGTATCAACTGCCCCAGTACTTGCAGCAATAGAACCCACATAGAGCGTGGTCGACATAAACGGAATCTGGACTAAGCAGCCGATGACATAACTGAGAAGCGCAGGACCGTTGAAGTAGCCATACCCACTGTTTGGATCACTGAATGAATTCGGGTCATAGTCACCTTTATGTACCATGTAGAAGTCGACCAAGTTGATGATGCTCCATGGCACCAACAAGTAGGCCAAAACCAAAATGAAATTGGTGTAGTTGGTCATAAACGAGTCCGACACGGTTGTCGCAACTATGAAGACCGATACCGCAATAACTGCTGCGGTGATGTGGCGTGCCAACGGCCGCGGAGCCCACTTTAACTTGAATGTTTGAATCGCGGTTAATGTGCACAACGCAGATCCATACATGTTGATTACACCAGCATCAATCGCTCCGATGAAGAAGACAAGCATCACAAAAATGAATACTGCCTGCGGCATGATGTTGGCCAGATCAGGTATGGTTCCGTCAAGACCAAGTCCAGCAACGAGGAAAGCCCCTACTGACATCGCGCCTATCACACCAAGTACGGTACCCATGTAGGTGTACCAGAAAGCGGCTCGGGTTGATGTGGATGACGGCAGATAGCGCGAGTAGTCAGAAACATATGGTGCGTAAGACAGTTGCCAAACACCTACCACCGATGCCATTCCAAGGAATCCAGCCCAGGTGAAGCCGCCTGCTTCAACGTTTGCAGTGCCATTCATTGCCTCAAGGCCAGTATAGAAAAGCGTAACTAGCAAAGCTAAGCCTGCAAGCCAGACCATAATCCGGTTGAAGCGCAAGATGAGCTGGTAGCCAACTATCACTATTCCAAGGGTGATTGCGGTACTTATCAACAATCCAGCCCCGGCACTTACTCCAGTAAAGACTGCACTTAGCATCTGTTGTGCCAGGACCATCAACGCGACAATCCATCCCACATAAATAAGGACGACGATCACAGTAATAGGAACTGAACCATACATGCCGAATTGGGCTCTCGCCTGGATCATTTGTGGGACGCCGAGCTTGGATCCTTGAGCCGAGTGCAAAGCCATGAACACAGCTCCGACGCAACTACCGATTATGATCGCGATGATTGTGGATACAGCGTCGAGTCCGAAAACAGCTGGACCAAGGAAGCCCGTGACAACTGCAAGCGGAATAATCTGGACAGTAAACCAGAATGAGAACAGATGACTGACCTTGCCTGTGCGTTCTGACTCGGGCACAGGCTGAATTGTGAGGCCTTCGAGTAATGTTTGTTCTTTCGACATTGGCTAGCTTCCTTTCGTGAGAGTGGTTAGGCCCGATGCTTAACCAGGTCGTTCTTAGTGCTGGTCTTCGACGTTCACCGGATAGTGAAACCACGCTCAACAACATCGGCAAGCATGTCAATGTATGTGTCGACGTCGTCGATTGCTGTGCGTGGCGCTGGGTTGTAATTTAGGGCTGCTTTAACTTTTTGGCTCTGGAAGTATGCAGCTGAGGTAAGGAGTGTCAATGCCTCGAAATTCTCTGGACTCTTGACAGCCATATCATCTAGGGCAGTAGATGGGTCCTTCCCAGAGCACTCGATTAGCGCGTCGAGAAAAGCAGAAATGAGGTCGGGTCGAAATCCCATGACTAGATCGATCAAATTCTCGGTAATTCCTGCATCAGTTGCAGAAGGCATTTCAGCGCTGCTAGGGATAAGTACATCAGCGACAGCGGCCAATACGTTGCGCTGGTCATCGTCAAGAAAAACTGTCTCCATATTGTTTCCTTAGATCGCCGTGCGCTGATCAGTACGGTTATTGGCCAGATGACGCATAGAGCGCAATGCCACAGCCATAATGGTCGCTGTTGGGTTTACTCCAGTGGAAGTAACAAAGACACTTCCGTCGATGATGAATAGGTTTGGCACATCATGTGTTCGTCCCCATTCGTCAACTACTGAGTTTGTTGGGTCGGTACCCATGCGAGCTGTGCCTAGGAGATGCCAGCCGCTCTCCCGAACCACTGGGATCGGTTCGATCGAAGTTGCTCCAGCAGCTTCATGCGCCTCAACAGCGCGTGCGACGTGGAAGTCAAGTAACCGCCGAGTGTTCTCGGAGATTTTGTAGCGGATCTTTGGTGCAGGAATACCGTCTGAATCAAACGAATCGCCGATGATAACTTCATTATGTTCTTCTGGTAGGTCTTCTGTCGTAATACCCCATTCGGTATAGCGACCAAAAGTACTTCGTAGCCGATTGTGGAACGCTGGACCAAAACTCTCATTCCAGTTGGTGTCACGGTTCCATAGGGTGTGAGTTAGCGGTCCGCCGGTTGGCATGAGGTTCCACTTGCCTCCGCGAACAAAGCCGCGATCGGTGTCGGTCTCATAGAAGTGCATCGACTGTAGCGCCTGACCGGTTGGACCAAGGTAGGTCTCAAGGTCGTCCTCATATGTACCGTAAACCGAAGCATACGGATGGACCATGAGTCGTTTACCAACTAGGCCTGACGAGTTAGCAAGTCCATTAGGGAAAAGTGTTGATGTTGAGTTGAGTAATATTCGTGGAGTTCCTATGCCATTTGCTGCGAGCACGGTTACACCAGCAGTTTGGTGCTGAACTACGCCATCACGATCGATGTACTCGGCTCCGGTGACAAGCCCCTGATCGTTAATGGTGAGGTGACGTACTCGAGCACCTGTTATGACTTTTGCACCAAGCTCAACAGCTTCTCGTAAATGCGTAAGATCGGTACTCGCCTTGGCGCCACTTGGACAGCCTGACTCGCAAGATCCATATCGAACGCAAGCCCCGCGGTCTTTGAACTTGCGCGAAGCAATCGCGTTTGGCGCCGGCCACCAATGCCAGCCGAGCTTGTCCATTCCTTTGGCGGCGGTAAGACCATATTTGCCGATGGGAAGCGGAGGAAGCGGGAACGTATGCGAATCCGGATATGCAGGATCTCCTTCTAGTCCAGATGCTCCAATGTGATGGGTAATCTCGTCATAGAACGGCCGTAAGTCTTCATATTGAAAGGGCCAGTCGTCTGCTACTCCATCGAGTGTGCGAACTCGGAAGTCCGATGGCAGTGCGCGTACCCAGTGACCAGAAAACAGAATCGTGCTGCCGCCAACACCGTTGTACATCAGCGGTTCAATTGGACTTTCAGTAGTGTCGATTGGATAGTCCGAGGCAGCGGCGCGGGTATTGGGTGCCGAATTCCATTGCTTTAGTCGAGCCAACTCCCACTGGGGTTTATCACCCGTAAAGTCATCGTTTAGCGCCCAGTCGCCTTGTTCTAAGCAGACCACCGAAAAGCCTTGACGGATTAGCTCAAGTGCGGCCACGCCACCTGAGGCACCAGCACCAATAATTAGAACATCTGCGTCTGTTGCGTCTGACCGATTGATCTCCATGGCCACAGGCTACGGTGACAAATTGCACTTATCTAAGCAATAACAAATAAATCTTGAGAATCTTTCTTGTGCATTTGCACAAAAGGGGTTGGAATTTGTATAGCATGAATCTCATGGCGATTACCGTTGCCGACCTGCTAGAGATGTCACATCTGCGGCTGCGATTGCACTCAGGTGCTAACGGCGTGGACTGCAAGTTGACTTGGACACACACCTCTGACCTGCCCGAACCTTGGCAATGGATCACTGGCGGTGAGTTGCTACTCACTAACGGAATGTCATTTCCGGCCGACGGTCCAGGTCAACAAGAACTGGTCGAAAGGCTTGTCAAAGCGGGTGCGGGCGCGCTAGCAATTGGGGAGCAGATGTATTGCCCGCCACTAACTGAGCAATTCGCCGAAACGAGTAATCGCCTCGGCTTCAGTGTGCTGCTGGTTGAATTTCCAATGCCATTCGTCTCAATCGCCAAAGCGGTAGCAGCGGCCAATCTACTAGAGCAGTCCGATCAGTTAATAAAAACGGAAAAGATATATCGAACTGTGCATCGAATGGTGAACGCACAAACCGAGTCTTCGGCGATCACTCCCGACCTGGCCCAAATCCTAGGGTGCCAAATTCACGTGTGCCATCGTGAGTCAGCCCAGCCGTGGTATCCGAGCGACCCTCGTCTCGACTCCAAAGTTGCCGAAGCGCTTAGTCATTCGAATTCTCGATCTTTGGACGTATTGGCAGGAGCTTTTGCCGTACCGCTAAGTGATGGGCGTGAATTACGCCTCATAGATGTACCAACACAACCGAGCGCTGTACTCGCGGTGGAGATGAGTCAACCTGGCGGGCTAGACGCGATTCTTATGCAACATGCGGTAACCGTAATTGCACTGGAAATGGCACAGTCCCTGGTGCGAATAGAACATGAGCGTAGGTTCGGCGCAGATTTACTAATTCAACTCATGGAGGGTCGAGGCGATGGACGCAGCATTCGACGTCAACTCATGTCGCGAGGAATAAATATCACCCGAGCAGTAGTGGTCACGATTACCTCACCAGACATGGCGAAGTTGCGAGATCTTCATATCACTCTTTGGCGAAACAGGATTCGGAACCTCATTACACTTCGGCGAGGCTCAATCTATCTATTGTGTGTCGATGACGAGTCGGTACAAGACGTGGTTAGATCTAGCGTTAGTGATGAGGCCTTAGTGGGCATAAGCGCAACGGTGGGGTCGATTGAACGGGTACCCGAGGCACTTCGCGAAGCGACATGGGCTGTTAAGGCGGCCGCTGGAGTCGCACAACGCACGTTCCACTACGGAGACCGTTCGCCATTATTTGGAATTGCGAACTTAGAGGACGCGAAAGCTCTAGTGACTCGAACCCTTGGTGCACTTATCACTCACGAACAAGCCCACGAGAGTGAGCTTTTGCAAACACTCGAGTCCTTCTTTGAAAACCAACGCTCTTGGCAAAAGACCGCCGACTCATTGCACGTTCACCGCCAGACCGTACTGTATCGAATTCGAAAAATTGAAGAGATTAGTGGTTACGACCTTAGTGCGACTCGAGATATCGCCGAGCTTTGGTTGGCGCTGCAGGCACGATCGCTAATTGACCTAACCGATGCAGCGCCCAACCCCCGGTCGGGGTCGTGACGCTCGCAAATGCACCGCTCAAGATTTTCACCTGAACTTAAAGCACGCTATTGAAGGAAAATGGACACAAAGCGCGAGGTCTAAATTCTATCTATATTTGGGACATGCCTCGCGTCGCTCAAACAAAAAATGGATTTGCTCCAAAAACCTGCGCTACCTGTGGGCTGGAGTTTGAGTGGCGCAAAAAGTGGCAGCGCGATTGGGAAAACGTTAAGTATTGCTCTGAGAAGTGCAAATCAAAATGACAAAGCGCATTCTCTATATTCCTTTTGATCATCTGAATCTCAACCATGGAGTTTTGAAGGATTCAGATCCCAAGACTGATCATGTTGTAATCATCGAAAGTGCCCGTATGACTTCGGGCCGACCATGGCACAAGGAACGACTATTCTTTCTCATCTCGTCAGCTCGTCATTTTGCCAAAGAACTCGAGCGAGCTGGCTACAAAGTTACTTACCTGAAAAGCCCAACAACAATTGATGGCCTGAACGAAGTCAAGAAGAAGTTAGGCGAACTTCAAATCCTCTCTGCTGAGCCATCTTCCTTTCGGCAATACAGCCAGCTTCAGGAATTTGGGGTGCAATACGTCGCTAATGATTTCTTTCTAACCTCACGAGTTGATTTCAAAACATGGGCGGATAAACAAAAGTCATTCCTTATGGAAACTTTTTATCGAGCGCAGCGAATCCGCCTGAACATAATGGTCGAAAACGGAAAGCCAGATACTGGCGTGTGGAACTTTGATAAAGACAACCGACTCCCGCCACCCAAGAACTACACCTGGCCAAAGTATTTAGAACATGAGCGAGATGAAATCGATCTTGAAGTGTGTGCCGAACTAGACATGCAACCAACTAAAACTTGGGCTACAACTCGAGCAGGAGCTCTGGCGCAGTTAGCGCACTTCATCAAAACCAGCTTGGTTGACTTCGGACCATATGAAGATGCCGTCTCGGCTGATAGTTGGGCTCTGCATCATTCTTTGCTAAGTCCATATCTAAACAATGGCTTGCTGCATGCCTCCGAAGTAATTGATGCAGTTTTGCTTGAATACCACGCAGGACATGCCCCGATTGGATCAGTTGAAGCCTTTGTTCGACAAATCATTGGTTGGCGTGAGTACCTAAATGGAATGTATTGGCACTTGGGTGCCGAGTATCGAGAAAACAATCAACTAGGTGCCGAGCGAAAATTACTTCCCCTGTTTCAGGATTCAACAAAGACCAAAATGAATTGTGTGAAGTCCATCGTGTCCGACATTGAGACGCGTGCTTGGACTCATCACATCCCAAGGCTCATGATTCTGAGTAACTTAGCTCTAATTACCGGAACCAAGCCGATTGAGTTTCTGGATTGGATGCGCGAACAATTCATTGATGCCAGTGAATGGGTAATGGTTCCAAATGTGATTGGAATGGGCCTGCATGCTGATGGCGGAAAGTTGATGACTAAACCATATGCAGCAGGCGGTGCTTACATAAATCGGATGACGCAATCCTGCAAAGGCTGTGAGTACGATCCAAAGCTACGAGTTGGTGATAACGCTTGCCCGTTCACAACTTTGTACTGGGATTTTCTGGATCGAAACAAAGAGGCTTTCGCAAAGAACCATCGAATGGGTCAGCAAGTCAATGGTTTGAAGCGATTGAGTGATTTGCCTGAGCTTCGCGTGCGGGCTCAAGAAGTTCTAACTGGTCTTGATAACGGAACTATTTAACGTCCATCGAGAATTGGTTGGCCTGGATTCCAGGTAGTTCCATCGCGATCATCTTTACGACGTCGTGCCATGCCTGAAAGAACTTCAAGTACTACTCGGTTACCAAGTAGCGCAGTTATATCAGCGTGATCATATGGTGGGCTAACTTCTACGACGTCAACGCCAACGATTGGAAGTTGGTAAGCCATGCGTCTAACCGTGTCTAGCAATTCGCGTGATGTTAAGCCACCAGGTTCTGGGGTGCCAGTACCCGGCGCTGAACCAGGATCTACAACATCGATGTCAACACTTAGATAAATCGCATCACACTCTTGTAGCGCGAGCTCAATGGCTTCATCGATGCATTCCTTTAGTCCGCGATGCACAATCTCGGTCATTTCATAGGAGCGCATACCAAGGGCTGCCATCCAATCCAAAATGTCTGGTGGTGGCCAGTAGCCACGAAGACCAACTTGAATAAATCGATCGCCACGAACGGCGCCACTATCGATTAACAGTCGCATTGGCTGACCATGGCCAACTAAAGATCCAAAGGCAATGTCGCCAGTGTCGGCATGTGCGTCGAAATGAATTACGCCGACTCGTCCCCACATGTCGGCACCGCGAGCAACACCAGTGACGTTTGGCCAAGTAACTGTGTGGTCGCCACCAAGTACTAGTGGGATAGCGCCAGAGGCAGCAATCTTTTCAATGACTTTCTCTAAATTCTGACAAGACTTAACTGCATCGCCGGAATACATCTCGACATCGCCCATGTCATAGACCCGAAGATCCTTTAGGCCATTAACTCGCAGCGCCATACTTTCGCGGGATCCATTATGTTCTTCGTTGCAAACTTCGCGCATAGCCTTGGGACCAAAGCGAGCCCCTGAGCGGTAACTAGTTCCGCCATCAAATGGCGCTCCAACTATTACTACATCAGCGTCAGCGTATGAAGCTGGAACTTCGATGTCGCATTCATCGACACCTAAAAATGTGATATTTGGGCCATACATCGATCCGTAGCGAGTCATAGAAATAGTTTAACTGTTGAAAAATCCAGTTAGGCGCGGAACTTACTTAATGCGACCTCTAATAAATGTTGCTATCGCAAGCATTCCACCCGTTAACAACAGTAGCCATGCAACTGGAATCAGAAAGAATGGCTCAACAAGGGTTCCGTCTTCAGCCACCTCAGAGCCAATTACAGAGTATGCGGCAAAGCATCCCAGGCCAGCAACGATTAGGACGATAGCAGCACGTTTCATAACTTTTACTCTACTCTGTTAATTACGTTGCCCCCGCAGATGAATGCCACTTCCGTCTTCCAATAACCTTGGGATATGAGTGAAACGCCTGAAACCGACCGCATTGTCTGGATCGACTGTGAGATGACCGGGCTTGATTTTAAAAATGATTTATTGGTCGAAATCGCTTGTGTTATCACTAACGCTCAACTTGAAGTAGTTGCCGAAGGTTTAAACATAGTTATTCAAGCGCCAGCCGAACGCCTTGAATCTATGGATCCATTTGTCGTAAACATGCACACCGAATCTGGATTGCTTCCAGAAATTCCAAATGGAGTTTCACTTGAGGCTGCTGAAGAGCAGCTATTTGAATACATCTCCTCGCACATCCCAGAAGCCAGCAAGGCTCCCCTGGCAGGTTCCAGCGTCCACGTTGATCGGATTTTCCTACAACGCGATATGCCAAGAGTTGATTCCTATTTGCATTACCGAATCATTGACGTTTCCAGCATTAAAGAATTGGTACGTCGTTGGTATCCACGGGCCTACTTTGCAAGCCCAACAAAGGCTGGAAACCACCGCGCACTTGGCGACATCTTGGACTCTATTAATGAATTGAAGTACTACCGCGAAGCAGTCTTCGTCGAACTTCCTGGTCCTGACTCATCAAAGGCCAAAGAGATAGCGGCCAAGCACGCACCAAATTAGCCCATTAGAACTTCCCAGAATAGAATGGGAAACGTTCGCTGCAGAGCAATCTGTTGCAACATGGTGGGTGTAGCTCAGCTGGTAGAGCACCTGGTTGTGGTCCAGGACGTCGCGGGTTCAAGTCCCGTCACTCACCCCATTAAATGTTTAACCTGCTAAGTTTTGGATCATGTCGAGGTCAGCAGCGGATACAAAAAAACTCCAACTTCGAGGCATTCGGTTGGAGCAATTTACAATCACTTACAACGTGATTGAAGGCGTAATCGCAGTTACTGCAGGATTTATTGCCAGTTTTATTTCGCTAATTGGATTCGGTTTCGATTCTGGAATTGAAGTTTTTGCCGCTGTATTAGTCTTGACCCGCTTGAGGGCGCAGTTCTACTCAGGCGAGTTCAATGAAGATAAAGAGCGCAAAGCATTAAAACTCATTGGCGTTACATTCTTTTTGTTAGCTGCTTACGTAACATTCACTAGCATCCGAAACCTCCTGACCGAAACAACTTCAGAAGTAAGCGTTATTGGAATCGCTCTAACTTCTTTATCTGTGTTGATCATGCCGTACCTGGCATATTTAAAAATGTCCACTGGCCGCAAACTGGGATCTCGATTGCTAATGGCAGATGCCAAGGAGACTCAACTTTGTGCTTGGCTATCTGTGTCAACTTTGGCTGGACTAGTTACGTTTTACATATTTAGCTGGAACTGGGTAGATAGTGTTGCCAGCTTGGTTATTGCAGTTTTCGCAATCATCGAAGGCAGAGAAGCCTGGGCTGGTGAACTCGCATGTGATGACTGCGAATGTATCGGTAAGTGCACCTGTTAGCTTTTAGTTGCTCCCGGATTAAGGCGCTGGCGAGTATTTCGTCGCTGAATCTTCTCGGGTAAATCCATAAAGAGTTAAGCCAAATTCACGGGCAGTTTCAACTGCTAATGAAGTTGGCGCAGATACTGCTACCACCGCAGAGATTCTTGCCGCAATTGCCTTTTGAATAATTTCAAAACCACCACGACCCGAGATTGCCAACGAATAACCATCTAGCGGAAGTAAGTCATTCATCAAGGCATAGCCGATCACTTTATCTACTGCATTGTGTCTGCCAACGTCTTCCCGAACCACAATCAGTTTTCCCTGAGGATCAAATAGCCCAGCGGCGTGCAGTCCGCCAGTCTTATCAAATATCTTTTGCTTAGGTCGCATCAGCTCCGGCAACTTCAGCAATTCTGATTCCGAAATCCCAGGCGCAGCAACATTGGAGCAACCTCTGGTGCGCAAATCTTCAATGTGGGTAGATCCACACACACCACAAGCACTGGATATTGTGAAACGTCGTTCAAGGGTTCGAGTAACGGCAGGAGCATCTGGGACAACTCGCGCCACAATCACATTTTCTTGCTCACGCGGAGTTAACTCTTTGTCTTTACAAGTTGTGATGCCAATCAAATCTTCTCGAGTGCGCAGCAAACCTTCAGTCCAAAGAAAACCTGCACCCAATTCAATATCTGCACCTGGTGTACGCATAGTTATAGCTAACTGCTGCAAGCCAGCGCCGCCATCAATTCGAATCTCAAGTGGCTCTTCCCCAACAACATGATCACTAACGGTGGTATTGGATTTAGTTTTAAACACTTGAATCCGCTGGGATGGATTCATCGGTTCTTGGCTAGTCAACGATTTGCCATTCTGCTACTGCATTTGAAACGGTCTCGATTAACTTGCGAACTTCTTCAGGCTTTAAGGAATCTTTACCTGCGGCGTAACCAAGTAAGAATGTAGTTAGCGGTGCTGATTTACGTTCAACTCCGTGAGCTACTTCCCGAGTTAAATCCAACAACTCAGATGTCAGAACTTCGTGCGGATCAACGTCAAGCAAGGTTGCCACTCGAGTCATCCACATTTGAGTGATTTGATCCATCGATTCACTTCCCTTAATTGCCTTAGCAACATCCTGCCACGTATCAAAGTCGACTACTTGGTCCGGATTCACGTTTACTCCAACCATCTTTAGCGTTGAAAGTAGGCGCAATGGTGATTGGTTTACCCCTTGAGTCGACATGAGCAGTTCCCGCAATAAATCAGTGCGAACGCAAGCACACAAAGGCTGTCCGCTACCGTCGCTTCGAATTGCCCATGCTCCATCGTTGCCACTCGCAGCAGAAATCAATGCCGAAACTGTGTTACTGGATAGAGTTTGGTCCGCCGCCGAGATGAAGACATATTCGCTGGTAACACTGACTAGACCTGACCAGAGCCCGGCCGCAGGTCCCCCATCTGGATTCATGTCCGCAACCCAAGACACCTGCTCCTTGCTATCAGTTTCTATGTCGCGTGGGTAACCCACTATAAAAACTTTTCCTGGACAGGACTTTATGATGTCCTCAAGTAAAGTCTTTCCACTTAGCCCAAGTGGCAACATCGCCTTATCCAAACCGCCCATGCGGGATGCTTTGCCACCAGCCACAACGATCGAATCAGGAATTGATGCGGTAACAGCGTTCATAGGTATCAAGCATGACATGGGTTCGATAGATTGTGACTATGTCAGTGGAGATTAATCACAATGTGGAATGGGACTTGGCCGTAGCGCTGAGCTTCGAATCCGTTGTGCCAAAATCCGCTGCCCAATTGCCGCTAGCGCAAGCCGTCAATATGGTCTTGGCCCAGGATTTAACTTCAGACATTGATCTGCCGCCAGCTCACACCGCCATGATGGATGGCTATGCAGTCTTTGGACAGGGTCCATGGAAAATTGTCGGCGAACTTCATGCTGGTAGTTTTTTGCCTTACCTAGAAACGGGCTGTGCACTGAAAGTAAGTACCGGTGCTCACCTACCGCCACATTGTTCGTTTGTTATTCCCCAAGAAATGGCAACCCTTTTTGAAGGTGATGTTGCGAGCAAAAGTGCATTCACGCCAGGACAGCACATTCGCCAACCAGGTGATGAAGCCCTTGCCGGCGAAAGCATTGCAGCCGCTGGAACATTACTAACTCCAGCAATTGCCGGTCTAGCTGCTAGCTCAGGCATCGATGAAGTTTTGGTTTATCAGTCTCCTACCGTTGCCGTTGTTGTAACGGGTAGCGAACTAGCAACTGCTGGAACGCCTGGACCCGGTCAGATTCGCGATTCGCTGTCAGTGCAAGTAACACCGTGGGCGCAATACCTAGGGGCAACGGTTAACTCAAGCATTAACTGCGCCGACAATCTCACCGAACTATGCGAAGCGATAACAAAATCTGATGGCGACATCGTGGTCGTTACGGGTGGAAGTTCATTCGGTGAACACGATTACCTGCGTCCTGCCCTCGAGCAACTGGGTGCGATTTATGTAGTCAGTGAAATTTGGATGCGCCCTGGACATCCATCTCTGCTGGCTAGACTTCCCGATGGCAAGTTAGTTGCAGGTTTACCTGGAAACCCACTTGCTGCACTCGTAAGCTTTATGACGATTGTTGCGCCTGCATTGCGTGGATTATCTGGTCAAAGTGAGTATCGAATGGGCAAAATTGCACTTGCCAAAGATTTTGCCAGCGATCGCACGCGACTAGTTCCAATTGTCTTGTCATCCGGTGCAGCGGAACTCACGGAGTTTCGCGGTTCAGCTATGTTGCGAGGATTATCCCAAGCAGATGGCCTTGGCGTGATTTCACCAGGTGATAATCCAGCCGGAGCTTTAATTAGAGTTCTTCCGCTACCCTGGCGAGTTAACTAGGCGTTTGCCTTTGCCCGAAGTTCGTCAACTACCTTGTTAAGGGTCTCACTGAAATCTTCGCGATTGTCGGTTACGTGTTTGTAAAAGTCTGAACGCATTTTAGGTGTCCAGAATTTCACTAAGTGCTCAGAAATTCGTAAATAAGTTTCCTCATGGACTGGAATATTCTTTTCGATGTCCCCCGCCATGCGAGTAAGAATTGAAATGTCCACAATTACGCCTTGGTCAAAACAGATTCGAGCGAATTGGTAGGTGCAGCGCTGGAATCCGCTGGACGAATCTCAACTGCGGTCACTTTAAACTCTGGACAGTTAGTTGCCCAGTCTGAAAATTCAGTGGTAATCACATTCGCGCCGCTTGTTGGGTGGTGGAATGTTGTGTGAACAACACCGGCTGGGACTCGATCGCTCACCAAAGCAGTCAAAATGGTTTCGCCAATTCGACTTGATACGGCAATCTTTTGACCATCAGCAATTCCGCGCATCGCAGCATCTGCCTCATGAATTTCTAGAACATCTTCTGGATGCCAAGTAACGTTTGCAGTTCTGCGAGTTTGAGCACCAACGTTGTACTGACTTAAGATGCGACCTGTTGTCAGTAAAAGTGGGAACTTACGATTTGAACGCTCTTCTGTTGGTACAAATGGGGTTTCCATGAACTGGCCTTGGCCACGCACAAAGCCTTCAACGTGCATGATTGGAGTTCCAGTTGGAGCCGCATCGTTGCAAGGCCACTGAACGCTGCCAACTTCATCAAGCATTGCAAAGCTAACGCCCTTGAAGGTTGGAGTGATCTCAGCAATTTCATCCATGATTTGAGCAGCATTGTCATAGTGCATTTCATATCCCATTGCTTGGGATAGTTCACAAATGATTTGCCATTCTTGTTTGCCATTCTTGGCAGCCATTACTGGGCGGACGCGGTTAATACGACGCTCAGCATTAGTAAATGTTCCATCCTTTTCCAAGAATGAAGTTCCTGGCAGGAATACATGCGCAAACTTCGAAGTTTCATTCAAGAATAAGTCCTGCACTACAACGAGATCCATTGCTTTCAAAGACTTTTCTACGTGCATAGTGTTTGGATCTGATTGCGCGATGTCTTCGCCATGTACAAACAATCCGCGGAATTCGCCAGAGATAGCATTGTCAAACATGTTTGGAATGCGCATGCCTGGATCGGACATAAGTTTTACATCCCAAAGCATTTCAAATTGCTCACGAACCGCATTGTCAGAAACGTGGCGGTATCCGGAAAGCTCATGTGGGAACGAACCCATGTCGCATGCGCCTTGCACATTGTTCTGACCCCGAAGTGGGTTTACTCCCACGCCATCACGGCCAATGTTGCCAGTAGCCATAGCTAGGTTAGCCATACCCATAACCATGGTTGAACCCTGTGAATGTTCAGTAACGCCTAAACCGTAGTAAATTGCTGCGTTCTTACCAGTTGCATACAAGCGTGCTGCTTGGCGAATGGTTTCAGATGGAACTCCGGATTGTGCCTCGACTACTTCTGGGCTGTTCTCCGGAAGTTCGATGAATTTGCGCCAGCGATTAAATGGTCCTGGATCGCAACGCTCGGCCACAAACTCTTCATCAACTAAGCCTTCAGTTGCAATTACGTGTGCGATCGCATTTACTACTGCCACGTTGGTTCCTGGCTGTAGCTGCAGGTGATGATCAGCCTTAATGTGTGCTGATTCAACTAGATCAATCTTGCGCGGATCAATCACAATCAAGTTTGCGCCTTCGCGAATTCGGCGCTTCATGCGAGATGCAAAGACTGGGTGAGCATCCGTTGGATTAGCGCCAATGACCACGATTACATCGGTCTTTGCTACTGACTTAAAGTCTTGAGTTCCAGCTGATGTACCAAAAGTTGTGCTTAAGCCATATCCAGTTGGTGAGTGGCAAACTCGAGCACAGGTATCAATATTGTTGTTGCCAAATGCGGCACGAACCATTTTTTGAACGACGAAGATTTCTTCATTGGTGCACCTTGATGAGGAGATTCCACCGATGCTGTTATCGCCATACTTCTCTTGAATCGCCTTTAGCTTGGTGGCGGTGTATTGAATTGCTTCATCCCACGAAACTTCACGCCATTCATCGGTGATCTTTTCGCGAAGCATTGGCTTCGTGATGCGATCGGAGTGAGAGGCATATCCCCAAGCAAAGCGGCCCTTAACGCAGCTGTGGCCTTCATTTGCGCCACCAGTTTTTGTTGGGACCATTCGCACTAATTCATCGCCGCGTAATTCAGCATTAAACGAGCAACCAACGCCACAGTAGGCACAAGTTGTTTGGACAGTGCGAGTTGGCATACCAAGATCGATTACTGACTTTTCTTGCAAAGTTGCAGTTGGGCAGGCTTGAACGCAAGCACCACAGGAAACACATTCGCTGGATAGGAAGTTCAAACCACCAGGACTTACTTTCGAGTTAAAGCCACGGCCTTCAATGGTTAGCGCAAGAGTTCCTTGTACTTCATCACAAGCGCGAACGCATCGATTACAAACAATGCATTTACTTTCATCGAATGAGAAGTATGGGTTTGAAGCATCTGTTGGGGCATCTAAGTGGTTCTTGCCATCCATGCCATAACGAACTTCGCGAAGCCCTGCTACCCCAGCCATATCTTGAAGTTCACAATCGCCATTAGCAGAGCAAGTTAAGCAGTCAAGTGGATGGTCGGAAATGTAAAGTTCCATAACGTTCTTACGAAGTCTGGCGACCTTAGCTGTCTGGGTGCGCACAACCATGCCATCTTCAACTGGAGTTGTGCATGATGCTGGAGTACCACGACGGCCATCGATTTCCACGATGCACATCCGGCAAGATCCAAATGGCTGGAGTGAATCCGTGGCACAAAGTTTAGGAATGTCGCAGCCAGATTCTCCAGCTGCACGCATCACTGAAGTGCCTTCTGGAACTAAGTGAGTTTCGCCATCAATCGTGACGCTAACCATGACATCAGAGTTTGATTTTGGGGTACCGTAATCGGCTTCACCGATACCAGAGCGCATCGGCATAGTTCCGCGTGGATCTGAAAGTAATGTCATCACTTCACCTCTACCTTTATACCAAAATCAGCTGGGAATAACTTGAGAGCGCTTCTAACTGGCAGTGGCGTTAATCCACCCATTGCACATAGTGAGCCATCGGTCATTACTTCACATAAATCTTCAAGAAGTTCAAGGTTCTTAGCCTGCTCTTCGCCTGCAACAATGCGATCAATGACTTCAACACCGCGAGTTGATCCAATGCGACATGGCGTGCACTTGCCACACGATTCCTCAGCACAAAACTCCATTGCAAAGCGAGCCTGCTTAGCCATGTTCACAGTGTCATCAAAAACTACGATGCCACCGTGGCCCAGCATGCCACCAACTTCAGCTAAGGATTCATAGCCCATCGGAACGTCCCACGATTCGACGCCAAGGTAGGCACCAAGCGGTCCCCCGATTTGGACTGTCTTTATTGGCCGACCGCTATGAGTTCCGCCACCAACTTTGTTCACCAAGTCGCCAAGTGTGATTCCAAATGGAAGTTCTACTATGCCGCCACGCAAAATGTTTCCAGCAAGTTGGAAAACTTGGGTTCCGCGCGAGCGATCAACTCCAAAGGATTGATAGGAATCTGCACCATCAGCCAGAATCATTGGCACAGCTGCCAACGTCATGACGTTGTTGATCACAGTTGGCTTGCCAAACAATCCAACCAATGCTGGGATCGGTGGCTTAGCGCGAACCATGCCGCGCTTACCCTCCAGGCTTTCCAACATCGCAGTTTCTTCCCCGCAGACATAACTGCCGGCACCGACTCTTACTTCTAAGTTGAACTTGAACTCAGAACCAAGGACTGAATCCCCGAGAATTTTGTGTTCATTTGCAACAGCAATTGCTTGATTCAAAATATCAATTGCATGTGGGTATTCAGATCTGACGTAAATCAAACCTTCAGTTGCGCCAACTGCAATTCCAGCGATAATCATGCCTTCGATCAGTGTGAAAGGATCACCTTCCATGAGCATTCGATCAGCGAAAGTTCCACTGTCTCCTTCATCGGCGTTACAGCAAATGTATTTTTGATCAGATTCAGTGTTTAAAACCGTTTTCCATTTGATGCCCGCAGGGAAACCTGCACCACCGCGACCTCGAAGTCCAGATTCAGTAACTTCATCAACGATTTTTGCTGGTGCCATAGCTATGGCATTGCGTAAACCTTTAAGTCCGCCGTTGGCTTCGTAATCCACCAAGGAAAGCGGATCGGTAACGCCAACCCTGGCAAAAGTTATTCGAGTTTGATTCTTAAGGAAATCCAACTCATCGACAAGTCCTATGCAAGAGTCATGCGAACTTCCAGTTAAAAACCCAGCGGTAATCAAATCTGGTATCTGATCAGCAGTTACATTCGCATAGCCAACCCGACCCGAGTCAGTTTCGACTTCAACTAGTGGCTCAAGCCAAAGCATGCCGCGTGATCCATTTCGTACAACTGTGACATCGAGTCCACTCTTGGTTGCCTGATCGGAAATTGCCTGAGCGACTTCATTTGCGCCCATTGATAATGCTGCTGAGTCCATAGGGACGAAAACTTTTGTCATGCGGTCACCGCCGAGGTTGCGGCAAAGATTTTTTCACAAGTTGCTCTACCGATAGGTGCACCATTAACCATTGCGGCCGGTCCCAGGGCACAGTTACCTAAGCAAAAGGTCTGCTCCATTTGAATGTCATCCTTAATGTTTCCCTTATGGATGTCATAGCCCTTGGCATGCAGTTCACTAATTAGGCTGGCACTGCTTGATGCTTGGCAGGCTTCGGCAACACAAACTTTAACTACTGCCTTTGCAGGTGGTGTTGATCGGAAATCACTATAGAAAGTGAAAACGCCATAGACCTCAGCTCGCGAAACATTGGAATTTTTCGCAATGATGTCCAGCGCACTATCTGGAACATATCCGAGCAATTCCTGCACTAGTTGCAATGAGCGCAGAACTGCAGATCCGTTTCCTTTGTAAGGTCCCAAGTAATTTAGGATGCTTTCTTCCGAGAAGTTATTCACTTGGTACTCCAATTAGTTTTAGCAGTTGTTCTTCCAGGTGCTTGTCGCCCACTTGGATGATTTCAAGCGGCAAACCGATTAATTCAGCAGCGTCTTTTGCGGCAGCTTCTAGTTCAGGAGTTTGATGTTGCGCTAGCCATAAAACTCGCTTGTAGGAATGGAAGTAGTCATCGCGCAACTCTGGATAACGATCCAGTCCCATTTCCGTCATGACGCTTCGGCGAAAAGTCTTAACCAAGTAATCGGTAAATACATAAGTCCCTGGAACGGCCTCAAACTCAGCTTTCATTTTTTCAGCAGTTGCAAATACGTCGTAGCAATGGTCGCCTGACAAGCGAGAGACTTGATACTTGTCACAAAGCGCATCAATTGCGCCATATGTGCCACAGTCTGCATATGCAATCGCTACTTGATCATGCGTTGGTTGCAATTCCAGAATCATTTTTTCAACTTCAGGTGCAATACCTTCAGGGCGATTGTGTAGCAATGGGTTAATTGGCTCGATCCGCAATGTCAGATTTCGACGATCGGCAATTTCGTGCACGTGGGCTGCCAGTGCACCGCAAGCTATAACTGCAACGCTCATGATGGAAGCGCCAGCTCCAAAAAGAATTTGTCATTGAAATCTGGGCGATCAGAAAGTTCTACGTAATCAACTTCATCCAGCAAAGTTGTTGCGCCACTTCGCTCGGTGCTGGAAAGTAGCACCATCTTTGCGCCTTCACCTGCAACGTTTCCGGCACTAACGATTCGCATAACTGGAAGTTTTGGAACAAGCCCAATGCCAATTGCAGAAGCCGGTGACAAGTACGAACCAAATGAGCCAGCCAACAAAACCTGTTGCACATCATCGTCAACTAGACCGACTTCTTCAAGCAGCAGGCGCCAACCGGTTGCAATCGATGCTTTCGCGAATTGGAGTTCGCGAACATCGCGCTGCGACAGGTAAACCGTTGGCTCTTCGCCATCCCAATGAAGAACGAAAATTCGATCTCCGGCTTCCCGAGTCAAAAGACGTGAAGCTAAATGTGGTGCAATTTCCAAAGCAACTTCGTCCGTAACAAATCGACCTGAATCATCAATCAACTTTGCTTTGTGCAGAACATACACAGCATCAACAAGGCCAGAGCCGCAGATTCCTACCGGAGTAGTGTCACCGATGACGCCGAGTTTGATTCCTTCATCAGTAACTTGAACAACTTCGATGGCACCATCAGCTGCGCGCATACCGCAGGCAATCGAGGCCGCCTCAAATGCCGGGCCAGCTGGCGCTGCAGTTGTGAGAATTTGATCGCCATTTGAAAGTACGATTTCGCAGTTAGTGCCGACATCAATAAGAAGGCGAACTCGCTTATCGCGGTCCATTCCAGTTGCCAGGACACCAGCAACAATGTCGCCACCAACATATGCACCAAATGCCGGGAACAAGAAAACTCGCGCTGATGGCAATAGTTCAATTCCAATTTCCGCCGCTGTAAAGATCGGCCATTTCTGAGCAGCAGTAATGAACGGTGCAACGCCAACTGGTTCTGGATCTACGCCAAGCAAAATTTCCACCATTGTGGCATTACCAGCAATGGCAATTTCATAAACCTGGTCTGCGGAAACTTCAGCTTCGGTGCAAACTTCTGCAATCAGTTCATTCAATGTGGCAAGACCCGCAGTTTGCATCAAGCCAGCAGCTTGCGGATCCATCATGGTGGCTGAAATGCGTGAGATAACGTCGGCACCAAACGGCTGTTGCTTATTCAGCATCGACTTAACTGCCATTGGGGTTCCAGTTACAAGATCTAGCAATGTTGCCACAACCGTAGTAGTTCCAAGGTCTATACCGATTGCGTAGTTTTGCGCTGAGGTATCCCCTGGCTCGACAGCAATCAAAGCTTCATTCACAACAACTGCTGTGACTTTGAAATCGTTCTTGCGAAGAACTGTTGGAAGTGTCTTAAGTACTGACAAATCAGCCTCAAATTCCAAGTCATCCATGGCATCGCGCAAGCGATCAATGTCTGGACGCTGGTCGTGAAGAGTTGGTTCAATAAGTTCCACGTAACGCTTTTGAACTGCTGGGCGCAAAATTACTTGGCGTCCAACTCCAACTGTTGCTGCCTTTGGACGAGTTGAAAGTGGCGGAACATCAACCTTTAGATTTCCATTTGCTCGAGCAACACATGCCAAACGCCAGCCATCGGCCAGCTGTTCTGGACTAAAGGCGCGAATATCCAGACGTGATACGGGAACTTCACCTTCGATAACTTGGATCTTGCACTTTTTGCAAGTTCCGTGTCCGCCACAAGTTGAGTCAATTGCTAAACCGTTCCAAGAAGCTGCGTCGAACACGGTGACACCAGGTGGCACGCGCA
>JACCDP010854600.1_pt1 | contig 23881 bp, 28 predicted proteins | sample 7445841 | NCBI WGS metagenome assembly JACCDP01 (sample SAMN15323441, study PRJNA562643) | freshwater metagenome | isolation source: river surface water | place: USA:Blue River Watershed | collected 2017-08-17
AAAACGATACAATGAATTTTCATTATCAATGGAATAAATATATGAGTTTGAGCGCATTGATATACAAACCTCAATTGTTTACAGTTCTCGCCCAAAATCTTAAGACACACAGCGGCGACTGCATACTTAAACTATGATACTATAAAAAGGCCAGGGATACTAACTCGATATTTCATACTAGAAATCAGGAGATACTTAAATTGATTTATGTTACTTAAAACTCCAAATTCTTTTAAGTAATGAGATTTGTAGTACTGAATTTTCAGTATGTAATTTACCTACTTAAAATCTCGAATTCATGCGATAACCTACTTAAAAATAGAGCGTGCTTAAAACAATCCAGGCCTCGATATAATTTCAGTAGTCATCTTGTTTTCGTCCTGCTACCGGCCTATTGCTGATGAATGCGATCGCTTTTCTTAGCTAATCAAACAAATAACTTATGATTTAAGTTGTATGTATTCCAAACAGAAAACGTTTACAACAGTATTTAAAAAAATAACTGGGTTACAGCATATTACTTAAGAGTTACTGAGTTTCATCAAACATTGGTAGCAGGCGAACAATGTAAAAAAAATGGCAGGGACACATCAAACTCTTAAGGAAAAAGACAATAGTTAATTAAAATTGCACAAAAGCAAAGTGTACCCAACTTCGAAATGATTAGCGGTCCCCTGGAGCAATACCAGATTGTTTTTTGAAATCATCGATCAGATACTTGTTGAATTTTCCAATAAAATTCGTGATACATTGAAAGTCTTTTTTGGCATTCTTAGCCGAGCGCTTTGATTTGCGGACTAGAGGGGCCTCCACATCAGCCTTACGAAAACAGTATCGATCAACAATATCGAGTATGCCGTAAGTAGCCGGATACTCTAAACGTATGGCATAATGCACTGCCACCAAGTTGAAGACAGCGTCGCAAACACTATCCACTTTGATGTTCTTGAAATGAAGAATTCCCCCGCCGAGAATAAGCATAGACGATAGTTTAGGTCCATCAGAGAACAGTATGGCATGCGGGTTGACTCCATTTGGCGGTGGGTCAACTGCTTTTCCAAGCTATCGTAAATAAACAAGTTTAAATTTCACGGCTCATATTGTAAACGGTATTCGATATAAAATCGTCTTACTTGTTTATGGACAAAGAGTGGCGGTACACCTTTCACACCGCGCACGTTTGACGCCATTTGATTGATTGCCAGAATAAGAGCAAGATTTCCATCTTCTCCTACTGGGTATTCCAAGGAACCAGCACCAGCAGAGTTTCCGTTGAGGACTAAGAAACTTCGAAACTCGTCTAACAACCAAACGAAATGTTTTTTAAAAACGGTTTCTGATATCTCATTGCTGCTTTCGATCATTCGAAGGAAGTCTCCGTACATCTAAAAAAATAGAATTATTTATGAGACACAACAGACTAGATACATTATTGCTACGGACTGTAGAAGTAAAACTGACCGTGTTAAAATCCTTGTACTCTGGACAGACCTGGAACAGTTCGGCAGTTGAAAAATTGTCGAGGGCATTAACAAGCAAACGCCTGGCCTTGAATTCGGCAACTTGTGTTTTTTCAGCGGCATCTTCATCATCTTCAATATGCTGTGCATTATTGTCTGCCTCTGACTGATCAACGTTTTGGTCGTCCTGATGATTTAAAGGTCTTTTTTTGGCATTTCGTTTCGCCTTACGGGGCTCCTTGTGCTTTAAGTTTCCCTTCCGGTTTCCAATAGACCGGACAATTTTGGACTTCAACATTTTCTGTGTGGGAACTAAAAATCAGTACACTGATAATAGAAACGTGCAAAGCAAAAATACATACCGATCCACCATCTAAATCTTTCAAACACGGATTATCCTCACCATACTGCTGTACAATCATTTGCGCATATGATGCATACATTGCTCGTGATCTTGTTGGCTGAGTCTTTTCCAAATGCTTGGCACAAACACGAATAAATGCGTCAAATTTTAGAGAAATCTTTTTATCTCTAAGAGCAGTGATCAACGATGGATTTAAATCGCTGTCTTCATCTCCTTCTTCAGGAAGTGAGAGAGGACGAGTAGGAGGAACGTCGCGATTTGTTATATCAAGAAGAGGTTCTTCAACCGGCAAATCCTTTTGCTCAATGACGAATATAGTTCCTAAAAATACACAATCAGACATGCAAGCCAATTTCAATGTCAAAATGAAACATACCAAGACCAATATTCAAATTTTCTTCATCTTCAATCACGGTCAAATTGATTTCCCCATCTTCATCAATATCTATATAAAACATTTGAAAACAGACTCATGTTTATCACAATGAATTGATTTTTGGTAAAGGCTTGAAGAAAGCTTAATTAATATATCCTTGTAGAGTGGCTTACCAATACTTTCATCTTGAAGTTTACTCGCAGCAGACATCTGAGTGCCTGATGGATTTGCATTTGCTGCATCTGATGGGATAGCCTGACTTACATTTTCTTGAATGATGCAATCTAATTAGAAATAATAGCTGCATTAACAACTGGAATACTAATAAGAAATCAAATTTAACAAGTAGAACGTACTAACCTCCAGTGCCACTTGCTACTTTTTTCTGGCTCGCAGACACCCCACTGTTCGAATCAAGTAGAGCAAAAGTTGGGCTTTGATTTTCAATCTCTTGAATGCTGAAAGCTTATTGAGAATGAAAAGATATTATTGTACTCAAAGTGATGAGGAAACCTAAAATAATTTTTAGGGAGAGCGACCTACCATCACTGCTGTTTCCCATTTCAGACTGGCTCGCATGTCCTAAGATTAAGAAATATGGAATAAACTACAATTAAAGTGTAAGAACTTAGGAAAGCAAACTTTTACCTGTAAGTTGTATAGAATTTTGGGGCATTTGGCTCTCTTCACTGATGGAATGGTCAACTCTTACAAATAAGTTTTCTGTCAGATCCTCTACTTCATCAGAAGGTCCCAGATCTTCTTCAATTTCTTCAGAAAATCCAGAAAATCTTTGAAAAATCTTAAATTGCTCAAGTTTAGTGGAAGGAGTGACTCCAAGATCTTTATGATAACAAGGATTTTCCATGATTATTTTGAAAACTTTTTGCCTAAGAATGACTAAGTCAGACAAACGGTCCTCTTCACATTTGGCTGGCAATGAAAAAACTTTCTTTCCAGATCTATATTTAAACGGGGCCAAATAAACCATTACACGGCGATTACATTTGTTTTTATCCATATTTCACTTGATTGAAAACCAGAACCACGAGGCCTCGTCAGTCGTGACGAGACATAAATGGGAATTGGGAAAATGGCTACCTCTACCTTCACCTCTCTTTTCGTCTGTAACCTTGGTTTGACCGCACTTTTTTTTTCTTTTTTTTTCAGTAGGCTCAAATGATGTTGCCTAATTTGAGTTTTAGACTAAAGAAAGCAGTTTTTTACCTAGTTTAATGGTAGCAAAATTATGTATTTAAAGCAGCTGATAATAATTGGGGATAACATACAAATTATTTTTATATAGAAATGAATGAAGAGGGGCATCATATTTTAAATCAATGCTGCTTATGACAGAAAATTTTTTCTTTGGAATCACAACAAATCCGAATCGGTCCGCTCCAAAGAAGCATGTTTCCATACATTCCATTATAAAAAATACACGTTCGAACAAGACAAGAATATCAGATACTCTGAAAAATTGAACACCTTCATCAAAAACGGGGAAATGACGCAAAAATACTGTTCCTAGGGAACAAATTCTACCAGAAATTTTAATTTTCGTTAAGTGTCGGATTTCTGAGTCTTGTTTCAATTGATACTTTTCAGACAATAAGGTAGCCCACCGACTATGTTTTAAGAGTGTTGGACGACTGTCAGTTGAGGAACAAATCATTTTTATGTCATCTTTCATTCCAAAAAAATCGCCCTCGCCATCAGTTCTGATATTTAAGCCAACGAGCTTTTGATGATGAGTTGATAGGGACCAGGGAACGTTATGGAAATTGCAGTTCCGCCTCATTATTTTTTTAAAAGGAGCATTTTGGGATTCGTATCTAAAACACCACGCATATCGTGGTGGACCAAATTGCCTGATTTGATTTGGAAAATGAATAAGAGAATGCAGTTTTGGGGTTATTGCGGATCCAGATGCTTTTGGATATAACAAAACATGATTGCGGTTATGTCGCTCAATATTAGACTCAAGAACTACTAGATCATTTTCTGTGAATGAATAGCATTGCAGGGAAGCCATTATTTCGAGCAATAGAAGAAATTGTGCAAAGTAGGGATTTTCATCACTATTAACGTAGTCGCCTAATACAATACCTAAACAAATCGCTAAGGAGGACATTTCAGACGAAGAGAATGACAGTTTAGATAACTCCAGAACTTCGTTTTTTCTTATTGGGGGAGGGACGGTCCACTCTCTATCACTCTTCATGGTGGAGATACTATAATTTACGTCATCGAGATCAAGCTGGATCGTTGGATCCAACATGAGGTTGTTGAGCAGTAACGCAATGCCAAGGTTTAAAATACCCTCGAACGAAACATGCATCAAGTCGTGCATAAAACATTTTGTCGGGTCGAAATAGTCTAAAACAGTAAAGCAGCATTTACGATTGATTCCAAATTTTTTCGACAGCGCTTCACGACCTGCTTGCGTTTCTTCTTTGTTTTCAATTTGAGCTACCTGAAGTTGGTGGGAATTTTTGTCTCGCATAACGCACGCGGATTCGTGGTGAATAGTTTCAAGGTCGTCTCTGTGAATCATACAGGAACGGCAAGGCAAATTAGCAAAGCCAACTCCCTCTTTAAAACCACCAACAAAATTGGAAGCAGGAATATCTCCAGCAAAGTTTAATAACATACCATGCCACTGCCGCGTATCATTCCGTATTGTGAGAGAGACGCCTTTACGCAAGAGGATTAAGTCAACTAAAAAGGGACGCAAAAAAACATCTACCCCTCTGTGTTTCAATAAATCGCAGCTCACAATTCCTAATAGCTGTATCGACCTTAAGCACGAGCGAAACCTTGGTGGTAGGTTCATTAAAACCCAGTAAAATACTGAGACTTTATGTTTTCCCTTTTTACTTCCCAACGGATTAGCTAACTCTACTTCATCCATATAGATTTGAAAGCAGAGGATAGCCCCACCCAATTCTATATAAGCGGTATCCCGTTTAACAAATTTACCGTCCCAAACATCTGAATAAACTTCAGAACTCTCACTAGAGTTTTGTTTAAAATTGACCAAAACCGCATCATAAACAGCTTTAATTGACAGAAATTGTTTAAGTGACTTAAGAAATGGAATTATATAACCCATTTCGAACACTTCGTCTAAAATAAGACCAATCTCCGGATCATTTTTCCAGTCATATGATGGGTCACTTTCATTTAATATGACAGACTCAGGCATGACTGTTGGAAAAACTTTACTCCATGTGGTCTCTAAACGACTACGTGTTAGTTCTTCCTCTTGCTGCAACTGTGTGAAAGCACACTTAAATTCAAGACTGTTTGTTGTTTTGGCATTTGCAATGACAGCAACCAGCTTTTCCTACAATTGGGAGCAGAAAAACGGATGATATTAAGTACTAAATTTATTAACCGTTCACAAACGGAAAGATCTTACCTGGATGGTGGAGATGCGTCTCTCATAAAAGTCATGCATGGCAGTCGAAACAACCATTAGGGCATCAAATGGAAGAAAGTGTTTCTGTCGCAGCATTAACAGTACTCCAGCCTCCCATTCTCTCTCATTAAGCTCCATAGGAGGGGTCCAAACTGAATTAACAGTTTCGGGAGTAGGATTCTTTCCCTTTTGTGGAAGTTCAGATTGGCCAAGTTGAGATTGTGGACCACAGGCTAAACCTCTTTCAACAGGTTCTTGAAGTTGAGATTGTGGAACGCAGGCTGAACTGCTTTCAACAGGTTCTTGAAGTTGAGATTGTGGAACGCAGGCTGAATTTTTGTCAACAGCATCCTGAAGTTGAGATTGTGGAACGGAGGCTGAATGTTTTTCAAGAGCAACAAGAAGTTGAGATTGTGGAACACAGTCAAAATTTTCAATTGCTTCTTCAGTATGAGATTGTTGATTTTTCTCACAACTGTTTGAATAAACCAAATGTCTCTTTTCAATGGGTTTTTGTTGTGATATCCCATTATTGATAGACACATTTTTTGCTGGTCCGTTGTCAGCCATTGACTGCATGCTCTTCTGAGCTACTGTTAAACCAGTAAGATATGGTAGAATGTAAACATTTAGTTTAAATTCACAAGAAAAATTACCTTTATCATTAACGTTAGATTGTTTGTTAGGTAAGCTAGAACCATGCGCTTTATTCCAATGTCGTCGAAAGGATTCGTACTTATGGTACTGCTGATCACAACCTGGAAACTTGCATGTTACAAAAAAGCTAGTGCTAAGTGAATGCGTCCATTTAATATGGGAAAAAAAACTAGCAGGCTCCTTCAAACAAATCCAAAAAGAGCAGATAGGGCACAAGACACCATTAGTTTTTGTAGCTGTATCCATTTTATTTCACTCGTTTAGACGAATGCTAAGTACTCGTTGCGAATACAACAAAAAGGATGGAACAGACGACTGCATGATAACTGTAACACAGCTGTCGAAAATTTCAAAGTGCAAAAATCGATTTTTTAGTATGGTTACTTAAACGGAATTATACACCTTGATTTTCACAAATCTGAGAAAATAAGTACCTAAAAAAGTATTCAGTAGGCTTCTCAAGATTACTTACAAATTACCGAAACTTAATAAAACTTCATGTTACTTAATTTCGAATCAACATACTTAAGCTGAAAATCTGCTCAATAATTAAAGTAAGATATACAATTTTCAGTACGTGGTTTTCTATTTCAGTATTTTCAAAATATTTTAAGTATCATATTTATTGGGGAAGTATTTGAATAAACCTACTTGAAAATTTAAGTATTTTCAACCTACTGAAACCCCTGGGATTAAGTATGCAATCGCTGCTGTGCAGTCGTCTCCGACAGAAGAGTAAGACAAATCGAGATTTTGTAATTTCTTGAAATTGGCCAGATACTTGGCGAATCGTTTCACCTGGTTGGATTGGGATGAACCTCCAAATTTTAGAAAGTTCAGTTCCTGATTTTGGACATCAATTGAATGGAATGGTCGTCAAAATTAGAGAAAAAACCAGCATTTTGTATCCATTATTTACGTGGCATCTTTCCGAAGCTACCCGAAGCACATCAACATCTTTGTCAGTGAGTGGGCCGTTTAGTCTCGAAAGATTTAGGACTTTGATTCTGCAACTAAGTAGAATGTCTGCGATTTCTGGTGTCAATCGTTGTTTTCTGTACAGGGTAGCAGTCCATTCTTCTAATAATTCGCCAACTACAAACACTTCAAATTCATTTCCATTCAATTGGATTAACACTTGAATTTTACTTACGTAAGCATTGAATGTTCCAGTCGGGCTCAGATTTGCTGGCAAGACAAAAAAATTCAATCTTTGAGAATATCAGTTTGCCACACAACTTGGCGAGAGTTTCTGGGTGCTTTCGTTGTGGCATGTTGGTTTTGATTTGACGATGGCGCCCTACTCGTACGACTACTCGACTCAAATTGACTCGAGAAATTGATAACTGGGGCGAGGGTGTTGAGAAAACGATAGGGGAACGATCGCGAAACGTTGCCCACGCGATTGTGTATAAGCCTTTCGTCGCCGACAGGACAGCCGTTCAATTAAATCGTAAGGTAGACGACATGGTCAGCATGTTAAGGGGGGCTTGAACGGTCAGTCGTTGGCTCATTCAATGTCTTTGATCGGATATCTGAAGTAAAACAATGGCGAATTTGATCTGGGACTTTTCGACTCCTCTACTTGGCCCAGAAGTTTAGTGCTAACAATTACAGGACACAGGGACGCACACCTGAATTTCTTTGTTTCTCTGAAAAATACAACCTCTTCTGTTTTGTTTAACTGCCTTGCTATTCTCTATTAGTTATAGCACTAAATGTAAAATAAAATAATGAAGCACGATATATAGGTAACCGACAGCAGACATATTTGGTAATGGAAGATGAAATGTCTGGATTAAACTCGTTTATTTTCATCGAAGAAACCCATTTTATAAAAACTGAACGGTATTACTTTACTTTCTAAATCGGTGGAAAGTAGTAAAAATCTGGATGCCTAGAAAATTCCATCACATCCATGATTCCAGTTCCACGGTCGTATTCCGTTTTCAATTTTGGGTCCAAGAGAACCAATTCTGCTTGGGATGCTAATTTTGTCAATCGTTTGATGTTACGCTCAACTATTTTGCCTACAGGTTAAATGTTTCGTCATTTTACATTTTCTCCCAATGTTCAACTCTTGTAGTTGGAAACAACTCACCATTTTTCAGGTTAGCTCTGAGATTAGCAATAGCATTTTTGATCTGCTCTGGTGTGGAATCCATTTTAATCCTGAGGGCATTGTAAAATTTGAAGCGCGAAATTTGAAATTTCACAAACGAACGGTTTCTGTTCAAATTGTCCATTGTAGCTGAGGAAACATAATGAACACAATTTTAGAAACGCTAGATACATGAAAAGGAATTGAGGAAAAAATGAATTCACGATTCCCATACCAAAATCTGCTATTATATCATAAGATGCTTTGAAGTCTTTTACGGCATCTATATATTGCCCAAGAATGCTGTGAATCGTTCCTCTCAAATTGAGAACGACTTTCTTTTTTTCTTTAGTACAAAGTTCTGAAGCACAAGCAATGTTACAAAATTTGAGGGCTTCTTGATTCTCGTTGAGCTGCAAAAAAAATAAAAAAGTAAATTTAAAATTTCGATTAATTTTTAACCGCGTTCACCTTATTCAGTTCCAGGGCAATATTGAAATTCATGACCCAATAATAGTGATTCTTAAAGTTTACATCAGTAATTTCTTCAAGGCATTTCAGCGCTTTCGCGTACGTCTTTTTTGCTTCTTTAAACAGTTTTTTACTGTGAAGGTCATTGCCCACATGCCAATAACTTATTACCCTTTTTTTCAGCAGCTCCTGCAGATAAATAGTTTTTACGTCATCTTTCGAGAAATAATGGAAAAATCTTACTTGTCTTTCGTCATTCTCTTTTGCCGGATACTCTTGAATGTTACCATCATCCTTGTATAACTTTGCCGACGTTGCTTCGGTATTGGATGATGCTCCAGGTAGGGTCGAGTCGTTGCCTATCTTTCTCTTTCCCGCCATTCCTTTTTTCTGTCGAATTCAATTAAACAATTATTTTGAGAGCATAATGTATGTAAGAGTTACTCGAAAAAAACAAATCAATTCAAGTCTGAAACGATCGAATACTTTGTAGGCTTCAAAAATCTACGAATTTACACATACAGCCAAACAAACATGCAAGGCATATGCACGGGGCCAAAAAGCCAAACATGCATAAATGTCGCATGAAATGAGCCGGTGGAATCCAACTAACCAGCCAAACAGACATGCTAGGCATATGCACGGGGCCAAAAAGCCAAACATGCATAAATGTCGCATGAAAGGAGCCGGTGGAATCCAACTAACCAGCCAAACAGACATGCTAGGCATATGCACGGGGCCAAAAAGCCAATAATGCATAAATGTCGCATGAAAGGAGCCGGTGGAATCCAACTAACCAGCCAAACAGACATGCCAGGCATATGCAATGGGCCCAAAAGCCAAAAATGCATAAATGTCGCATGAAAGGTGCCGGTGAAACCCAACTAACCGAAAGATCAAAAAGAAAGACTGAATCGATTACCTTTTAGAGTTTTTAATCGATTACCTACGAAGGAAGTAATGTTCGCTGCTCAAGAGTCGCAAGTGGAATGAAAGGCGATCGTCGAGGCCGAGAATTTTATAGGAAGGGATTAAGCAAAACGACGAAACGACGACGCATTTTTCTAGACCTTTTCTTCTTCTTTACTCTTTCCCGGGAAGGGAGACTTCTCGGAATTCTTTCATTTTTCTTTTGGAAGCTTTATGTTTTTGTCTACCCAGCAGCGGTAAAGCACTTAAATTTAAGTCATGAAGTAAGGAAGCCCAACTTAAGGTTTCAGTGGCTTGTTTTAGGCACGTAAATCTCTTTTTATACTCACTTAATATTTACATTTCCTACTTAAAAGTAATATTTCGTCCAACAAGTAAGATAACGACTTAATTTTAAGTCTTATGTTTAGGCTTAAAAAGTATTTAGTAACTTTAAGGTACTTAACTTGTAGCTTGTTTATAAAATACACGTTTGGAATGGCAGGTAACTTGTATGACAGGTAAGCATCAGTTAAGCTCGTTAAGCTAATTGTTCGTAAAAGATTATTTGTTTTCGATCGGGCCTGTTTAGAATGTTTCTGGTTAGTCAAATTTATGTTATGTCACAACTTTAAGATACTTGAAACAGCAAAGTCTAAAAGGTAAAGATTATTAGAAGCTTCTGTTGTGTAATATAATGACATTATTAACTGCATGTTGTTTCAACTCTCACACAAGATAAAACATGGAAGGTGTGCCAATTGTATTGTCTTCACAGAATTCAGTGTCAGCTCACCCAACGTCGGAGTGGTGTTCGAAGCCAAATAATGGCAATAGCTTTGCTATTTTTCTATTTAATAGGGCAGGTGTTATAACAACTTTTTCATCATTTATTTAAACATTTGCTGATTGTAATACATTATAAAAATTTTTGAAGTTGGTACCATGGATTCATACTCGTCAAATGGAGTTAGAGAATCAGCATCCTGCGTACCAGAGTTGGTCCTTTTGACAACTTTTGTGGACAATCAACTTAACCCCTTGGTGGCAATGCACAACAGAGTTTCTTACATTTAACCCAGCAGATATGGATCCTGTTGAAGCAGTTGAAAAGTATATTCAAGTTAAAGCTTTTATTAATCCTGCTACTCATATTTGATTTACTATATTTGCAGGACATGGGTGTTAGCATCCAAAACAGAATTACTGTACTCCTCTTTCTGTGTCTATTTTCTGTGTGTGGATGAATGATGCAAGCCTCATATCACCCTAAGAAGAGGTGTCTGCCAATACCAGACATAATGTCCGGCAACTGGGGCCTCTAGGATCGATGTCATGTTTCCGTTTTGCCATTTTCTAATAAATGCCTTATTAAATCTTAAATGTCTTTAATACAAAATGTGGCCAATAGAAGGGGGCACAATGTTCACTTTACCGAAATTTGATTTCAAAAATAGTTGGGACACAAAATGGCAAAAACCAAAACGGACATTATTGTCAAGGCCCCAGTTGCCAGACTTTCTGCCGGGTATTTGCAGACACCTCTTCTTAGGGTGTATGCTTGATGAAGACAAATGATGAGGCCGTCTCTCGACATTTAAAATTGATAGGCCATTGTTTTGTAAAAATGTAAAAAGTTTTTGCATGTCCTCAATAAAATGCAGTTTGATCATCGTATATTGAGTTCCAATCTTATTTTGTGGCTGAAGAAAGACAAGTCGGGATTAATAGCTAGTTGAACCTACTTAATACTAGAACAAGTCAAAATAGTAAGTTTAAGTAAGACGTACATAATTTATGTACTGCTGCTGTGTAATTTTCGATTCCTTTTGAATATCTGACTGGATTAAAACAGCAATACTACTATGCAAATTCACGAAGCCAAATTACGTGTTTTCTGCATACAATGTAGCCGCGTTTCTCAATTCAACCTTTCCTAGTCAAATTTTTAAAGTAAGTAATGGACAAATTCTTTCATCGTCTAATTCATACCTTCACCTTTGCAGGTTTCTATTCGTGCGTTTTCCAATCGAGTACCTGATATCCGTTTTTACGCAACATCACTAGCCCCATTTCTGCTAGATGCGACGGTAAAACATTTTGCTTTTTCCCTCGTTTTATACCTGACCAAATGTGATTTAACTTTCAACCAAAAACTAAAGATGCTGGACCAGTGGTTTCGTGCCCACGAAACCGTACTTTAGTCCATCAGCGAGACGCATTCACAAGGAGCGATTTTCAATATGGAAAGGAGGTCTCGTTAAATCTATTCAGTTTAAACGTTGTTTCAGTCATGTATATGGTACGTTCCTTCAAAAACAATACACAATTTTCTCATTTGACTCTGCTTCTGAAAAAAATCAGTCCAAGCAATGTTAAATCTTCAAAAACCTCAGAACGTAATGCTGATGGCTAGACCTATCATATCGCAGCTTGTTGACCATTTAGCGTTGGAGTTAGGGGCCCCATGCGTGTTTCGCATGGGGTAACTCCAATGGAGGTTTACCTGTTGAAATTCCTTCCCTGCACTCACCATCGTAGGCAGGAAGGAGAATCGAAAATTTCCGGGGACGCTTTGGCCAGGGCGCGAAAGGCCGAGGCGAGAGCCGAGGCGTCGCCCGACGGCCAAATGCGTACACGGTAACATGTCTTTCCTTTTTTGTTGTCTATGCAAATGTTTTTTACTAAAGAGCAATACAACTTTTTTGTATCTTGAAAAAAAAACGAAGCCGTCTAATAAACAAAAAACTTCAAATGTGTCAACATCCATGAGAACAACTCTGTATTGAAAGAAACACATTCTACATTAACACCATCTTTATTGAACACCTTTCTCTCTTGAAACGTGAAATCTTAACGTCTACAATGAAATCTCCTTTCCGCGGCGAGTAACTTACGTAAAGGAATAGACTCTTTTAACTCATAACCAACATGCCATGCTTGTGTCCGTGACCAATCAATTTTGTAGCATATGGCACCATCTCTTAGTCTTCTTTTAGCGTTAACAATTTGTAGGTAGGGGTAACATCGATCAGGATTACCAGCTACATCCATTTCTTGTTGATCCTTTTGATCCTGTATTTTTTGGGCCGTAGTTTTTCGGCGCGCCTCCGAGCTTGCCCTCGAAGTATGAGAGTTCCTACTCGTATTACTGGTTTCTGAAAAAATATTAAAATTAGTTTAAACATAGGATCGTATTGAAGTTTGTTGTAAGTGCTTGTTGAAAAGATAAAAAATATTAATCTACCTGAATAGTCGCTTTGATCCCCCTCGTCGTCGGTTTCTCTACGCCTCTTCCGTTGTCCTTGTTTAGTTCCTTTCTCCTGTGGTCCTTTTTCTTTTGGTGGTGCCGATTTTCTGGCAGTTGGCAAGGTTTTTCCCGCTGAAACTGGTTTTGTCCTGGCTTTCCCCTTATTTCGTTTGGTATTGGTTCCTATGAAGAAAATTTCACAAAGAATAGCGCTGATTAAGTAAGATACAAATGTCAATTATACAAGTTTTAAATGTTTCGCGTACCTCCTTGATCCGACGATGTACTTTGAACAGGCTCTCTTGCCTCCTCGTTACAAGTTTGGTCAGCTGTAGATGCATACAACTCGCGCTGAACATCTTGTATTTCTTCAGGATTCAGATCTTCGTAGAGATCGTCATCGTAAGATGCTACCTCATGCATTTCTACATTTCTCTGAGCCTCGTTCCTGTAGGTCACCTCACCAGATGGACCAGAAACTTCCAGGTTTTGGTCAAGCAGCAAATTGAATTCTAAATAAATATAAGTAATGAGATTAGTGAAATAAATCATCTGATTTGCAGGCTTACCGTCCAGCTGATGTTGATTGTGTTGATGAAACTGTTGCTGCTGCCCTTGCTGCTGCTGCTGCCACTGCTGTTCCTGCTGATGTTGTGGCCCCTGCTGCTGTTGTCCAATAGCCTGGCTTATGTTGTCCGGAACATGAAAATCTAAAAATTACACAGAGATTAGGATTTATTTCATTTATATAAAACATACATTTTCTTACCTAAAGACCTTGGTGTAAATTGATGTAATGGTGCAGGATTTCCTATTTCAGCCATTGCATTCTGAAGAGCTGGATGGCCAAGTGCATTTTTAACTTCACTTTCTAGAGGTTGGAGTTGGGAACTGCTGGACTGTGGTTCATTTGGATTTTGGTACGCCAATAGATTAGGTTGGAAATGGCCGGACGTATTATGTTGTCCCTCGTAGTTTGGACTACTAGCCGACGCATGAAAAGGGCTAGCAGACGGCGTGGTGATCTGCAAGAATCTCGGCTGATGGATCGGACTTGCGTATGGCAAGTGTGCAGCCTGCTGATTGGGACTCGCCATCATTGGATATATTGGGTGATATGGGAATTCCTGATGCGTCTGATTAGGGTACGGAGAAAGATTGGATTGGAAATGGCTGGACGTATTTTGTTGTCCCTCGTAGATTGGACTACTAGCCGGCACATGAAAAGGGCTAGAAGGCGGTGTGGTGATCTGCAAGAATCTCGGCTGATGGATCGGACTTGCGTATGGAAAGGGTGAAGACTGCTGATTTGGGCTGGAAATTAAATGAAATCCTTGGTTACTGGGACTTCCATATTGCCAGGATTCCTGCCACGATGAGGGGCTTTGATTGGTCTGCGAGAACGGTGTTTGATACACTGGTGAAGATACCAGTGAATAGATATGGTGTCTCGGTGACCTCAGTCTCAACACATTTTCTGTTCTGGGCTCCTCTGTCACTGTGAGTGTCTGTGATGGGTTTCGATGGATGGCTGATGTAGTCCCCGATTCAACCAGAGTTCTTCTCGCGTGGCTTTCTTTGCATTGGTTCCTTTTTTTCTTGTTTTTCTTCTTCATGGTTGGTGGATTTTGCGGTGGCCCCATGTTGTCTGTTGACGAACTTGGAGTAACGCTTTCCGTCCCAATTTGTCCTCTACGCGGACTTGATGGTAACTCGTTGAAGTCAAATGGCGCAATCGGTTGAATATCCATAGAGGGAGACGATAAATTCGACGGAAATTGCCCCTCTCCTGTGCCTGTTGGTACTCTTGAACCCATGGTGGTCAAATCAATCTATGTAAACAGTTTTAAAATTAATACACTGCACCACAAAGAACATTTCTAAACATTGAAAAAGAAAAGAAAAAAATGGCTTACCTTTTGCTTCAGTGTCTGCTCTAGCTCGAGTCGTACTGGAATGAGCCGCAAAGCGATTTGGCCTCCCCTTTTATATGAGATGAAATCCGACGATGCTACAACGTATTGTCTTCAAACGTCCTGTCGACGTCAATCCTGGAATCGGTTACAGCGACAGACTTGATGGGATTAAAACATTGTTTTTTTCATTAAATAAATGTTCTCTTTGTTCAAATCAAATATCCTGTGATAGTATATTATATATTTTGAATACTGTAAAATTGAAACAATATTCGGACGCTAATTCGTTAACTGGATTTTTAAAGTGGCCTTTTTTTCATTTGACAAGCCACGTAACTCACTAAATTTCTTTTTGAAAAATCGGTAGCAATTGCTACCGAAAGAAGAGTCCTCTAGAACGGTAGCATTTCCTACCGTTTCCCCCCCCCCCATTATTTTTAACAGTGCTGGTCCATGCTCACTTCCAAACAGTTTAGCAATAAACCCTTTTATCCCTTAACAACACCCGTACTGCTTTCATTCATAATTCAGCCGTCGACGAAGAAGGAGCCATCATGGAGAATCAGAACGGACAAGCTACGGTTGAAAAGTGTCAAATCGACAACAAGTATGGTTTTCTTTTTACTTGTTTTCATTGTTTGCATACTAGCGCGACTTCTCATCTCTAATTTATCCGTGTTTAAACTGGCTGCGCTCCAGGTCTAATGTTTCGAAGAATATTGAAATTGGCGATTCCCACTTTAAGGACGGCAATTTTGCGTTGGCGATCCAAAGTTATTCCCAGGCTATAGAGTGTATCCTATTGTTGACCGATGATTGTGAATCCATGAACAAAATCGGGTTCATCTATCAGCATCGTGCTGTTGCCTACATCAAATCAGGAAAGTATCGGGAAACACTGGTGGATGCCAAGGAAATGATTCGCGCGAACCCAAAAGATATACTCGGCCACCTTTACGCAGGAATTGCTTTCATGTTTCTTAATAATAATTCATCTTCCTCCGATTCCATGCATACATCGCTCAAATATATTTCCCAGCTTAAATCAGTTGTAGTAGAAATTAAATCGTCCCTACAAGCATGTCATGGAATTCAGGTACGCCTGTCATTTCGTGTTTGCCTTTCATTTGCAGTGAATTTTTTCCATTCTTTCTTAGCTCGCTTCACTGTTTTCCGAATATTTGCTATACTCTCCATTCCAAAGACGAGTCCAATTGGCGAGAAAATATTACCTGGACGCTGACAAGGAAACCAATTCTGAACATTTGCTGGATTCTGGAAAAAAAGAAATGGGTTCTAAATTGATTGCATCAGTTGAGGACAATGTACGTTTTCTCGAGGTATGTAACACTAGTCTGATATAAGTCAACTGTTTTCTTCTTTTTATCATCTTTTACTCTCCGAATCCCGTAGTCACAATTTGAAAACAGTGAAAATACTTTAAAATTTTATGAAGCCTATAGAGCTTTCACTGGGGGAAACTACGAAGCAGCCTTAAAAATATTCTCCGATCTTGTTCGACTACAACATAATCGAAATTTATATATTTGTCGGGCGGAAACTTATAGAAAGGTTATTTTTGTCCTACACTCATTTTCAAAAAAAAAAATCAAGTCTAAAACTGTAGTATTCAATCATAAGCTCGGTAAATACGAAAAAGCTCTGTCGGACTGTGAATCGGCGAATTCAATAACGTCCAATGATGTGCAAAAGGTGGCAAAATTGCGTGGAAAGATTTTTATGCAAATGAACAATTTCCAAGCTGCAATCGATGAATTTAAATTGGTCGTCCTTGCAAACAACAGTAGTGGTAATAAGTCGCGTGACAGGGTGTTAACATGTTCATAACTTTTTGAAAAATTCTGTTTTGTGTGTACACAGAAAACTGCAAATTGTTGCGAGATGCTGAAACTGCTTTGCTTCGAGAAACCGAATCTCATCAAATGAAAGAAGAACAAGGTTCAGACAGCGACGACAAAGGTGTTTACCATTTTCATTCCAAATTTCGTATCTCAATCATAAAAAATTACCTATCTAGATCTAACCATCGGTCAAGTTTCGTCTCCCTTGCAGAATGACGAGCCAGCGCTGGGAAAACGAAAACGTTTGGATCCAGGCAAGCAGTTTCATTTCTATCCAAAGCTGATTAATAATGAAATTTGATTCCGAAAAAAACTTAGATCCCGCTCGCCTTGAAAGTCTGCTTCCTGTTTCTCATCGGAAAAGAGATGTCTAACTCGCAGTCCATCAGTTATGCTATGTCGATTTCTTACAATTTTATTTTGTAATCCAGCCGTTGCAATATACAATATAAGAATTGATCAAGAATTCAAACTCTTTCATGTTTCATTTTATATTTCTAGTCTTCTTAAATGATAAAAATGAAAAGCTTTTTTCAAGGTAGTCTACAATGGACTTATTTTTTCTATCATTAGCCTACGATGTTGAAAATGTAATGGGCGATGATCAACAAGCAAAATATATTTTTCAAATGCTTTATTAATGAAAAGCTTTTTATTCCTTGTACATAATCAAGACAATTCACGTGTCTAATGAAGAAACTAGACTCATGATTCAATTAAAAAGGACGTTTCTTGTAAAACAGTTTGTGAGTACAGTATTCTCCCAAAATTACGCGTTTGCTGCCCTCGTCGTACGCACATTTCAGATCCTTGTCCAAGAGTACGCTCTCTGCCAATGCTACGACTTTTTTCTCGTCGGAATCGCCATCTAAATTATAACAAGTTGCATTTAAGAGACTTGTATACAAGTATTTAAATTATAAGGGAAATGCGTTTTACCTTTCAGTGAACTTTTTTTCTTTTGAATCGCCTTCTTAATTTTGGATTCCTTGGCCGCTGAGTCAATCTCCAATACATCGTAAAACCGGTAACGCTCCCGTTTGTACTTCTTGTATGCCTTGTTTCTCAACATAAGATCAAATGTCACTATGGAAGAAAACATTCAATTATCTTTGAATGAATTGATGTATTGCTGCAGTAGCCTACCGCGATCTTGGACCAGCTCGTAAGATTCCCTATAATCATCAATGGCATTTTCGTATTCTCCAAGAGCAGAGTAAATTCTTCCTCGCAGGTTAAGCATTGAAGGCTTGTACTTTCCGTCGTGCTTCGAAAATGCCCTATTAATGGATTCCAGGGCGTTTTCAAACTGTTGAAACTTAAAACAAGGAATGATCAACTCCATTTTCTTATTTCACAGTTTCTTTTATAAATACTTTATCTAGTTCGACTGCCATATTAAAGTCTATTTTAAATAAACGTGCTTTATAAGTAACGTCCGAAATATTCTCCAAGCATCTTCTCGCTTCTTCATAATCGCCCAATGCCTGCTCAAAGTAACCGTTCTTGTTGTGTTCGAGCGCATTTTTCATACATATTTCAAACTTTTCCTTCAGCGTCTCCTAATTTGTAAAAGTTAAAAAGATGTTTTGCTCAAATTACTTTAATACGAAAACATGAAAATCCTTTTAGTTACGTCGTATTTCATCCGTTTCTCGGGAGGAGAATATTCGACGTCTTCTAACTTCGTTTCTTCCTTCTGATCGTCGTCTTTCTTGTCACCTTCATTCTGAACGTCTACCTTCTTTTCTTCTTCATAAATCATGCCCTCTTCATTCGTTTCTATTACTTCTGGAAGTATAGACTTGACTGCAATAGAATTTTCGTCTCCCATTTCTGTTTGGTCCATATTTGATTTCTCCTATCAGAAAATACAATAATAAAGTTTTGGTTAAGCTATATGTAAATATATTCATGCAAACGCTCTAATACGTTCCAATACTATAGCAGATAAGATGTTTTCGCAATAGATATGCAATACAGTATAATGTAGGTACACTTGATCATTTTACCCGATCAAAAGAATAAACAGAAATGTTCTTCAATACCTATATATTGGTCCTCGGTCGGATGTTGAGTAACGTCTTACTTTTGACGCGGTTGCTCGTCGAATGATGGATCTAGGGTAATGCAGTCCACTTTAATAGGAAAACACTACGTACCCATTGCGTTGATTCAGCATCGACTGCATCACGATTGACAACGCTGCAAATCTCTAGAATTATTTGGTGCGGTTTCTCGTGTTTAGTAGTCATATGTTGTAGAAACTTGAAATTATTTCGTTAACCAAGTGAATAAATGACGCAAATTCAGAATTTAATCAAAATTCTGTATTCTTCTTCAAGCATAAACTTTATTTGGAAACAAAAAAAAACAACTTTTCAATGTGTAGTTTGATTAATGTTTTTCTCCTTTTTTTCACGCATCCGGTTTCGATGCCAAATACTGTATCTCTTCCGTGACACGTTCCTCCAGCTCCCACTCGGCTAGCATCTCTTTCACTTGATCTCTTGTAAATTCTTGTTCCAATTCCGATTGGCTGAGCCAAGTGTAAGTCGGCATGAACAAACAGAATTTGTAGCAAATCATACCGTCTTTCATTCTTTTTGCAGTACGCACAATCCTGACGCGGTCGTGATTGGTAAAACTCTTCTCTTCTTGCATCTCCTTTATTTTTTCTTTTGTAAGACTTTGTTTCAATTCCAATTCGGTGACCCAATAACTGTTAGTTGGTACCAATCTAGATATTTTGTAGGCAATTGTGTTCTCCGCCTTGCGCCTTGAAGTACGCACTATCTTACAGCTTTCTGCCATCTGTAACCAATCAAGCAGTTAATTGTAAATGTAACATCTGCAAAACGCAAACGTGATATTGTCTAGAACACGGAGAATAACTCAAAAGTCGTCTACTAGTTTTTACCTTGATTTGTCACAAGAGCTGATTTCGTTAAATGTTCTTTCTCTGTCGCAAATACGAGTGACTCATTTTCTGTAGTGTGACCTTGCGTTATAGGGACCGCTATAGGACGATTGCCATTGGCCAAATTATCGTCACCAGAACTGAAAGTTTCAGAAAATTCCAAACGTCGGTCCGACATTATCGTTTCTATTGAATTCTCGAAGGCTCATGAAGTAAATGACTCCTTTTTTTCCCAGTAGATTCTCAGTTGGCCACTGCTTTTTGTCTACGCAGCATCGCAAATTTGACTTACTCTGTCCTTGGACCTGAACCTGTGAGTACTTAGAGTGGTTGGTTAGGAGATATCCATGATGGAACGATGCACCCACCAAGTTCCAACGCTATTTTCACTTGCATCCGATGTTGTCAAGGACAATGTCCTACTGTATTGTCACAAGGATCCCAATGTGACCTCTATCCGTGATTTACGTAAGTGCCTGTTTATTGGGAAAAAATTAAACATCCAATCTCAGTTTTCGTTTAAATAGCCGCATGTTTGGCGTCCTTTGCCCGTAAATGCCTAATTGATATTGGCAAGCTCGACAGTCAACTGGCCAAAGTGATTTTTACAGAGTCAATTCAATATCTAAATTTGACTCAGTCGCATCGCAACACATTTAAGAATGGAGCTGAAATTGTAAAAGTGGCTTCTTTGCAATGCCCGGTAACTCCTATATCTATGCATTTCCTCCATTGCTGTTTCGTACTCTATTTTTTTCTAAATTTCCCTTTTTAGTTACTCACTGTGCTCTTGTTTTCTGGATCTGGCCATCAATCCGACTCCTATTTGGGTGATTTCCTAACGTTTTCGAGATTCCAACATTTGCGAGTATTGGATATTTCAGTCTCTTCCGCCAACGACAGCTGTATGTATATCTTGGCCAAGCACTGTTCGAAACTCCAGTAAGTGACGCGAGCTTTATCCATTGGAAAATTGCAGACATTTTTAAAATGCCCATCATTTGTTTATCAATAGAGCTCTAAGTGTATCGAAAACTACCGTTTCCCATGTCGGATTGGAGCACTTGCTCATCGGTCTCAATTGTTTGCAAGTTCTTTTCCTTCGCTATACGAAAATCAGCCAAGACAAGCTTTGTATGCTTCTACACAAATGCTCGCCATCAAAATTGAAAGTGTTGGATAGCGAATTTGAGATACCGGCCTTTGCCAACGGAACTCTCAAAAGACCCTCTACGATTCTCGTTTCAGCACATTTTGAACGAAACGGGATAATTCACTTCATGAGCCAGAATTGGTTTATTGAAACACTTCAAATTTCCAACCACCAATTGAGGTCTAATGTGAAAGATGCAGATCTTTTACAAATGAATGATCCAATGATCTTGCTTGGACAGCCATTTAATCCTGATGATGGCTTTGGTCGCCTGGAAGGTGATATCAACATTACTTTTGAGGGTGTCAAATCAGTACTTGGCAAATTCGGAAGAACTATCCTTAACCTAAAAATGTCCGGTGTTTCCTTTGTTGACCTGGCCTACATACGATCAAACTGTTCATACCTTATGTATTTTATTGTGGAAAGGGTCGAATTGGTCTCCAACTTAGACGATAACGAATCTCTTTCATTTCCTCACCTTAAATTTTTTCGTTGCATAGATAATCCACATCACTTGTCGTGGGGTGAGCGCCAGTTGGCGGAAATATTGTCGAGTCCCAACCTTTCATTGATAATGCTTTCCCATTGTGACTGTCTCACCGATCGCTGTTTGACATTAGCCTACAAAAAACATCAGTTTAAAAAACTTGAAAATCTTGCATTGCGGCAATGTAATAACATACACATAGAGACATTCATTCTGGTTTTCTTGAAAACCAAAAAATCCCTGAAAAAGCTAACCCTTGTTCAATGTAACCCGTTTCGAACGGCGTCTAGCCAACTACGTTTGATTCAGAGAGTGAAACAAATTGACGAAAAAATTCTGATCGAATTCCCTTCTCTGTCATACTTGCCCATGTTTCAGTAATAAATGTACTCTTGTTATTATTACCAATTTATTCTCCTTTTCTAAAAAATTCAAAATTGAAATACGGTGCAATGTTGATTTTCTTGCTGTGAAGCACTCTCAAGATTTCACCCTCATCGTAGGATTTGATATTAAGCGCTGCATGTTTCAAAGTTTCACACTAGTAGATGATGGGACATGATTTTGATAATAGCTGACCAAGTTTCCAGAATCACCATTTTGGTTCAAGTCCGCTGGGATGCTTTGGCGTACCCGTTAAAAGTCGGACGCTTGCCTTGTCAGGTTCATTCCATGTCAGCCCGCCCCACAGTCAACATGTCTTCTTATTTCGAGCTACCTTCTTGTAGCATCCTCATCAACCCATCATCACCAAGATCTCCCACCTGTTCTACTATAACCCTGTCGAGTGACGAAGATATCGCTTGCGAGCCAGTAGTTTTCTATTTCTTTAGTCGCTATCGTTTATTGTTAAATTTTCTCTCTTTTTTTATAGTGAGGATGAACGTAGGAGCGACGTCTCCAGCGACCGCGTCTCGACCATCACGTTGTCGAGTGAGAGGCAAGTGAAGATTATTGAACTGTATTTTTCACATGTCTAATTAAATTTTCATTTTATACCTTAGTGAAGAAGATGATGTCGATAGTGACACCACCGTTCCTCTACCTATTCCCAAGGCAAGAACTCCATCTCCATACTACAACGACGATGATGTCCCTGATGTTTTTTCGACACAGTAAGTAAAAAACCTTGTATTCAGTAGAAAATATTATTTGTCGAATAATGTTTTTCCAATTCTATTTTCTTTTCTTGTTTCAGTGATGCAGATGTAGGAGATTGGAACGCCAATCAACAATTTGCAGCTGACGAGCAACACAGGTAATCCCAATTTGTCTTTTATCTGTGTTTTGAAATGGAAAATGAAATTATTATACATTAATATACTATTGTTTGCTAGACTCGAAGCCTTTGCGAGATTCGAAGAAGAAGAAGAGGAAAATACTCTATTGGAGCTATCTCACTATCACAAAGTCGTCCAACAGTTTCAGCAGGATAATGAAGATGAACATCACTTCAATCCATTTCTTCTCCTGTAAATTATACTGAATCGTGTCGTGCTCATATCTGTTCATGTTGTTTTGAAAGGACTGAACTTAATTGATTCCGTATTATCTGATAAGCTACAAAGAATATAAAGGCATAAACATATAGTTACCGAGTTTTAATGTTTTTATTTCAGTACAGCTAGTTTTATTTCAAATATATATCCTACTCTAGATTATTGTTTCGTACAACAAACTCGTTTGCCACTTTATACATAGAAACAAAGAAGTTGAACGAAGTTGTTGGAGGAGTCGATGGATTCAAATGAACACATCTTTATAAAATAGCACATGAACTAACTTTTGAAAAAGGACTTCTGAATGGAAATCTCATCTTACAGGCAATCGATAATCTCTATTAAAAAGTTTGTTTTGGACCGTAAAAGTTGGACTAATTGTAATTTTAGGGTAAATTTATTGACATGAACTGAGCTAAATACAGATCACAGATATCAAATTAAATACGACTTGACAATAAGTTAGTTCTATTATTTACATTACGAATAATTTAACGTTGGGATAGGATAACATTTTGCAAATTTTGAAAAGGGTAGGAAGGGTAAAAGTTAAAGGTAGTTCATGAAAGCTTGTAAATACTATCCCATACTAAAATCACCCCTTGTTTTCCCCTGGAAAAATGTAAAACGGCAGGTTCAAAAATTGTATTTACAGAAATTTTTAATTGTCACGCATTACACTTGAAATTGTGCAGTTTTATTTGCACGAAACACAGTTTTCAATTAATGCCAATAGATGACTCATTTTTTTTTCATTTCTTTGAAGATAATCTCAACTCTCAACAAGGCCGATTCAAAAGACTAGCCTTTAAACAATGCAGAGTATCTGTACTCTAAGGTCGATTCAAAAGACTAGCTTTTAAACAATGCAGAGTGTCTTTACTAAAAGGTCGATTTGAAAATCTAGCTTTTAAACAATGCAGATGAGTGACTTTACTCTAAGGCCGATTCAAAAGACTAGCCTTTAAACAATGCAGAGTATCTGTACTCTAAGGCCGATTCAAAGGACTAGCTTTTAAACAATGCAGA
>JACCDP010286666.1_pt1 | contig 23880 bp, 20 predicted proteins | sample 7445841 | NCBI WGS metagenome assembly JACCDP01 (sample SAMN15323441, study PRJNA562643) | freshwater metagenome | isolation source: river surface water | place: USA:Blue River Watershed | collected 2017-08-17
ATGGTGCTGGCTCCCACCAAACCGAAGATCACCAAAGTCAGCAGGGAATGGCGGATTTCCCGTCGGATGTCCGCGGACGCGGGGAAGTGGGGGATGATTTTTCGATGGGCCCAGCGGTGCCGAAACAGCCAATACCCGAGAGCCCAACCCATCCCCGCGAAGATCAAGTAGCGCAGCGTGGCATCGACCGTGGTGGCGCCGGCAACCTTGAAAAAGCTCCAAGGCGAATGCAGGACGCGCTCCAGCGGTGTCATGGGCCATCATGCTGATCCCTTGCCGACTCGTTGGCTACCCCTTCTTGATCATCAGGAATATCCGAGGTGATCGGCCCTTTTGAGTGGGGCAGGGAGGATTGAGGTCTCCATTGGAGCCCCATGCCTGAGGTTTGGCCGGTGATGGCACCGTGGCAGGCGCTTCAGTTGATCGATGAGCTGGGCCGAAGAATCAGCACCCCGACGACGTCGCACTCGCTCCTGTTTTGGACATGGGTCGGACCAGCCGATCGTGGAGCAGGATCCCGGCGAAGATCCCAGCGAGCGTGACCGCGGCAAGGGCCTTGCCTTGTCCGAGTTGGACCAGGGCCACGCCCGGGCATGCACCACAGATTGCCCAGCCGACACCGAACAGGAATGCGCCTGGAAGGGTACCGCGATGGAACCGGACGGGCGGCAAGGCAAACCGTTGGCGCAAAGCCGCGAAGCCTGCGATCGATAGGCTGGCTGCCAGGGCAAAGGCGAAGAGCAGGCGAAGGTCCTGGAAGACCAGCATCTGGTGGAGTTCATCGAAGTCGGCGAAGCCCAGTCGGGCCACGACGAACCCCAGGACCAACCCGGGCACCACGACGCGGAGTGGATTCATCGGAGCAACCTTTCGATCAGGAACGACACGGCGATCGCGGTGCCGAAGAAGACCCCGGTGGCGGCGAGGCTGGCCGGTTGGAGCCGGCCGACGCCGCTGAGTCCGTGGCCGGAGGTGCAGCCTCCGGACCAGCGGGTGCCGAAGCCAACCAGCAGCCCTCCAAGAAACAGCGCGGCCACGGCCCCGGCTCCGGCGCCGAACATCGAGCGGAACCCCGTCGAAAGGCCGGAACCGCCGAAGCCAGTCCCGCCGACCCAAGTTGCCAGAGTCCCGCCGAGCAGCATGGACAGCAGGAAGGCCGGGCTGGTCCAGACTGAAGCCCGTTGGGTGGTCGAAACCGGCTGGCTTCCTGTGCGGATGCCGCTGCGAGGGATCGGGTCGCAACCGAGAGCCGCGCAATCGACAGCGTCGTCATTGGCCGCCGGCTCCGCTGCTGAACCCTCCTCGTGCGATTTCTGTGCCCGTCCAGAGGCCAGGAACGCGACGAGGCGGCCCATGGCTCCGGAGACCCCGAGAGGGACGCGGTTCAACAGAGGAAAGCCGACGGCCACCAGCGCAAGGCCAGCACCGCCGATCCACCAGGGCCAGTAGTTCGGATTCGACATGGATTCGGGACAGTCTGGGCGACGGGCGAGGCCGTCAGCTCAGAAGCGGTAGCTATACTGGAGCGCGAAGGAATCTTGGGACATCGAAATCGTTTCGCGCGTCCCGGCCGGCGCGAGGCCGAGGGCAGTGAAGAAACTGTCGCCGGTCACCGAGTTTTCGAAGGCGTGCTGGTAGGCGCCCGAGATCTCGTGATGGCCCTGCGTCCAGGTGAAGCCCGCCGCGACGTGGTGCTGTACGATGCCTGGCGCGAGGATGTTGAAACTCACGTCCTCGGGGCCGACCGGGTTTCCGGAGTAGCCGTAGCCGGTCCGCAGCGTCCAGGTGTCGTTGGCCTTCCAGTCGGCGGCCACCTTGGCGACGTGGATGCTCTCCCAGCCGAAGCCCGGGCCACCGCTTTGGCCGAGCAGGCCGGGCCGGCTCGAGGCATTGCCGACCGGCTGGATCTGGGCGTAGTCGATCCACTTGTAGTCGGCCGACAGCCGCAGATCGGCGGTCGCCTGCCAGCCCACGCCGGCACCCACGGTCTGGGGGACATCGAAGGAGCCGTCGCCCGCGAAGAGACCGCGGTACTGGTCGAAGCCGGAGGTGTAGACGCGGCTCGCATAGGTGAGGCCCAGGGAGACCGTCTGGGAGACGTTCCAGAGGTAGCCGATGCGGGCACCGCCACCCCAGGACTCGTCGGGACCCAGGTCGGTCAGTGCCGACGGGGCTTGCGACAGCGCGGAGAACGCGCCGAGGCCGTAAGCCTTGAAGCGCTGATAGGCCAACACCGGCGAGAGACCGATCGACTGGTTGGGCGCGAATTTCCAGGCCAATGTCGGCGTGAGGAATAGCTGCGAAAGGTTCACGCCCAGGTGGCCCGGGCCGGCGAGCAGGTTCAGGCCGCTGGCCCCGGGCCCGAGGTTCAGTTGCCCGGCCGGGTAGTCGGTGTTCATGCCACCATTGCCGTACACGGCCACGCCCAAGGCGAAGTCCTTCGACAGCCCCCGACGGTAGCCGATTTCCGGGATGAAGAAGTCGTTGCGGTCGCTGGTCACGGCACCGTTGAAGGTCGCGGCCGGTCCGGTCCGCTCCGCCCGGCGCTCGGGCCGGAACCACTCCATGCCCACGTCGATCCGGTCCGACTCCTCGGAGACTGTCGCCGGGTTGTTGGCGCCGCCGAACGCATCATCGGTGGCCGTCAGTGCCACGCCCGCGCGGCCCTTGGACTTGATTCCGTAGCCGCTGGAAAAATAGCCATCGGTCGCCAAGACCGGTGTCAACGCCGCCGCCGCCAGCAGCCCCAAGCCCAACGCTCCCCCCTGAAACATCCAGCGATTGGAGCGGGATTGAAGAGCGGCGCGACGGCGGGAAGCGGTATAGGGATTCATTTGGGACGAATGCAATCACAGGAATCTCCATAATGTCAACGGAATCAGTAGGAGATTAGTTGGGTCCAGAACGTTTTTTGCTCCGAACGAGCTTGGTTGGACCCATTTGTCGGCATCCATTTAATGGTTCGTGATCGGGATGTCTGAGAACTTCAAAGGCACTTCAGGCCGAGGCGATGGACTCAGGAAAGTTGGGCCGATCTTCGCGCCTGAACCGCGGACTGACTGGAGGGTCGGTGCAAGCGAGGGCTGAAACCCACCAAACGCCTGACGGGGCAAACAAAAAGGCCGTTTTCCCGAAGGAAAACGGCCTGAAAGTTGGTTGCGGGGCTAGGATTTGAACCTAGGACCTTCAGGTTATGAGCCTGACGAGCTACCGGGCTGCTCCACCCCGCGATCCGTAGGAGCAAAGGGATACAGGATGGTGTCCTCTACGGCAAGGCTGAAGGCAAAGTTTCTTCATCGTCGAAGGAATCCCAGTGTGTTGGCGGGGTCGAGTCTCTTCCATGACAACTGCTGCGCTGCTCGGGGACTCGAGAGCCAGAAAGCCTCCGACGAACCCGAGCCGGATCTCACCGGCCCGTCGCTTTGCGTTCGACCTTCTTGATCTCCTTGGCCAGAGCCGCACCCCGCGTCTGGGCCGGAATGAAGGCGTTCACCCAAACCGGTGAAGGGGCTCCGGCCGGCAAGGCGGTCAGCAAGCTTTGAAGGGCTTCGGAGGTGTAACCGCTGCGGGCTGCCAACCGGGTGCCTTCCAGCAGGACATCACGGGCTTGGGCATCGGTGAGTCGCGCTGCCTCCTTGGAAACGCCGTTTTGCGGGACGATCGAGGGCCGCACCAGTTCGGTGGAAATGAGCGTGGCCGCCAGTTGGCTGAAGGCCGTCAGCTGCTGGTTGCGGTCGTCAGCGATCGGCTTTTTGGCCTTCTTGCCCGGAACCTCGGCGGGGTCCGGCAGTGCGGCCATGCCACTCGGGGCGTCCGCACATCGGCGCAGGAATTCCGTCAAATAGCCCGGGCACGACGCATCGCGACCGATGGCCAAGGCGATGCGAGACCACAATTCAGCGGTGGCGTCACTGACCACCACCTGCCGCTCGATGGATTCCACCCATGGGTTTTTGCCGTCGGAGGTCTTCACCGGAGGTTTGCCCCAATGGGACTGCTGCTGCGGTGTCAGCGTGTCGACGAGTCGTGCGTTGATCTTTTCCACCCACGGACGCCATTCCGACTCGGCTTGGAGCCGGATAAGTCCGGTTTGGATGAGCAGCAGGGACAGGCAAACGGCTCGGGTCATCAGGTTGGTTCGGTTCATGTTCCTGAAATCAGGCATGACCCAGATTCTTGAGAATCTCAACCGTGGAGTGGGCCTTGTTCAGGGTATAGAAGTGAACCCCCGGAGCGCCGCCCCGGATCAGGTCTTGGATTTGCTGTGTGCAATACTCGATTCCGAACGCCGTGACGGCCGCATCGTCGTCCCCGAGGGCTTCGAGGCGGGAGAGGAATCGTTCCGGCAATCGTGCGCCGCACAGGGCCGTGAATTTCTTCGTCTGGTTACGGGCCACCACCGGCAAGAGCCCGGGGATCAGAGGCACATCCACGCCGAGGGTTCGAGTGAGGTGATCCCGCATCGCGAAATAGTCGTCGTTGTTGAAGAACAACTGCGTCACCACGAATTGCGCTCCCTGACGGATCTTGTCGGCCAGATGCTGCCAATCCTGATGTTTGCCGGCCGTTTGAGCGATGTGGCCTTCCGGGAAGCCGGCCGTTCCAATGCTCACGCCGCCCAATTCCCTCAGGTAAGCCACGAGTTCCGAGGAATAGCGGAAGCCCCCTTCGGTTTGCACCCAATCACCGGAACCTCCCGGCGGATCGCCACGCAGCGCCAGGATATTTTGAACCCCTCGGGATTTGGCCTCTTCGATGACGGAACCCAGTTCAGCCTTGCTGGCGTTGACGCATGTGAGGTGCATCATTGTCGTCAACCCGAAGTCGCGCTGGATGCGTTCGACGATGCCCAAAGTCTTCTCCCGGGTGGAACCGCCCGCACCGTAGGTCACGGAGCAGTAGTCCGGACGCGCGGTCATCAGGGTGGGCAGGGTCTTCTCGAACAAGGTGCGCTCACCCTCTTCGGTCTTGGGCGGAAAGAACTCGATGGAATACGAAGGACGGCCCCGTCCGGCGTTCTCCCGGTGGATCTCGTGGATGTGGCGAATCATTGGGTCGGAGTGTGGGAGGTTCAGGTCGAGAATCAAGATTCAAATCAATCAATCCTGATGGGATGATATGTTGTGAGATCAAATAGAGTGACAGGTTCAAAGTGCGGGTGGGTTGAACGGATGAGAGAGGGTCATCGAGGCGATTCGTGGGAGCGGGCTTGAGTTGGCGCGCACAACCGTTTAGCACAAGCCCATGACACGCCGTAAGTTCCTCCAGACGGGCGCAGCCTTGTCGGCCGCGACCTTCGTTCCCACGACCTTCGCCCAAGACAAAGCCCTGCGGGTGGGCTTGATCGGCACGGGTTGGTACGGCAAGTGCGACTTGCTTCGGCTCATCCAGGTCGCACCGGTGGACGTGGTTTCCCTGTGCGATGTCGATCGCCGCATGCTCACCGACGCGGCGGCTTTGGTCGCCCAGCGGCAGAAGTCGGGCAAGCAGCCCCGCACCTACGGTGATTACCGGAAGATGCTGGCGGAGAAAGATCTGGATGTGGTGCTCATTGGAACCCCGGATCATTGGCACGCGTTGCCCATGATCGAGGCCTGCAAGTCCGGGGCGGACATTTATGTGCAGAAGCCGACAGGCGTGGACATCGTCGAGAGTCAGGCCATGGTGGCGGCCGCCCGGAAATACGGCCGGACGGTGCAGGTGGGCACCCAACGACGCAGCACGCCTCACCTCATCGAGGCCCGCGATCGTATTTTGCGCGAGGGCAAATTGGGCAATATCGCCCACGTGGAAATTTGCTGCTACTGGCACATGCGGGCTCGCGACACGCTGGCCAGCGCCCCGGATACCACCCCTCCGGAATGGCTGGACTACGAAATGTGGACTGGTCCTGCGCCCATGCGGCCATACAACAAGATGGTCCACCCGCGGGGATGGCGGGCGTTCATGGAATACGGCAATGGCATCGTGGGTGACATGTGCATCCACATGCTGGACATGGTGCGCTGGATGATGGACCTCGGATGGCCCAACTCGGTGAGTTCCAATGGCGGCATCCTGGTGGACAAGGCCAGTCGCGCCAACATCACCGACACCCAGACGGCGACCTTCGACTTCGGCAACCTGCAGGTGCGCTGGACCCACCGGACCTGGGGTGAGGGCGGCGATCCCAAGTACCCTTGGAGTGCGACGTTCTATGGCGACAAGGGAACCCTCAAGGCGAGCGTCTTCGGCTACGACTACACGCCGCAAGGCCCCGGCAATCCGGTGCACAAAGACGTCGGCATGGAGCTCGACCAGTACCCGGAGGACCAGACCGAGAAGGATCTCGAGAAGCACTGCGCCCCGGCCATCCGCGGTCACATGCGCAATTTGTTGGATTGCCGCAAGAGCGGGGCCAAGCCGGTGGCGGACATCGAGCAGGGGCACATTTCCACGGCCTCCTGCATTCTGGCCAACCTGTCGCAGCAATTGGGTGGGCGAACCCTGCGCTGGGATCCCAAGACCCAATCCATCGTTGGCGACGCCGAGGCCAATGGTCTGCTGGCCCGGCCTTATCGTGGCCCATGGGTGCATCCGACGGCGGCCACTGTCTGAGCCAACGATTCAATGGGATCGGTCGTGCTGGCTGCGTCTTCTTTCGCAAGAGCTTCGGTGTTGGGTCGTTACAGGCCTACAATCGGCCCGCGCCTCGCTCTCGCCTCGTCTTGCGAAAGAACCCGTCACGTCAGCCCAGCCCTCACCAAGGGAACGGGCTGGTTGAGGGGACTGTTTTGGAGCGGTTTTGACCTCAAAGCCAAAGAGTCCTCTCCTTGAATGGGTTCAACTGAGCAAAATGGGGCTGGATAATTTTGGGAAAAAGTCTCGTTTTCCCGTTCCTGCATCGGCAACTTCCATCCAAGTGACCAGTCAGCCAGCAATATCAGCCCCCAGTGCGGGCGTTCGTCGCACCCAGATTTTCACTCTGGTGGCAGTCCTAGTGCCTTGGATCGGTTTCATGACGGCAGCGGTGCTTGCGTGGAACAAGATTCTCCGCCCGTTGGATGTCATCCTGTTTGTGATCATGTACTTGATCGCAGGCTTTGGTGTCACCGGGGGATACCATCGCCTTTTCACCCACCGCAGCTTCACCTGCCCGGGATTCATCCGAGCACTGTTCGGCATCGCTGGATCCATGGCCGTTCAAGGGCCGTTGTTCTTCTGGGTGGCGACGCATCGGCGCCATCACCAGCACAGCGATGTGCAGGGGGATCCGCATTCTCCGCACGAACACGGTGAGGGAATGAAGGGTTTGATGCTCGGTTTCTGGCATGCCCACATGGGCTGGATGTTCCGCGGTGCGGATGCCATGACGGTTCGCAGCCTGCCCGACCTCTCCAAGGATCCGGTGGCTCGGGTCATCCACCGCGGTTTTGTGTGGTGGGCTCTGACCGGACTGGTTTTGCCTGGGATTCTCGGCGGCTTGATCACGCAGTCTTGGATGGGTGCCTTCACCGGCTTCCTCTGGGGTGGTTTGGCCCGGGTTTTCATGGGGCACCACGCCACCTGGAGCGTGAATTCGATTTGCCATTTGTGGGGCACCCGCCCTTTCTCGACCCGCGATGAGAGCCGCAACAACGCGGCGGTGGCGGTGGTTTCGCTCGGTGAAGGGTGGCACAACAATCACCACGCCCACCCGCAGTCGGCCCGTCACGGTCTGCGTTGGTATCAGTTCGACATGACCTGGATTCTCATCCGAACGCTCAAATTGTTCGGGTTGGCTTCCAATCTTCAACTGGCCCACTGAGGCGGTGCAGAGGCGTTCTGCCTCTTGGAATGGCAAACGCCGGGGTTTGAAAACTCCCGGCGTTTTTCTTTCTCCCGATGCTTTAGAATCCGTCCCACGATCCGGGAAACGAATGGCTTTTGGGGTTAGGCTTTCCGGTAGAAAGGCTTTTTGACCACCTCGGCGGCGAACCGCTTGCCGCGAATTTCGATCTGGATCGGGGTTCCCGGGATTGCGACCGACGCAGGAACGTAAGCCAGCCCGATTCCCGTGTTGAGGGTGGGGCTTTGGGTGCCGCTGACCACCGCTCCGACCACAGAATCGGCCGAAATGACCGGGTAGTCGGGGCGGGGCGGGGCGGATTTCTCGGTCATGCGGAAGGCCACGCATCTCTTGGCGGGGCCGGCTTCCTTTTGTTTCAGGAGCGCAGAACGGCCGACGAACTCCCCCTTGTCCCATGAGATGAAGAATCCCAGACCGGCTTCAACGGGCGAGGTCTGCTCGTCGAGTTCGTGACCGTAGAGCGGGTAGCAAACCTCGGTCCGCAGGGTATCCCGGGCGCCGAGTCCGCAAGGTCGGATGCCCACGGCGGCACCGGCGGCGAGGGTGTCGTTCCACAGGGTTTCCAACAGCGTGTTCGGTGCCACTACTTCAAATCCATCTTCACCGGTGTAGCCGGTTCTGGCCACCCAGACCGCCTGGCCAGCCCGATCCCAGCGTCCGATCTGGTTCTTGGCCAACGCGGAGGCCTGGACGCCCGTGGCACCTGCCAGAGCTTTGCCCGGGAACAGGGCGTCGATGAATTCAGCGACACGAGGCCCTTGGATCGCGATGGCTCCCGTGGTGGCCGAGACGTGGTCCATGCGGACCCCGGCCCGATCCGGGAAGGCGTTCCAACGGGCCTCCAACCAGGCGACGTCGGCGTCGATGCGGCCCGCGTTGATGACCAGAAGGTAGGTTTCCTCCGCGACCCGGTAGGCGTACAAGTCATCGATGGTGCCTCCGGTTTCCAGACACAAGTGGGTGTACTGGCCGAGGCCGATGGGGAGCTTGCGCAAGTCGTTGGTGAGCAATCCGTTGAGGAAAGCCAGGGCCTGAGGTCCTTCGAACCAGACTTCACCCATGTGGCTGATGTCGAAGACACCGGCGGCCCGGCGGACTGCGTGGTGTTCCTCAACGATCGAGGTGTACTGGACAGGCATTTCCCAGCCCCCGAACTCGATGAGCTTGCCGCCGAGTTGCTGGTGCGCTGCGAAGAGGGGAGTGCGTTTCAGGGACATGGATGGAATCGGAGCTGAGGTCGAGAGATTCATCGTCCCCGGACGCCTTCGTGCCGTGGGCGACGCTTCCCTCGTTTCCGGATGCCACGATGATACCGAAACCTCCGGAATCCAACTCCGTGTTTTGACGAAGCCGGAATGATTCAGTGGGATCGTTCCGGCAAAGGGTGGGCTTATTCCGCGTCAGGCGATCACTGACCGGACGACCTCACCGGCGACATCGGTCAGGCGGAAATTGCGGCCGTTGTGGAAGAAGGTGAGCCGTTCGTGGTCGAGCCCCATGAGGTGCAGGATGGTGGCGTGCAGGTCGTTGACGCTCACCTTGTCGACCTCGGCCTTGTGACCGAAGGCGTCGGTGGCGCCGTGATGCACGCCGCCGCGGGCCCCGCCGCCGGCGAGCCAGTAGGTGAAGGCGTGGGGATTGTGGTCCCGCCCCGGGTTCCCACCTTTCTGGGAGACGGGCAGCCGGCCGAACTCGCCTCCCCAGATGACCAAGGTGTCTTCCAGCAACCCACGCTGCTCGAGGTCGGCCAGGAGCCCGGCGATGGGTTGATCGGTCTCGCGGGCGAATCCACGGTGGTTGCCGACGATGTCTTCGTGGCCGTCCCAACTGCGCTGATTGTCCATGCCGCCGGAGTAGATCTGCACGAAGCGGACCCCGCGTTCGACCATGCGGCGCGCCATCAGGCACTGAGAGGCGAAGTGCTTGCAGTGGGGTTGGTCGAGGCCATACAGGCGCTTGAGGTGCTCCGGCTCGCGCTCGATGTCGAAGGCGTCGGGCGCGGCCGACTGCATCCGGTAGGCCAGCTCGAAACTTTCGATTCGTGCTCCCAATTCACCCTCCGATCCCGCCTGCGCCAGGTGCTGCTGATTGAGGGACCGCATCAGGTCCAACTGGGCGCGCTGGGCCTCGGCATCCATGCCGGCAGGCCGGTGCAGGTTGTCGATCGGGTCGCCCTTGGGCCGCAGCCAGGTGCCTTGGTACACGCTGGGCAGGAACCCGGCTCCCCAGTTGCTGGCCTGTCCCTTGGGCAAGCCGCGGTCCAGCGGGTCGCTCATCACCACAAAAGACGGCAGGTCACGGCTTTCGCTGCCCAGGCCGTAGGTCATCCAGGAGCCGACGCAGGGGAAGCCCATGCGCGTCGAACCTGTGTTGATCATGAAGAGCGCCGGGCTGTGGTTGTTGGACTCGGTATGGCAGGAATGCAGGAAGGCCATCTTGTCCACATGTCGGGACAGATTGGGGAACAGGTCGCTGACCCAGGTGCCGCTCTGGCCGTGTTGCGCCCAGGCGAAGGGGGACTTCATGAGCGGCCCCACCGACTCGGTGAAGAACCCGGTGCGCTTGTCGAAACCCGGCAGTTCCTGGCCGTGGCGTCGGATCAGCTCCGGCTTGTAGTCCCAGGTGTCGACCTGGCTCGGTCCGCCGTTCATGAAGAGCCAGATCACCGACTTGGCCCGGGTCCGGAGTTGTGGCGGCCGTGGCGCCAACGGATCGGTCGACGGGGCGGCGATCGCCCGGGGCAGCAGCAGGCGGCTGTCATCGAGCAATCCGGCCAGGGCCAGCAGGCCGGCGCCATGCCCGGCGCGGCGGAAGAGGTCGCGACGCGAGAGGGGAGCGTTCAAAGCGGGGTGCGGATTCATGGGGCGGGGGAGTGCTTCGGGCGGAGTCCGGGGATGGGCACGGGGAAGACCGGGTTTTCGTCGACCTGGTCCCGGAGGATCGCCTCGGCCCGGGCGATGAGCTCCGGGCGGCGTGAAGCCAGGTCGGTCCGTTCGTTCGGATCAGCCTTCAGGTCGTAGAGTTCCCAGGAGCCCGGTTGTGACGAGTTGAGCCTTTGGCGGATGGCCTTGAAGTCGTCCATGCGCACGGCGACCTGCCCTCCGTATTCGGGGAAGACCCAGACCATCGGGCGGTGCGATCCGGTGACCTTGCGGCCCGTCAATTGTGGCCAGAGGCTTTGGCCGTCGAGACCCTTCGGCGTCTTCAGACCGGTCGCTTCGCACAGTGTCGGGAACCAGTCGGCGAAATGGCTGGGGTGGTCGTTGACCGACCCGGCCGGGATTCGTCCAGGAAGCCGGACGATCAGGGGGACCCGCAGGCCGCCCTCGTAGACCGAGCCCTTGTAGCCGCGCAGGCCCGCGGTGCTGTTGAAGAAGGTCGCGTCCACGCCTCCGGTGCCGAAGCGGGGGTTCTTGCCCGCAGGATGCGTGGTGCCGTTGTCGCTGGTGAAGACGATCAGCGTGCGATCGGACAGCCCGGCCGACTCCAGGGCCTGCATCACCCGGCCGACGTGGTCGTCGAGGTCGGCGATCATGGCCGCATAGGCCGCCCGGGGTCGCGGGTGGGGCAGGTAGCCGTTCTGGCCGCGGTAGGGTTCGTCGTCCCAGGAAGCCGGGAAGCGCTCGACCGAGGCCTTCGGGGGATGCATCGCCACATGGGGTTCGATGAACGCGAGGTAGAGGAAGAACCGGTCCTTCTGGTGCTCGGCGATGAACCGCTCGGCCTCGGTCACCATCCGGGTCGGGGCGTAGTGTTCGGCCGTCTGGGCCTCGAGTCGCACCTCGCCCGAGGGTTGTGGCCGGTGGCCGGGGACCGGCTGATCATTGAGCGGGATGCGCTCGGCATTGCGCCACAGGTGAGAGGGGTAATAGCTGTGGGCCACGGCCTGGCAATTGTAGCCGAAAAAGAGGTCGAAGCCCTGGGTGTTCGGGTCGCCCGTGCTGCCCACCGGGCCCAGTCCCCACTTGCCGATGGCGCCCGTGGCATACCCCGCTTTCCGGAAGACCTGGGCGAGCGTCAGGGCCTTCGCACTGAGGGGATACTGCCCCTCTTTGAATTGGGGAAAGGCGGTCTGGGCTTGGAGATTGCCACGGATCTCCGCGTGGCCCATGTGGCGGCCCGTGAGGAGCACGCAGCGCGACGGAGCGCAGACCGGCGCACCGCTGTAGTGGCGCGTGAACCGCATGCCTTGGGAAGCCAATCGGTCAAGGTGGGGAGTGGGAATCTTCTGTTGTCCGTAGCAGCCCAACTCGCCCCAACCCAGATCGTCGGCGAGGATGAACACCACGTTGAGGGGCCGGCTGGCAGCGCCCCAGGCCGGGGAAACCGCGCTCCACAGTAGGAGGCTCAAGCCCGCCAGCACGCCCAAGGCTCGGCGTCGGTTGCGTTGGTTTGAGGAGCGATCAATCCACATAGATCACCTCGTTGAGGCTGAGCAGGGCATGCAACAGGTCGGTGGCGGCGCGTTGCTCCGGATGTCCGGTGCCCGCCTTGCGGTACCGGTCGGCCTGCCGGGCCAGGAAATCCAGGGAGGCCTTGGACTCCGTCGGGTTGGGAGGCCGTTGCAGTGCCTGTTGGTAGGCCATGGGCAACCATCGGGCCGCATCGGCCGACGGGCCCGCGTACTCCTTGGCCCAATGGTCGGCCCATTGCCGGATCTGGGGATTGTTCATGAGCCACAGGGCCTGGGGCGCGACGGTGGTGGCCGGCCGGGTGCCTTGGCTGACCAGCGGTTCCGGGGCGTCGAAGGCCTGCATGGACGGGATCAATTGGCTGCGCTTGACCGTGAAGTAGATGCTCCGTCGACGGCTGGATTCATCGAGAGTGCCCGGGCCGAAGGGAGTCGCGTCGAGGGCACCGGTGATCCAGAGCAGCGAGTCGCGGATGGCCTCGGCCTCCAATCGGCTCGAAACACGTCGGGACACCAGCGAGTTGTTCGGGTCGCGCTGCGCCTTCGCCTCCGACACGGCCGAGGACTGGCGGTAGGCATGGCTGGTCATCATGAGCCGATGCATCGGCTTGAGTCTCCAGCCGCCGCGGATGAGTTCACCGGCCAACCAGTCGAGCAGTTCCGGGTGCGAGGGTTTGGCTCCCTGGACCCCGAAATCGTTGGGCGTGGTCACCAGTCCCTGGCCGAAGTGGTGCTGCCACAGCCGGTTGACGATGACCCGCGCCAGCAGGTGTCCCGCACCGTCCCGGGTGTCGGTCATCCAGAGGGCCAGCGAGCGGCGTCGGCCCGAATACGGGGCACCGGCCGGAGGCTGCCAGCGCCAACGCGACTCGGATTCCGGTCCCTTCGAGAGGACCTGGAGAAATCCCTGGGTGGCGACACCGCGCTTCTGCTCGGTGCTGCCGCGGTGAAGGAAATGCGTCTCGGGCAGGAAGTCTCCCCCTTGGGTGTGCATGCGGATGGCCGGGAAGCCCTCGCCGCACATCAGGACCGGGGTCAACGTCGGCTGGGGACGGTGTTTGGCATGGTCTTCGACGCGCGCGTGGACCTGACGCCAGCCGTCATCGGTGGTTTTCCACCAGGCCATGAGCGTGCTCCGATCGGCCGTCGAGAGCGAGGCGGCTCCGCTCGCCGGGTGCTTGAGACGCTCGAGCAGGACGGCGATCCCGGCGGGAACGCCCTCCGAGTCGAGGGGGGCGGCGGCCATCGAAGTCACCGAGATGCGCGGACGCCCGATGTGGTGCCGGGTGTTGACGCGGAAATCCAACTCGACGGTGAGCCGCACTCCGCCCGGCATCCGGATCGGGGACTCGAAATCGAGGATGGCCGCCTGCCGGGTCCCGAACTTCGGGTCGACCGCCCATCCGGTGTGCGGGTCGTTGTCCAGGGACCCGGCGAGGGAGAGGTTGCCGGTGTTCTGCTCGAACGTCGCCCGAGGCCGGACCAGCCGCACTTCTTGTCGGTCTCCACCGGCGAGGGGTTGCGCGAAGACCCGGATGCGGCTCAGGCCCAGGTTGCCGTTGTCGGCCCGACCGGGTCCGCCATGGGGCAGGCTCGGGTCGGGAAGCGCCTCAAGGCGCAGGGAGCGCAGGGTCGGGCTTGGGGTCTGCCCGCTGAAGGTGTAGGTGTCTTGATCGGCATTCTTGCCCTCGGCCAGGAACGAGCCATCGGCCATCGCCCGGAACGTCGCGCCGCCTTGGGATTTCCAAACGGGAGAACCCAGCAATTCCCAGTCGGCCGGAGCCTTCGCGGTCGTGCCGGAGGCGAGCCATGCCTCGAAGCGCCCCGGGAGCCGGAGCTTCTCGTAGTCGGCCAATTCGGCCTGGAATCGGGCGTGCTCGGTGTCGAAGGCGGCTTGGCGGCGGCGGGTGTCCTCCGGGTTCAGATCGAGCTGGCGCTGGCTCCGGACCGTGGTGGTGAAGGTGGACAGGAGTCGGTAGTAGTCCCGGGTGGGGATGGGATCGAACTTGTGGTCATGGCACCGGGCACATCCCACGGTCAGGCCGAGCATGGCCGAGGTGGTGGTGGCCAGCATGTCATCCATCGCGTCATAGCGGGTCCGCTCCACTTCATTGGCCGTGATTTGCGTGGGGAACACGCCGGCCCCGAGGAACCCGGTCGCCATCAGAGCCAGCGGATTCTCGGGCGCGAATTCGTCGCCTGCCAATTGCCACTGCACGAACTGGTCGTAGGGCATGTCGGCATTGAGCGCTTGGATGACAAAATCCCGGTAGTGGTGGGCTCCGGGGCGGTCGTAATCATGCTCGAAGCCGGAACTTTCGGCGAAGCGGGCCACATCCAACCAATGCCGGGCCCAGCGCTCGCCGTGCTGGGGCTGGGCCAGGAGTCGATCGACGGCCCGTTCCCAGGCACCCGGGGAAGCGTCTTTCTCGAAGGCGTCGAGCGCCTCCGGAGTCGGGGGCAGTCCGAGCAGGTCGAAGGAGGCTCGTCGCAAGAGGGTCCGGCGGTTGGCCACCGGATTCAGGGACAATCCCTTTTCGGTGAGTCGGGCCTCAATGAAGGCATCCACCGGGTGAGCTCCTCCAGAAGGACCTGCCGGCGGCTGGATGGAGGCCCAGTGTTGGTAGGGCCATCCCGTGAAGGGTTTCGGGGCCCGGGATTCGGCCGGGGCCACCGATTTGGAATCTTTGGCGGCACCGGCGATGAGAGGGGCGTCGTAGGGCGCCCCATTGTGGATCCATTCGGACAGCGCACGGACCGAGGCTTCGGGCAAGGGATCCCCCTTGGAGGGCATGTGGGGCTTCTCCGTATGAGCCACCAGTTTCACCAACCGGCTGCCCGGCCCGTCAAAGAGGCGGACAGCGGGGCCATCGGCCCCGCCTCGGAGAAGGTCTTCGCGGGTGGCCAAACTGAATTCCCCCTGGGTCTTCTCGCCGCCATGGCATTTCAGGCAGTGAGTGGTCAGCAGCGGTCGGATCTCCTTCTGGAATTGCGCCAAACCACGGGTGAATCGTTCGGCATGGTCGGCGGGCAAGGGAACGGGCGCTTCGGCGGCAGCCAAAGGGTGTGCGCCCACCAGCAAGCCGAGAAACACGGCAAAATGGCCGAAAAACCGCTTGGGATGTTGGGGGGCTGTCATGGAATCGGGTGGTCCCGGCAGTCTGGTTTTGTTGTGTTCCGGGATGCAACCCTCAGATGGCCAGATCGATGATGAATCTTTGGCATCCACTTCCGGTGGGACTTCCTGATAGGGTTCATTCCGTGATTGCTGACTATCTTGACCAGTGCCGCAGTCTTCTGGACGCCGCCGCCGCCCAGGAGGAGACCATCGCGGAGGCTGCGAGCCTCTTTGCAGAGACCATCCTGGCTGGCCGGATGGTGCATTGTTTTGGCTCCGGACACAGCCGCATCCTCGTCGAGGAAATGTGGCCCCGCTACGGTTCTTTTCCTGGGTTCAACCCCATCGTCGAACTCTCGTTGAGCTTCCACAACCTCGTGGTGGGAGCCAATGGCCAGCGACAAGCCATGTTCTTGGAGAACGTCCACGGCTTGGCCGCCCGCATCCTGCGCAACTACGACCTTTCGCCCAAGGACACCGCCTTGGTCGCCTCCTCGTCGGGTTGCAACCTCGTGCCCATCGAAATGGCCGAGGAATTCAAGCGTCGTGGAGTGAAGGTTGTGGCCATCATTTCCAAGGCCCACAGCGAGGCCAGTCGCAGCCAGCGCCGTGATGGACGCAAGTTGCAGGACTTCGCCGACATCGTCCTCGATACCGGGGCGCCGGCGGGCGACGCCATGATCGAGGTTCCGGGTCTCGAGACTCCGGTGGGGCCTGGGTCGACCATCGGTGGGTGCATGCTCATCAATGCCATCAAGGTGGAGGTGGCTGCGCTGCTCACGGAGGCTGGAAAGCCGCCCACCGTGCTCACGGCTCCGGCGCTGGTGGGCAACGAAAAGGCGTCTCAATTGTTCGAGTCAGCCTACGACGAGCATGCCCGCCGTCTGTCCAAGCTGTATGCCCACATCGGTGAGGCTCCGACCGAGTCGCCCGCACCGAGGCCGCGCCGCGATGGCCGCCCGGAGCGCTCTGAAGATCGTCCGCGCGAGGATCGCGGTCAGGATCGCGCGGGCGAACGGGGTCGCGACGATCGCGGTGATCGATCTGGCAGCCGTGAATCGGGCCGTGAAAGCGGTCGTGGCCGGGGTGGGGAGCGTGACCCGCGCGGAGCCCGTGAGAGCGGTGAATCCCGAGAAATCCGTGAACCCCGCGAACAGCGTGAAGTACCCCCGGTACGTGAGGTTCGGGACGTGCGATCTGAGCGTCCGGAACGCGCTGAACGGGAACCCCGTGAAGACTATCGTGGTCGCTCCGGTGAGCGGAGTGAACGCTCCGACCGTGGGGGTGATCGCAGCGAGGGAGGCCGTCCGCCTCGTCGCATGGAGGAGCCTTCGGAGCGTCCTCAACGCGCCCCGCAGCCCCAAGTCGAGCCCACACCGGTTGTGGAATCTCCCGCACCGTCCGCACAGGTCGAAGTGCCCAAGCCGGCCAACTGGGATCGGATGGACGACATCGAACGCCGTCTCTGGCTGCGCGAAAACGGCCAGGCTCCGGCCCCAGCCCCTCGTGCAGAGGGCGGCGAGCGCCGTGGACGGGAAGATCGCGGTCGTGATGATCGCGGTCGGGATTCAGGCAACCGCCGGGGTGGTCGCGGTCGTCGGCACTGAATTCTTCAGCCATGGCGGTCCTTCTGGTCGAGTGCCCGGATCAACGGGGATTGGTGCACGCCATCAGTGGCGTGCTGCTCCGTCATGGCTGCAATGTCGTCGGCAATCAGGAGTTCGTGGACGCTGCGTCGGGGCGCTTCTTCATGCGCACCGAGTTCGATGGACTCGAAGATTCCGGCGCGGGCCGGCAGCTCGTATCGGAGACCCGCTCAGCCTTGCCGCCGGGTGCTGAGGTTCGTTTGGCCCAGTCGGGACCCAAGCGGATCGTCGTGTTGGCTTCCCGCGAGCATCACTGTTTGGGAGACCTTCTCATCCGTCACCAATTTGGAGGCATCAACGCCCGGATCGAGGCGGTGATCAGCAACCACGCAGTGCTGGGCGATTTGGTTCGGAAGTTCGAGGTGCCTTTCCATCATGTCCCTGCCGAAGGATCGGAGCGTGGGGCTCATGAGGCAGCCGTGCGCCGCATTCTCGACGAGATACAGCCCGAGTTTCTCGTGCTGGCCAAATACATGAGGGTGCTGTCGTCGGAATTCGTCCGTCAGTACCCATCGCGGATCATCAACATCCACCACTCCTTCCTTCCGGCCTTCATCGGAGCGAAGCCTTACCATCAGGCCTTTCAGCGCGGGGTGAAGGTCATCGGAGCCACGGCTCATCTCGTGACCGACGATTTGGACGCCGGCCCCATTCTGGTGCAGCACGTCATCCCGGTGGACCATACCCACGCCGCTGAAGACCTGGTCCGGGCCGGGCGGGATGTGGAGCAATTCGCTTTGGCCCAAGCCCTTCGGTTGGTCTTTGAAGACCGTGTTTTCCTGGCGGGCAACCGGACGGTCATCTTCGACTGAGCCTGTCCCCAAATCCACGTCTCCAAATCCAGCCGCTCGAAGGCCTTCCAACGTCTGCACCCATGAATCAGTGCCCATTGCGAACCTCGGTCATTGGCAGTTACCCGTTTCCGGCCTGGCTGGAGCATGCTTCCCAACACCTTGAGCGCTTTGGTTCCGAGGATCGCGCCGAGCTTCAATCCGATGCGGTGACTTGTGCTGTGAAGGACCAACTGGCAGCCGGCTTGGACGTCATCACCGATGGCGAGCAAACCCGGTTGGACTTCAATTTGAGTTTCTACGGCTACCTTCAAGGGATCGACCTCGAGTCGGCCTCTCCCCGGCGCTGGGGTCCGCCCGCCCATGACCAACGGGGTCGCCACGCGGTAGTGGCGCCTTTGCAGGCTCCCCGTGGACTCGGGGCGGTCGAAGAATACCGTCGGTTGGAAAGCGTGGCCTGCGAATTGGGCGCCAGGGGTCGGGTGACCCTGAAGGCTTCGATTCCCGGCCCCTACACCTTGTCGGGACGCCTTTTGCCCAACGCCGATCTGGGCTATCCAGACCGCTGGGCCCTGACCGAGGCTCTCCTGCCATTGGTACGCCAGGAATTGGAATCGCTCGTCGCTGCCGGATGCCGAGAGATCAGCGTCGATGAGCCGTCCATGAGTTGCTACGGCTACCGGGAGGATGTTCGACGATTCGTGGACCTCTTCAACCGGACGGTCGAAACCGTGACGGGCAAGACCCGGGTTTGCATGCACCTCTGCTTTGGCAACTACAAGGCCCGGGCCATTGGACCGCGCCAAATTGCGCCCCTCTTTCCAGCCTTTCTCGACATGCACTGCGATGAAATGCACGTGGAGATGGCCAGTCGGGAATTCTCGGAGTTGGAGTTGATCCGCCAGGTGGCCCAGCGACGGGATGTCGCCGTGGGTATTGTCGACGTGAAGAGCTACTACGTGGAGACTCCGGAGGACATCGCCGCGCGCGTGCGCCGATGCCTGGAGCATGTCCCGGCCGACCGGTTGGTCTTGGCTCCGGATTGCGGCCTCAGTCAGACAGCCCGCTGGGCCGCCCGACGCAAACTGCAAGCGATGTGTGCCGGAGTGGACCTGGTGCGTCGAACCCTCTGAAAAAAATGGGCTTGGCTGCGCAAAATCCAAAGGGCCTTGAGAAGCTGCGATGATCCGCCCCATCCAGCAGGATGACGCGTTTCTGGCCGATTTGGATCGGGCCGGGGGCTTGGCTGCTCGGGATTCGCTGCACGTCTGGTGGTTGGGGCAGAGCGGATTTCTGCTGCAGTGGCAACGGCATCGCCTGTTGCTCGATCCGTACCTTTCCGACTCCCTGACCCGCAAATACGCCACCACCGACCAGCCTCATGTGCGCATGACCGAACGGGTGGTGGATCCTTCCCGCCTGTCGGGCATCAGCGTCGTCACGGCCAGCCATGCCCACACCGATCACCTCGATCCGGAAACGCTGCTTCCGTTGGCCCAGTCCAATCCGGGTTTGCGCGTGGTTTTCCCCGAGGCCATCCGAAGTTTGGTGGCGGCCCGTTCCGGTTTGCCGAAGGAATCCCTGATTGGACTGGATGCTGCGTCGGCGGGTCGTTCCGTTGGGCCCGGCGCCTTGCCTGCGGTGACCTTGGGTGTTTTTCAAATTCAAGCGGTGCCGGCGGCCCATGAAACCCTGGACTGCGATTCGCTGGGGCGTTTGTCGTGCCTGGGTTTCCTCATCCGGGTGGGCTCCTGGACCGTGTACCACTCGGGCGACACCATCCTGTTTCCGGGCCTGGAAGATCGTCTGCGTGAGGCGCGAATCGATTTGGCCTTTTTGCCCATCAACGGCCGATCACCCGAGCGTCGGGTGGCCGGCAACCTCTGGGGTCCCGAGGCCGCGACGCTGGCGCATCAGTCTGGAGTTCAGACGGTTGTCCCCTGCCATTATGAGCTTTTTGAGTTCAATACGGCTTCGCCCACGGAGTTCGAGGCTCGATGTCAGGCCCTTCAGCAGCCTTATCATCGGCTTCAGGCGGGTGGGCGACTGACGCTCGAACCGCGTTCGTATCCTTGACTCTCCGAAGACCCCTCCTAGCTTGCCGCCGACATGGAGTCACCCCTCCCCCCTCAAGAAGGTTCATCTGAAGATCAGGAACGGTTGGCCGCGCTGAAGGTGTTTCAATCCGCAGGGAAGGGGAGTTGGGCATCGGTGCCTGACGCCGAGTGGAACGATTGGAAATGGCAGCTCAAGAATCGCGTGACGCGGATCGAGCAGCTGGAGCGCCTCTTGCCGAGCATGACTCGCGAAGAGCGGGCCGGAGTGCTGCTGGCCGGTGAGTCCAAACTGGCGCTGGCCATCACCCCCTCCTTCTTCAACCTCATTGACGCCTCCGACGAGTTTTGTCCCATTCGCCGTCAGGTCATTCCCCGGGTTGAAGAAACCACCACCGCTCCTTGGGAAACCTTGGACCCGGTGGGCGAAGACGATCATTCGCCGGTGCCGGGGCTGGTTCACCGCTATCCCGACCGGGTGCTTTTCCTGGTGACCGATCGGTGCGCGGCCTACTGCCGTTATTGCACCCGTTCCCGATTGGTGAGCAACGCGAGCGGCTATGATTTTCATCCCGAGTTCGACCGCCAAATCGCCTATATTGCCGAGCATCCGGAGATTCGTGACGTGCTGCTCAGCGGCGGGGATCCGTTGCTCTTCAACGACGAGAAACTCGAGTACTTGCTGGGGCGTTTGAGGGCCATTCCCCATATTGAGTTCCTGAGGATCGGCAGCCGGGTTCCCATTTTCCTGCCACAGCGCATCACTCCGGAATTGTGTGCCATGCTTCGGCAGTTCCACCCGCTTTTTGTCAGTGTCCACACCAACCATCCCCGCGAGTTGACCACCGAGGTCCGTGCGGCGCTGGGCCGACTGGCGGATGCGGGGATTCCCTTGGGCAATCAGTCGGTGCTGCTCCGTCATGTGAATGACGATCCTGTGGTGATGAAGGCCTTGGTCCAGAAGCTCCTGCTGTGCCGGGTTCGTCCGTATTACATCTACCAGTGCGACCTCATCGCAGGCAGTGCCCACTTGCGCTCCACGGTGTCGCGGGGGGTGGAAATCATGGATTCCCTCAGGGGGCACACGACAGGTTATGCCGTGCCGCAGTACGTCATCGATGCGCCGGGTGGCGGCGGGAAGGTTCCTGTCAACCCCGGCTACATTTTGCGCAAATCCGCGACCAAGGTGATTCTGCGCAACTTCGAGGGGAAGGTCTTCGAATACCCGGAGGCGCCCGAGTTGGCGGACCCGGCTCCCATCAGGCCGCTGTGCGACTCGTCAGCAGCCCTTGGCAAGGACTGACCGGCCGCCGGCGGTGTCCCCCTGCACGCTTCCGCATTCCGGACAATATCGGTAGTGAGCCGGGTTGATCCGGTCGCAGGAGGGGCAGGTGCGCTGTGATGACTTCGTTTTGCGGTGGATCCACAAATTACGGAGGTAGGGAATCCACGAGAAAGCCTGCCCCGCGATGAACACGCTGTCTCGTCGCTGAATGGCATAGCTGAGCAAGATCAGCGAACCCACGAGGCTCAACCACCAGAAGGCCTGCGGGACAACGACCCGCCGTTGGCGCTCGGTGGCATACCACTGGACAAGGAATCGGCTGAAAAAGATGGCGTTGCCCACCCAGCCCACCAGTTTCCAGACATGCCACTCGATGCCGAGAAAACGACCCTCGATCCAGATCAAACCTGAGCCTGACAACCAATCCATGGGATCATCATGGAAAAGAAAGATGCCGTTGGCGCGGAAATTATTTTGACGGAGGTGCCCCGACTCCGATAAAAAGACAACTCCTCGTCGGCAAAACATGTTTTGCGTTGAGGAAAAACATCAACGCGGGAGGACTTCGGTCCGCATGCACCGCAACCAAAATGCCTAGCAAACGCTACAAAAAGGCCCTGTCCCTCGTGGACACCAGCAAGGCCTACCCCCTCAACAACGCCGTTGAGGTCCTCGCCAAGTTCCCCAAAGCCAAGTTCAACGAGACCGTTGACCTGGCGTTCCGCCTTGGAGTCGATCCGAAGCAATCCGACCAGATGGTCCGCGGAACCACCCCGCTGCCCCATGGCGCCGGCAAGACCGTCCGCGTGTTGGTGTTCACCAAGCCCGGCGCTCCGGCCGAGGCGGCTCGCGCTGCGGGTGCCGAGCATGTCGGTTTCGAAGACATGATCAAGAAGTGCGTGGATGGTTGGACGGACTTCGATGTCGCCATCGCCACCCCCGAAGCCATGACCGAAGTGCGTAAGCTCGGTAAGGTTCTCGGACCTCGCGGTTTGATGCCGAATCCCAAGACCGGCACCGTGACCGACGATACCGGCAAGGCTGTTCGTGAAGTCAAGGCGGGTCGCGTCGAGTTCAAGGTCGACAAGGCCGGCAACATCCACGTTCCCGTGGGCAAGGCCAGCTTCTCTCCCCAGCAGATCTCTGAAAACGCCCGCACCGTGGTCGAGGCCGTCTATCGTGCCCGTCCTTCGAGCGTCAAGGGTGTCTATGTCCGCAGCGTCACGTTGTCGCTGACCATGAGCCCTCCCGTTTCCGTGGAACTCAAGGAATTCGCCTCCGCCTAACCTCAACTTCCCTTACTGCAACTACCATGCGCGCAGAAAAGAAGCTCATCTCGGCGGAATATGTGGCCCGCCTCAACGCCTCTCCGTTTTTCCTGGTCGTCGACTACAAGGGTCTGACCGTCCAGAAGTTCACGGAACTCCGCAAGCGGCTCATCAAGGCCGGTGGCGAAGTCCACGTGGTGAAGAACACCATCTTCAGCATCGCCGCCAAAGAAGCCGGTTTGGCTGACTTGTCGGGCATGCTGTCTGGTCAGGTGGCGGCGGTCACCGGCAACAAGGACATCGCTGCCGTGGCGAAGGTCATCAAGACCTTCCAGGCCGAGTTCGAAAAGCCCAAGCTCCAGTTCGGTGTCCTGGGCAACAAGCCCTTGTCGGCCGACGAAGTGCGAGCCATCGCCGATCTCCCGCCTCTGCAGGAGATCCAAGGCAAGATCCTCGGACTGTTGCAGGCTCCTGCCCAGAAGCTGGCGGCCCTCATCAACACCCCAGGAACCCAGGTTGCCCGCGTCATCGGCGCCTACTCCGAGAAATCGGCCTAGTCGTCATCCATCAGAGATCCTGATTTCACCCTTTTCGTCTGGGCACGTTGCCCGGACGGATTCCAAAGAAACAAAAGTAAATCGTCGGTCCACAGGCAGTGGACTAATTCGGGGTGGCCACTCCGGCGACGAGACGAAACACAAGAAATACCATGGCAGACATCAACAATATCGTCGAAGAACTCAGCAAGCTCACCGTCCTCGAAGCCGCCGAACTGGTGAAGGCTCTCGAAACCAAGTGGGGTGTGACCGCCGCCGCTCCTGTGGCCGTTGCTGCCGCCGCTCCTGCTGGCGGTGGAGCTGCTGCTCCTGCTGCTGAAGCCAAGACCACCTTCGATGTGTGGCTCGCTTCCGTTCCCGCCGACAAGAAGATCGGTGTGATCAAGGTTGTCCGTGAGGTCAAGGCCGGTCTCGGTCTGGCTGAAGCGAAGACCCTGGTCGAGGGAGCTCCCAAGCTGCTGCTCGAGGGCGCCAACAAGGCTGATGCCGATGCCGCCGCCAAGAAGATCGAAGAGGCGGGTGGCAAGGTTGAGCTGAAGTAATTTTGCAAGCCGTGCGTCGGGTGTTACCATAAGGTCACCCGGCGCACGGTTCTGTTTTCTTCACCACGAGCCAGTTTCGAAAACTTGGGTTCCCAAGGACTCAAGCACCGAATCCGGCGGAGTGGCGTCAAAGGTGTCAGTTTTCGGTCAACCAAAGGCATAGGTCACCCGTTTTGTACGGCTTGAAATAGCGTTTCAGTAGGACGAGTTCCGGAGAAGTCGAAAGAGCCTTCACCGGATCTCGTCGTATTGTATTTTACGTCGAAAACAGTCTCAAGGCAGGTGCCGCAGAAATCCCCGAGTCACGAGGTCGCAATGGCAACGAAACAATCCGAGCGAATTAATTTCGGCAAGATCAAGGAAGTCATCGCCCCCCCCAA
>JACCDP011310935.1_pt1 | contig 23877 bp, 26 predicted proteins | sample 7445841 | NCBI WGS metagenome assembly JACCDP01 (sample SAMN15323441, study PRJNA562643) | freshwater metagenome | isolation source: river surface water | place: USA:Blue River Watershed | collected 2017-08-17
ATAATGGAGGAAAGACCATATAAAACTCGTTGATTTTTAGCAAATTCAGCTATTGAAGAGTTAAAACCAACTTTATTTACATAAACAGGAATAGATTGAAAAGAAATTACGGTATCGTTTTCAACTAAATAAATTTCGATATTGTAAATGCCTTCTAAAATATTAGCTGGAAAATTAATGGCAATACTAAATAGAGTATCGTCTAAAAAAACAATGCTATCGGTACTGGTGGAATATAAATTTTGTTTTTCCATTAAGTCAAAAAATTTGTTATAGGTGATGTTGTTTTTGGTTGTTTCGCTAGTTTTAAAATTTAAATTATGCTTTCCTATTTCAAAATCTAGTAAGTTTTGTTGGTTTAGTTCTTTGCCCGAAAAAGCTGCAAATAAATTATAAAAACTATAAGCATTATGAAATGTTATTTGCTTACTATTGTGCCAAATGCCAAAAGATTTTTCTTTTTTATTAAGTAAAAAATTATGTTTCGGCCCTCTTACCACGGCAATAATATTGCCAGGTTCATTTTTTGCTCCAAATAATAAAATTTTTTCACCAGTAAATTTGCTATCTATTTTTATTTCGTTTTTTGAAATACCTGAAATTATTGGGGCAGAATAAACTTTTGCCAAAGGTAAGAATAAAAATAGTAAAATAGCCAAGATTTGTTTCATTTTAGCGATATGAGAGAATAAATATTTGTTGGTTCAATAAATAATTGAGCAAACATTTTAACACAAATTAGCAAAATAAGAACTGCTAAACAAAGTTTACTAGTGGTAGGATTAACTTTATAGCTTGCTTTACTGCCAAATTGAGCTCCAATTGCCGAGCTAATAATCATGATGAGTGATAAAGTTAAATCGAGGTTGTTACTGCTTATGGCTTGTAAAAAAGTAGTGTTGCTTGCAATAAAAATTATTTGAAATAATGAAGTGCCAACCACAAGATGTGGTGGCATTTTTAAAATATAAAGCATAGCGGGAATCATTAAAAAGCCACCCCCGATACCCATAAAAGCAACTAAAATACCTACACCTGCACTTAATAAAATAGGCACTAACCAACTGCAATAAATATTAGATTTTTCAAAATAAACTTGATAGGGCAGTTTTTTTAAAAAATTCTGCACAGGCGATGCGGTATTTAGGTTTTCAGAATCTTCGTTTTGCCAAGTAAAAGTGATGTTTTTATTTAAAATAGTTTTAATGCCATCAGAGATCATGGCAAGAGCAACCGAACCAAGAAACAGAACATAACAAAAATTAATTAGTAAATCTACATGGCCAATTTGTTGTATAAGCCGAAAAATAACCATACCTAGGCTTGAACCAAAAACACCGCCTATTACTAAACACAGCCCCATTTTAATATCGACATTGCCTTTTTTAAAGTGAGAAAGCAAGCCAGAAATAGAGGCAGAAATGATTTGGTTAACCGAAGTTGCTACTGCTACTGCCGAAGGAACTCCAATAAAAATTAGGCAGGGAGTGGCTAAAAAACCTCCGCCAATGCCAAACATACCAGCTAAAAAGCCAGTACCCAAGCCTAGGAAAATGATTAGGAAAATATTAACAGGAATTTCGGCGATAGGCAAATATACTTGCATTTTTTAAAAGAAACTTAATTGATTATCAAGCAAATAGTAATTATTTTGAGGGTTATTTTTTATTAAAGCAAGACCAAATAAACTATTATTTGTAGCAATTGTTGATAAAAAAACAATATTTTCAAAGTTAAATTTTTGCAAATCGGCTTGAGTAAGTAAAATTTTTGAGCCATTGTGAAGTTTAGATTGTAAAAAATTTTGCAGATCTTGATTAATATTTTCAAGAAAAAAACCTTTTACTGTTTTGCGTATTTCGCCTAAATGAAAGGCTCTAGCAATTACTTCTTGGCCAACATAACAACCTTTGGTAAAATCAATCATTTCAAAATTTTGTAAGCCATATTCGATAATGATAGATTTTTCAAAGGCTAAATCGTAAAAACCTTCTGGAATTTTATGTTCTATTCTGTGTTGATGATAGCCAATTTCTAGCAAGGCATTATTTGGCGATAATGTATTTGGCAAATAAAAGCGATAGCCAAAATTATCTTTTCTAGGATCGGGCAAACCAATGTTTTGATGATTTTGTTGACTAAAAAAAACTTGTAAATTAGTGAGGTGATTAATTTCAATTTTAGCTCGAAGTTTATACATGTTTAGTTTGCTTAACAATATTTCAGCAACATCTTGATGGCAATCTAAAAAAATATGATGATAATCTAGCCAAATGAAAAAATCTGCTAAAAATTTGCCTTGCGAATTTAGTAGACCAGCATAAACCAACTGTTGATTATCGAGTTTTTGTAAGTTATTGGTGATTAATTTTTGCAAAAAAGAAAATTTATCTTCACCAGTGATGGCAATAACTTTTCGAGTATTAAGTAAAATAAGATTTTGAAAATTATGCTCTAAAACCATAAATTTATAATGCAAAAATGCTTTTTGAGTTATACCATTTCAACTTAAAATACATTATGGCACTGTTGCATCCTAAATTATATTTTAGTGGCCATTTTTGGTATAAATTTCAGCTATGTTTAGTATGATATAACTTTCAGTTGTGCTAATGCAACAACACGATATGTTTAATATAAGGCTAAAAATAGCTAAAATTTCTTCTCAAAACTACCAAAAAATTAAAACAAATTTAAAATGCAACAAAGCCATTGCTAGATTGATTGATTAATTTTAAAGTTGAAATGGTATTAAAGGCACTGTTGCATCCAAAATTTATTTTACTGGCTATTTTTAACCAAATTTCAATTGTGCTAATGCAAACAACACAATATGTTTAATATTAGACTAAAAATAGCTAAAATTTTTTCTCAAAACTACCAAAAAATTAAAACAAATTTAGAATATAACAGTGCCTTAAAAAATAATTGCTAATTATAAAATAACTGCTAAATTTAAGCAAGTTTTTTATTGTATTATTTTTATGAAAGACAAAACAATTATAAAAAAACAATTTTTAAAAAATCGTAAACAAATGTTAAAAAGTTTAGCTCCTTATTTTTATTTAGTTATCTCGATATTTTGTTGCTCTTGTGTTCCTTTTTCTAGCATGCCAAAAGATTGGAACTGGGGAATGAGGCCTCGTCTTATTAGTGGCACTCAATATTTTCCTTCTACTAGCACTCCTTATGGCAAAGGTTTTCGCGATGGATGCTCTAATGCCATGAAAGCGGTAAACAAAGGGGCTCCTGCTTTTTTTGGTGCCCAAGTAGATTTTGCGATGTCAAAAAAATATTCAGACTACAATCAAGGAATGTCGGATGGTTCAGATCATTGCATTAATATGATTAATTGGGAGGTGCCATAAATTGCAAAAACATTTATTATTATTGTTTTTATTTTTATGTAGCTGTCATAACGAGGGTAATTGGGGATTTTTTCAACCGCCTGGCTTAAATATTTATGTGCCAGAAGGGCCGCCAGAATTTAAAGCTGGTTGGTATGCTGGCTGTCGCTCTTCTTTATCGCAAAACTCTTATTATAATTCTTCTTTTTTTTACAAAGAAAAAGGCACTCCAAATTTTGGTTCAGGCATTTATCAAAATAATCCAACTTATCAGAGTGCTTGGAGTACTGGCTATGCAAATTGCCAAATATATATTGCCACTTTTCAAATTGGCAAATACTTTAACAACCGATATTCAATTCGTTAAAATATGCTTAAAATTAATTGCTTTATTTTATTGTTTTTGCTATTATCTAGTTGTTATGATGCAAAATTTTTAGCAATAAAATCTGCAGACAAAACAATGCCAAAAAGTTTTGCTAATGCCACAAAAGATCAGCAAGAAGGTTGGAAATACGGTTGTGAAAGTGGCATTGCGGCAGGCGGAACTCAATTTCATAAATCTCTTTATCGCCCAAACCAAATTGACGGCTATAAATTTTCTAATTCCGAAGAATACAGAAATGCTTGGAATACAGCTTTTAACTATTGTATGTATTATCAATACCATCGCGCACAAATACCTTCGTTTAATCCTTTTACTAAAGGCTTAATTTTTTAAAATCTATGCTAAAATTACTTTTCTTAAACTTTCTGTTAATATTTATTATAAGCGGATGCTCTTCTACCTTTTATGCTGGCACCAATATTAAAATTCCAGACGGAACTCCGAGCTTTAAAAAAGGCTTTGTCGACGGTTGCTCAACTCTTACTTATGCTAGAGGTAATTTATTTTACCGAATGAGATACAAAAATAAAGCAACTTATAATCCTAAAATGATCGATAATGCCGAATATAATTTTGGCTATACCAAGGGCAGAAGTTGGTGTTTTCACCATGTTACAGGTGGTAAATCTTCGCCAAAAGGCTCTTTTATAAAATATATTCAGCCAGATGAAAATGAAATGATTTTGCCAAATTTACTTTCTCAACCATCGCCATCTTATGATAGCAATCTGCAATTTGGCAATGCTTCTGAACTTACAGTTGAGGCAATGAGAGGAAATGCCAACGAAGATATTTTTCAAGATTTCTTTGGTAAAAAAAGCGAAGGAATTAGTGGTGGCTGGTTTCCGGCGGTAATTTATTAATATTTTTTTTATGTTTTTATCGCAATTAAACTCATTACCAACACTTATAAATATTATATTGTTAAGTGTTATTGCTTTAATTTTTGGTAGTTTAGCAACACTACTTACTTTTCGCACCATCAGTAGACAGCCTATTATATTTGATAGATCTCGATGCACTAAATGTTTAAAAGTTTTGCAAATTAAAAGTTTGATTCCTTTGTTTTCATGGCTAATTCAAAAAGGTAAATGTGTTTTTTGCCAAAGCTCTATCCCGATTCGTTATCCTTTAATTGAGTTGTTTTATTTAACTGGTTTTTTAGCTACTTTTTATCAGCAAAATTTTGTATTTAGTATAAAGCTATTTTTTTTACTAACAGTGTTTTTTTTACTAGCCTTAATGGTAATTTTTGATTTAGAACATTATTTTATTCCTAATTCATTGCCAATTTTACTATTAATTTTAGCAATTTTTTGGCATAAATATCTTGATTTTTCGCTAGCAAAAGCCAGTTTGTCGGCTTTTTATTATCTAGTTTTTGGTCTAACGGTTTGGGCTTTTTTTTATTATACAGCAGGGCAGAATGGGCTTGGTGTTGACGATTTAAAATTTTTTGCTGTTTGTGGTTTTTTATTAGGAAGTAAATTAATTTTTCTATTTTTTTTAATCAGTGGTTTATGCGGAGTGATTTTTGGAATTTTATGGCAAAAATTAAAAGAAGATGAAACATTTCCGTTTGCTCCTGCAATGTGCCTAGCTTGTTATTTATGTTTGTTAAAAATATTATAGGCAACTGTTGGTATTATGGCACTGTTGCATCCCAAATTATATTTACTTTTTTGCAAGAGCGGCATTAGTAATAATTTCGAGATTATCTAGTGTATGATTTGCCACTCTTTGCCACAAATTAAAAACAAAAAGAGCGATAATTGCTATCACCAATCCAAAAGCTGTTGCAATTAGGCTTTCTGCCACACCAGAGGTTATTCCTGCTGGGTTTAATTCGATTGAGCCTAAAATTTTGAAACTTGTTGACATTCCAACAATAGTTCCAAGCAAACCTAATAAAGGGGCAACACTTACAATGGTTTCTAGTATCCATACACCAGAAAACATTTGTTTTTCTATTTTTTTTAGCAAGCTATTTGCTTGATTTTCTAGAAGTGTATTATTTTGATAGATATTTGTATTTTGCCGAATTAAGTGCCATAAGGCATAGTAAAAATGATTTGTTGAAAATTTTTGTAAAGAATTTTGCCAAGTGTCTAAACAAAATTGTGGTTGATAAACCAGATTTTCAATGTTTTTGGTAATTTTTAAATATTTATAATAAAAAAAAATCTTATCAATAATAATGGTTAGTAAAGTGATTGCTAAAAAAGACAGCGGAAACATTATAATTCCGCCAGTTTTTAAAAAAACTAAAATATTATTCATAGTTTGCCATTTAAAATATTGATATGCCCCATTTTTCGACCTTCGGCAATAGTTTGTTTGCCATAAATATGAATTTTTGCTTGATCGTTTTGTAAAAATTCTTCGAGATTATTAATTTGGCTACCGAGTAGGTTTTGCATATAGCCTTTGCTATGAAAATTAGTTGAGCCAAAATTAATATTCAAAACTGCTCTAATTAATTGTTCAAATTGGCAAGTAATGCAGGCATCCATAGAAAAATGCCCAGAGTTATGTGGTCTGGGAGCTAGTTCGTTGACTAATAATTTATTTTCCACCAAAAAAAACTCCACCGCTAAAACACCGATTAAATCGAGATTTTGAGAAATATTGATAGCAATTTCTTTAGCTTGTAAAATAATATTATTTGGCAACATAGCAGGGTAATGACTTTGCCATAAAATACCTTGGCGATGAATATTGTTTAGTGGATCATAAGCTACTATTTGCTTTTTTGACCGAGCAACTATAACCGATAATTCGCAAGAAAAACTGCAAAACTGCTCTAAAATTAGTTGATTATCTGATTTATTTTGTTTAAAAATTGGCAACAACTCTTGCCAAGCTTGCTGGCAATTTGTTATAGAATCTAGCATAAATTGCCCTTTGCCATCGTAGCCCATAGTGGTAGTTTTTAAAATACTTTTGCCAAACTCTAAATAACCTTTTTCTAAATCTTCATAGCTATTGATGGTGCAGTATTTTGTTGTTGCTATACCGATATTTTTTAAAAAATTTTTTTCTAGTAGGCGATTTTGTGTGATGGCTAAAACTTCTGGTTTAGGAAATAAAGGCTTATGTTTTGCCACATATTGAGCAGAAACCAGAGGAATATTTTCGAATTCAAAAGTGGCAAAATCGATTTGTGAGCAAAATTTTTGCAGAGTTTTTTGGTTGTTATAATTTCCAACTATAATATTATTGCTAACAAAAGAAGCTGGAGAGTTTTTTTGATCGGTTAAAATAACAGTTCTTAAGCCAAGCTGATGAGCTTTATGAGCAATCATTTTGCCTAACTGCCCACCGCCAATAATACCTAATGTTTGACTAATCATTAGTGTTTGTGTTTATGATTAATATATAGTTGTTGCAAAATAGAGAGAGTATTGCTCCAAGTCCAGTAGATTACTAATCCAGAAGGAAAAGATGCTAACAAAACGGTAAGTATAAAAGGCATTAATTTTAAAACTTTTGCTTGAATAGGATCGGTTGTTGTAGGGCTTACTTTTTGTTGTAAAAACATTGTAATGCCCATAAGAATAGGCCAAACTCCGATGGTAAAAAACCCAGAAACTGTAAAAGGCAACAAGCCAAATAGATTAAAAATAGAAGTAGGATCTGGTGCCGATAAATCGTGTATCCAACCATAAAAAGTGGCATGTCGCATATCGAGAGTTACAAAAAAAACTTTGTAAAGAGCAAAAAATATTGGTATTTGAATAAAAATAGGCAAACAACCAGATGCAGGATTAATTTTTTCTTTTTTATAAAGCTCCATAATTTCACGGTTTAAGGCAATTTTATCGGTTGTTTTTTTTCTGAGTGCTTCAATTTTTGGTTGTAGTTTGCGAATTCTTGCCATTGCTAAATAAGATTTATTGGCAAGCGGAAATAATGCTAACTTAACTAAAACAGTCATGGCAAGAATTGCTAAACCAAAATTGCCTAATAATTTATATAGAAAATCGATGATAAAAAAGAATGGCTTGGTTAAAAAATAAAACCAGCCAAAATCGATGGCTCTATCGAATAATTTTAAATTGAATTTATTTTTATAGCTATCTAGCAATTTAACAGTTTTAGCTCCTGCAAATAAATGATGATTAACATCAATTTTACTATTTGGCATAATTTCAAGAGTATCAGAAGTGAAAGTGGTTAAATATTGATTTTGTTGATTGTTTATTTTATGAATAAAACTTGCCTGATAAGAAATATTTGAGCTTGGAATAATAGTGCTAAGCCAGTATTTATCGGCAATACCAAACCAAGAGCCAGTGGCAGAATTAGAAAAATTTTTTTGCTGATCTTTGGCAATTTTTTGATATGAAAATTCTTCTAAAATGCCATTAAAAACCCCGATAGGGCCTTCGTGTAAAATAAAATTTGCCTGTTTTTGTGGAGTAAAGAATCTTGAAATTCTGCCATAACTGGCTAGTTTTAAAGTGTTGGAGGTGTTATTGATAACTTCTTGTTTTATATCAAACATATATTGATGATCAATGTTGATTGTGATAATAAAATCAAGTCCTTGTCCGTTTTGCCAAGTGAGTATTAATGGTTCGCTTGGGGTAAGGGTAGAGCTGTTTGCTTGCCATAAAGTGTTTGGGCTTGGTAAAATAATTGGGCTATTGTCTTTGTTTATCCAACCAAAATCGGCAAAATATCTTTCGGTGGTAGAAGCTGGCGAAAATAAGACAACTTCTTTTTTTGAATTTAATTGAGTAAAATAATTTGCCAAAGTGAGATCGTCAAAAATTGCTCCTTGTAATAAAATAGAGCCATGCAGGTTGTTATTATTTACGATTACTCGATTATTTTTGGCTTCACTGGTGCTAAAATACTGATCTCTTGCAACAAGAAGAGAGTTTGATTTAATTTCTGATGAATTATTTAGGTTAATATTTGATGTAGCATTGTTTTTATCATCGATATTGCTATTGACGATAGAAGTATTGGTTTTTTTTTGCATTTCTTGCTTGTGAAGTTTTGGTTGTTCGTAAAAAAAACTCCAAGCAAGCAAGATAAACATAGATAGCACCGTTGCTAAAATGATATTGCTATGATTTTGCGGTTGTTGTTGCATAGCTTAATTAATCGTTGATAAAATCAAATTTTTCTTCTTTACTTCTGCTTAATCTTTTGCGATCGTTAGAATCAAGAAATTTTTTGCGTAAGCGAAGTGATTTTGGAGTTACTTCTACTAATTCATCGTCTCCTACATAGGTTATCATGTCTTCTAAAGTAAGAATTCTAGGAGGTATAAGCCTGATAGCTTCATCGGTTCCAGAGGCTCTAATATTGGTAAGTTGTTTGCCTTTTAACACATTAACCTCTAAATCACCTTGTTTTGAATTTTCACCAATAACCATACCTGCATAAACTTTTTGTTGAGGCTTAACAAACATTACTCCGCGATCTTGCAGGTTCCAAAGGGCATAAGCAACTGCTTCACCAGGATCGGTTGCAATTAAAGCTCCATTCTTTTTGTTAGACATTTCGCCTTTATAGGGGGCATAAGCATGAAAAATGCGATTTAATACACCAGAGCCTTTGGTATCGGTTAAAAATTCACTTTGATAACCAATTAAACCTCTAGAAGGAACATAAAAAACCAAGCGAGTTTTTCCGCCAGAAGAAGGTTTCATTTCAATCATTTCGCCTTTTCTTGAAGAAAGTTTTTCAACTACCGAGCCACTAAAATTATCATCAACATCAACTACCACTTCTTCTATGGGTTCTAATATTTGGTTATCAGTGTTTTTTTTAAATAAAACTCTAGGTCTTGAAACAGAAAGTTCAAAACCTTCTCTTCTCATATTTTCAATTAATACACCTAACTGCAATTCGCCTCTGCCACCAACTTCAAAAGCATCTTTACCTTCAGATTCTTTTACTTTGATAGCCACATTAGTTTCGGCTTCGGCAAATAAACGATCGCGTATCATTCGAGAGGTAACTTTGCTACCTTCTGTGCCTGCCAAAGGAGAATCGTTTACTCCGATAGTAATTGCCATTGTTGGCGGATCGATGGGGGTTGATTTAATTGGGGTATCTACTGAAATATCGCATAAGGTATCAGAAACCGAAGCTTTTTCTAGGCCAGCAATGCAAACAATATCGCCTGCAACAGCTTCTTCGACAGTAACTTTTTCAATGCCTCGAAACACATGAAGCTTGGTGAGCCGACCTTGTTCAACTAATTGACCATCTAGGTTTATGGCTTTAAAGTTCATCATATTTTTAGCTTTGCCAGAATAAATGCGACCAATTAGCATTCTGCCAAAGTATGGGCTACGATCTAGTAAGGTAGAAAGCATAGCAAAAGGAGCATCAACATCAAATTTTGGTGGCTCAACATGTTTTAAAATTAAGTTAAATAACGGAGAAAGATCGGTTTTTGCATCTTTTTCTATATCACTCACACACCAACCATCTCTGCCAACTGCATATAAAACAGGAAAATCAAGCTGTTTTTCATTGGCATTTAAAGAAACAAATAAATCGAAAATTTCATCAAGAACTTCGTTTGGACGAGCATCTTGCCTATCTATTTTATTGATAATAACAATTGGGCATAAACCAAGAGCCAAGGCTTTTGATAATACAAATTTGGTTTGTGGCATTACACCTTCGGCAGAATCAACTAATAATAAACAACTATCTGCCATGCATAAAACTCTTTCTACTTCGCCACCAAAATCGGCATGCCCTGGGGTATCGATAACATTAATTTTTTGATCTTGCCACATTAAAGAAGTGCATTTTGCTAAAATGGTTATACCTCTTTCTTTTTCAAGATCGTTAGAATCCATTACTCGAGTTTCTATTTGTTGGTGATTGCGAAAAGTGCCGCTTTGTTTTAACATAGCATCAATTAAAGTGGTTTTGCCGTGGTCAACGTGAGCTATAATGGCAACATTTCTAAATTTAGGAATCATATTTGATAATTATTTTTGAGATATTAGTTCGCTAAAACAATGTGGTTTTTCATTGTTTTAGCGAATAAAAACGAGGATTTCTTTTGTATTTTGTGTTAATTTATTGGTTTTTGGTCATGTTGGCAACTTCTTCGGCAAAATTATTTGCTAATTTTTCAATACCATCACCTAAAATAAAAAATTTAAAATCAGAAATAGTGGTTTTAGCATTATGTTTAGTGCTAAAATTAGTTAATAAATTTTTAATGTTAAGTTTATCATCCATAACAAAATTTTGCTCAAGTAAAACTACTTCTTCGTAATATTTTTTGATTCGACCTTCAAGCATTTTTTCAATAATGTTTGCTGGCTTGCCAGAGTTTTGCGCTTGCTCTCTTAAAATATCGATTTCACGTTTTAGTTTAGCAGGATCAACACTTTCAATGTTTAGAGCATCGGGCTTGGTAGCTGCTATGTGCATTGAAATTTGCTTGCCTAATTCTTGCAAAGCATCTAGATTATTACATAAACTTTCTATCGCAACCAAAACGGCAATTTTTCCCATTTGAGGGGCAATTTGGTTGTGGATATAGTTCACTACAATGCCGTTTTTTACTTCTACACTAGCCATTCTGCGAAGCTGAATATTTTCGCCAATAATGGTAATTTGTTCTTTGATTTGTGCATCAGAATCGGCTTTTAATTTTTCAAAATCGCTATAATTGAGAGCGGTTTTTGATAAAGTAGTAACTAATTCTTGAAAAGTTGGATTTTTTGCAACGAAATCGGTTTCAGAATTAACTTCGATAATAATAGCTTTTTTGCCATCAACAGCAACAGCTACAACACCTTCTGAAGTAACTCTACTGGTTTTTTTAGAAGCAGAAGATAAGCCTTTTTTTCTTAACCAATCAACTGATTTTTCAACATCATAGTTGTTTTCAAGCAAGGCTTTATTACAATCGGCAATGCCACAACCAGTAGAATCGCGAAGTTTTTTAATAAGTGCAAGATTATTAGACATAGTTTATTTATTTTCGGTTTTAGGTTTTGTTGGTTTTTTATCGGTAAATTTAGGAGTAAAGGAATCTGGTTTTTTTGGAGCAGAATTTCTGTTGTCTGGTTTTTTTGGAGCAGAATTTCTGTTGTTTGGTCGGCTTGGTTTTTTATCGTTATCTTTGCCTGCTGAATTTGTGTTTTCGAATTTACCTTCGGTTTTGACGAATTTTCTTTTGGTGTCAAAAGTTTTAGATGGTTTTTCGTTATTTTTTTTCACTTCTGAAAGATTTTCTAAAAAGCTTTTTTCGGCTATTTTATTAATATCAAGACCAGAAGCTAGCATATTTTCTTTTGTTCCGGCAATTACCGCATCAGAAATCAAGCGACAAAATAATTTGATGGATTTAGTAGAATCATCGTTGCCTGGAATAGGGTAATAGATTTTGTCTGGGTTGCAGTTGGTATCGATTAAAGCCATAATAGGAATATTAAGCTTTTTAGCTTCGGCAATTGCCAAAGATTCTTTGTTAATATCTATTACTACTACTAAATCTGGATAACCGCCCATATTTTTAATGCCACCAAGATTTTGCTCAAGTTTTACTCTTTGGCGATCAAGGGTGAGTTTTTCTTTTTTGTTAAAACCAATTTCGGTATCGTTTAGTTGTTCTTCTACTTTTTTAAGAGTGCGTATAGATTGCGAAATGGTTTTGTAGTTAGTAAGCATACCACCTAACCAGCGACTATTTACATAGTATTGACCACAGCGAGTTGCGGCCTCGGCAACCGCTTCTACGGCTTGTTTTTTGGTGGCAATAAATAAAATTCGACCGTTATTTTTAGAGATTTCTTTGACTGTTTTTAAGCTATTATGAAGCAATTGTGCGGTTTTGTTGAGATCGATAATGCTGATGCCATTGCGACTAGTATAAATATATTTTGACATTTTTGGGTTTCTTCTCATGGTTTTATGACCAAAATGAAAGCCAGCATCGATAAGTTGCTTGATAGAAAATTGAGGCAAAAGTACTTGTTGAATATTTTGCGAAGGAGTGTTTTCTGTTGTTGGAGTAGTGGAATCTGGGGTAGACATATTTTTATAATTTGGTTAAATAAATAAATAACAAAAGTTTAAACATAATTTAAACACCAAATTTTGCTATTTATAAAGTGCCACAAATATTTTGTTATGCAAAATAAAAGTGATTGTTAAATAAATTTTGCATTGCAAAAATATTATAAGTAAATTTGTATGCAAAAGTTTGTTAAAATTAAGTTTTACAAATACCATTTCAACTTAACATACATTTTTTTATCTCAAAAATATTTTGTTAGATTGATTAATTTTAAAGTTGAAATGGTATAACAAATTAGTTAAAATTTATACATATGTTATAAAACTGCTAAAATTTTAATTAATAAAAATAAAATTGCAAACTAATTTTTATCTATGCTTACAATTTTTGATATAGAAGTTTATCATTATCATAAAAAAATTTTTAGCCAAGTTGGTTTTAGTTTGCCTTTGGGTTGTTGTTTGCTTATTAAAGGGGCAAATGGCATTGGTAAAACTTCTTTACTTAAAGCTATTGCTGGTATTTGTCACCTAGAAAAAGGCGAAATATTTTGGCAAAAGCAAAATATCAAAAAAATATTGCCAAGCTTTCAGCAAGAAATAAAATTTATAGGGCATAAAAATTTTTTTAAACCACAACTTTCGGTGCTAGAAAATTTAATGTTTTATAGCAAATTAACCGCTACCGAAATTACTGTGCCTATGGCAATGCATTTTTTTAATCTCACCGAAATTTGCCATCATCAAATAGGCAAACTTTCTGCGGGCTGGCAACAAAGATGTTTATTAGCTTTATTGCTTACTTATGATGCTAATTTATGGCTTTTAGATGAACCAACAAAAAACCTAGATATGGCGGGCAAACAACAGTTAAAAGGTTTAATCAAAACCAAAATTATGCAAAATGGCATAGTGATTATCGCTACTCACACTAATATTTTTGACGACATCGGGCAAAGTTTATTTCTGCAAGATTTTGCGAGATAAGAAATATTCAAAAATATAAAGTTAAATTAGCTAAATTTAGTTCTTGAAAAAAAAGATTACTGCACTAAAATTAACCAAAATATTTTTTAGAGCATTTTTACCAAACAATGAAAATTAGTCAAAAAATGAAGTATAAAATTTTAACTAATTATCGTTATGGCAATGTTGCATCACAATTTTATTTTATTTGCCATTGTTTATTGCAAATACTGTATTCTACTAATTTTTATTAAGTTATGTCTGATTCAAGCCAAAATAATAATTCTTGCAATCAAACCAAGCGAGATCTCATCAAAAACACTGCCTATGTTACTGCTGGAGTAGGTGTTGTTTGTGCTTTTTTACCATTTATCGATAGCATGAATCCCTCTCAAGATGTGCAGGCTCTCGCTTCAATTGAAGTTGATATTTCGCCAATTAAACAAGGTGAAGAAAAAAAGGTAATGTGGCGAGGTAAACCAATTTTTATCAAGCATCGCACTCCAGAAGAAATCAAACAAGCTGCTGATGTTGCAAATTCCGATTTAAAAGATCCTCAACCAGATTCTGACCGAGTAAAAAAAGGTAAAGAACAGTGGTTAGTAACTATTGGTATCTGCACACATTTAGGTTGTGTGCCAATTGGCGGGCAAGGCGAATATAAAGGCTGGTTTTGCCCTTGTCATGGCTCTCAATACGATACTTCTGGCAGAATACGTAAAGGTCCTGCTCCAAAAAATCTCGAAATTCCTCCTTACGAATTTTTAAACGATACAACCATTAAAATCGGCTAAACATGAACAACAATAACGATCCCAATCAAGAATTAAAAGATTTTCACCAAATCCATCTCGATACTCCAGAAAATCAATCAAAAGCTGTTGCTTGGCTTAATTCGCGCTTGCCAATTTTATCTGTTGTAGAAAATACTTTAAAAAAACATCCTTACCCTAAAAATTTAAGCTATTGGTGGAATTTTGGCTCAATTGCTGGTATTGCTTTATTAGTGCAAATTATAAGCGGTTTATTTTTAGCTATGCACTATGTGCCAAACACTAAATTTGCCTTTGATTCTGTTGAACACATTATGCGCGATGTTAATTATGGCTGGCTTATTCGCTACATACATGCTGTAGGGGCCTCAATGTTTTTTGTTGCACTCTATGCCCATATAACTAGGGGGCTTTATTATGGCTCTTACCGATCTCCAAGAGAGGTTTTGTGGTGGGTTGGTATTATTATTTTTTTACTTACCATGGCAACCGCCTTTATGGGCTATGTTTTGCCGTGGGGGCAAATGAGTTTTTGGGGGGCTACGGTAATCACTAATTTATTTTCTGCCATTCCTGTTGTTGGCAAATCTATTGTCACTTGGCTGTGGGGCGGTTATTCGGTTGATAATCCTACTTTAAACAGGTTTTTTGTGCTACATTTTTTAATGCCATTTCTAATTGTTGGAATTGTGTTTTTGCATTTAGCGGCACTGCATCAAACTGGCTCTAACAATCCAAGTGGTGTGCCAATGAAATCTAAACAAGATGCCATTGCCTTTCATCCTTATTTTACCATCAAAGATTTAGTTGGTTTTGTTGCCTTTTTTTTAGTTTTTGGTTATTTTTTATTTTTCTATCCAAATTCATTAGGTCATCCCGATAATTATATTCCTGCTAATCCAATGGTAACCCCTGCTCATATTGTGCCAGAATGGTATTTTTTGCCTTTTTATGCTGTGTTAAGGGCGGTTCCCGATAAATTAGGCGGAGTTTTAATGATGTTTGGAGCGATAGCTTTATTATTCTTTTTACCGTTTCTCGATAAAAGCCCTGTTCGTTCTGGTGCTTATCGCCCACTTTTTAAAAAGTTTTTCTATCTTTTTATTTTAAACTTTTTTTTATTAGGTTGGCTTGGCAAATCGCCTGCAGAAGGTTGGTATATTATAGCGTCAAGGCTTTCTACTCTCTATTATTATGCTTACTTTTTATTAATTTTGCCATTGTTGCCAAAATTTGAAAAAACTTTGCCATTGCCACAATCAATCGATCAGCATTACAAACAAAAGCATTAATCGGCTATGAAAATATATCATCTTTTATTTTTACTACTCATTTTTAATTCTGCCATAGCTAGCACAACAGTTTCTACAACATCGGCACTGCATCCTAAACAACAAAAATGGGAGTTTGATGGTATTTTTGGCAGGTTTGATCGTGCTTCTGCTCAAAGAGGTTATCAGGTTTATAAAGAAGTTTGTTCGGCTTGTCATGGGTTAAAACTATTATCTTATCGCAATTTAGCTACCATTGGTTTTAACGAATCTGAAATTAAACAAATTGCCTCCGAATATTTAGTTGTTGATGGTCCAAACGACGATGGCGAAATGTTTGAAAGAACTGGCTTACCTTCCGATAAAATGACTGGCCCATATCTAAACGAACAAGCCGCCAGATCTGTCAATGGCGGTGCTTATCCTCCCGATCTTTCGCTGATTATTAAAGCTAGGCACGATGGTGCAAATTATGTTTATTCGCTACTTACAGGCTATCAACAAGCACCAGATGGTTTTGAACTTGCTTCGGGCAAAAATTATCATCCTTATTTTGAGGGTAGGCAAATTTCTATGCCTCCTCCTTTAATTGAAGATGGGCAAATTGAATACAAAGATGGCACTTATGCTAGTAAAGAGCAAATGGCTATCGATGTGGTTAATTTTTTGCAGTTTGTGGCCGAACCAGAAACTGAACACCGAAAAAAAATGGGAGTTCGCTCAATGCTTTTCTTATTTATTCTTTTTGTTTTATTGTTAATTGCCAAAAAAGCTGTTTGGCGCAATGTTAAATAACCATGACTTTTCAATTTAATACCGAAAACACCACTAAAATTGCCGAAATTTTAGCAAAATATCCAGCAGAGAGAAAAAAATCTGCCATTATGCCTTTGCTTGATTTAGCTCAAAGACAAAACAATAACTGGATTTCAAAAGATATTATTTCTTGCATTGCCAATTTGGTTGAAGTGCCAGAAATTAGAGTTTATGAAGTGGCAAGTTTTTATACTATGTATAATTTAAAACCTGTTGGCAAATATTTATTGCAGTTTTGCAAAACAACTCCTTGCATGTTAAGAGGTATCGATCAAATCATTGCCGACTGTAAAGCAAAGCTTGGTATTGATATCGATCAAACAACCATCGATAATCTTTTTACTATCAAAGAAGTAGAATGTTTAGGGGCTTGCATCAATGCTCCCGTAGTGCAAATTAACGACGATTATTGTGAAAATTTAACTTCTGAAAAATTTTTGCAAATACTTACCGATCTTCAAAATGGGGCTTCTTTTCCAATAAAATCTTAACAATTCTATGGCCGGACACTCGCAATTTGCCAATATCAAACATCGCAAAGGGGCACAAGATATAAAAAAGGCAAAAATTTTTACCAAATTAATGCGTGAAATCACGGTTTCTGCCAAAGCTGGTCAGCCAGATCCTAACTTTAATGCCCGACTTCGCAATGCTATTATTGAAGCTCGAAATAATAACATGCCAAAAGATCGCATAGATGCCGCTATCAAAAAAGTAGTTATGGGAACCGACACTTCGCAATTTGAAGAAATTCGCTACGAAGGTTATGCTGTAGGCGGAATTGCTATTATTGTTGAGGCTCTCACTGATAATCGCAATCGCACTGCTAGTGAAGTGCGTAGCATCTTTACCAAAATGGGCGGAAGTCTTGGCGAAACTGGTTCGGTAAGCTTTATGTTTAACAAAATTGGTTTAATTGAATTTGAGGCAAAAGTAGCGAACGAAGAAGAGATGTTTGAAAAAGCTCTCGAATTTAAAGCAACCGAGGTAGAATCTAGCCCAGAATACCATATTATCATCACCACTCCCGAAAATTTCATTAGCACTCGAGATTTATTAATAGCTATTTATAACAATCCATCTTCTGCTAAACTCACTTGGCAAGCTAATAATTACATTAATATTAACGATCTTGATATGGCAAAAAATATTATGAAAATGATCGACCTTCTTCAAGATTGCGACGATGTGCAATTGGTAGTAGGTAATTATCAATTTAGCCCAGAAATATTACAACAACTATAAAAAATATTATATGATTACAAACAAACAAACTTTATACGATAAAATTTGGCACCAGCACTTAATTCGTGATGATGGCAACAATAGTTTAATTTATGTTGATAGGCAATTAATTCATGAAGTAACATCTCCGCAGGCTTTTGAAGGCTTGCGTTTTACAAAAAGAACGGTAAGAAATAAAAAAAATCATCTTGCGGTAGCCGATCATAATGTGCCAACCACCTCTGCCGATCGTGGCAAAGGTAGTAAAGGCATATCAGAGCCAACTTCTAGATTACAAGTTGAAACATTAGAAAAAAACTGCCAAGAATTTGGCATTCAATATTTCGATCTCGATAGCAAAAAGCAAGGAGTTGTTCATATTGTAGGCCCCGAGCAGGGCTTTACCCAGCCTGGTATGGTAATTGTTTGTGGCGATAGCCATACTTCTACCCACGGAGCTTTTGGTGCATTAGCTTTTGGCATTGGCACTTCTGAAGTTGAGCATGTTTTGGCAACTCAAACCTTAATTCAAAAAAAAGCAAAAAATATGTTAGTGCAGGTAGATGGTGAATTGCCGATTGGTTGCACAGCGAAAGATATTATTTTAGCCATTATCGCCACAATAGGCACCGCAGGAGCAACAGGTTTTGTTATTGAATATGCAGGTTCTACCATTAAAAACTTATCAATGGAAGGTAGAATGACAATTTGCAATATGTCAATAGAGGCAGGAGCTAGAGCGGGCTTAATTGCTCCAGATATCACTACCATAAATTATCTGAAAGATAAACCTTTTTCACCGCAAGGCAAACATTGGCAACAAGCTGTTGATTATTGGCTTTCATTATTTTCTGATGAAGGAGCTTTTTATGATAAAAAAATTACTTTAAATGCCAGCGATATTGCACCACAAGTAACTTGGGGAACGAGCCCTGAAGATTCTCTACCAATAACCTCTAATGTGCCTTTTGCTTCTGATTTTGCCGATAAATCAAAACAAGAAGCGGTATTGAGATCGCTTGAATATATGGGCTTGATTTCAGGGGAGCCTTTGCAAAAAATAATTATTGATAAAGTATTTATAGGTTCTTGCACTAATGGTCGAATAGAAGATTTACGTTTGGCCGCTAAAGTTGTAAAAGGCAAAAAAGTTGCCAAAAACATTAAGTTAGCCATGATTGTTCCTGGTTCTGGTTTGGTAAAAGAGCAGGCCGAAAAAGAAGGTTTAGATCAAATTTTTATCTCTGCTGGTTTTGAATGGAGAGAGCCAGGTTGCTCTATGTGTTTAGCTATGAATGCCGATAAACTGCAATTTGGCGAAAGATGTGCGGCTACCTCTAATCGTAACTTCGAAGGCAGACAAGGCAGAGGTGGCAGAACACATTTAATGAGCCCAGCAATGGCGGCAGCTTGTGCTATTTATGGTCATTTAATTGATGTAAGAAAAATCACATAATGCTTATAACAAAAATTATATTTCTTTTTTCGGTGCTTGTGTTGACTTTTTCTTGCAAGCATCAAAAATCAGATAATTCTCTTTCTGCATTATACCACGAAGCCTACAAAACCTTACAACAAGATGATTTCAAAGAAGCGGGCGAGAAATTTGAAAAAATACAAGAAGATTTTCCATTTTCACCTTGGGCAATTAAGGCAAAAACTATGTCGGCTTATGCTTATTATCGAGCCCATGAAAAAGCTAAAACTCTACAAATAACTCAAGATTTTTTACAAACAAATTTTGGCAATCAGTATACACCTTATATGCTTTATTTGCAAGGGCTTTGTTATCATGAAAAAATACCAAATATTTATCGATCTCAAGAAGATTCTATCGAATCGGTTAATATTTTTTCACAACTAATTACTCAATATCCAGATTCTATTTATTACACAGATGCTCAAGAAAAACTTAAATTTGCTTACGAACATTTAACCGCCTCTAAAATGGCAATTGGTAGATATCAGCTTAAAAACAATAATTTTATAGGAGCATTAAGCAATTTTCAGAATGTTCTTAATAATTATCCTACAACATCACAAACCCCAGAAGCTTATCGTAGAATGGCAGAAATTTATCTTAAACTCGGTCTTGAAAAACAAGCATGGGAAATATTACATTTTAGCAATGAGAGCTTATAATACCATTTCAACTTTAAAATTAATCAATCTAACAATGTATGTTAAGTTGAAATGATATTAGTTAATTTTTTTTTACAAAATAAAAAATTAAAAGTGCAAAATTTGATTGAAACTTTATCTAGCAACATTTAAAATTACAAGATTATTTTAAAATTAATTTTGCATCTATGTCCAATGTCTTTCAAAGAATACTCTTTAAAATTTCTGGAGAAGCTCTAATGGGAGACCAGCAATTTGGGCATCATCCTGTGGCTATCGAAAAAATCTGTAACCAAATAATTTCTGCCTCTAATTTGGGTTGTCAAATTGCAATTGTGGTGGGTGGTGGCAATATTTTTCGGGGTATTTCACAAGTTGCTATGGGTACCGAAAGGGTTACGGCCGATTATATGGGCATGCTTGCCACCTGCATTAATGCTTTGGCATTGCAAAGTGCTCTTGAAAAAAAAGGGCTTGAAACTAGAATGTTATCTGCCATTCCTATGAATAACATTTGTGAGCCTTATATTAAACGCCGAGCCTCTCGCCATCTCGATAAAAATCGCATTGTTATTTTTTCGGCCGGCACTGGTAATCCGTTTTTTACCACCGACACTGCCGCAGTATTAAGAGCAGTTGAAATGAAATGCGATGTGATTTTAAAAGGAACACAAGTTGATGGTGTATATTGTTCCGATCCAAAATTTAACAAAAATGCTGTGCATTATCAGCAAATAAGCTATCTTGATTTAATAAAACAAGATCTTAAAGTTATGGATCAAACTGCCGTAACTTTAGCTAAAGATAATAAATTGCCAATTGTGGTTTTTTCTATTAAAGAACCTAATTCTTTAGAGCAGGTTTTGCAGAAAAAAGGCAAATTTACTATTATTAATTAATTAAATATTTTTTTATGATCGATCAACTTCTTGCCAAGGGCCGAAAAAAAATGGAAGATACTTTACAAGTTTTTAAACAAGATCTTGCCACTATTTCTACAGGCAGAGCCAACCCTAGTTTGCTTGATGCTGTTAAAGTTGAGGTTTATGGATCATTTCTGCCTCTTAATCAATTAGCTAATGTTTCAGCATCAGAAGCCACCTCACTTACCGTGCAGGTGTGGGATAAATCTAATGTTAAAGCGGTTGAAAAGGCAATAATTAATGCCAACCTAGGTTTTAACCCCCTAGTTGATGGCGCAAATTTAAGAATTGCTGTGCCAAAATTAAGTGAAGAACGCAGAAAGGAGTTAGTTAAACTCGCTAAAAAATATGCCGAAGATAAAAAAATTGCTATCCGAAATATTCGTCGAGATATTTTAGATGAATTAAAAAAACACGAAAAAGAGCTTGGTAAAGATCAAGGCCATGGTTTTAATGATTTAGCCCAAAAACTTACCGACGAATTTATTAAAAAAATTGATGAAACTTTATTGATAAAAGAAAAAGATCTAATGAAAATATAACTGCACAAAGTTATGTTTAGCTTGTTAAAAAAACCACCTAAAGTTTTGAATTTAAAAGGTTTAAAGCATGTTGCTATTATTATGGATGGTAATGCTCGCTTTGCTAAAAGCAAAGGTTTGCCATTACATGTAGGGCATAAAATGGGTGTGGAAAATATCAAAAATATTGTAGATTATTCGCTAAATATTGGTTTGCCCTATTTATCGCTTTATGCTTTTTCTTCAGAAAATTGGTATAGACCGCCACAAGAAGTTGCTTATTTAATGGAGTTGCTTGAAAATTATCTTGATAATCAGTTAAATAAATTGCTTGAAAAAAATATTAAATTATTAATTTGCGGTAATTTATGTAAAGTGAGTGCTAATTTACAGCAAAAAATTGCTTTGGCGGTTGAAAAAAGCCAAAATAATACTGCTCTTACTTTAAATATAGCTTTTTCATATAGTGGTCGGCAAGAAATTTTAGATGCTATAATCAAAATTCAGCAAGATTTATCTTTGCAAAAGCTAGATTTATCGCAATTAAACCAAGAGATTTTTGCAAGTTATTTGTATCAGCCACAAATTCCAGATCCAGATTTACTAATTCGTACTGCTGGCGATCTGAGAATTAGTAACTTTTTTTTGTGGCAGATAGCCTATACTGAACTTTATTTTGTCAACAAATTTTGGCCAAGCTTTTCTGCTATTGATTTAGCAAAAGCTATTACTAATTTTAATCAACGAACCAGAAAATATGGCATCAGAACATAACTTAAAAATCACTTTTTATTGGCAAAAAATGCTCAATTTTTTTGAAAAAATCGATCCCTCGAATAACTTAAAAAAACGATTTTTAATGGCTTTTTTACTTATTCCGTTAGTGGTTATTGCCATTTTTTTTGCTCCAAATTTATTTTTATTTTTAACATTAAGCATTGCTTTTTTAATGACTTATGAATGGGTGGGCATTACTAAATCTGCCAAAAATCAGCAAAAATGGTTGTGTCTAGGTTTTTTATATGTGGTTATTCCGTTGTTTTCGGTGCTGAAAGTTTATCATCTTAAATCTTGCGGATTGTCTGAAAATGCTACTTCTACTTCTGGAGCTTCAATTGTATTTTGGATGTTTAGCATTGTTTGGGCAACTGATATCTTTGCTTTTTTTGCTGGTAAATATTTTGGTGGGCCAAAAATTGCTCCTAGCATTAGCCCTAATAAAACTTGGGCGGGTTTGCTTGGCGGAGTGGTGGCAAGCTGTTTAATTGGTGGAGTTTCGGGGTTGATTTTTCCAGGTAATATGCTGTTTTTTATTGTGATTAGCGGATTTTTATCGGTTATTGAGCAGATAAGTGATTTTTTAGAATCAAAAGTTAAAAGAATATTTGGGGTGAAAGATTCAAGCCAAATTATTCCAGGGCATGGCGGAGTGCTTGATAGGCTCGATGGTTTAACCTTGGTTGCCCCAATGGTGTGGCTTTTTACTGATATTTTTGCTAAACAATTTGGTATTGCCATATGCTAGAAAATTCAGATTTATTAATTATTGCAGGTCATAAATTTAATTCTAGATTACTAGTTGGCACAGGTAAATATGCTAGTTTTGAACTTACTAAACTCGCTATTGAGGCCTCTGAAGCCGAAATTGTAACCGTTGCAGTGCGTAGAGTTAACTTGCAAAATAGCCAAGAGCCAATGTTGCAAGATTATCTTGATCCTAAAAAATACACTTATTTGCCAAATACCGCAGGTTGCTACACTGCCGAAGATGCTATACGCACTTTACGTTTGGCTCGAAGTGTTGGCGGTTGGAATTTAGTTAAATTAGAAGTTTTAACTAATAACAAAACTCTTTATCCAAATGTGATGCAAACTATAGAAGCTGCTAAATGCTTGGTTGCCGATGGCTTTAAAGTGATGGTTTATACTTCTGATGATCCCATAGTGGCGAAAGAGCTTGAAAGTATTGGATGTTGTGCTATAATGCCTTTGGGGGCACCTATTGGCTCTGGTTTAGGCATTCAAAACCGCTTAAATATTGAGTTTATCGTAGAAAATGCTAAAGTGCCAGTGTTAATTGATGCCGGAGTTGGCACCGCTTCTGATGCGGCAATTGCTATGGAAATTGGCTGTGATGGAGTTTTAATGAATACTGCCATCGCCAAAGCAAAAAATCCTATTTTAATGGCAAAAAGCATGAAATTAGCAATTGAGGCCGGCAGAATGTCTTTTTTAGCGGGTAGAATGCCAAAAAGTCAATTTGCATCTGCTTCTAGCCCTCTAGGAAATTGGGCTGGCTAATTTAAAACATTATTATACCATTTCAACTTTAAAATTAATCAATATAACAAAATTTCTTCTCAAAACTAAAATTAAAACAAATTTGGAATTCAACAGTGCCATTAAAAAATAAGAAAATTTAATAGTTTCTTAAAGTGAGTTTAGTGCTATATCTATCTAATACCATTTCAACTTTAAAATTAATCAATCTAACAATGTATTTTAAGTTGAAATG
>JACCDP011203630.1_pt1 | contig 23875 bp, 4 predicted proteins | sample 7445841 | NCBI WGS metagenome assembly JACCDP01 (sample SAMN15323441, study PRJNA562643) | freshwater metagenome | isolation source: river surface water | place: USA:Blue River Watershed | collected 2017-08-17
ATCTTACAGCACAGTACGATCTACCACCGGGAGATCCAGGAGTAGATAGTGCTAAGGCTGCTTATGATCAATCTATAATTGAATGGGAAGGCTTACAAGCAGAGTTGGCTGCGATTGATCAGAAATATCCTGCTATAGCAGCAGCAGTATATGGAAATACTAATACTTCAGGTGGCACGACAGCCTAATACTAAATAATATCATGGCACAATATCTAGGATTCAGCACGATTGATGCAAACAAACCAAAGACTACCAACGCCCCGGGTGGTATAGACGGCGGTGTGGGATCCATACTTAATCCTATCATACCCGGAAAAAAGTTTAAATTAAACGATCAGCAATTAGTGATACGAGATTTTATCAATGCATTGAATATACGTCAAGGGGAGAAGGTAGGACAACCTAGTTACGGTACTACGTTATGGAATTTCGTGTTCGAACCTAACACTCCTGATATGCAATTTGCATTAGAAAACGAAATACGCAGAGTAGCAAGCACAGATCCTAGAATTTTAATCAATTACGTCAAAGCCTATCCACAGGAAAACGGCATATTGATGGAAGTAGAGATGGGTGTACAGCCCTATCAAGAAGCACTATTATTAAGCGTGTTTTTCGATAGCACTACGAACAAAGCCAATATACAATCTTAAAAAACCGGTTTTTCAGGTTTGATAAATAATAAAATCAGAGATTAACTATGGCTAAAAGTTCAAGACAAGCAGCATTATTCGGTGTCAACGATTGGAAAGCGATCTATCAGACTTTCCGTGAGGCTGACTTCCGTAGCTACGACTACGAGACACTACGTAAAAGTTTCATAGACTACCTACGTGTATACTATCCAGAAACATACAATGATTATATCGAATCATCAGAATTCATAGCATTGCTTGATGTCATGGCGTTCATGGGTCAAGGTCTTGCTTTTAGAAATGATTTGAACGCTAGAGAAAACTTTATAGATACGGCAGAGCGCCGAGATAGCGTAATCAAATTAGCTAATCTTGTGAGCTATACACCAAAAAGAAATATCTGTGCTGAAGGAACATTAAAAGTCACAAGTATACAGACTAGCCAAAGTATCACCGATTTGAATGGAGTCAATCTCAGCAATCTTCCTGTATTATGGAATGATCCTGCTAACCCAAATTGGTTCGAACAATTCAACACTATCATCAATGCAGCCTTAATAAGTTCTCAGCGTGTGGGTCGTCCTGGTAACGTGAGTGATTTATTGGGTGTAACCACAGCAGAATATAGTTTACAGATACCAGACGGAACACTTCCTATAGTGCCATTCACTAGCACAATAGACGGTCAGACTATGGATTTCGAATTAGTTTCTGTGACTAGCGTAGATGAAGATTATCTATATGAGATTCCTCCTGCGCCCACAGGTCGTTTCAATATGCTTTATAGAAATGACAGACTTGGGTTTGCTAGCGCAAACACAGGTTATTTCTTCTATTTCAAGCAAGGTGTATTGAATAATTATGATTTTGTGCTGGAGCAGCAAATCGCTAACCAAGCAGTTGACATTAACATTCAAGGCATTAATAATACAGATACTTGGTTATATCAACTAAACACCAATAATAACACAAGAATATTATGGGATAAAGTAGACAATATCTATGCTGACGCCTATCTACAAACTGAGACATCAAAGAAAAGCATTTTTAGCGTAAACTCACGTTTTAATGATCAAGTTACTTATGTGTTCGGTGATGGTGTGTTCAGCAATATTCCAGTTGGCACATTTAGAGCATATGTACGTGCTAGTAATGCATTGACATATACTATTGATCCAAATGAGATGCAAGGTATTAGTGTCGCATTCACATATATTAGCCGAGAAGGTCGTAGAGAGATATTGACTCTTGGGTTTTCATTAACAGCACCGGTCAGCAATGCGCAGGCACGTGAAAGTCTACCAAGCATCAAGCAACGTGCTCCTACACGTTACTACACACAGAATCGCATGGTAAATGGTGAAGATTATAACAATTTCCCATATACATTATACAGTTCGATTATTAAATCAAAAGCGATAAACCGTAGCAGTATTGGTGTATCAAAAAATCTAGATTTACTCGACCCAACAGGAAAATACTCAAGTATTAACTGCATAGGAAGCGACGGTGGGTTATGGAGCAACGATGATAATGCTTATCTAGAGTTTACTGTTAATAATACAAGCACTATCATCTCATTCTTAGCAGATACATTGACTGGAACACTAGCAGAAAATAGAGCAATACAATATTATATTACCGAAACTGCGAATCCAAACAATTCACATTATCAAAGATTTAATATAACATCAACATTTGGTAGTGTATATTGGAATACTAGCAATGTCGACGGTAGTAGCGAAAACGGATATTTCTACATACTAGACAACACAATCAAGACTCCTATCATGATAGGTACATTCTCGACAGATAATGTCAAGTATGTAACTAAGGGTGCTTTATGTAAATTCGTAGCTCCGGCAGGTTTTTATTTTGACAAGAACAATAGATTGGTAGCAGGACTAGCAGGACCCACTGATGCTACATATATTTGGACTACAGTTTTAAATGTAGTAGGTGATGGTAGTAATACAGGTCAGGGTAACTTCAGCAACGGCGTGGGCCCTGTAACACTAAATGGTTATGTGCCGTCCGGTGCTATATTAACGACTGTGATTCCTGCATTCACGAACTCGCTACCGTTAGCTGTAATACAACAAGCCTTACAACAGATAGAACTTCAAAGAGATTTTACTTTGGTATTCTACAATAATAGAACTATCAATGAAGAACGTTGGGTAATCAGCAGAAGCAGCGATCCAAATTGGTTCGTGAAATTTATTAACATCTCTGAAAATAGATGGAGCGTATTGATCAAATCAGTACGATACTATTTTGGTAGCGTAGACGAGACAAGATTCACATATGCATTAAATGAATTAGTATATGATCCATTTAGTGGAAAAATTTTACAAGATTTTATTGATGTGCTTGGCATCAATACTCAACCTAATAGCGTTAACGCTTTAGGCAAAGATACTAAGATAAACATCATAGGACAAACTGTCGAGAGCGATGGTTATGTAAATGACTTTGAGGTAGAAGTAGCAAGCACCGATGTAAACAATCGTGTATTAGTATTAGATCCAGATTTTTTTCAAGTTCTGACTGGTGTAACACCGGGCAGCATAAACATAGGCAAGTATGCATTTTTCGAATTAGTCCAAGATTCTATAAATCTCACAAGATTACAATTATTACCGAGCACTGACATAATCTATACTTACGCTACAAAAAATCAAATCGAAGTTGTAAAATATGATTATCCAGTAGGACAATTGTTCTATGCTTATACCGATAATAAGTTCTTTAAAACAATTCAAGACGTTACGGTAACACAAACAAGTTATACATTAGTTGAGCAAACAAAATACAGTGTGAAACCTGGAAGACAAGGTCTAAGTTACCAATATCGTCATAACAGCAATAACACTACACGTATCGATCCAGCTACAACTAATATTATTGATCTGTATGTTGTCACACAGGCATACTATACACAATATCAAAATTATATTCAGGACACTACTAATACAGTGCCGGAACCAAACAGACCTACTATCGCAGAGTTAAGCGCGGCATATGGTCAGATTCAAGATTACAAAATGTTGAGTGATTCTGTGGTATTAAATAGTGTAGTGTTCAAGCCATTGTTTGGACCTAAAGCATCGCCTGCGTTGCGTGGTACTATCAAAGTCATCAAGGCTAGTGATACTACAGCAAGCGATAGTGAAATAAGGAGCGCGGTATTGTCTGCTATGAATAATTATTTTGATATTAATAATTGGAACTTCGGAGACACATTCTTTTTCAGTGAACTCAGTGCTTATCTACATAATGAACTAGGAGATTTCATTAGTTCGGCAGTGCTTGTGCCAAATGATCCAACTGAACCTTTTGGAACATTATACGAAATAAAATGTAGACCATACGAGATTTTTGTCAACGGAGCTGTAGCAGACAGCGTATTGGTTATTCCAGCACTAACACCAGATCAATTACAAGTAGCATAAGATGACTAGAATACGTACTTTAGAATTTTTACCAAGTATTTTTCAGACTGAGACAAATAGTCAGTTTCTTTCTGCCACGCTTGATCAATTAGTAAATCCACCAGTAGTAAAAACTATACAAGGATTTGTTGGTAGTAAATTTGGCTATGGTATTAATGCTAATGACAAATACGTTACTGAACCAAGCAAGGTACGTAGAGACTATCAGTTAGAGCCAGGTGTCGTATTCTTAAAGAACAATGAAATAACTGCTAAAGATTTTATAAGTTATCCTGGTTTGTTAGATTCATTGAAATTGCAAGGCTCAGATACAACAAACAATAATGAACTATTTAAGAGTCAATTCTATAGTTGGGATAGTTTTACTAACCTAGATATGATCATTAATTACAACCAATATTATTGGTTGCCAGATGGGGCTCCTGCAGTAACGGTATCCGCCTCAACTGTATTTTCTGAAAATGAATACATTGTAACAGCATTACCTAGCGCATATAACATAAGAGCAGTGGGTGCAGGTGTAGGGGCTAACAATCCTACTATTACATTATTGCGTGGTGGTAACTATAATTTCTTAGTAAATCAAGATACACAATTTTGGATTCAAGGCGAGCCCGGCGTTACTGGATTTAGTCCGGTACAGAATAATTTATACACTAGAGATATCTATGGTGTGACTAATAACGGTGCAAGTCAGGGAGTAGTAAACTTCCAAGTACCAGAAAAAGATGCGCAGAACGAATTTAATTATCCCGGGGATAACACTGTAGGCGTTATAAGCACAAGACCTTTCAGTGAAATCAACGGTGCGAGATTATCTGATATCGGTGGTATCGATGGAGTAACATCGTTAAATGGTAGAACAGTCATGTTCTATAATACTGGTATCGATAATGAAGTAGGTTACATTGGTGGATTTTATGCAATATCAAATAATTATGATCAAAACTTAATCTCTGTAAGATATCCAACCGGTTATAATGGTATTAAAACTGTTACAGCAACAAATATAACTGCATTAGGTGAACTCTCAGTAAGTGACACTGCTAATCTAGTAGTTGGTAATACGTTGACTTTCACAGGCACTAGTTTCGGGGACATTTCCCCATACGATACTAATATACAAAATCCTATATCTGCTGATAGCATGACAGTAGGCAAAAAGTATTTCATATCATCATTAGGAAATACAGATTGGATCAATGCAGGTGTCGCAAAAAATGCAATCTTAGACGCTGAGATCGTAGGCACACAACTAAAAATTTATAATACAGTTTTTGGAGCATTCAGTATAGGTGACACACTAAATGGCGCCGGGGTAGTCAATGGCACCAAGATTGTTGCATATGATATGACTGCTACTTATAACAGTGGGGTATTGACATATACTGTTGATATCGATCAAAACGTTGGTAGAGATAACATCGATGTTTATCAGATTCAATTAGGTAAGATTTTTACTTGCGATACTATTCCTGCAGCGGACGGCGGTCAGGTAGTAGAGTATGATCCTGTCATATATTATATCACTAGCATCAATTCTATTACAAATACTATCACTATCTCACAGAGTTTAGATGGTCCTACTTTTGTTCCTTCTGTAGATTCTTTCGGTACTATGACTGCATTCATCAATCAAGGTCAATATGAAGAAGGATTTTATACTGAAGTCAATGATTATTTCTATACTATAAGTTTTGCAGGTGATAGAGAAGATCCTGTATTACAATTAAATCAAGCAGGATTAATTCCAATCGAACAAAAGATCACTCCTCAATATGGTACACAATATGTAGGAATTCACTTTGTTAAAAACGTTTCTGGATACATACAGCAGATTCCTTATATTAGTGCTCCGCTTGACACATTGTACTACCAAGATGGTACAAATCCTAATCGTGTAGGTGTAATCAAATTAATTGAAAATAATGATACCAATTTAATTGATGTTGATAATGACATATTAGGTAAGATTAATTACACAGCAAAAAATGGAGTAGTATTCACAAATGGATTGAAGGTAGCATTTGACGGAGATGTCTTACCTAGAAGTTACTTACAAGGAGAATACTATGTAGCAGGTGTTGGGTCAGGCATAGAATTAATTCCTGTTGAATCGTTAACAGTTCCCGAGCCGTTCACCACTCTCACTTCAAATCCTTATGACATATTGCCTTTCGATGACGGCCCATATGATGCAGGATTGAATATACCAACCACACCTGATTATGTTACTATAGCACGTAACTCTATCAATAAAAATGCATGGGCACGTAGCAATCGCTGGTTCCATATTGATGTGATCAATGCTACCGCAGAATATAACGATAATCCTGAGATAGCAGATGAGTTTGCCACACCAGAAAACAAAGCAAAAAGACCTATATTAGAATTCTATCCTAATTTGAAGTTGTTTAATTCAGGTATCATAGGTAAAGCAGGTGTAGACTATATTGATCGTAGAACAGTAAATGCTTTCGATACAGTAGAAGCGCAACAAAATTATTATCCTGACGTAGAAACATATACAGCATATCAGGGAACGATTAATGCTAACGATTCAGAAGTTGGTTTGGCTGATTTATTAGTTAATCAGTATTATCAAATCACTAATCTAGGTAATACATCTACAAACACTTGGCAAGAGTTGGGTTCTGAATTAGAACAAGACGGTGGTTTCGAGATCGGTGTTGAGTATATCATCACTACAGTAGGTATCGGTACAGACTGGGAACTTATCACAGGTACCGCAGGTCCTTTCGTTGAAGGTTATGTGTTCACAGCAGAGCATCCCGGTGATGGCACGGGAACAGGCGAGGCACTCAAGACATTATTCCTCGCACTAGAAGGCGGTGCTATAAGTTCAAATGCGCTAGAAGCAGGAAGAAGTTATACAATATTATCTTTAGGTACTACTCAGTGGCAGTTGATCGGGGCTAGTTTAACACCTTATGTCGGCGAAGTGTTCACTGCTACAGGTTCTGCATTCGGTACGGGAACTGCGATTCAGGGTTCTGGACAAGCACTGCCTAAAACTGTAACTACAATCAGCATACCTGCAAATCAAGTTACTGGTACATTTGGTCAAGGACAATGGATCAATGATCTTATCTTAGGCGAACAAAGCAAACTACCTACAGGTACAAGAATACTGTCAATAGAAAACACTAGTCCTAATTATGAGATGACTGTTTATTGGCCTATTCCGGGCGATGTTATAGGATGGATTCCGGATCCGTTATTATCCAATAGCGGAGCAAGTTTTGTAGCATGTTCAAGTGACAACACTGATCAATTATTATATCCAGGTGCTAGAATTGTATTCGCAGCAGACGAAAACGAATTAGTAAGAAACAAGATTTATAATGTTAACTTCAATGCCACAGGTGCTGAAAGTTATCCCATCATCACATTAACTGAAGCAGAAGACGGTTTAATGTTAGATGATGACATGTTCAGTGTGCAACGAGGTTTCAATAACAAAGGCAAGACGTTCTATTTCGATGGTTTAAATTATGTGCAAGCGCAACAGAAACAGACAGTAAACCAAGCACCGTTATTTGATATTTTCGATGAGAACGGCATCAGCTACGGAGATCAAGAAGTCTATAATAGTTCTTCATTCAAAGGTTGTAAATTATTCAACTATAAGATAGGTGTAGGGGTCAATGATGCTATATTAGGTTTCCCGGTCAGTTATAGCTCTATCAATAATGTGGGTGACATTTCATTTGAAGTTTCACTATACACGCAAACTTTTGACTATATCGACAATGGTAACTCATTAACTTCATATGTCAACAATGGTTTTGTTTACGATTATTCAACTAGAGATGTTTATGAAAGATTGATAGGTTGGCAGACTGCCGTAGCTCCTAGCACACAGTATCAATTATTCCAATTTGAGTACATAGCAAATGTTCCTCCGTTAGTACTAGATCCTAATGAAACATTTGATTATGTTGTAACGGTCAATGTACCTCAACTTAGTGTTGATGAGACAATATGGCCTAGCCTAGAAGTCTATAACAACAATAACATCCTAACGCTTGATACAGATTATACTGTAGAAAATACTACTGATCAAACTGTCATAACTATTAAATTATCTAAGGATGTTGATACTCCTATACAGGTTTTGATATTAAGTGATAAAGTAAGCACAGATGCATATTTTACTATACCTATCAACTTAAGCAACAATCCATTCAATAGTAATCCTGAGACTGTGGACATCGGTGATATTCGCGGACATTATCAAACTATATTTGAAAATAACCCAGACACCAATGGTATAATGTTCGGTCCTAATAACTATCGTGATTTAGGTAATATGGTGCCATGGGGCAACAGAATTATACAGAATAGCGCAAGTTTAGTATTGCCGGGCGCTTTCTTGCGTGATGCAAAAAATAATCTATATGATGCATTATTATACAACAGCAGAGAATATATCAAATTCAAAACACTGTTAGTAGATACAGTTAATAAGATTGCCTACCAACAAAAATACGATCCGTCTATGCTGTTAGATGAAGCCATCGATGTCATAACAAGTGTCAAGAGCCAAGAACAACCATTCTTCTGGTCTGACATGATACCTAACAAGGCTCCATTCATCAGCAATATATATAATTTTGCTAATCAGTCAGAAACATCTGTGTTCCCACTTAGCAAAATTTATGATTTTTCTACAGCAAACTATGATGGTGTGCTTGTTTACTTACAGAGAAAAATCAACGGCGTTCTTGTAACAAAACAATTATTGAAAAACATCGAATATATCATAAGCACTGATAGTCCTAGCGTGACTGTCACCAAATTCTTAGAATCAGGTGATAAAATAATCGTTAAAGAATATAACCAGACTTATGGTAGCTATATTCCAAACACTCCTACTAAGTTAGGTTTGTATCAAGCATATATACCACAAGTTGTTCTTGACACTACGTACCAAGAACCAACGTATTTCATACAAGGTCATGATGGATCATATAACAAGTTATATGGTGATTATGATGAGACTATTGGATTACCTGTAGATTTCAGAGATCAAGCATTGCTTGAGTTTGAGACGAGAGTCTACAACAATCTAAAATTAAGTAACACATTACCTATCACTCCAGCTGAAATAGTTCCTGGGTATTTCCGTGACACAGCATTGTCTTATCTAGAGTTTACAGAAATATATAGCAAGAATTTTTTAGACTGGGTTGGTCAAAACAGACTAGATTACAAGACACAATTGTATAGAAACACCGATCCGTGGTCATATAATTACAGAGATCAAAGCACACTTAAACTAAACAATAGTATTGTATTGCAAGGTTATTGGAGAGGTATCTATGAATATGTCTATGATACTTCAACACCAGATTTAACACCATGGGCTATGTTAGGTTATGCTAATAAGCCAAGCTGGTGGGAAGATCGTTATGGCCCAGCTCCGTATACAAGCGATAACTTAATATTATGGACTGACTTACAAGATGGTTATGATTATAATAATGGCGATCCTGTAGTAAGACCTTTATATAAGAGACCCGGTCTTCTAGAGATTATTCCAGTAGATGATCAAGGTCAACTCAAAGAGCCTATAGATTGCGTGATCGCTAATTATAACGATCTATCATTCAAGCGTGATTGGAGAGTAGGCGATGACGCCCCGGTAGAATATTCATATCGTAAGAGTTCTACTTATCCATTTGACTTGATGAGATTAGAAGCATTATTAAAACCAGCAGTATTCTATAATCTAGGTGCAGACATAGACAATTACAAATACAATGTTGAGTTTAATCAATTCTTAGTCAATGGAAGAAATCACTTAGTGCCTGCCGATATAGAAATATATGGTAATGGCACAGCGAAAACCTCATATATCAACTGGATCGTTGATTATGAGAAACAATTAGGTGTTGATGCTACTAATAATATCAAAGATTTATTGACTAACCTAGACGTAAGATTGGTATATCGTCTTGCAGGATTCAGTGATAAGTCATTGTTGAAATTCTTTGTCGAGAAAGGTACTCCTGAATCAGGTAACAGTTCATTATTGATTCCTGATGAGAGTTATCAGGTACTATTATACGAAAATCAACCTATGACTAAACTAGTCTATTCTGGCGTAGTCATACAAAAAGTAACAAATGGATATGCTGTTTTCGGTAATAGCCAGACAACAGCATATTTCAGAACATTACGTCCTATATTGAATGGTCCTAAAAGCAGAATAACAGTACAAGATATAACTGTGCAAGTGGCTGACAAATATGAGCAATCTGAAATCATTGTGCCATATGGAAATATTTACTATACATCTCAAGAAGTATGTCAGTTCTTGATGAATTATGGCGCATGGTTACAAGCTAATGGTGCAGTCTTTGATGACCAAATCAGAAACATTCCTGTAAATTGGAATCAAATGTGTGCTGAGTTCTTGTATTGGGCTCAGTCGGGATGGATATCAGGAAGCGTGGTCACATTGAATCCTGCCGCTAGAACGTTGACGATCAACAAAGAAAATCAGATCGTACAACCATTGACATATCAACAAACAAACTTTGTATTGAATAATAATTTATATCCAATACAAAATAAAGATTTGAGCATATTCAGAGATGGTACTGAATTCAGCGTCACACCTTTGAACGAAGGAGACGTGGTAGCATATGCACAGTTTAACTTAAGTAACATCGAACATGGCATCGTGTTCCAGAACGAGACATTGTTCAATGATACAATCTATAACTTGATATCAGGCTTGAAACAAAATCGTATCTATGTTCGCGGCACTAAGAGCGGCGAATGGAACGGTACATTGTTCGCATCAGGATTTATCTATAATCAAGATAACATCTTAGAATGGAATCCAGAATTAAAATATACTAAGGGTGCAATAGTCAAGTATAAGAATAAGTTCTTTACTGCATTGAAGATCGTACAGCCTAACCAGAAATTTAAAGAAGAAGAATGGAAAGTAACTGATTACGATGAGATACAGAAAGGCTTACTACCTAACAGTAGCACACGCAGTTACGAAAGTGCATTATACTATAATACTGATAAAGCTAACCTTGAGCAAGATGCTGATCTATTGAGTTTCAGCCTGATCGGTTTTAGACCAAGAGAATACATGGCAAGCGCGGACTTGACAGACATCACTCAGGTAAATATCTATAAGAATCTAATTAAACAAAAAGGTACGTTGAATGCCATTAAAGCATTCAAGGGTGCTAACTTGCCACAAGGCGGCATCGATTATAATGTCTATGAAAACTGGGCTATACTACAAGGAACATTTGGTGGTACACTGAATGACAATTTCGTTCAGTTCAGACTTGACGAGAACAACATCACCGCTAATCCAAGCATAGTTGGTTTGACTGACGGTAATTCAGTAGAAGGCGCTCAACAGTTGATTCCTCTGTATGGATTGTTCAACTATGGAAGACCAATCAACAATCCAAACATTCTACCGTTAGCAGATAAAGAAAGCACAAACAAAGTTTATACTGAGGCAGGATATGTAAACATAGATGATGTTAAAATGTCCGCTTACTTCTTCAGTAATCTACCTACTGCTGTGGACAAGAACAGAGACATAGTTCCTATCTCTCAATTATATGCACAAGATTATGTATGGCTTGCTGACTATCAGGCTAGCTGGCAAGTACTGACTCCTACTAGCATAGGACAAGTATTATTAGTTCGCAACAATCTAAATAATACTTGCGTGATCTATTTTGATAGAGAGCATAATCTAAATCAATTCGATATATTCAGTGTAATCAATTTTGATAGCGCAGTAAATGGTTACTATGTAGTTTCAGATGTAGTAAACACAAAGCAAGTGTTGGTCACATTGACACTGCCAAACAGCACAAAATCTATATCAGGTATTGGTATAGGTATGAGGTTCTCATCACAGCGTGTAGCACAACCTAGCGACATTCAATCACTTCCATTATTGAATAATGAATTCGTCAAGAATACAGTATGGGTTGATACTAACATTGACGGTGATTGGGCTGTATATCGTAAAAATATCGCATTCAAGTACGACAGAGAATTCAATCAACTTAATAGCGAGAAGTTTGGTTACGCTGTAGCCTATAGCCCATTAAGTGATTATTTGTTCGGCGATCCTGTTCAAGGTGAAGTGTATCGTTATCGTTATGATTCGATTGAAGAAACATATGCGCAAGACGAGATATTGACGGGTGATGTAAGTTTTGGTACAAGCATAACACACAAAGAAAACATTTATGTGATATCACAACCAGAGAACACACCTAAGGTATTCTTGTATACTGTTAACGATACTACGGTATCAGACAATATCATATTATACCAAGAGATCACTGCAAGCGACATAGATCCAAATATTACTAATTTCGGTAGTGCTACAGCATTGTCAGGTGATTTGAATTGGTTATATATCAGCGATTATGACAGCGATATCACAACCGCACGTAACAATGTGCATGTATACCGCAGAAATAATGAATTGACAGATGCCGGCAGCTTTGTTGTAGGAGCAACATATCAGATCGTTGAAATAGGTGACACAGAATTCAAAGATGTGGGTGCAGTTACCAATCAAACAGGTATATACTTTATAGCCACAGGTATAGGTGAAGGAACCGGTGTTGCAAGACGTTGTGACTATGAATACGTAACTACAGTCACTAGCGGTTCAACAAGTATAGACAAGTTTGGACGTAGCTTATCTACAAATTATTATGGAACAACTTTAGTCGTAGGTGCACCTAACAATGATGAGTTAGCTACCAACAATGGTAAAGGATATATCTTTGACAGGCTAGTTCAAAATTATGAAATAGTAGATGAATACGTAGAAGACGAAAGCATATCCTTTGAATTAGTATGGGCTCCTGATGTAGGAATTCCATTGACTGTTACTAAGAATGGCATTGAAGTACCCGACACGGATTATTCATTCTCGGGAACAACATTTACGTTTGACGGCGTATATCAGATAGGTGACATAATCTCTGTAAGCGGAAATGAGTTCGTATTAGTACAAGAATTAGATAACGATATTAGCCCAAGAAACGGAACTCAGTTCGGTTTTAATGTTGACAACAATACTTTTGCTACTGAGATATTAGTAGGTGCTCCATTCTACATCAGTTCACGCAACCAAGAAGGAGCTGCATTTAGATACACATATGGTGGTGCAAGATTTGGTATGATCGCAGGCACGACTGATACCAATGTGACAGCTACTAGAGACATACTATTGAATGGCTATAAAGTACAGATACTAGCAGGAGACAGCACACAAGCCTCGATCAGCATTAATAATGCAGGTATCTCAAATGTGATAGCAGCATCAGTAGACGGGAAGTTGATAATCAGCTTAGTTAACTTTGATCTAGCATTATCTAGCCAAGAGTTATTATTATCAGCAGATCAGACTACATTGAGTGAACTTGGTATAACTTTGTATACTCAGACACAGATCATACAGAATCCTCATAGTGCAGGAGCAAGTCAGTTCGGTACTGTGATCAAGTTTAATGAACAAAATAGCGTGGCTATATCTGCCCCTGTAGGTACTAGATTTACACAGACTACGTTCGATTTTGTCGATGATGAGAATTATAACAACGATACGATATTCGACAACAATAGCACACAGTTTATCGATACTTTCAGAAATGCAGGCGCAGTATATACATTTGATTATCTAGGAAACTATAACGAGTCATTATCTAATATAGGTAACTACACATATGGTCAGAGCGTCAATGCAGAAAATTTATTCTATGGCAGTCAGCCAAGATATGGAACTGCATTAGATTGGACTGACAATAAGATAGTTATCGGTAGTCCTGACTATAGATCAGAAGACGTAGATGGACAAGCAGTGGTTTACTTAAATGCCACCGGTGAAAATAACTGGACAGTGTTAAGACAGGCTAACCCAACAGTTGATATCAATCGTGTTTACAACATTCAATTGTTTGACGGTGAGACAAATCAAACACTACAGAACTTAGATTACATCGATCCTTTACAGGGCAAGTTGCTGGGAGCTGTACAGCAAAATATCGATGTGATATCGAACGTCGATCCTGCAAACTATAATAATATCAATAATCCAGAAAGCATAGTTTGGGGCGAAGCGCAATTAGGAACTATATGGTTCAATACATCAAATGTCAGATTCATAAACTACCACCAAAATACAAACTCATACAATGCTAGATATTGGGGCGCATTGTTCCCAGGAAGTGATGTAGCAGTATGTAGTTGGGTCGCTAGCAATGTTCTCCCATCAGCCTATCAGGGTCCTGGACTACCTGTAGATATTACCAAATATACTGTGCAGACGGTATTGAATTCAAGCAATACTATCACTCCTGTATATTATTTCTGGGTTAGAAATAGCGGAATAGTGTTCACAGGTAAAACATTAGCAGATACTAATATTTCGGCTTATATCACTAATCCTGTAAGTTCAGGTATCAGTTATATAGCCCCAGTCAACACAGACGCAGTAGCACTATATAACGTCAAGCAATATATGAATGCTAATGATACGGTGTTACAATTAGGGTACAGCACAGGTCAGCAGAATAATCCAGCTCACCAAGAATTTACTTTGATTAGAACTGATTTTGCTGATGATTTCTTACCGGGTGTACCAGGCACTAGAGGATACATCACACCAGAATCATTATATGATAGATTATTAGACAGTCTATCTGGTGTAGACGAGACCGGCGCCGTAGTACCTAATCCGTTCTTACCTAAGGCTGTACAGTCAGGTGTGTTAGCAAGACCAAGACAGAGTTTCTTCTATAATCGCTATATCGCTATCAAGAACTATTTGCAATATGCCAATACTATCATGGCATTGTTCCCGATCACTGAGATCAGAACATTTAATTTCTTGAATACTTCAGGTACATACTATGATACTAAGAACTATTGGGAATATGTTAACTGGTGGGCAGTAGGCTACGATAATAATACTAAAGCGATATTGCAGGTACCTGTCTATGCAGACTTGTCAACATTGAATGTCGCTCAAGGTACTATCGTGACAGTCGCACAGAACGGTGATGGCCTAGCAGAGACTTATATCTTTGATGGTGATGGTGTATGGACTAGAATAGGTTTACAGAACGGTACAATAAGATTCAAAGATGAGTTGTTTGATTACAGCGCAGCCGGATATGGATTCGGCGGTACATTCTATGACACAGACAGCTTTGACGTTTATCCAAGCGAAGAAACACGCTGGATCATGCGCGCCTTGAATGAACAGATTTATACAAACGAATTATTGATTTACAGAAACAAGAGTTTGATATTGTTGTTTGAATACATCCAAGAAGAAACAGACGAAAATCAAAACTATCTACCATGGTTGAATAAGACATCATTAGTTGATGTAGCTCACAAAATTCGTGAATTGATACCTCTACAGAACTATGTTAGCGATAATGAACAATTCTTAGAAGGTTATGTAAACGAAACTAAACCATATCACGTAGTTATAAAAGAATTCTTATTTGACTATACAGGTGGTGATGTATATCCAGGTACATTGACAGATTTTGATCTACCTGCTGCATATGATCCTACAATAGAAAACTTTGTAACTCCTGAATTAGTATATCAGAATGCTGACACTCCATATAAGTTCTTACCAGATGATCCTATATGGCAGACTGAAAATTACAAAGAATGGTTCAACAACTACGGTGTTGGATTAGAGGGTCAAACAGATTATCAGATAGCTAAGTTAGAGTCTTATATAACTAATACTACTCAAGAAATAATCGTTGATAACCCACAAGGTTTCCCTATTAACGGAACATTTACTATCAATGATGAAATAATAAGTTATGCTAGCGTTGATAGAGCTACCGGTATATTAACAGGATTGACAAGAGGTGTAGGTGGTACAGCTATAGTAAATCATCTACCAGGTTCATTAATATACATGAACTTACCGGGAGTAATATTGCTTGACGGTGGTAGAAATTATGCTAACCCACCAAGAGTGATAGCTTCTATCGACTTAACACAATATCCTGCACCAAAACAAGAAGCAGTATTAGAAGCGGTAATGGCATTAGACACGGTGGTAGGTATCAATGTCGTTGATCCAGGCCAAGGATACGCGGTCACACCTGAGATCATTATCGATCCTGCGCAGATTTACGAGTTTGCAGGTCAGAACGTAAATCTATTAAACAATACTATCGATCTATACGCTCCTCAATTAGAGACAGGTGATCTTGTCCGTTATATCGCAGGCGACACTAATATCGGCGGTCTAGGTGATCGTCAATATTATTATGTCAATGTGTTGGATTCAAGTCCTACAACAATCATAGCACTCTACACTTCATATGCAGATGCGTTGAATGATAATTCAAGAGTGAGATTGCTCTCACAAAGTGTAGATACACAGACTTTTGAATACGGCGCTAGAGCTATACCTGTAGTATCAAGCACTCCTGTCAGAGAAAACAATATCACATTGCGATTTGATAGAACCACATATGATGCGCAAATCACTGATTGGGCACCTAATACATTCTATGGTTCAGAATTTGTAAGTTATGAATTAGAAGGCGCGAGTAGTAATGTCAGTCTTGCTTCAGTACAACCTGATATTAATTCTATATTGTCAAGCGCACAAGGCTCAGTATTCCCTATAGTAGATGTCACAAATGATAGAGTAGTTGATTGGTCAAGTTTTGAACGCACAGTCAGTGCTATCGTATCAGACAATCAATTCATATTAAGTTATGATAGTTCAGGTTCAGATGAATATCCTTCAGGATCTACAATAGGTTTCTACGTGGGTATGCCGGTCAAGTTTGAAGGAGATACTGGTTCTGAGATCATAGCCGGAACTACATATTACATTAATGATATTATAGGACTTGATACGTTTAAGATTAGCACAACACCGACAGGTGCGCCATTATCATTGGCTCCCATCCCTGTAGCAGATTTCAAGATGTTTACTGCTAAGGTTACAGATACGGCAGTCATCACAACAATATATAATGGGTATAGAACTGTAACTAACACTACAGCAGGTACAAATGTATTGACAGTATTGTTGACTGATATAGGTACAGGTGGCACTAAAGGATTCTATACAGGCTTACCAGTCACTTTCACTAAAGATAGTTTTGGTGGCCTTGTGATAGGTCCCGTATACTATGTTGTAAGTGTATTGGGTGATGAAGCATTCACTATTTCAAATAGTGCAGAACCACCAGTCTCGGTTCGTGTATTCCAGACTAACTTATCAAATCAAATAACTATTCAAAACACTAACGGTCTTGAATTAAATGATGCCATAGTATTTGACAGCATGGTGATAAATGGCGAGTCTGTTAACAGTTTCGGTAATATAGAAAAACAAAAGATTTACTATATCAAGACTATAGGTATCAATATCATCACTATCAGCGAAGAGCCGGGCGGTGCAACATTCGATACAGGGGTGCCTGTATCACCGTCAGACGATACTTATTGCTTTATCACTAGTCAAGCAAACACATATGATGTTGACACCGCATTCGGTAATTCGACTATGATGGTGGGCTTGCCGGTAAGTCCAGGACAGGTTGACGGGCAAAACTTTACAGTATACCCTTCATCGCAAAACTATGCAGACATCACTGCCCCAGATTTAACATATGGTAATCTGTTACAGAAAACAGTGATGCATACATTGATAAGCAACGACATAGCGTATACTACTAACAGCAACGGCATGTACGTCAACATACCATTCACGTTAGATGCTGATATCGGTGGATTAGTATCAGGTAAAACTTACTATGCTTATGATGTAGGCAATATTCAAGTATACTGCAAAACTACTACAGGATCGTCTTGTGCGTTTGATGCTGATTTCACTGACACAACCATGACTGTATCAAACATTAGTGGTACAGGTATATTGTATCCTGGTGCATTGGTCACAGGTATTAACGTACAACCAAATACTTATATTGTAAGTTATATTTCTGGAACAGGTGGTAACGGCACATATGAAGTAAGCACTACATATTTCGTTCCTATATTAAATGAGAGTTGCACTTCAACTACAGGCATCATCACAGTAGATGATGATTATAACACAGGTATGATTTATGAAAACATGCCTATAGTGTTTAGCGTTCAAAGTTTAGGTGGTATATTATTTAATACAACTTATTATGTTCGTTATATCATAGATGGTGATCAATTCACTATATCTCCTGTACAGGGTGAAGGAGCATTGACATTATCTACAAGTACTGGTACCATGTTAGGTACTGGAAGTCCAAAAATCAAAGCATATTTGCCTGTAGATGATTTAACACTAGGCGATAGTTATGATATATTTGATATTGGAACTACAGACTGGACTACAGTAGGTGCTACATACAAGCCTGCATCTACTATCAGTATAGGCGAAACGATCATCATTAACAGTGTAGGAATTACTACAAACTGGAACGCTATCGCAGGCACTGTAGGTGTCACCTACCAGAAGAATGATGTGATCACAGCAGTTCTAGCAGGTTCAGGTGACGGTTCAGCATATCTACTAAACTTTACTGCGACAGGCACGGGTGCAGGAACAGGTAAAGCAACGGTATTATTGACAGACGATGCAGGTCCAGTAACATGGAACCAAGAGATCATATCAGATCCTACATTTGACATAGGATATGTTTTAGGTGGATACAACGTGATCATCAACAATGGTGGTTCAGGATTTACACAAAACAACACTATCACTATACCAGGCAATTTATTAGGCGGAACTACTCCTGATAATGATTTAACACTGACTGTCTCAAGAATCAATTCGATTGTTTCTGGCACATATAGTTGGTCACTGCCAATAGAAAGTAATGGTACTATCACTAAGTTAATAGCATCAGGAACACCTCCGGGCATAGCAAGAAACTACTTCTTGAAGGTTACAGGCTCAACTACATTCAAAGTTTACAGCGATCCTTTGATGCAAGTTCCGGTCAGTGCTGAAGATTTCCCATACTATGGATTCACAAAGACTAATATCGGTAGCGTAGCATCTACTATTATAACATTAGAAGATAGCACCGGGCTCAATGTCAATGATCCGATTGTTTTCACTAACTTAGATCCTGCACTTCAATTGGTTGAAGGTCAGACATATTATGTGCTTTCAGTCTCATCTAATGATATAACGGTTGCAAGCAATCCTGGAGACACAGCTATAGATGTATACCCTAGCGGTGGCATAGTTTTTGCTATAGGCACAGGACCAACAGTCACTAAGCCAGGATCATTCATGCTATTACCTGAGCCGTTCACGTTCAACCCAAGTATAGTCAAATACAATAATCGTGTATGGGCTTGCGTAGTGAGCAACGATGATGATGAATTCACATTCGGTAAATGGCAAGAATTACGTTCAGATGATCGCAGATTAAATGCATTGGATCGTGTAAAAGGTTATTATGCTCCGGATTTAAATATGCCTGGAGTTGATCTACCTCAATTGTTCACTGGATTAGAGTATCCAAATACTACATACAAGGGTAATTCATTTGAACCTGACAGACAGTACCCAGTAGATACTCAGTTGATCGATCTACCATTTGATCCAACACAGGTCAGCATACCTGGTATTGAATGGGACGGTACAAACTACATAGCTCCTGCTAACTTACCCAACTATGCAGCAGTAGTAGCGGATTTAGAAGTTCGTGATGATTGGCTATTGTCTAAACTTGCTAATCAAACTTTAAGTTTAACCGATATCGCTAGAGGTGGCAACACATATGTTATGACATCTACGAATAGTCCTACACCATTATTCACTAGCACAGATAAGTCAATATGGAGTGTTAACGGATTCTTAGTACCACGTCTTACTCCTATAGGTCAAGAAGATTTCTTCAAAAAGCGATTGATTTCTTCGGGTTTGAAATTAAATGCTATAACATATAAAGATGGTATGTACTGGGCATGCGGTAAGTCAATAATCTCTAGTACTGATGCATCATTATGGTTCGAAAGATTTACTTTCCCGGGCGGAACACTTGTAGGTAGAGAAATTTATGATATCGCAGTTGTCGATACTAGTACATTCTCTGGCGTAATAGCGGTAGGTGTAAACTATTCTCAAGCATTGCTCTTAGTCAGCGTAAATGGAGATGCATGGACAAGAATTCAAGGACTTTCAAATAGAGAGTTGACTGGAGTGACGACAGCTTTCAACAACATATTTGTTGTAGGTAGCAACGGTGGTATATTAGTTTCCGATAATGCAGATATATGGGTCCAATTACAACCTTACCCTACTCATAACTATAATGCTATTGTAAGTGCTGACGACACGTTAGTATTAGTTGGTGATAACGGTGTTGTAGTAGTTAGCACAGACGGTGAGAACTTCACACAGGTTGCTACAGACACTACAGAAAACTTAAACAATGCTATCTATGTCGAGGAAAGAGGAGAGTGGACTATCGTCGGCGACAATAATACAGTATTGCAGACGTTAGATATCACAGCTCCAGTAGTTACATGGGATACTACACAGATATTCTCAAGCCCTGATCCTGACTACTCAGTGATCGGTGATCCATTCCAAGCAGGTTATGGTCCTGAAGAAATGGTTCCAGGTATCGTGTCAGATCAATTGACTATGATCGTCACAACAAGAGCAGGCACGAATTGGCCAGCAACAGAATATGCTCATGTAGGTTATAATGTTGTATCTATAGAACTTGACCTGGATATATCAAATGAATACAGCTTCAATCAAGTTGTTCAGACTCCTGCATATCTAACGGTCGCAGTGTTGAGTGATGGATTAAGCACTACGATCTATGAAAATAGCGGCTATACAGTAGATTGGATCAATAAAACAATCACGCTCAATACCCCATTAACTATAGGTCAACAGTTGCGTATTGATGTTTACGAAGTAGGTAATGGAGATCAATTAGTCAAATCTAACACAGATACAGATCCTATCGAAAGAAATGTTACTACTGGATTTTACGAGATTGGCTTAGATTGTAATTATACTACATTAAGTTACAATGGTAACGGTATCGTTCAACCAGAAACTTATCCTATCAGCGTAAACGCTACAGAGACAGATAGCACGACTGACTTTATCTTAGTGTCAGATGTATCACCTTTCTCATTGAATGACGAGATATATTTTGTTGGTGATGTATTCGGCGGTATCAGTATCAACACACCTTACTACGTGAAGTCTATCAACACTGTGAGAAGCTCTATCACTATCAGCAATACTTTAGTATCCGGTATAGCAGGACCTACTTTCTCATTAAGTACCGATGCAGGAAATATGGTAGCGATCATACAGAAGACTTCAGGTCAGTTCTGGACTGAACCTGCTGTATTTCATAATGGCACTAAGTTAATTTCTGGTTTGACTAATTATGTGATCGCAACACAATCTAGTAATCACGCTATAGTGACATTCAGCACTTCTGGTTTAGTTGTTGATCAACCTATAGTGTTCAGTCTAGGTATTTTCGGCGGTATCGTCGCCGGCGAGGTGTATTATGTATACGATATATTGAGTCCGACTGAGTTCATGATCAAAGATAGTTTAGGTGATCCTGTCTATCTAACAGATGCTTCTGGATCAGCGATCTTTATCACAAATGATTATGCCGCTGTATTAGCAGATAATCAGATCAATGCTAAGATAATATTCTCAGGTATGTATAATCAAAACAATGATTATCTTTCATATAGTTTCTTTGGTCAAACAGAACCGCAACAATATGGATATACGTTACCACAGACACAGACATTCTTGGGTCAAGGTTCAGTAGGCCCATATTATCTTGACAATTATCTAGGAGGCGACAACCCAACCAATGCCGTTGTTGAAGTAAACGGATTGAGAATCGATCCAAGCAAGTATACTATTAGTTTTGCCGCAGATAGTTTGATGTTCGACTCAACTGTAGTACCTACTCCAAGCGACACTATCGCAGTGACTACATTTAATGACACTGAGAGACAGTACTTGTTTACTGCTGAGTACACTGGAATTCAAGTTACTCCTATCAGCTTTGTCAACAATGCTGTTATTCCTGCTACAGTAACTACTACAATAGCGCATGGATTATCAACGGATGATGTTGTAAGAATCGACGGTGTGACTGGTTCGACACAATTGAATAACCAAATATTCATTGTAGAATTTATAAGTCCTACCGAATTTGCGTTATATCAATATGTTCCGGGTGTACCGGCATCAGCGTCAGTACCAGTAACTAACATTGATACTTATAACGGTGGTGGTTATGTTTGGTTGAACAATAGTTATATTTTAGAAAACAAATATGGTACTGAATCTAGCTATAATAGTGTGACCGAACAATGGGGAATCACAGTTGATGAAGTCGATGGATTGGTAATCGATACACCAGTATACTTCACAGAAGATGGAGTAGAGTTAGGTGATGCTACAGCAATACCTCAGATAATCGCAGGTCAGAAATACTATATCAAAGATATCAATGAATTTGATAATACGTTTAGCATCAGTGATACACAAGGTGGAACTGCTAAAGTATTGTCATCTAATAGTGGTATCAATGTTCGTGTCACTCAGTGGGAACAAACAAATGTTGACCGTCTATGGGTAACAGTGAATGGTTATCGTGTAGCTTCAAGCAACCTAAGATTGAATCTAGCAAATGAGGTCAGTATATTAGAACCTATCTTAACAAGCGATGTTGTTGTGATCACAAGCATGATGCCTTCTGCAAGCCCCGACAGCATGACTTATATACAGACCGTAGACAAAGATGGAATCGGCAAAGTTTATAGAGCAAATACCGAAACTAGAACATGGTTGACGAAAAATGTAGGAGAGTTTGATGACACTATTCATGTTAAAGATGTCAGAAGTTTGACTAACTCTACCACTCAAACAAATACAACTCAGGCTGCTATAGCAGGATTCCATGAGATAGGATTGATAGCAAATCGATTTGATATATTACAAGTTCGTGTCTACAACAATAACCCTGCAAGACTTGGTTATATTGACGAAGACTATGTGACCGTACGTGTATCCGGACTTGGACCGTTCGCATTGATACAACAAGGAGAATGGATCGAAGAAGGTGATATACTGACTATAACTACCTTAGAAGGAAGAACGATATATGTAAATGGTGAGTACATGATGATATTGAATGTCAATGAAGCTGAAAATATCTTGAATGTACAGAGAGGATTCAAAGGCTCTATCATTAACTTGCATATACCGAAATACAGCACAGTTTATAGCCTTTTAGAAGACAATAGTATGAGTCAGATAAATTATAATAGTGTATGGAATCCTATACCGGGAATCTATAACACTGCTGAGGGAGATCCACTACAGATAGCAGATACTTCAGCAGCAAGATTCTTAAGAGTGGATATAACGTAAATGATAAATAAATCTATAGGACAAAATACAGATAAAGAGGATACAAAAGTGGATGAAAAATCCAAGAAGCCCAACGAAAATAGCGGGGTTTACATGTCTTCACATATCAAGATTTTTGACCCTAATACAAAAGAAATATTTGTCCAAAAGAGGGCTGACGATTAAATGATCACATTAAGTTACAAAATTGAAGGATTCTTGAAAATCTATGATCCAAACAGTATGGAAGTGTTCGTAGATAAAAAGAACGCCATCAACTATGAAAATATGAGCGAGGCACTTGCTGATACACTCAGC
>JACCDP010172826.1_pt1 | contig 23863 bp, 3 predicted proteins | sample 7445841 | NCBI WGS metagenome assembly JACCDP01 (sample SAMN15323441, study PRJNA562643) | freshwater metagenome | isolation source: river surface water | place: USA:Blue River Watershed | collected 2017-08-17
GAAATCCTCAAGGAGACCAGTACAGGGATGATTGGTTATCTAATAAGAACTTTACTAACAGGGAACTAAGTATACTTACTGCTAATGAAAACCTGCCTCAGCCAAACTTATATTCTCAGGGTGCTCAAGGTCTCTACAATACTGCTGATATGTTGGCTCTTGGAAAGCTTCCAGAGCTTGCTGTACCTGGTATAGCTAAATCCGAAGTTGCTCAGTATAATAGTCCTTTACTTACTCTTCAACCGCTTTCTATTCCAGCTAAGATGGTACAGTCTTTTTACAAAGACGACTATACATTTAGAGACGCTGTAAGAGGTACTCCTAATAAAGCAAGTCTTACGGAAGATATAATTACTGATCCTCTAACATGGTGGACACTTGGTGGTAAATCATTACTTACTGCAGCTGGTAAAGCTAGTGGTATAAATACTGCAAGGTTTTTTCCTGAAATAAGTAACTTTTCTAAACTATCTAAGCCACCAAAAACACAGTTTGCTCAAGATGTTGATGACTTTTTAAAAGGTGGTAAAGAAGTAGTAGATCCTGAAACAGGCGTATCTAAATTTATTTATGAGCTGGATGACGTAACTACTGCTCCTGAAGAATCTTTTGGTTGGTATCCTGATAGTAAAAAACCTTATACAGGTGGTGGCGTGGAGCTTACATTTGATGACTTAGTAGATGTATCTGATATTCCTGTTCTTAATAACAAGATCAGTCCTATTGGTACTAGTGGATCAAAGACCTTTGGAAATACCTTATCTAATATTTACGATAAAGGTAAGAGCAAGCTTATGAAGCTTTTTGCTAATACAAACCAATGGGATTTTTCTAAACCACTTGGTACTTTGGAAGATTATAAAAGTTGGGGTCAAAATATTCATAAAGAACTTGATTATGTAGATCCTGCTCTTATCCGTGATGCTCACAAAAAAGCTATAAAATATTTTAAATCTACCGGACAGTGGGGTGATATTAAAAACTCGCCTAGAGAGTACGGTCTTTTTATAAGAGCAGAACTAGCTGATAAAATACCATCTTTTGCAAAACCTGTAGTAGTTGATCCTGCAACGGGAGCCAGATTTGTTTATGGAAAAGATGTTTGGCATCCGAGTTTATACCCAGATAATCAGCAAGCCATGTATTTCAGCACGGTTAGAAACGAGGCTGACTATTACAAAGATGCCCCATGGGGTGCACAAGAGGCTCAACCGCTTTCTTGGGGGTATGATGCAGAAAAATTTACTCCGCAAGAAGCTAATCTTATAACAGGGTATGCACATGGTTATGATATTCCTCTTAATTATGTGTTTAGAGCTAGATCCACAGTAGGAGCAAAAAGGTTTTATGAAACTAAAGGTAATGAGTTAAATACTGCTATACAGAAGAATAAGTTTCCTGCAGCTACTCAAGTAAGAAGAGGTGTTGATAACTATCCTGTAGAGATTTTAGATCCAGTTACCTATAAGCCAACTGGTGTTTTTAAGAGACGTTCTGAATTAGGTGTAGGAGATGTATTTAAAGATGAAGGTTTTATGTCCACTAGTCTTAATACTAACCATACATGGGGAACATCCGAGGCTTCAGAACTTATTGATATACCTGGAGGCGGAGTTCAGTCTTATGCTTTTCCTAACGCTATGGGAAACAGTCCTTATTTTACCGAGGCTGAGGCTATATTACCAAAAGGATTAATACGTAAAGTAGAGGAAGTAAGAGAACCCGTAAGCGGTATTTATGATTTTCCAAATAATGCCAGAATCAGAACTAGTATATTAAATCCTTATAGTGTTTTACTTCCAGTAGTTGGTGGTGCAGCTGCAATACAGGGTCAGAAAAAACAAGGCGGCCCTATAGAAGATAACGGTGGTCAGTGGAATCATCCAGGACACATTACACGCATACGTTCAAAAAATATTACTATGCAAGGTGTGCCCTATCCCGTATATGCTATACCTAACAAGGGCAAAGGTGGGATGATGTATCCAGGGGAAAATTACTTTTTCCCCAAAGCTGATTATGTAGATGAGTATCCTATGATGCAGCGTGGGGGACAACCAGTATATGATAACATTCCTAGTCCAGCTGTTATGAGGTCTAAAGCTCAAGCAGATCATGAAACTAATATAGTATTAAGGCAGAAAGCTCTTCAACCTATTACAAAGCCAGTTATTGATTTTATGCAGGAATGGATGAGTTCACCTATGTATAAAGCTATGCTTCAAAAGAGCAACGGTTCTAGTATAGCTAAAGGAAGAGAGAAACAACTTCAGACAATGCGTGCACCTGGTTCTTTTAATATAGATGTTGACTTGAATCCATATCATGATTGGGTAGATAATTTTTTTGTACCTAGAACTTTAGGTTCATACGGTATAAATACCCTTACTGGGGAAAATAAAATCTATATAGATAAAAAAGAGACAGATCTAAAGAGACGTAAAGAAATTGCAGTTCATGAACTTTCTCATGCTACTGATAACCCTAATGGTGCTGGTGCAACACCGTTATTACCTGCTGCTGATATTGCTAAGATGCAAGCATACAGAGCTGCATTTGATAAAACAAGGAAATCTAAACCTGAAGACTGGCAGACTGAGTTTTATAACTATTTAGCTGAACCAACTGAAACAAGAGCTAGATTAAATACACTTAGATATCTTGGTAAACAAAAAGGTATTTATGATCCTTTTACAGAGAAGATTGATAAAAACAAGTTAGACAAGTTTAACTCACTTTTTTCAAATGATATTTCTTTAAGACAGCTAAGAGAAATATACTCTGATGAACAGATAACAGATATGCTAAACAGTATTTCTAAAGTACCATCTGTTTCAAGTATCCCTTTAGCAAAAGGCGGTGGACAGCACGGTGGTCTTGACCGTTGGTTTGCAGAAAAGTGGGTTGATGTGAAGACAGGAAAAGCATGTGGCAGACAAGAAGGAGAAAGCAGAGCTTATCCAGCTTGTCGTCCTTCTAGAAGAGTATCATCCCAGACACCAAAGACTTCTTCAGAAATGAGTCCTGCTGAGAAGGCTAAGTTTAAGAGGACTAAGACATCATCAGAACGTATACCCTATAATCATAAAAGAAAGTAATTATATATCCTATGGCTAACAAACCTAATAATCCTGCTCTTTGGTCTAAAGCTAAGTCTATGGCTAAGCAGAAGTTTGATGTTTATCCGTCTGCCTATGCTAATGGCTGGGCTGCTAAATGGTACAAGTCTAAAGGCGGTACCTGGCGTAAAGCTGAGTACGGTATGGAAGTACCTATGATGCCCATAATGGCAGATGGTGGTAAACCTGAGTGGCTTCTAGAAGCTCAGCTAAAAGCTCAAGGTTATTCCGGCAATGCTTTAGACCAAAAGATGTCTTCTATGTCTTTTGGTGGATACATTCCGGAGATGGGATATGGCGGAGCAGCTCAACAAGCAGCTATTGCCATTGCTATGAAGAAGGCTGGTAAGAAACCAAAGTCTATGCAGAAAGGTGGGGAACCTGATGGTGAAATGGCTCTGGGTCAGATTGCAGCTGTAGTAGATAAGATGGATAAGCTTCGTCAGTTTATACAACCAGACTCTGATTTAGAACCATGGATAAGTTCTAAGCTGGCTGTTATGGATCACTATGCGGATGCAGTATCTGATTACATGACGTATAATCCAGAAGCTCAGGGAGAGATGATGGAAGAACCTCAAGGACTTCCTATGCAGGAAATGAAAGAAGGTGGTATTCCTACCCGTTACAGGAACATGGGCTTTACCAAAGTGGGTGTTAAGAAGAACAGTACACGCCCTGGTAAGAAGTGGATGGTGTTAGCCAAGAAAGGCAGTGACTACAAAGTAGTACACGGTGGATATGATGGTATGAAAGATTTCTCTCAGCATGGATCTGAAAAACGTAAAGACCGTTTCTGGGATAGGATGGGTGGTAAGAACTCAGCCAAAGCCAAGGATCCGTTCAGCCCGTTATACTGGCATAAGAGATTTGGTACCTGGCAAGATGGTGGAGAGATATATGAGATGGGTGGTTATATACCAGAATATGGTATGGGTAGCATGCCTTGTTATGAGTGCGGTGGTATGTACGCTGATGGTGGATACTACGACTGTCCTGATCAGGAGAAAGATCCTGTAACAGGTAAATGTAAAGCAGAAGTAGTTCGTGGCAGAGAAGCAAATGCAGCTAACAGAGCAGCTACTGCAGACATGAACGCATGGGCTAAGCAAGTTGCTGCTATGGATAAAGAAGTTGCTAAACAGAATGCTGCTCAGTATGCAGGACAAAGAACTTTTGATTATGACTGGATGCAATCTCCTGTAGATAAAGCAGAGAAGAAAGCAGCCATTGCTCAATACAAACAATTTATTCAGCAGAACCCTAACGTATTTGTAGCAGATGATTCATCAGGATACAGTCCAGAACAGAAGTATATCATAGCTTCTAAGCTTAAGCAAAAGTCAAGCACTCCAATGGGGTCCAAAGCATTCCAGCAAAAGTTTAACCAGGATGCACGCTTACTAGATCTTGGACGTATACAGTCTGACATTGTTCCTTTGATGGGTGGCTGGAGTGGAATTCAAAACTGGCTTTTTGGTAATAAAAAATTTGGTGGCTATATAGGACAAGACGGAAAGCGTCACATGTCTGATACACCTACCTGGTCTGGAAATACCGGATATCAAGAAGGCGGTCCCGTTATAGGAGATGTGATGGATGTAACACCTGAACAGCTTGAAGTTCTTCGTGCTCAAGGCTATGACTTTGAAATAATCTAATCTATGAAAATACGTATTACAAAAAAAGGGCTACCTAAAGCTCAGTGGTTAAACAGTCAACCTGGAGTTCAGTTACAGCTGCCTGCCGGTTCGCAACCTAACTTTGCATGGATGACATCTCAGCAGATGCAGAATTATCTTATGCCTGCTGCTCCACAAACGTTACCTGTTAACAACACAAGTCTTCCTCCTGATGTTATTATTCCTAGGAACTTGTATCCAGCTATGACAGATGCTGAGATGGCTCCTCCTGAAGTTCTTGATGAACAAAATCAAGCAAGTCAACCTGTTGATATTGCAGCTACTTTAGGTATTGGACCAAAGAGAGAAGCTTGGGAAATAGAGCAGCAGAAAAAATATGATACCGATCCAAAGTATGCATTGAAGTTTGATGATAGTGTTGGCTTTGGTATGCTCCAAAGTTATATGGACCCCAAAGGTCTCACCAGCAGGAAAGATCTTAAGAAGTATGTAAACTTCTTTAATAATAAGTATGGTACAAAACTTAAGATGCCTACTTACAATCCAGGCTTGGCTAAGACAGCTAACGCTGTTAGTACAGGTATTGGAGCTTTGGCTTTTGCTGGTAATGCAATAGATTATTTAGAAGCAAATAAAAAAGGAAAAGAGTGGGAACGTTTCTTCCGTCAACGTATGATGGAGCCTGCTCCTAATACCGAGTTTGAAGGTATAGAGAATATTAACTCCGGAAGAATGTTTGAAAACATGCTTCCTAAACCTAATCAGGGACGTTTTGATTATGGTGGTATAGCTAACAATATGTTTGATTCTATGAAAATACGCATTACATCTGCTCCTGAGTCTATGGAGTATGGAGGTCAGTCTAACTTTGGACTTGATCTTGGTAGAAGAAAAATTTACACCGACATGCCTGAATCTCAGGCTGAGTCAGTTACTAGTTCTGTAGGAGCTGTACCTAGAGCTATGGCGAATATTGAAGCTGAAGGTGGAGAAACTGTCTTTGGAGACATGGACGGTGATGGATCTATGGAACATATGAACATAGTAGGTAAACGTCATCATAATGGTGGTGTTCCTCTTAATGTTCCTGAAGGAAGTTTTATCTTTTCTGATACAGCTAAGATGAGGATTAAAGATCCTGCTGTCCTTGCTATGTTTGGTAAAACTGTTACAAAAGGAAATAAAGGATATACCCCGGCTGAAATTGCCAAGCAGTATAATATAAACAAGTACAAAGCAGTAATGGAAGATCCTAATGCAGATCATGTTGCCAAAGCTACTGCACAACTTATGGTAAACAACTACCGTAAGAAACTAGGTGGTCTTGCTTTGATTCAAGAAGAGATGAAAGGATTTCCTCAAGGTATACCTCAAGTAGCTGAAGCTGCTATAGACAAACCAATGATGGCGAAGTTTGGCGGGTACCTACCTGAATACCAAAAAGCTGGCCAGGCTCCTCCTGTTGTACCCGAAGCTTTTAGAGTAATCCCTCTTAGTCCTGAAGTACAGGCAGCACTAGCCGAACTAGCTAATCGTCAGAATCCTGGTGGCTACTACGGTCAAAATGATCCTGGTAGATACTTTGGTCAAAACACAGCAGTATCTACATCAGATACAAAGTCTCCTCAGACTTTGGCTGATATGAGTGACCCGGAGTTCCAGAAGTATATGGATCTTATTGCCAAGTATGATACTAAGAAAAGTAAAGACTACCGATATGTAAACAGTATGACAGATGCAGATGCTAAAGAGTTTGCTCGTCTGGCTACTAAGTTTGGTTTTAAAAGAAAAGATGATTCTGGTAAAGAGCAGTATAGAGTTGTACAAGGAGCTACTCCTGATTATAACTTTACTATTACTGGGGACGATGGCAAGCCTAAAAAGATTGGATTCTTTGGTGGGTACCGTCCACAGCAATATGAGCGTAGAGTTGTAGAAGATGTCCTTGGAGAAGACGCTGTAAAGAATATGAGTGAGCTGGACATCCGCAAAGCTTACTTTAAGGAACTGGGTGTTGACGTTAGTGGTATCAGTGAAGACAAGTTAAAAGATGCTAAGAAACTATACAATGATGCTGATTTCTTTCGTAAGACCTTCTACCCGAAGTTCACGCAGAGGTTTGGTAAAGATGATTACCGTAGTCAGTTTGGTGATGACCTGCTGATTGGAGCTGAACACTATGATGCGTACCGTCAAAAACAAAAACCTCAGGATACTACCGTTATAGGTTATATCTGTAAAGGGGTTGCTGATAATGGTGCCCCTATTGTAGAAAGCTCTAGCTTCAGAGATGAAGCTGCTTTGGCTGCAGCTGGTGCGTCTAAGTCATACCAAGTAGCTATCATGAACTGTGGCAAGGATACTGATATAGATATAGATATTATTCCTGGAAAGAAGAGAAAAAGCAGTGACTTTTTAACACCCGATAAGCTTACTCTGATGGCTGCTGCAGCTATTCCACCAAAAGGATACTTTCCTTTTGTATCGGATATGCCATTCAGACCAGGTCAGCTGGCACTGGAAGACTGGTTAAGCCAGGCTCAGAACATTCAACAGGGGTATAACACTTCAGCAAATATGTTGGGTACATACAACCCTGGTACAGCTATGGCGACTAACCTTTCTTTCTTAGCAGGTCAGGCTGGTGATCAGACTGCCCAGGCTATTTCACAGGTAGGCAGCCGTAACGTTGACAGATTCAACCAGTTTGCAAACACTGAGACTCAGCGTAGACAGAATGTAGACGCATACAATACATCAGCCAGAGACAGACGCTGGGATGGGTACACTGTAACCAAACAAAACCTAGATAATGCTCGTAGGAGATATCTTAATACAGTCACTAAAGCTGCTAATAACATGTGGGCTAACCGCATGTACCTGGATATGATTAACTCTGTTAATCCTTTCTTTAATGTAGATCCAAGATCTGGGCTTTCTTATTTTACAAATGATGGATACACTACAAAAGATCTTGGAAGAACTGGATCAGGTTCAGGCGGAGGTATAGACTGGTCTGAAATAAGCAGAGGTTTTCAAGATGCTAAAAATAAGTTTCCAGGTCTTACTGAAGAGCAATACCTGAGAATGACTAATCCTAGAACTACATCTGTTGATACAAACAGAGATGGTTTACCTGACAGAACAAGTACTGTAAACATGGGGCCAATGAGCTACATGTCTCAGATGCTTCCTATGTATATGGCAATGTCTAACATTGCTAGATCAGCTAATCCTTTTACCGGTGAATAGCTTTATTCACACCCTTTAAACCTGTAAAGTTTAGTATTAAACTTCAGAGATTTTTTAGTATATTATAATGTACACCTATGGCTACATACCTTCCTAATGTTACTGACGCAATACCAGAGCCAGCGTTATTTACGCCTGACTTTTCCTTCTTAGATACTATGCTAAGGAGAAGGCAGGGTCTGTATGAGCAGGGCTTTGCTCAAGTAAACAGTGCGTACAACTTTCTTAACAGGGATGTAACGCAGGCTTATAATGCTCAGACTAAACAAAGATATCTTAATGAAGCTCGTTCTCGTTTGAAGAACTTGTCTGCTATGGATCTGTCTCAAAGACAGAATGTTTCTGCAGCAACAGGTGTATTTGAGCCATTTTACAAAAACTCTACTCTTCTTGGTGACCAGGCTCTTACTGCTCACTGGAACCAGCAGATAGGTGTAGCAGATTCTTATCGTTTAAAAGATGGAGGAAAAGAGTTTCATGAAGATAATGCTGCTCTTATCCGCATGCAGCAGGAGAAGTTCAGAAATGATACTCCTGATTCATGGCAGAGGTATTACGGTAACCGTGAATACTATACTCCTTTTTATGATGCGGATAAGGAGATGATAGAGCTGATGAAGAACTTCAAGCCTTCTTCTACAAAGATTGAAAGGATTAATGGTATGTACATGGTTACTACCAAAGATGCTTCTTGGACCAAGGAGGAGATCTCCAGATACCTGAATGCTACCTTGTCAGAAAAAGCAAAGAAGCAGTTGGGTATACACGCAAAGGTTAGATACTCTGATCCAGCTGCTGTAGCTGGTCTTTATGTTAACCAGGCACAGATGGAACTTCCTGTCCTTGATCAGAAGATAGCAGATGTTAATGCATCTATAAAGAGTGAAAGAAATAAAGAAAAGCTTGAACAGCTTAAAAGTCTGCGTGAAACATTTTTACAGAACAGAAACGAGATAACTTCAAACATAGACAGCATATCTAAAGGAGATATATCTTTCTTACAAGGTAATGCTGAAAAGTTTGCTAGAAACGTATATATGTCCCAGGCTGTAGACCGTATAGCTAAAGGGTTTTCTCATAAAGATATTGAGCAGACTATTGAGGCTAACCAGGTAGCTATGATGTATGCCCGTATGGCTTTTGATCGTGAGGAAAACGAAAAGAACAGAAAAGCTCAGCAGGGTATTAATGCTCCTCTTATAGAAGTTGACAGAGAAGGTGAGACAGTAACTACTTCATACAATACTTTACAGAATGATATCAAGGGTGCTAAGAAAGTAGCTGACGCTAAGTTTGCTGAGCTGAAAGATTACATGACTACTCAGGATGCTTTCCGTGGAAGATCTTCTGCTAGCATTACAAGAGAGGAAGCAGAAAAGTGGATTGCGTCTCATCGTGATAACGAAAAAGTAGTAGCTTTTGTAAACGCAGAGACACTGCATACTGCTAAGAATGACCAGCTTACTAACTGGCAAAAAGGAGCCGAGCAGTGGGCTATGCAACAAATGGGAACTGACTATGATAAGTTATTAGTCTATCGTGAAGAACAAAAGAAACTTGAAAACAAAGCTGTAAATAATATTACAGGTACTCAAACTATGACTGTAAATGGTCGTACGTTTGAGATTCCTTCCTCAGTAATACCTGCAGGAAAAGGTAAGTATTATTTTGAAAGAGGACCTTATGGTAAATCTCAGTATGATATAGATAAGGACTTGGCTAAACTAGGTAGTAAGATGGTTGCTACACAACAAACAGGTATAAATGGTGAGGCTTTAGAAAAGAAGTTTAATGAACTAAAGACTCAGTATAATAGTAAGCAGAATACTGTAGAGGTAAGTAAAAACACCAAAGGTGTGACTACTAGTACTGAAGATAAAAGATATAAGAACGCTAAAGGTTATCTTGAAGCTATTACCGGGGCTGATAATAAAATATCAGGTATAAAATGGTTTCCTGGAATAGATAACTATGATATAACGTTTAAACTTGATGATGCTAGTGCTACCAATCCTATAGATAGAGAAAAGATGAAGAATGATTTGATTGCTACTTTAGGTACTAACAAGGTAAGCTACAATAGTAAAACTGATGTCTTTACTATTGGTGGCCTTGGACCTACCATATCTCCTATGTTAGATATTTATGGTGGTGTGAATCCAATACATAGGCAGGTTTTATCTTCTATAGAAGTATTTGCCGGCAAGCCTGGTATGACAAGACCTAGCAGTGTTTTTACTATGTCCGGAAAGGCTGGTACACATGCTGTACAAGTTGTAAAGTTGTTTGGAACCACTCCAGAATCTGACAGTTATATATTATATATGAACAATAAGTCTATAAATAGACCATATAGTTCTCCATTGGACGCATATTCTGCTGCTTATGGCTTGGTTAACAATCCTGCTGCTTTAAGTACAGTAATGTCTGGTAATTAAATATCCTATACCCTATGACAGAGAACCTTTTTGAACAAGGCTTAGATAACTTTGACGTTCCTGAAAACTTAGAGGAAACTCCAGGGTTAGAACTTGGTAATCTAGAGCAGCCTGAAAGTCCTGAACAAAGTCCATTAGGAACACCTACCTCTGCTCCTGTTCAATCTACACCTCAGGTTGACCCCCCTGCTAAGAAGTATAAGTCTTATGAGGCAGCGTTGGATGCTGCAGAACTTAGTGCTAAAAAGTATTTTCCTTTTGCAGATGCTAGCTTTGCAAGATCCAAAACTGTATCTGGTGATCGTGCCAGAAAGTATAACGACATGGACTATGGCTACCGTTATGGTGTAGACATGGATGACTTTTACGGGGAGATGGAAAGTCCACTGACTACTTTTACTAAAGGAGTAGGTAGGTTTGCATTAGGTGTAGGAACCAAAGTAGGACAAGGTGCAGGTTTCATTTTAGGTCTTGCAAACCCTCAAAATTGGGATGAAGATATTATTACAAAAGCTTCTGATAACGGTATTACATATTTATTTGACCAGCTAGACGAAAAGACCAAGCAAGACTGGTTACCTACTTTTCAGGAAGCAGCTGATAGAGACAAAGGTTTTTGGAATAAGTTTTTTACAGATGGTGATTTTTGGATGACCGACGCTGTAGATGGTGCTGCGTTCCTGGTATCTGCATGGGTACCTGGTATGGCATTGTCCAAGTTAGGTTTGGGAACAAAGTTGGCTCAAAGTCTTTCAGGTCTTAGACTTGGTGTTGGTGGAGCTGAAGCTGCTGTAGAAGGAGCAGCCATGACACAGAACTATCTTACTAAAGCTAACAGTATCTTCAAAACAGGTATTGATAAGTTTAATGCTTGGGCTTTAGCAACAAGTTCTGAAGCTATGTTTGAAGCTGCAGAAGCAAGAAGGGGTATTATAGACTCATTAACCTATGATGAGTTTGGACGTTTGAAAATCAATCCTGTTACAGGAACCCCATACTCAGAAGATGAGAAAAGAAAGATTGCTGGTGGAGCTGCTCAGAATAGTTTCTTACTTAATGCTGCTTTGCTTGCCGGTACAAATGCTTTAGAACTTAGATGGATAGGTTCTATGTTTGGAGCTGGAGAAAGAGCTGCTGTTAGTGGAATAACCGGTGCAACTAATCTTACAGACCGTATGGTTGCAGAACAGGCAGTAGGTAAGTTTAGTAAGTTCTTATCATCTGGTAAGGGTGCTTTTTTAAGTGGAGCTACACAAGGTATTCTTGCAGAAGGTTTTGTAGAAGAGAACGCTCAGCTTGCCATACAGCGTGTAAATCAGCAGTATGGTATGCAAGGTAAGATTGCTGAATTTGGTAACCTTGGAGACTTTATAACTCAGTTTAAAAATCAAACCTTCAATGCTTTAATCGGCAAGGACCCAGAGGCTGCTACTAGTATAGGTATTGGTGGTATTCTTGGTACGCTAGGAGGTGGTATATCTTCTACATTACAACAGCGTAAAGATAGAACTCTTACCGAACAGGTGATAAATGCATATAACTTAGCCCAGGATAACTGGCTTAAGTTTGGTAACATATACAAAACTCAAGATGTATTTACTGTAGATGAGCAGGGTGCTACTGTGAAAACACAGCAGGTAGTCTTTGATCAAAACGGGGAACCTGTAGTTGATCAAGAAAAACTGTCGGGTGCTTTAACAGGTTATACTGCAGTAACAGCTGCACTAGATGAAGCTTCAAAACTACAACCAGGTTTTCAAAGAGATATACTTAGAGACACTGCTTTTGCAGATTTTGTAACAGCTCATATTAATGCTGGTATAGAAAACACTGTTATAGATAAACTTAACAGTCTTCAAAAAGCTTCACCTCAGGATCTTGCAAAGCTTGGATTTACTGTTGGTGAAAACGCAGAGCAGCAGATCAATAGGTATAAGAGCCTAGCATCTGCTATTATTAATCAGAACAAACTGATTAACTCTGATATCTTGGTTGACAATAGTCAAGAAGATAAAGCCCGTAAAAATTATTTATTAAAGCTTGCTGCTGACCAGGCTGTATATAAAAGCTTGGTAAATGAGAACCAGACAGCCCTAACCGAGATACAGAATCAGTTAGTTACTTCTGAGAATTCTTCATTGTCAGATGGTTTAGTAGATCAGCTTAATGAGCTTGCTCAAAGGATCAAGTCTCAGGAAGAGATACTTCAGGAAATGGGTACTAGTCCTGACACTGGTATTCGTAAGCAGGTAGCTAATCAAGTACTTGATGAGCTGAAGCAAAACTACGAACAGTTAGAAAAAGATAATACTACAACTATTCAGAGTCTTAAAAAAGACAAGGATGGTTTCTATCAATATGAAAAACCAGGTCGTAATATACCTGGTGTATATGATCAGTACAAAAAGAAAGTAAGATTAAAAGGTGAGCTGCAAAACCAGATAAAGCTAAATGGCCTTGAGTGGGCTAAATATGCTGATGCTAAAAACGGTAAGCAGAACTTTTTACAGATGTTCAAAGAGGACATTGTTGATCCTTTAACTCAAGCCGCAGCTGAAGCTCAGGACGCACAGTCTCAACCAGGAAAGACTATAACTCTTACTGGTACAGACGCCAAAGGCAATCCTAAAGCAATAGATATAACTGTAGGTAAACTGTACGTTGGTAAGTTTACTAAGTCAGAAAGATACAGAGGCAAGCAGATTGTATCTGTATTTAATAATGATAAGATTAAGATATTAGATATATCAGAGGATGGCTCTACCGTTACTATAAAGACTAATGGTGAGGTTATGGAAATGTCAGCACAAGAGCTGGCAGATATTGCTATACCAGAAAACTGGAGAGCGTTTGATTCTTTAACCGATGATCAAAGACTTTACCTGACCCTGCGTAACCAAGTAATTGAGTACAGGGTTTTAGAAAGAGATGCATCAGGTAAAGCTATAAAACAAGCTAATGGTAAGTACAAGACACGCGTTGTAAAAGGACGTGTGGCTATGAATAAGAACAGAACCGATCTTTTATTTACATATATAGACCCTACTACTAACAAGAAGAAGTTTGTGGACTTTGACATGAAGTATGTAGTAAATCAGGAGTCTCTTGAAAAACTTCTTACCCCTCAGCAGTTTTCTGTTAAATCTCAGGAGGAAAAGGTTAAACAAAAGTATGAGACTCAAAAGCAGTTTCTTACAAACCTTATTACTGAAACCGAAGCTAAGCTAGCTGATGCAGATACTCGTCGTCAGGCTAATGTTCAGGAGTTCCAGAAGCTGGAAGAAGATCTGAAAGGCATGAGAGAAATGCTTCAGGAAGCTGTTTCATTTCTTGAAAAGAATCCTTATACCCGTGGCAGAAAGAGCAACGCGTATAAGTCAATGGAAGAACTGTCTCAGCAGCTTACTGATGAGATTAATAAAAAAGAGACCCAGCTTGCTGCTTTGCAAAAAGAAAAGGAAGATCTAACCAATCTTCTTGAAGCCCTTAAGAGTACTAACGAACTTTACTACCAAGGTCTTATTGAGTTGGAAGAGACTACCCAGCCGTTCCTGGCTGATCAGTCCGGATCTATATACGCTCAAGAACAGGCTGACTTGGAAACTGCACAAGATAATCAGGTAACCAGACGCTTTAACAGCTCTGAGTTAGAACAGATGATTGAGCAGACTGAAGCTGAGGTAGAACTTATTGACGATAGAGTAAACTATCTACAGGGTTATATTAACCAGCTGAGAAAAATGCTGGACAAAGTCCTGGTATTTAAAGATGTAGCTGATGCGTTAATGGACATCACTGATCGTGAGCAGCTTCGTAACGCTCTGAAGATGCTAGAAGACCAGAACTCTGTTCTTGCAGACAACACTGATGTAACCAAAGTTGGTGATATACTTTTACCTTCTGCTCCTGTTGAGAACATAGCTCCTCAGGTAACTGATGTAATAAAGAAAGAAATTGTCAAGGCTCTCCGTAAAGGACTTGCCCGTGGAGATAAAGGTATAGAAGCTCAGTACACCCTTGAGTTGATTCAACGTTTAAAGGATTCTGTACAGGAGATGGATGATCTCATTCAGAAAAGAGATGAGCTTGCTCCTAAGTTAATCAGACTAGAAACTGCCCTTCAGCAGAAGCAACTAGTTACTAGCTTGCAGGAACGAGTAAACTTCTTAAAGACTATACAGGAAGGATTACTTGCCCAGTATGAAATACGTCAGCAGGAAATACTTACCCAGCGTCAAAGTAAGACAGCTGAGGTTGTACAGAACCAGATGATGGGGGACAAGCTTGCTGATGAGGAAGTATCTCAGGATTCTCAAACATACAACTTTGATGTTAAGAAGCCTCTTTTAGCAGTACATGGATTATTTACTACTGCCGGTAGGCACTTTGTAGATGATGCGGATACAGAGCTGAACATGGAAAATAATAATGCTCTGTTCTATAAGTTATCTGCCATGGCTGATTTGCTTACAGATGAGTTTTACCTGATGCCGGTAACTGCAGAGAATGATACATTTGGTATCAGACGCCCTGATGTTTACGGTGATGATATCAAGTTGGTTGTAGTAAAGAAAGTAGGTAACGAGTTCAAATTTGTAGATGCAAATGGTGAAGTTTTAGAAAACCCTACCAAAGAAACTTTAGTATATACTTCTATGCATGGTAATGCTACCATGTTTGGAGAAAACGTACAGGCCGCAGTAGACAGTGTAAAGAACAGCTTTACTACAAAAGGTCTGACTGATGCTGAGATCCTAGATCATATTAAGAGATTCAAAGCATTCAGAGATAAGATCAAGGCTGATATAGAAGCCGGAAGACCTGCTTATGTGCCTGTAATGGGTAAGAGCAAGGGAGTACAAGTCTTTGTAGAAAAAGACGCTAGTGGTCTTCCTCAAGAACTTCCTATGGAAGGAAGATTAATCAGTGAAGATACTGCTGACTATACTAACATGACCCACCCAGATGGGCAGGGTATATCTTTAGTAGTGTCTACTTTAAAAGACAACACTGCTGTGGATGTAAAACCCGGTCGTGTTATAATGCAAAAAGCAGACGGTACCGGATTCCGCGTATTTAACCGTCAGCTATCACAAGAAGAAAAAGACAACTTTATAAATACACTAAAGGTTCTTACTGGCTTGTTGGCTAGAAAGAATTCTACTACCAGTCCTCTGTCTAAGCAAGAGGCTTTGGATCTTAGTGATGTTCTTACTTACTTGAACGGGTTAGTATTTTGGACTAAACAGGATAGTATAAGTCAAAGTGAGAATAAGTTTTATATTAACCAGGACAATGGTATGCTTTACCGCGGCACCAATGCTGTAGCACTTACAGCAGATGCTATTGAAGCAGCTAAAGAAACTCTTACCAAGGATCTTTACCACCAGGTTAATAACAACCTGGTTAAACTTAATGATCCTTTCTTCCAGGTTATTGTAGATGAGAACATGAAGATCAGTAAGGTAGAGTACCAAAACTATGTGCACTACTTACTGGGTACTCAGGACATGAAGGGACAGAATAGAAAACTGGGAACTCCAGTTGTATATACAAATACACCAACCTACAGCCCTGATGACTTGACACCTCAGCTTAAGAGCGTATTCTTTACTTATCAGGATCCTGATAATCCAATTATCCCTAAGGTTACCGTTACACAGAATAACATAGCGTTTCCTGCTGCACAGGCTCAGCCAAACGGTCAGCCAGTAGTAGGTACTGCAGCTACCGGGTTTGTAATTAACCCTGCTGCTTTTGGTGCAACGGTACCTGCAGCATCTCAGCAGCAGACTCCTGCTCCTGCAGTTGCTGCCCAGAATCCTTTTATATTTAATCCTGCCGGTTTTACAGCTCAGCCTCAGGCACAACCTGCAGCTCAGCCACAACCCGCTGTTCCTGGTTTTGTATTCAATCCTAATCAGCCAGTACAAGCTCAGTCTACTACTCAAGCTCCGGCCAATCCTTTTATCATAAATACTGCAGAGTTTGTTGCTCCTCCTCAACCGGTATTTCCTACAACTCAGACAGCAACACCTGGTGCAAGTACTCTGATAAGTACCATACTTTCTGATCAATATCAGCAAAGTATGCCTAGCATGTCTGACCCTAGTACCAAGGTTAGCAATGTGTACAGAGAAGCTCTGGATACTTTGAAGAAAAGAGAAGACTTTAAAAAGGTAGCTAAATGGTTTAGTGAGAAACTTCCACAGATTTCTGTAGAGAAAATAGCTGGGCTTATTGACGGTATTGCATGGGGTGCATTTAAGAACGGTGCAGTATATATATCTGAGAATGCAGAAGAAGGTACTGGTTTCCACGAAGCTTTTGAAGCAGTGTGGGGAAGTTATCTTACTGTAGAAGAACAGATGGAGCTTGCAAAAGCGTTCCGTTCTTTAGAGGGAGAGTTTACTAATCCGTTTACTAAAGAGACCAAACCTTACAGCCAGGCTTCTATGTACGATGTACGTGAGATGCTAGCTGAGGGTATGAGAGATTATATGTTAGAAAGAAGTACTTACGGAGGTAAGATACTTGCTTTCTTTAAAGAACTATGGAATGCTATCAAAGCACTGGTAGGACTTGGAAACATTAATGAAGCTGAAGAGCTAATTAATAATGTCTATAAGTCTATTAACCAGGGTAAGTACGTCAATGCTAAACAGGTTCGTGACGTTAGCATGATGGGTACAGCTTACAGTCAGGCTATCCCGGGTACTACCCAGGAGTTCAGCACACAGTTTACTGAAGGACTTACAGGGTTCTTCTTTATGAATCTGTATGCTAGCCAGAAGAACATTGATAGCTTACTTGATAAGTATTCAAATACTAACCAGCTTCTGAAACAACTTTTTGTTCAGAGTTTGGAAGACATGAAATCTTACCTGGTTGGACCTATGTCTAACTTTGCTCAGCGTTATGTTAACGTAGCAAGAAAGCAACTTGGTCGTGACCTTACACAAGATGAGCTGAACTTCTTATATACTCAGTATCTTAACCAGGATAGAAATGCATACCAGATAGAGCAGGCCTTCGGTCAGCCAAAGTATGTGTATGATAACCTGAAAGCATCTCTGAAGAAGTTTGGTTTGCAGTTTAAAGAATTGACAAGCCAGGAAGATGAGGAGTTCATAAACAATAAAGAAGAATCTGTAACCGATGCTTTAGGTATTCGTGATGCTATCTTTATAGATCCCCGCAGACTTACTGCAGTAAACTTCAGAATGTTACTTGGGTCTTTGACTTCAGATACCTATGACAGTGCATACAAGTCAGACACTAACCCGATGGGTATTGTGTTTGAAAAAAATAACCTTGGTCTTCCCAAGCTGATTGACTTTGATAACGTTCATAACATGCTTATCAATGAGCTCAATGGTTCTGCTTCCCGTATCGAGGGAGGTAAGTTCATTGACGCCTTGACCGAGATGATGAACAAGCTTGATAAGAAATATAAAAACATTAATGGTACTTATAAACCTGGATACGTATGGATTCAGCGTCTGAAGAACCGTTTGAAATATGCCGGTACTGAAGGAAGTTATTTTACAACTGCTAACGTTACTGCAGATGATATAGCCTTGATGATCGGTTTTGAGAAGAGTTTGCTTAACAAGCAGAACCTTCCTGTAAAGACTATCATTGGAGAGAACGGTTACATCTTTGATACGGATCCTATCCAGACAAACTCTGAAAGTAAGATCCGCGAAGAGTGGGAAAACAATGTTATGACAAGTACCCAGCCTTTGTCTCGTAAGAGCCAGTCTAATTTACTGGGTGTTGATGACAAGGGTATGATCGTTATAGATCGTAGCAGCTACGCATATGCCGGTAACCCTGCAGATACGAGCAAGCCACACTTGTCTATGTCTAGACCTACGTTTAACCAGATAATAGAAATACTATCTGAGTTTGGAATTAAGTTTACGGCTACCAATGAGGAGCTTAAGAAGCATAAAGTTGCTATTAACAGATCTTACAGTGCCATCAGGGAAAAGATTATAGATGGTACTATTTCTACCATGCAGGATCTCTATGGTCGTAATGTAGTTAACAAGGCTATTACTGACCTGGTAGAAATTCAGGCAGAATATAGTGCAGAAGATAACGTACTAATGCATTTAACTGCAGAAGGTAAACCTCAGTACTCTATCACACTACCTTCCAACATTACATATGTACTTAACTCATTGAATGATGCTAAGAATCTTGCTGACTTTGTAAGCAGCAATCCTCAGTTTGGTTTTGTAGACCAGAGCGGAAATGTTGCACTACATCCTTATCAAAGCAGAAGCTTGTTGTTAAAACCAGGTGGGCTGATATTTGATGCAGATGGTAACAAGCGTCTTGATATGGATGTAAAGTACCATCTTATTTCCGGTGTGTCAGCTCAGGACAGTGACGGTACAAATACATCTGATCTGACTTACCCTGACCGCGTAATGCAGGAAATACATTACTTACTTAAGAACATTCACTATACTATTATCAACTCTGATAAGTCTACAGAGTTTGCTTTAGGGCTGAACAATAGTTTTGTCAGCTTTAGAGAAGCATCTGCCGGCATTGATTCAGCTGACTTTAGTAAGGTGATTAATATTTACATGGATCAGCTAGAAGATGAAATAGATTCAGCTGTGCGTGAACAGGAGCTTCCTAGTAATATACAATACTATTCTAAAGAAGTTAAGCAGCTTGGTCACTACAGGGATATCCTGGGGCCCGCGTTAGTAAAAGAGTTTACTGATAAGGTTCTTAAAAAGAAGATGACCAAGCAGGACTTCATGAACAAGCCTGCTGTACAGGCTGCTATAAAGAACCATATTACTGGTCTTGCCAGTGAGACCTTACAGGGTCTTATTGATCTGGATATTATTAAAGCTACCCAGGTTGGAACAACAACTGCAGGAAAACCTGTATTTGAATACAGCACCAAGGCTATAAGCCAGGAGCAGTTGTCTTTACTGAAACTTGATGGCAACCAGATGAATCAGGCAGATATAGAATCATTGATGACATATCTGGCTGTAAACAAAGAGATTGCAGTTGTAGAACAGCATAAACTTATCTACGGTCATCCAGTTATGTATAAAGACTTGGCTAAGCGTGCAAACGGTGCCAACTCTAATAAAGACGCTATCGTGGATAACCACGAGATCGTCAAGTGGATGGATCAGAACATGCCGCGTTTGGATGGTAAGAAGCGTAGCAGCAACACTACTCAGACATTTAAGAATGTTTCTTTTAAGGATGTTAATACAGTATCTGAGTTCTATAAAGAGATAGCAGAGAACATGTATACTTCTATGAAGGAAGACATGTCAAAAGATGCTGCAGAAAAACGTATCGGTGTTAAGTTTGATGCTAAGGGTAAGTTCAAAAACTTTATCCTTGATGACAAGAAAGGATTTACAGGAGAGATCAAAGCTTATCTTAACCTTAATGAAGCGGACGCTCAGGCGTACATCATGCCTGATCTTTATAGAGACATGTTATACTTGTCTTCTAAGATCAGTAAGAACCAGCTTCGTCAGTGGGAGTATGAAAGAGCCTATGAGGTGGTAGCAAGAAGCTCAAAGCGTAAGGACCACCCAGCGTATAAAAACTACTCTAAGATCTATACTAAGGAACAAATGGCTGAGTTTAGGAAGATTGTTGAGGCCGGAAGCCCTGGTATAGTTATGCAGCCACTCAAACCTCAGTACTTTGGTTATGCTAATAACTCGAGCCTGATGCAGACTGTGTTTCTTAAACACTCGGTACAACCTAAGTTCTACCGTCAGGTAGAGGGTAGTCAGTTTGAAAAACTTTATTTGGCTGCACAGAATAATCAGGTAGATATTGTAGGCTTTGAGTCTGGAGAGAAAGTAGGTAACATGCTTAACAGCAAGGGAGAGTTCCTGCCTATATATAATACAGCCGGTGAAATTAACATACCGGTACAATATGACCAGAACGGAAACACCCAATCTGTAAACCTTCCTGATGGCATGCCTGTACAGGAATTGTTTACCCGTTACTATGGTATTCAGCAGGAAGTACCTGCTCTTTCTAAGAGCAAGGTTGTACGCGGTACCCAGGTAACCAAGCTGGTTATGAGTAACTTTAAGGTAGACGGTAAGTTTACATCTGCTGAAGCAGAAGCTAAGGTTAATGAATACAATAGTATTCTAAGACAAATGATCCGTCTGGGTAAAGAGGAGTTATTAGAAGAGCTAGGTATGCAGAGACTTGGTGATGGAAGCTATATTGTAGCTGACATTAATAAGATGGTAAGCATGCTCAGGGAAGAGTTGGAAAAGAGAGATCTTCCAAACAATTTGATTGATGGTTTACAGGCTACACCTGATGGTAGCAGCCTTATGTATAAGTTTGACACGCTTGCTAACCGTAATAAGATTGATAATATCCTGAACTCTATTGTAGATAGCAGGGTAATCTCAGATAAAATGTTTGGTAAGTCTGCCGTACAGGTAGCTTCTACAGGTTTTGAAGGAGCTGGCCGTACCATGGTTTACCTGAACAATGGTGTATATGAAGAGGTTGGTGAAAATGAACTGACCGATGAACAGCGTGCAAGTGTACAGACTACATCCAATGAACTTAAGTTCTACCGTAATGAAAACGGTAGGATTCAAGGTATGGAAGTATATGTATCCTGGTTCTTTGATGGGGTAAAACCTGAAGATGTTGGTTTAAAACTGGTTAACGGTATTTACCAGATTCCGGAAAACTTTGACATGCGTTTACTGGAAGCTATCGGTTTCCGTATTCCTACTCAAGGTATGAACTCTATTGAGAACATCATCATCAAAGGATTCCTACCTAAGGAAGCCGGTGATATGGTGGTAGTTCCATCTGAGATTGTAGGTAAGGCCGGATCTGACTTTGATATAGATAAGCTAAACATGTACCTGTCTAACTACTATGTATTAGACGGAAAGATTAACTACCTGCAAGACGGGTTGACTACAGAACAGCTTACTGAAATAGCCAAGAAAATATATGCTGAGAATACTGACACAAGAGTAGAAACTAATGAGTTTATTAACTCTGTTTTTGAAGGAATACCTAATGATGAAACAGAATTTGTTCAGTCTTTTGTAAAGAATTACGAGAAGAAGAATCTGCAGAACAAGTTTAAGAAAGTAATGCAGGATCTTGTTTCTCTTCCTGAGAACTATCGTCAGTTGGTTGTACCTAACGGTGCTGCTACACTGAAGTCCCTGGCTTCTGAGATCAATGAGCTTAAGGGTAAAGATGATGCTGAGTCTTCATTCCTGGCCCTAAGAAAGTTTATTCCTATGGCTGAGGTACGCCAGCGTTACCTTACAGGTAAAGCAATGGTGGGTATTGCAGCCCTTCAGACTACCTCTCATACTATGAGTCAGGTATCTGGTATCAGGCTTACCGGTACATACGATCCTAAATCACTGTACTATCTTTTTGAAGGTACCCGTAAAAAAGAGATCGTTGTCCGTCTACCTCATAACCGTAATGAAAACGGTGATCTGTATCTCTATGCAAAGAAAGATCAGAGCGGACGTTGGATATCAGAACTTCTGTCTGAGGCATTGACCGGTTTTGTGGATGCTGCAAAAGATCCGTTTGTATTTGAACTTAACCTTAGTCTTGGTACAGCTGGTACATGGTTTTACTTACAGAAGTTAGGTGTACCTGTACAGGACGTAGCTTACTTGTTCAACCAGCCAATTGTTGACCAGTACATGAAGGAAGAGGCTAAGAACCGTTCTTACTTCAAGAAAGCCAACGATGAGTCACTGAGCAAGTTTATGCTGATGATGAAGGTAGCTGCTCCTTATATGGATAATATTCCTTCGTTAAGGGGAACTTACGAGAAGATCAACAACCTTCTTTCTGAAATAGACAAGTTTGAAGAGGCAGATATTCCTTTCCAGCTTAAGAACCAGCAGATCATTGGATTCAGAAAACAGATCAAGCAGCTTCGCCAGAAGACTGCAGATGAGCTTTCTTCTCTCAGAGATGAGTCCAAGACACTTCGTACTGATGATCTAAGAGGTTCTATTGAACGCTATTATAGCAAAGGATATAAACTTAACGAGAAGGATTCAATCTTCCAGTTAGGTGTACTCCTGGATTATCTGGAATACAATTCCCAGGCTCAGTACTTGACTGAGTTTATCCGCTCTATAGGATATGATAATACCAAGACCAAGTCTATCATAGAGAACCAGTTGCAGAATACGCGTTGGGAAAAGATGCTGGGTAGTGAGTTTATTGCTAACCCGGATGCTATTCTTGAGAATACTTTCCTTGGTGAGATGAAAGAACAGAAAGAAGATCTTCCTAACCTGTTCCGTAACTTCTTTGTTTCTCTACATCCTAAGGCTCAACCGGTCTTTGAACCACTGAAAAGACAGATAAACAACCGGGATATCTTTATGCTTCCTGACGCCCAGGCTGAACTGATAAACAAATACCAGAACTTCTTTATAAATTATATTATACAGACTACTCCGTATATGAAGAACGGAATACAGACCAGCTTGAATGGTCAGTATGAAAACTTGATGAAAGGGGCAATGTCTATGGGTAAGCAGCTAAAGATGCTTCGCGAGGTTCCTGATCCTAATATTTCTGAGAACCTAGTTGTAAAAGAACTCTTGCCTATCCTAACATCCGATTCTACGCAGGTAGATAATATCAAGCTGTTTAAGAATCGCATGGATACTTTTAAGAACAATATACTTATAGAATCTGTAGACAATCTGTACAGCTATGCTAAGACTACTGGTAATATAGCTCTACAAAACTTTGTAGAAAATTTGGGAACATTTGCTATCTTGCAAACAGGTCTACAAGAAGGTGGTTTAAACTACACAAAGATTCTTCCGGTTCACCTTTATACAAAGGTTGTTAATGAGATCATGACCAACTTTACAGACGGTGTAGCAGAGGTTAATCCTCAGTTGGTTTGGAGACAGTTCCATCAGAACAACTGGAGAAACCAGAACATCACACCTAGAGTGAAGTTTGCAAAGAAAGATAAGCTTACCGGTAATTTATTACTTAGTGCAAGCTACAGTGATTCAGAGTATGACTATGTTTCAAAGACAACCATACGTCCTGATATTGCCGGCCGTGCAAACGAGCAGAGAAGAGCTGAGCTCCTAAAGCAGAAGAGATACAACGAGGTGTTTGAGACTGTGATATATGAAAAGATTCAGAGTGACCTTGATATGGGAGATGATACAAACGTAGCTTACCGACCTATACAAAAGCTTGGAGACGGATACAAATTCGTGGAAGTATACGCAACAGATAGATCGTCTATTATACCTCAGAACCTTACCGTGGATCTTACCACAGGAGCATTACAAGCTACTTATATTCCTCAAAGTGAAGTAAGTGTAGTAAGTGAAGCTAGTGC
>JACCDP010025628.1_pt1 | contig 23862 bp, 20 predicted proteins | sample 7445841 | NCBI WGS metagenome assembly JACCDP01 (sample SAMN15323441, study PRJNA562643) | freshwater metagenome | isolation source: river surface water | place: USA:Blue River Watershed | collected 2017-08-17
AACAGTATCGCTTTTGGACATCGCTCTGGGGCTTTTATTGCTTTGGGGGTTATTTTATGTGATGTCATATTCATTTCATTAGCCATAGCCTCAAGCAGTTTTGCCCAATTCTTAAGTACTTATCAAAATGAAGTCTCTATTATAGGAGGCTCCGTTTTAATTGTTATGGGTGCAGTAATGTTTTTCAAAGCCACCCCAAAAGACACCGAAGGCAAACTCTTTGAAAAGCAACACAAAATGACGCTTTACCTAGTTGGCAATGGCTTCATTCTGAATGCCGTGAACCCAGTGAATTTTTTTAGCTGGTTAAGCATCAGCTCAGTGCTTAGAATCAAAATGCATTACAACAACCAGGATTTGATACTCTATTTCACTGCCTGTTTGATCAGCATATTTATTGTGGAATTAGGCATCGCTTATTTTGCCTCTAAGCTTAAAAACATAATGCAAGCTAAAACGGTTAAGTTCATTAATCAAATTGCAGCTGCAGTATTTGTAATTGTTGGCATTAAATTGATGATGTCTTAGAAGACTTTGACCATTTGTATTGCACATACACTGAAAACCCAAATAAAAAGTACATCAACACAGTATAGGCATACATAGGAGAACCTTGAAGACTTTGAATGGTATATAATAGCGCATAGGCTAAGTTAGACAAGATCCAATACCACCAACAACTTAAATCTTTTCTAATCTCTAAAAAGGTGGCCCAAATACCAAGGCCTCCAATTAAAACATCAAGATACAAAGTATTAAATTGCCATAAGTGTTGTTCAGATGACCATGCCATCAAAGCTTGTTGATGGTTTAAAACAATACCCGCTAAAACAAAGATGTTCAATGCCATCAAATGTATCCACCATGACCATCTGTATTTAGGTATTAATGACTGATTGGCTTGCTTCCAGGTCTTATAACCTAATAGGGCTTGAAAAGCATATACACCATTCAAAATGGCACTGGCATATAAGTGTTGCCCATAAAAAAAAACCAAACTAAACAGACTACCAATTCCGCCTAATATCCATGCATTGGGATTTTGTTTAGAGACCAAAAACAAATAGGCCAACACACAAATAACGGATGATATTTCTAAAAAAAGCAACACCTGTGGCAAAGATGCAATCTTAGACGCAGAATTTTAAAATATTTTTGTAGTCATGGTTAAACCGCTTTTAATCTGTTCCACCTTGCTTCTGAGCCATTCTTTATCGGCTCAGATACATGGCATGTTTGATCACATCAAAGAAGACCTTAAGGGCAAAAAAAGCAGTTACGTGTGTTTAGATGGGAAAAACAGCATCATAACAGATGTGCCCATTAAAATGTTTGGTTTACAGTTTGGGTATACCTTCGAAGAGCGCACTAATATTTATTTGGGTTATTATGGTTCTCATAATCAAGAAGCCATCTTTAAGAATCCTACCGCGCCACTGGGTCGAACAGATTCCAATACCATTTGGAAAGCCTATCAGTTAAACTACATCAACCTTGGCTGTGAATACTACTTCCACAATTCAGAGAAATGGAGATTGTCTATCCCTTTTGGCATAGGCTTAGGCAATGGCAAATCTCACGAGAGACGATTAGAAAACACTTACAATAAAACCAAACAAGGGCTTATGCCAGTTGAACTTGGTTTCTTTGCCAGTTACAAACTCAAATGGTGGGTCTGGGTTGGAGCAGGTATGGGCACGCGCATATGCTTGGGTGGCAACACTTACAGCGGCTCTTTCTATTCTTTTGGCTTATCGTTTAGATACGTCGATATATACAAAAGGCTTAAATCAGATATAAAAAAGCGCCTATAAAAAAAGGGGCCTAAGCCCCTTAATATTAATGTTCTGTTTTGTCTTCCTCTTTTTCTTTGGGAGGCGTTGGCTTAGTCTTTATGATGCCTTTTTCGAACAATAAGGATTCTATAAAAAACTCTAATTGGTCTTCGTGGATTTTCTTGCCTATGATTCTAGCATTCTCATCTAAAATAAAGATGGTAGGATTCGCCACAATGTTATAATCTTGTTTATGGTAAGGCCAAGGGTAATAGCGATCAACACGACAAACGTTCACCCATTCTTGAAGTTCTGGACGACTGCGCATCATTTTACGCCATTCATCATATTGATTTTCTGTTGACACAGCATACACTTTTATACCATTCTTTTTGTGTTTTTGAAACACCGCATTGACCACTGGAACCACTTCTTTGCAATGGCCACAAGTTGGATCATAGAAAAACAAAATGGTGTATTTGCCTAAGTTCTGATACAAACGGTGCATTTTACCGGCAGTATCTGCCATATTCAAATCTGGAGCAACTTTACCACACATTGTAGGAAGCGCTTTTTTAGCTTCTTCACACATTTTGCGTTTGCCTGCAGTATCATCGTACCACCAAGCGTCGCCAGTGCAATAATATTTGTTGATCAAATGAATGGTGATGTTATCTTGACACATGATCTTACGTTCTTGAAACTTATTCGTCAGGTATTGAATAAAATACTTTTGAGTTTCAGTGTAAGGTACTGTTTTGCTGATTGCAATATCAACAGCATGCACTAGGCTATCTGGATCTTGAAAAGACACTTTATCTATGTAATCATTCAATTTGCTGGTCAATAAGCCTTGAGGGGCACGGATCAAACCTGCTTCATTAAAATCTACATTGTCCCAGAAATGATCTCTGAAATAACGGTATTCAAACATTGAATCTTTAGGATTTGGATTGCTTGGAATTTTAATATTCTGAAAGGCTTTAAACAATTTGGTCAACAAATGGTTAGGGTTATTGCTCATATAAGCTTCTCTGAAACGCAGGTCTTTTGCATCAACACTGTCTTTCTTAGATTTAAGAGAAGCGTATAGCGTATCATTTTTAGCCGCTTTGGCTTGTTTCATGCTTTGATCTAATTCAAAACGCATTTTACCGAAGTTGGCTCTATTTTTTTGATACTCCGCAAAGGTTTCATTTTCTTTAGAACCTACCACTTTAACACTTGACTCATCCATGGTGGTATCGGCTTCAAAATAAAAATCTTGATCATCTGTAATTGGCAATTCATAATAGCCATCCATTCTTGGAAAAACGATCATGTACATGCCTCTTTGTAATTTAGGTGAGCCAGTAAATGTACCCACCCCATTGGCATCCAAATACACCGTATCTCTGAGGTATTGTTTGTCGCCAAAATTATCTGCTAAATAAATAGGCACATTTTTAAAGCCTTTCAATTTGACTTTAATGGCGTATGGCCCTGCAGCTCTACCAACGTTGGCTGCATTGAACTTCGGTGCAACAGTTGGCTCCTGAGCTGTTGCCACGATGGGTGCTGTTGCTGGGCTGTTGTTTTTGTTCTTTTTCTGAGCAAAGGCATTAAGCCCAATCACAGTTACTAAAACGAGTATTAATGGTTTCTTCATGTGCATACGATTCTTGAATGGATACAAATTTAAATTCTTTATTCAGACTATAGACAATAATTTTGCCAAAATAGTTGGCCGATGATGAGCAAGTCAGAAAATTTTTTTGAACAGGTTTACCAAGTCGTAGAGCAAATACCCTACGGCAAAGTCACTACATATGGCGCCATTGCAGAGTTTTTGGGCAGTAAATCTGCCTCCAGAATGGTGGGTTGGGCCATGAACAATGCCCATGCATTAGACAAGCCTGTGCCAGCACATAGAGTGGTGAACAGACAAGGTTTACTGACTGGTAAAATGCATTTTAAAGGCCAAAGCATGCAAGAGCGGCTTGAAGCTGAGGGCATAGTGATCATTGAAGATCAAATTCAAAGATTTGAAAGTGTATTCTGGCACCCGAATACGTTATTGCCTTAATTCAATTCGTATACTTGGCCCTGGTAAGGGATTTCAACTGCTACCCCATCCAATTTAGATTTTAAGCCTGTCATAGAAGTGCTGTCGCCATGAACTAAAAATAAGGCCTTGAGTTGTTTTACCCCTACAGCATCATAATATTTGAGCAAACCCGCTTGGTCTGGATGCGCACTGAAGACGTCGGTTCTAGCAATTTTGGCATAAACCTGTTTGGGGCGTTTACCAATATTTACGCTGGGTCTACCTTTTAACAATTCTGCGCCCAAGGTACCTTCGGCACAAAAGCCAGCTATTAATATGGTGCTGAAAGCATCGCCAATATGGTGTCTGATGTGTTCTTGTATGCGACCTCCTTCTACCATCCCCGCCGCAGACACAATGACTGCTGGCTCCGGCATAGTGGCTAAAAGTTTACTGTCTTCGCTGCGTTCTAAGGTATACAAATCAGGGAAAGCAAACAAAGTCCCATTGGTTTTGTAAAAATCCTGAGCTTCTTGATTTAATTGATCAACATGCTCAGCATACAATCGCGTTGTTTTGATGGCCAAGGGGCTATCTGTATATACCTTAATACCTTCTAACTTCCCCTCTAAATACAATTGATTAAAGGTGTACAATATGGCTTGGGTTCTACCAACACTAAAGGCCGGAATAACCAATTTGCCTTTGTACTTCACACAGGTATTGAGGACATAATCTAACAATAAGGTTTTGGCAGATTGATGATCAATGTGTAAACGCCCACCATAAGTGCTCTCACTTATTAAATAATCTAGGCCTTGCATGGGTTGAGGATCAATGACCAATTGCGACTGGTAATTGCCTAAGTCACCTGTAAATCCTATATGGGTTTTTCGGCCATTTTCTTGGATGCTTAATTTAACAGAGGCAGCACCTAAAATGTGTCCTGCTTCATACAATTCAATTTCAACTGCATCGTTAATTTTATAGGGTTGATAAAAACCAATGCCTTTCATGGCCTCAACCGTTTGGTCTACATGCACCCTATTGTACAAAGTGGCTACTTGATCTGCTTTTGAAGGCCTGTGTTTAAAAGCTTGTTGTTTTTTGTTTCTGAGTTTTTTCTTACCCTCAATTTGTTGCACATTCACAGAATCTAGTAATAGGTTTTTAGTCAACTCAATACTCGGATGAGAGCAGAGAATTTGACCTTTGAAACCCTGTCTGACCAAATTAGGCAAGTTGCCAGAATGATCAATGTGCGCATGGGTTAAGATCACAAGATCAATGTCTTCAGGAAAAAATGGAAAGTTTTTGTTATTGGCCTCAAACTGATCGCGTTTGTCATAATCTAGTCCACAATCAATTAAAATCTGAAACCCTGAATCCAAAGTTAGCAGATGCATACTCCCCGTTACTTGTTGGGCGGCGCCCCAAAACGTCAATTTCATACTCTTAGAGCCAACTGGCCATTAACACAAGCAACAAAGGTATTTTGAAAGGCCCACATAACCCTATGCGATTATCAACAATTGGTTAAGAAAAATAAAATCACTAAAAGTCAATGAGTTAAATTGTTTTTTGACAACTTGTTTGGGCAACGGATTAAGAACCCAAAAAAACAAGTATATTTGATAAAAAACCTAATTCATGCAAAGGAGAGATTTTATTGCGTCGTTATTGACTGAAGACCCTAAAGCGAAACCGGTGTCTGCAGAACAATTCCAAAACCAAACCCTGCCCACCCACTTGAATTTGGGTGTTGCTAATATCAGTAACTATACGGGCGCTTGGAGCGATGCTCAAGTCAAACATTTACTGCGTAGAACTTTGTTTGGATTTAACCGATCAGACATTGCCTTTTTTAAGTCAATGAGCATGAGTGATGCAGTTGATTACATTTTAAATGTGCCGAGTTCAGCGCCTAATCCGCCTGTTAATGGTTACAATAACGCCAATACAACTGACCCCGATATCCCCTCAGGACAAACCTGGGTAAACGGCCCAGACAACAATAACCTAACAGCACAAAGACGTTTATCTTTATACAGTTGGAGCATGCAACAAGTTCTTGGACCAGACAGGCACATCAGAGAAAAAATGACCGTGTTCATGCACAATCACTTTGCTACCGAAGTTGATAATGTTGGCAGCCCAATATTAGCCTACAGACACCATAAATTACTTAGAGACAATTGTGTTGGCAATTTCAAGAACCTTGTTAAGTCCGTGACTTCAGACTTAGCCATGTTGATTTATTTGAATGGCTATGTGAACTCCAAAACTGCCCCAGATGAAAATTACGCCCGCGAATTAATGGAGTTATTTACCTTAGGCAAATCAGCAGACAGTCAATACACAGAAGACGATGTCAAGACTGCCGCTAAAGTATTAACTGGTTTTAGAATCAATTTTAGCACCCTCAATGGTTTCTTTGATAGCAATGCACATGACACTACCAATAAAACCTTCTCGAGCTTTTTTAACAACACGACCATTACGGGCAAGACGGGTCAAGCTGGTGCTGGCGAGACGGATGAATTGATCAATATGATTTTTACCAAAGAAGATGTTGTGGCAAGACATGTGGTTAGACAACTTTACCGCTATTTTGTGTATTATGTGATTGATAGCAACATTGAAACCAATGTGATCATTCCTTTGGCAGACATCTTTAAAATGAATTGGGAAATCAAACCCGTATTGAGCACCCTATTTAAAAGTGCACACTTTTACGACAACAACAACGTTGGCTGCTACATCAAAAACCCATTGGATGTCTATGCGAGTTTCATCAAACAATGTCAAATTCAAATGCCCGTAAATCCGGTTGAAGATGTCCATACTTCTCATTTATTAATCTGGCAATTGGCCGCTGCTAGTGGCATGAATTTAGGCAATCCACCAAATGTTTCAGGTTGGCCCGCTTATTACCAAGATCCACAATACCATGAACTTTGGCTCAACTCTGACTCATTGCCCAAACGCATACAGTATGTGGTAGCCCTTATGATTGGCGTTAACTATGCCACTGGTAAAAAAATACAAGCTGATTTGATTGCTTTTGCCAAATTGTGCAGTGACCCATCAGACCCTAATGTGCTCATACAAGAAACCATAGATTTATTTTATGCCATGGACATTTCGACCACGCAGAAAACAGGGCTCAAACAAAGCACCTTGCTGTTTGGTCAAACCAATGACATCTATTGGATCAACGCTTGGAATGATCACATTGCCAATCCCAATGACAGCGCTAAAAAAACCACCGTTAATAACGGTCTTTTATTAATGGTCAAATATTTATTAGATTTAGCAGAACACCAATTAGCATAAGCCATGAAAAGAAAAGAATTTTTAAAACACGCTATACCAGCAGCCATGTTGCCATTTTTCATCGATGGCATGCGTTTTCAGGCCTATGCAGCTACACCGATGTTAAAAGCCATTGCACAAGCCTCTGCTAAAAACGGTCGCGTATTTGTTTTAATACAACTCAATGGTGGTAATGATGGCTTAAACACCGTTATCCCACTTGACCAATACAGCACCTTAAGTGCCGCCAGAAACAACATATTAATTCCTGACACTAAGGTCTTAAAATTAAATGGCATCAATGGCACCGGATTGCATCCTAGCATGACGGGCTTGCAAACTTTGTTCAACAATAAAAAGTTAAACATCGTCCAAGCGGTTGGCTATCCCAATCCAAGCTTTTCACACTTTAGAGCAACAGACATTTGGCATACTGCCAGCGATAGTAATCAATACATAAATTCTGGTTGGGCAGGCCGTTACTTAGAAGACCTTTACACCGGATTCCCTGTTGGTTACCCTAGTAGTAGCGACCCTGATCCACTGGCTATTTCGATTGGTTACAGTGTTTCAACTGCATTAATGGGACCAAATGCAAATACAGGCATGGCCATTACCAACCCAAGTAGTTTTTACCAATTGGTGAATGGTACTGTAGATCCTGCGCCTAGTACCCCTGCTGGCCATGAATTGACTTATGTGCGTTTAATTTTACAACAAACGCAAGCCTATAACACCACCATAAAAGCAGCAGCCCAATCTGTTAGCAACAAAGCAACTTATCCGAGCAACAACACCCTTGCAGATCAATTAAAAATTGTAGCCAACTTAATAGCAGGCGGACTCAAGACACCTATTTACACGGTTAGCATTGGTGGTTTTGACACCCATTCTAATCAAGTGAATGCGACTGGTGGCAATGAAACCGGCAGTCATGCAGACCTTTGGAAAAAAGTATCTGATGCCATCACCGCATTTCAAACAGACTGCGAACAATTGGGGGTTGCAGACCGCGTAGCTGGCATGACTTACAGTGAATTTGGACGCCGCATCAAAAGCAATGATAGCCGAGGTACCGACCATGGTGCAGCTGCCCCTTTAATTGTATTTGGCACCCAAGTTAATCCGACAATTATTGGCAATAATCCAAATATTCCAAGCACTGTGAGTGTGAATGACAACATCCCAATGCAATACGACTTCAGACAAGTATACGCCTCTGTATTGGTGGATTGGTTTCAAACGCCCATCAGTACCACTGACAGTACGGTCTTAAACAAACACTTTGACACCTTACCTATCTTTAAGCAAGGTTTAGGCATTGATGCACTCCAAGTAAATAGCCAACAAATACAATTACTGCAAAACTATCCCAACCCTTTCAAAACCATCACTCAAATTGATTTTTGGACAACAGGGGGCAGGGTGCAATTGTATTTATATGACCACAGAGGGCAACTGATTCAGACCTTATTGGATGAAGAGCGACCAAAAGGGGCCAACACCTATATTTTAGAGGGTAGCAACTTGCCACCGGGCAATTACTATTACCAATTAGTAGCAGGTGCCACCCAATTGGGCAGACCACTTGTGAAACAATAAAATGTAGTCTTTTGGGTGAAGAGATTGTCTTAAAAAAACCCGTATTTTGTAGCCTCAATTATGGCAGTTCCTAAAGTCAAATTAACCCCTCTACACCACAGTGAAGCTTTGGATATTTTTACTTCAAGTACTGAGGTTTTACTTGACTTGCCCTTAATTGAAGGTGGTATTAGCGCGGGATTTCCATCGCCGGCTCAAGACTTTATTGATTTGTCTATTGACCTCAACAAAGAATTGATCAAACACCCCTCCTCTACTTTCTATGGCAGAGTGCGTGGCAATTCTATGCAAGATGCCGGCATTTCTGATGGTGATTTACTGATCATTGATAAAAGCCTATCCCCTAAAAACGGCAAGATTGCTGTTTGTTTTATTGATGGTGAGTTTACCGTCAAACGGATCAAAATAGAAAAAAACACTTGTTGGTTAATGCCAGCTAATGACCAATACCAACCCATACAAGTAACTGAAGACAATCACTTTTTAGTTTGGGGAATAGTGATACATGTGATAAAAAGTTTTTAATGTTTGCGCTGGTTGATTGCAATAACTTTTATGCCTCTTGCGAAAGGGTATTTAGGCCTGACTTAAATGGCAAGCCTATTGTGGTATTGTCTAACAACGATGGATGTGTTATAGCCAGAAGCGACGAGGCAAAAGCCTTGGGCATTCCGATGGGGGCACCTGCCTTTCAATACGAAAGCACCTTTAAACAGCATCATATACAGGTATTCTCTTCAAACTACGCCTTATATGGCGATATGAGCGCTAGGGTAATGCAGTTGCTTCGCGAAGCCTCCCCTGAAATTGAAATTTACAGCATAGACGAAGCCTTTGTATTGTTTAATGACATGCCTAAAGATTTTGATTTCAATGCCTACGGCAAACAATTGCGACAACGCATTTTAAAAAGTACTGGCATTCCTGTTAGTATAGGATTTGCTCCCACAAAAACCTTGGCTAAATTGGCAAATAGAATCTCTAAAAAATTCGCTAAAACCACTGGCAATGTATACGCCATTGACACAGCCGAAAAAAGACAAAAAGCATTAAAATGGCTACCCATAGAAGACGTTTGGGGCATTGGCCATCGCCACAGCAAACGCCTCAAACACATTGGGGTTCATAAGGCCTTTGATTTTACAAACTTGAACGATGCTTGGGTCAAAAAAGAAATGGCCATAGTTGGTCTTCGCTTAAAACATGAACTATTAGGGCGCTCAAGTCTTGGCTTAGAATTACCTCAGAAAAAACAAAGTATTGCTACCACTAGATCATTTGATTTCATGATGAGTGAATACGAGCAGGTATTAGAGCGTGTTAGCACGTTTGCCTTTTCTTGTTCTGAAAAACTAAGGGCTCAAAAATCCAATTGCAATGCCATTATGGTGTTTATACACACCAATGAACACCGCAAAGATTTACCGCAATACAGTCGCAACATTGTAGTTCCCTTACCCATCCCAAGCAACTCTGGGTTTGATTTGGTAAAATACGCTGGCAAAGGCTTATCTATGATTTTCCAAGAAGGCTTTCAATACAAAAAAGCAGGTGTTGTGGTAATGGACATTACGCCTCAACACATTGAACAAACCAATCTGTTTGAACAAAAAGACGAACGCCACCCCTTATTAATGTCTACTGTTGACCAACTCAACAAACGCTTGGGCAAACACAAAGTGCGTTTAGCCGCTCAAGCCCCCGGCCGCACTTGGCGCATGAAACAAGAACGCTTATCGCCTAACTACACCACTTGTTTAAGCGATATCATCAATATTCAATTAGATTAAGCATGTGTTTTCACAGTAAATTGACGCAAAAAGCCAGTAGCATAGAACAACGCTTCAACGCCAAAATGCGTCAAGCAGAACACTACCAAGCAATGGAGGCAATCAATGGTTTTTCACATCCAAAAACCCCTGTTATTATCCATAAAGACCAAACCCATATCGACTTATTTGAATGGGGTTTAATTCCGCATTGGGCTAAAGACGATAGCATACAAAACAACACCCTCAATGCAAGAATGGAAACGCTTGGGGAGAAAGCTTCATTCAAGCAAATTTTACAACAGAGGTGTTTGGTCATCAGTGAGGGCTTTTATGAATGGCAACAAATAGGCCCAAGCGTTAAGCAAAAACGCAAGTATTTGATCCACAAAGTTGATCAAGGATTATTTGCCTTTGGCGGACTTTATAGCCTATGGCAAGACCCCATTTCTGGCATACTAAGACCTAGCTATACCATAGTGACCACGGAGGCCGAAGGCTTTATGAGAGAGATTCACAATACAAAATGTCGTATGCCGGTCATTTTAAGTCAAGACCATGAGGCCTTATGGCTTAATCAAGCACCTTTTGAGCATTTCAAACATTTGCCAGAAGGCTTGGCTGCATCTGCCGTTTAATGCCTCAAATATTTCTTTTTAAGAAAATTATAGAACTCCATTTGAGAGCGAATTCTTGGCAAACCGCCTGGTTTATATTCGTTGATTTGATAAGGATCTAGTATACGGGCCTTACAATTATCTGATAATTGTATTTGTAAAAGCATATTGATTTCATCTTTCACCTCTTGACTCAAAATCGGGAAACAAACCTCAATTCTATGGTCGAGGTTTCTGGTCATCATGTCAGCAGACCCCATATACATTTCAGACTTGCCAGCATTGCCAAACACATAAATTCTGGCGTGTTCAAGGTATTTGTCTACTATGCTAATGGCGTGAATGTTCTCACTCAGCCCTTTAACACCAGCGGTCAAACAACAAACGCCGCGAATGATTAAATCAATGCGAACACCCGCTTGACTGGCTTCATACAACTTATTGATCATTTCAGTATCAACCAAGCTGTTCATTTTCATGATGATGAAAGCTGGCTTACCGGCCTTTTTATTGGCAATTTCTCTGTTGATTTTTGCAATGAATTCAGACCTCAAATTAATGGGAGACACTAATAAATGTTTGAATTTGTAATTTTGAGGTTGAAACTTTTCAATGAGTTTAAAGGCCTTATTGATTTCAATAGTTAGTTTTTGATTGCTGGTAAAAACAGAATGATCACAGTAAATTCTTGATGTTTCGCCGTTATAATTGCCGGTACCTAAATGGGCGTAATGCACCAAGCCCTTCTTTTCACGACGGGAAATTAAGCACATTTTTGAATGCACCTTATAACTCGGAATCGTAAACAACACTGTGGCTCCCTCCTCTTTCAATTTGTTGCTCCAATAAATATTGTGCTCTTCATCGAATCTGGCTTTAAGCTCCATCATAACGATTACCTTTTTACCATTTTTAACCGCATTGATTAAGGCATTGACTACGTTAGAATTTTCAGCAACGCGGTACAAGGTAATTTTGATCGTTTCTACTTGAGGATCGATGGCGGCCTCTCTTAACATTCTGACTACATACCCGAAAGGTTGGTAGGGATTACTGATTAGATAATCGCGTTTTTGCATGGCTTGGAACATGGTTTTAGCATGGTCCAGTTCTGGCAAATAAATCGGTTCTATAGATTTGTATTTGAGGTCTGTTTTTTTGATATCTGGGAAACCAATAAAATCTCTAAAATTATGGTACCTCTGCCCTGGAATCAACTCGTCTTTATTGAGCTTTAATTTACGATTAATAAAGGCCAACAAATCTTTAGGCATATGCTGATCATAAATCATTCTGACAGGTTGCCCCTTTTTTCTTTGCTTTAGCGAGTTCTTGAGTTTATCAAGCATGTCTGTGGTAACATCAGACTCTATATCAATTTCTGCATCACGGGTCAATTTGATGGTGTAGGCTTCGTAATGGTTGTAATCAAAGCTTGAGAATACTACGTCTAAGTTACAACGTATAACATCATCAATGAACATCATATAGGTTACCCCTCCTGATTTAGGCAACTGGTAAAATCGTCTCTTGACCTTTGTAGGCAATGGAATCAAAGCATACTTAAAATCTTTTGTAAACGTATTGGTGAGTTTACATGCCAGATACACTGTGTTGTCGCGCAAAAATGGAAAGGCGCGTTTGTTATCAAGGATCAGCGGAAAAATAGTATTGACGATTTCCTCTTTAAAGTATTTTCTGACCTCTAAATTCTGTTGTAGATTGATTTCCTTTTCATTGACAAACACCACATTATTCTCTTTAAACTCATTTAAAATTTTGGTGTAAATCTGATTGAATTTAACTTGTTGAATAACTACCTTATTGTAAATATCATGAAGGGATTCTCTGATTTCCTTTTTACTCATATGTGGATGAGCGGAGGCATTTAGTTGCAACATGCGTTTATTGGTTGCTACCCTCACCCTGAAAAACTCATCCAAATTGGAAGAAAATATGCCTAAGAATTTTAAGCGTTCCAAGAGTGGCACTTCAGGATCATTAGCTTCCTGCAATACTCTATCGTTAAAAGACAACCAACTTAACTCCCTATTCGTAATTTTAATTTTTCGCTTCATTTATCAATTGTTAATCGTTTTAACCCAATAAAATTTATTTATTTGAGTCTTGATTGACTCATGCAATTAAGCATTTTTTAAGTCGAGAATCTAAAACTCAAAGTTAAATTTTTAAAAAATTTCAACAGGCAAAATGTTGGTAATCTATTATTTTTATACCTATTAAATATTTACCTTTGCATCCCTAATTTAAATGACATTAATTAAATCTATTTCTGGTTTTAGAGGTACTGTGGGTGGAGCCCCTGAAGAGAATTTAACCCCTATTGACATTGTTAAATTTGCTTCTGCCTATGGCTCATGGATTAAAACCCAAGATCATGGAAAATTAGTGATTGTTGGTAGAGACGCCCGCTTATCTGGTAAAATGGTTTCTGACTTGGTTTGTGCTACCTTAACAGGTATGGGCCTTGATGTTATGGACTTGGGGCTATCAACTACCCCTACAGTAGAAATGGCAGTCAAATTAGAAGCCGCAGCTGGTGGCATTATTTTGACAGCAAGCCACAACCCAAAACAGTGGAATGCCTTAAAAATGCTTAACCATTTAGGCGAATTTATATCTGCAAAAGAAGCGGAACACATTTTACAAATTACAGAAGCACAAGCGTTTGAATACGCTGAGGTGACTGCACTTGGTCAATACCAGACGAATTCACAATACATTCAAAAACACATTGATACCATTTTGGCCTTGCCTTTGGTTGATGTGGCAGCCATTCGCGAAAAGAAGTTTTCTATCGTTGTGGATGCGGTTAATTCAACAGGTGGCATTGCTGTCCCTATGCTTTTAAAAGCCTTAGGGGTTGAAACCATCCATGAATTAAATTGTGAACCAACTGGTCATTTTGCACACAATCCTGAGCCTTTGCCAGAACATTTGACTCAATTGTCAAGTATGGTTAAGAATCAAAAAGCCCATTTGGGGATTTGTGTTGATCCAGATGTAGACCGTTTAGCTTTGGTTTGTGAAGATGGTGGTATGTTTGGAGAAGAATACACACTAGTTGCAGTAGCTGATTATATTTTAAAACAAACTGGCGCTGGCAATACGGTCTCTAATTTATCGTCTACCAGAGCACTCAAAGATATCACTGAAAAACAAGGCGGTTCATACGCTGCCAGTGCTGTTGGAGAGGTGAATGTGGTTGAAATGATGAAAGCCACCAATGCTATTATTGGCGGTGAAGGCAATGGCGGTATCATTTACCCTGAATTGCATTATGGTAGAGATGCCATGGTGGGCATTGCATTGTTCTTAAGTTCATTGGCAAAATCAGGTAAATCTTGTACGGCCCTTAGAATGAGCTTCCCTAACTACATCATTTCTAAAAATAAAGTAGAATTGACTGCAGATATCAATGCAGACAATGTGTTGGAGCAAATCAAAGAGAAATACAAGAAGTTTAATATCAATACGGTTGATGGTGTAAAGATTGATTTTGATGAAGAGTGGATACACCTAAGAAAATCAAACACCGAGCCTATTATTCGTATTTACGCCGAAAGCAAATCAGAAACCACTGCTCGTAATCTTACCATGAAGATCATTAAAGACATCGGTGAGATTGCTAAGCAATAATTATAAAATTCAATTAAATCATGTCTTTACAATGTGGAATCGTAGGTTTACCCAATGTAGGAAAATCTACCCTGTTCAATTGTTTGAGCAATGCCAAAGCCCAAGCTGCTAATTTTCCTTTTTGCACAATTGAGCCAAATGTAGGCGTCATTACTGTGCCTGATGAGCGCTTGCAAAAGCTGACTGAAATTGCTAAACCTCAAAACATAGTGCCTGCTACAGTTGAAATTGTAGACATCGCAGGATTGGTTAAAGGCGCAAGTAAAGGCGAAGGCTTAGGCAATCAGTTTTTAGGCAACATTAAAAGCACTAATGCGATTTTACATGTTTTGAGATGTTTTGACAACGACAACATCATTCACGTTGATGGCAGTGTTGACCCAATTAGAGATAAAGAGATCATCGATACTGAGCTTCAACTTAAGGACTTAGAAGCGGTTGAAAACCGTTTACAGAAAGTTCAAAAACAAGCCAAAGCTGGCGATAAGGAAGCTGCTAAGATTGCAGATGCTTGTGAGAAATACAGAGCGCATTTATTAAAAGGTTTAAACGCTAGAACCTTGAATGAATTAACAGAAGAACAATTGGACTTATGTGCTGATTTGAATTTATTGACCGCCAAGCCAGTATTGTATGTATGCAATGTTGATGAAAATAGTTTACCTAATGGCAATGCCTGGGTGGATAAAATCAGAGGGATTGCTGCTGAAGAAGGTGCTGATGTGATGGTAATTTGCGCTTCTGCTGAGGCTGAGATTGCTGAATTAGAAGATGTTGAAGAACGCGCTATGTTCCTAAAGGATTTAGGCCTAGAAGAAAGTGGTGTAGCCAAATTGATTAAGGCGGCTTATAAGATGTTGAATTACATTACTTACTTTACAGTGGGTGAAAAAGAAGTGAGAGCTTGGACCATTACCAAAGGCATGAAAGCCCCACAAGCAGCTGGCGTTATTCACTCAGATTTTGAAAAGGGCTTTATTAGAGCTGAAGTGATTCAATACGACGATTATTTAAAATACGGCACTGAAACTGCCATAAAAGAGGCCGGAAAACTGGGTGTTGAAGGCAAAGAATATGTTGTAAAAGACGGTGATTGCATGCATTTCAGGTTCAATGTGTAATTTTTTTAAAAATTGATTTGCATTAATCCATAAAAACCTTACTTTTGCACCACTCTTTTCGATTCCGTAGCTCAGCTGGTAGAGCATTACACTTTTAATGTAGTGGTCCTGGGTTCGAGTCCCAGCGGGATCACAAGACAAAAACCTTCCTCGGAAGGTTTTTTTTATGCAATAATAAACAGACACCAAGCTCGCTTGAGTGGATGTGTTTATTGCATAAAAAGCAATTGAAAACTTTCAATTGATTTTGTCTTGTGCAGAACCTTCATAGCTTTGGGACCACGCAGTAATCCCAGCCAACAATTAAAGCGCGCTTTAAATTGTGAGGTTAAGGCATAAAAATCCATTAAACTTGTTTAATGGTTATTGTCTTGTGCAGAACCTTCACAGCCTTGGGACCACGTAGTAATCCCAGCATATAACACCAAGCTCGCTTGAGTGGATGTGTTTATTGCATAAAAATCAATTGAAAACTTAAAATTGGATTAAAAAGACAAAAACAAAAATTAATAACAATTTAAATTTACGGCTAACGGTTCGTGTGTATGAGATGTTGCCTTGTGTTGTGTCTGCGGCAAAGCAATATTGCTTACACGCTGTTGTGTGCAGTTCTTTGCTTTATAATTTTTGACAGGCTTTTAATATTAAAAAAATAATTATGCCCCAAACAAAATATTTTACAACCCCACCTAATACAGCCTCAACTATAGCTTGACAACCTACTTTAGACATACCTCTTATATCATCTATAGTTTGTTTTGTCAAATTAACAGCTTGATTTCTAGCATTTGACATCCATTTTTTTAATTGCTCATCAAAAATTTCATAAGAATCGTCTTCAAATCTTTGATTATAATTTTCCTGAGATTTTACTTTCTCTTCCCACTGATTTTCATTGTGAGTTTTTTGATTAGCTTGATTTTGCTTTTTCTTATAATTGAGATATTCGATATTGTATCTTCGACGTGCATCTAAATCTTTTAGAATTAAATACGCCTCGTTGATTAATTGCATTCTTTGTGTTGTATCGACGCCCGGGTTTTTATCCGGATGCCATTTTAGTGCCTGATTTTTAAATGCAGTCTTTATCTCAGCCGGATCAGCATCGATGCTAATATTTAGTACTGCATAATAATCTATAAACATTTTTAGTCTTTTTTCAGGTTATGTTTATCATCATTTATTTTTTCAGGGTTATATTTCCAAACAGCCCAAATACCAGCAATTATGGCGGGGTATATAATAAAAGGTCCAATTCCGCCTGTCGAAACCCTGTTACCCATAGCTTGGGCAATTAATTGTGCTATTGCACTACCACCGCATAGAATTACGATAGACAATAAAATTTTAATGATTAATCTCATGATTATATTTTTTTAAATATTTAAAATTCTTACTAAGTAAAGGGAAAAAAGCGACACCACAAAAAATGTATAAGTAAAATACCTTGCCTTCCTTACTGCATCAACTTTTATTATTAAACAAAGTATTTCAAGTGCAACTATTGGACAAAGAAAAATAACTGTTGGATTTAATGATATTGCTTTTTTAAAGTTTAAATGTAGAAAATTGTATGTGGCTCTTGTAAACCCACAGCCTGGACATTTTACACCAAATACTCTAGCGTGAACACAAGATGTGATGTCATCTGGCATTGAATTAAAATAATGTTGAGGTAAAAATACCATAATAATCAAGGCAGTAAGTCCGACATAAATTCGTAAATTATTTCGCAATGTCATTTAAAATTTGATTTGTTTATTTCTACTAATTGCAAACAACTTGTCTATACTCGAAATGTTTTTTCGCCAATATCATTGTTTTTGGGTGGACTTAGCTAAGTTTTACAAAGTCTTGCCTTGTAATATTTTCAAACTTACACTTTAAGTATAAATTCCACAAATTGACAATAGAATAATTTTTTTTACAAATTTTTTAGGGGGGGGATTATTAAGAAGGTTAGAAAAGTTCCACATTTTTCAATCTCAATAATTGGAAAAAATGTTTACCAACCAAAAAAGTGTGCAACAGCCTTGGGACCACGCAGTAATCCCAGCCAAGTAAATCTATCTCATATTATTTATCTAAATTAACTATATTCGAATATGCGTATTGAAGGCTATAAATTGAAGCATGCTTTTCTCATCATACTCATAATCTGCTTATATGCCTTGCCTTTGAGTGCAGTAAACACCCATGCCAAACAAGCAGAAGATTCAAAAATAGTTTGGACAAAACTCGATCATTATTTATCTAAGCAAAATGCAAAAATTGGTTTAGCGGTTGAATTCATAAGCTATGCAGATTCTAGCGATTACGAACATAAGCAAAACAGTCAACGTCAGCCACAATATACCTACAGAGGCACAGATAGTTTTGTACTTATGAGTGTGGCTAAACTCCCAATTGCTATGTTGGCTATGGCGAAAGTTAGACATCAAGAAATGCGATTAGACTCATTGCTAAGTATAGATTCAATAGACCTCAATAGAGAAACGCATAGCCCAGTCGTTAATGGCCATACCCAAACCTTTAATATTACATTACAAACAGCCATTGAAGCATCAATAAAACTAAGCGACAACATTACCACTGATAAAATCATTGATGCATTAGGAGGCGCTCAAGTGATAGATTCTTTTTTATACCAAAATCAATATCAAGGTATGCGATTTCAAACTGGTTACAGAGCAATGACATTCGACAACCTCAGAAGCAATTACGCCACCCCTATTGTAATGAACCAATTGTTATTTGATTTTTACTTCAACCGATACCATCTTGATCAATACAGAGATTGGTTGTACCAATGTATGCTCAGCACCCCCACTGGGCCTAAAAGATTGAAGTATAAGCTCCCTAAATCTGTTTCAATAGCCCATAAAACTGGCACCTTCTTTACAGACAGTCTTCACATTGCCATCAACGATGTTGGCATTATTCGCTGTCAAAAAGGGATAATATTAATCAGTATGTTCATCAATGATTTTAAGTTATCACCCGAAAAAGCTGAAGCCATAATGGCGAAGGTTGGAAGAAAAATTTATGATCATTACAACTGATTAGATCATTGAGCTTTTTATATCTGTCCAATTACATTTGCCAGGATTATTGAAACATCAATAGCCCCATAATAGACTTTAATGCTTTATAAAAGACTGGTATGACAAGGCATTTCCACGATTAAATTCAATCATGTAAATGCCAGGTGGAAGCATAGATACATCTATTGACATTTCCGAAGGTACGTCATTAATCGCCATCATCTCCTGTCCCAAAACAGATAGAATTCTAAGAGCTGAAACTGTTTGATTGTGTTGTAGGTTCAAAACAGATTGAACAGGATTAGGATACAAAGCTGCTGGCTCGTATGTTTCTAAAACAATGTTAGAACTAGGTTTTTGATACACCCTCACATAATCTACCACCATTGAAGATTGGTTAAAACTGGCTTCAATGGAAGGTTCAATGGCTATGTTTAACAACAAGTATTGTTCTGAATTAAAAGGCCAAGTATTAGCATCCTTTACACTTGGATTGTATTCATAATGGGTTATGTTATCAACTTTAAATAGCAATTTAGTTTCAGACCATTCTAGCGTATAGACATGAAATGAATCACTTACATTGGACACTAATTGACCGCCTAAATTAACAGTATTGCCAAAACTTGAAGGCGTATGAATTGCACTTTGGACATACCCTTGATTTGTCCCCCAATGTTCCATAATATCAATCTCACCACAAGCTGGCCAATTCAATGTCCCAAAACGATTTGACCAGTATGCCCCGGGTTCAATGATGCTTTTACCCAAGGTCCAAATAGCAGGCCAAGTGCCTTTGCCTTTGGGCAATTTAGCTCTCACCTCTACTCTACCATATTTAAAAGCAAACTTGGAATTTAACCTTGCTGAAGTATATGACTTAGTTACACTCTGATCTGTAAACGATTCTTTTTTAGCCGTAAGTGTTAAAACCCCGCCACTTTGACTAGAATTTGTCAATCTATTCGTATAGTGTTGTAGCTCGCCATTGAACCATGAATTGCCATTAGGTAATTTAACTTGATGATGCCATTTAGCAGTATCAATCATTCCATTGCCATTGAATTCATCGCTCCAAACTAAGGCACTATAAATAGATTGATTGCCTTGGTAATTAAAATCATCTAAGTAAGCCGTTACCAAAGCATTATTATTTTCCCCATTCACTTGTATAACAATTCGATTGAAATCAAATCGCTTTAAAGGATGAGGCGAATTAGGATCCAAATTAATGAAAGTATCCTTACTAAAATCAAATTGTAAGATCTGCCATTCATCTAAAAGTATTGGCTTAATAATTTCACATTGATTAGACCATGGAGCTCCTAGATTGCCATTTTGTAATTTTAATGAGACTTGATTGCTTTGACTCCCTGTTATACTACTTGATGGCACATACAACTTGAAAGTAAACACACTACTGGTTTCTAAGTTAAAATTAAATCCTGTATTGATTCTAAGATTGGCATATTGCCCCCCAATGTCTGTATACCTTAAAACCTTAGTTGAATTATTAGGCAACTTCAGCAAAGGATTGCTCACACAAGTATCAATTATGCAATTGTCTCCTATCCAATTTGGCACATTTCGTTTGGACTCAAAATCATCAGTTAAAGTCAAAACTTGTGCATGACATTGAACAACAAACAAAAACGAAATTAAACCAGTAAGCTTAAACATAAATCAATATTCTATCAAATATAAGACATTAATTTGACATTGATGCGTTGCGTTATCTGTTCATAGTTCATCAACATTTAAAATGTAATCATAAAATAACTAATTAGCTAAAATTTGTATTATTGTAGTATGCCAATTGTATACAAAAAATTTATAATTTTAATATTATTCGTGTCAGGCTTAACTATCAAAGCTCAAACCACAATCTCTTCAATAAAACCGAATACAGTTTGTCATCAATTTTTGAGTTTGGATTCACTGTATTTCCAATCTGGGGCATCAGGCCCAAATTGTATTTGGAACTTTCAAAACATAAATTCATTAGATAGTTTTGAACTCCATTATATCGACGTAAAACAAACGCCATATTATCAGTATTTTCCTGAAGCTAATTTAGCAATGAGTAGTGATTTTCTATTGTTCAACTATTTCAAATTTGACTCAAGTGGCTATTATGAATTAGGGCAAATGGGCTATAATGCAGATAAGAACAATGGCGAATATTCAAAATATAAATCACCAGCTATAGTGCTTCAATACCCATTGCAGTATGGTGATTCATTTCAATCAAAAGATTATAAAATACAGGATTTTTGCAAATACACTTTTTCAAATGACATCAATACACAAAAAAAGATTGATGGCTATGGCACGTTAATCCTGAACAAAGACACCTTTCTCAACACGCTAAGAATAGTTGAAGTTTCCAATCAAATTGATTCGATATTCACTTACGGAAAAAGCAAAAGTTTAATTGTTCAAAAATCAACACTTGCCTACCAATGGTTTTCAAATACCATCAACGCACCGCTATTAACCTTACAAAAGAACACAAGGATAATGAATAAAGACACAGTGGTTTACATGAACAATTCTATGTATTCAAAAGGCTTACCTCAAGCTGATGCGTTCAAACAATTCAGCCCAATTTTAATTGACAACCAGTCTGCTAATACTTATGACATCCAATTTATCGCGGACAACAACAATGATGCAATAACCGTTGAATTATTTCAATTAAACTACCCTAAACCGTTTCGCCAATTTGACTTTGAGCCAACTTCTACAAAATCAAATAGAACCATCAGCATAGCGAAGGACGCTATATCGAAATCAACTCCAACAGGTCAAGTAATTGAATTGAGAATAAAAAGCCAACACCTCAACAAAAGCCTGTATTTAATGACTCAATAACTCAGGCAAGTGGCGTTTAAACCATTGGTGAAGGACCACTAAAGACCATACTTGAACCCAGTTCACTGAAGGGTGTTTTGCCTGGTATTTCTGCTGAAGCGCTTCTAAGGATTTAGGGTTAAACAAATGGGTCTGTGACAATGCCTTAACGGCTTCATCCATCAAAGGTTTTAAATCATTGCGCAGCCATTGGTCCCAATCTAAAGTAAAACCTTTTTTAGGCCTTTTGATCAATGACATAGGCATAAAATCGCCCATGGCTTTTACCAATAAGGGTTTATTGGTATCGCCTTTTAGTTTGGTATTATCTGAAGTCTTTAAAACACGCTCCAATAATTGAAGGTCTAACAATGGCTCCCTCAATTCAACGCCAAAGGCCATGCCCATCTGATCCATATCTTTAAGCAAGACCTCTCTGGTGTAATTATTCAACTCTAATAAACTGTAGTCAGACACTGCACTTTCAGACTCATTTAAGCCTTTAGTATTGAGGGCAAAAGGACCAACAGGCTGTAACAACATCGCTGCTAAAAACTGCTCTGTAAACAAACTGCGTTTGGCCGCATAAAAGGCATTCAAGGAAGGGGCATCAGCTTGAGTCAACCAGGTATGCAATTGCAACAAGACTTTATGCTGAGACAATTTCATCAAAGCCTTTAAACAATACTTAAACCCTAAAACACTTAAGACCTTACGCCAAGGCTTTAGCTGATGCCATTGTTTAAAACCAGGATAACCTGCAAACAACTCATCACCTCCAACCCCAGACATCACGACTTTAACCCCCTTTTGCGCCACTTGTTGAGTAATCAAATACACGTTCATACCATCAACCGTGGGCGCATCCATGGCATCAAAAAAACCATCAAACGCCTTTAAAACTGCTTGGGCTTTTAGCCTTAAACAATGATGCTCTGTATGGTAAATATCTGCCATTGTTTGAGCGTATTCCGCTTCATTCAATGACTGCTCATCTAAAGCCACCGTATAGGTTGAAATCTTAGCCTCCTCATCTGTGCTCATTAAAGACACTACTGCCGAAGAGTCAATACCACCTGATAAAAAGGCCGCAACGGGCACATCTGCCACCATGCGTTTTTTAACTGCAGACGCCAACAAGGTCTTAAGATCAGACAATTCTGTTTGTGTTTGTACTTGATTGACATCAACCGTCCAATAAGCCTTAAGCTCAATCTCAGCAGCCTTTACAAAACCTGCATGAGCAGCAGGCAATTGCATCAGCCCCTCTATAAACGTATAAGGCTCTGGCACAAAACCATACCTTAAAAAACTATGCAATGCTTGAGACTGCAAACGCGGTTCAAACAAATGACTTTTCAAAAGGGCTCTCATTTCTGAGGCAAACACAAAAAGCCCATTGCAATAACAATAATAAAAAGGTTTAATCCCCAAAGGATCTCTTGCAACAAACAATTCATGGGTATCGGTATTGTAAATCGCAAAAGCAAACATCCCTTGAAGCTGCTTAACACAATCAGGGCCCCAAGCATGAAAAGCGCGCAACAAAACTTCTGTATCAGAATCTGTTTGAAACGACGTCCCTAATGCGGCTTTTAAAGCCTTGTAATTGTAAATTTCACCATTAAAAACCAGTACATAAGGCAAATCTGCCACCTTAAATGGCTGATTGGCATTATCACTCAGATCAATGATAGACAAACGCCTATGCGCCAAAGCAACCTGTGCATCTGAAAATGTACCTTCAGCATCAGGCCCTCTGTGTTGAATGGCTTCAGACATCTTTTGCAAAGACAACAAATGTTCATTGTTGATTTTGCCATATATCCCTGCTAGGCCACACATATCAACAAATATAAGATTATCTAGTCAACTCTGCGCAAAAGAGCACATCAGACAAACCCTTTTCATCGAAGGCATAATTGGACTGTTGCACTTTCAAATCGTAATGCTTACTCCAATAAGCCACATTGTCTTCATTCTCTGCTTTAAACACAGAACAAGTCATATAATACAAACGCCCGTTAGGTTGAAGGTGTTTGATCACCTCTGCAAAAATATTCTGCTGCAAAACCTGATA
>JACCDP010311498.1_pt1 | contig 23861 bp, 17 predicted proteins | sample 7445841 | NCBI WGS metagenome assembly JACCDP01 (sample SAMN15323441, study PRJNA562643) | freshwater metagenome | isolation source: river surface water | place: USA:Blue River Watershed | collected 2017-08-17
CCATCCAAAAATTCCACAAATGCAGCAATGTCCGTGTTGTAGCTTCTTGGAGTAGCGAGGAGCTTTTCCTGGTGGTCCAAGATGACGTAGTAAGGCTGTGCATTGTTGTTGAATCGGGTGATCTGGAAGTCGGCATTTTGCTTGCCTAAGGTTTTTTTCTCCTTGCCGTCGTAGCTAGAGGTGTACCACTTGCTCTCGGGGAGCTCGAGTCGCTCGTCGATGTACAAAGCCACCATCACAAAGTCTTCCTTCAAGCGCTTCAACACTTGTGGATCCACCCAGACGTTCTCTTCCATCTTGCGACAATTCACACAACCATGCCCCGTGAAGTCAATCAATAGCGGCTTTCCTTCCCGCTTCGCAGCCGCCAAAGCTTGTTCGTAGTCAAAATAGCCCGGGATGCCGTGTGGAATTTTAAGTAAGTCTCCGTACAACACCACTTCTGTAGAAGGGGATGCCGATTCGCTGCTTTTGGCACCAGTAAGGCTAAACTGTTGGGTAGTCAGCGGAGGCAAATAACCGCTCAGTGCCTTCAATGGTGCTCCCCAGAGGCCAGGAATCATGTAAACTACAAAAGTAAACGTGACTAAGGCAAGCAGGAGTCGGGGTACCCCGAGCTGCTCCAGTTTGGAGTCGTGTGGAAGTCTGATTTTCCCCAACAGATACAGTCCCAAGGCGGAGAAAATCACAATCCAAATTGCCAAGAAAATGTCCCGGTCCAAGATCCCCCAATGGTACACCAGGTCGGCAATGGAGAGGAATTTAAAGGCCAAGGCCAACTCGAGGAAGCCCAAGACCACCTTCACCGTATTCAGCCAGCCCCCAGATTTGGGAAGGCGCTGCATCCATTCGGGGAAGATAGCAAATAGGGTAAAGGGAATGGCGAAGGCCAACCCAAAGGAAAACATGCCCAAAACAGGCTTCACCAGTTCGCCCCCGGCGGAGGAAATTAAGATGGAACCGACAATCGGTCCGGTGCAAGAAAAGGAAACGAGCACCAAGGTAAAGGCCATGAAGAATACGCCTCCAAGCCCTCCTTTTTCTGCTTTTGCATCTATTTTGTTTACAAAGCTAGAGGGAAGTGTCAGTTCAAACATCCCCAAAAAGGCCAAGGCGAATACCACAAAAATGGCGAAGAAGAATACATTGGGCACCCAGTGGGTAGCCAACCAGTTGGCAAACTCAGGCCCTTGGATGGCGGCTACAGCTGTGCCGGCGATGGTATAAATGCCGATAATCGAAATGCCGTAAATAAATGCCTGTCGGATACCTTCTGCTCGTTTTTTGGATCTTCCGGTGAAGAAACTTACGGTCATCGGGATCATCGGGAACACGCAGGGGGTAAGCAATGCGGCAAGGCCAGCCAAAAAGGCCAACACCATAAAGCCCCATAGGGAGGCGGAATCTTCGGCGGCCGTAAACTCCTCCGATTCCAGGGTCGTTTCGGTTGCGGGGTCTGTGCCCACTGGTTCTGTTGGATCCGCTCCTTCAGTGGAAGGGGAACTGCTATTGCCTTCTTCTTCCACTGACACATCCACTAAAGCGGTTGTGCTTTCTTTTTTGGGGTCTTCAGCAGCAGCGGGATTTTCTTTTGCAGTAAAAGGAAGTTCGATGTCCAACGCGTAGTTGATGCACTGCCCAGTCAGGTCCGAACACATTTGGTATTCCAAATCTCCCTTAATTTTTCCGGAACTTACGAGAAGTTTGACGGGCTGCTCAAAGCGCCCTTTTCCCATAAAGTAAGTGATATCTCCTTCCCAAACTTCGTCGTACTTCTTTTTGGCTTGGATACCCTGAAGCTTTCCTGCCACCGAAAAATCGGGCGAGTTTGCTGGAATAAATTCGGTCAGTAAGGGGCCGAGATTCTTGTCAAAATCATTGGAATACACGTACCAGCCCATGGGAATTTGCGCTTCCATCACTAGGGTAGCGGTCTTGCCTACTTCGAGTTCCTTCCCCTCTAGTCGGATGTTCCAAACAGGAGGCTTGACCAGCTGAGCCTGTGCCAAGGGGCTCAGGAGCAGGAGGAAAAGCGGAAGGAGCAGCAGGTGCTTTTTTGGGAACAGGTACATGAAAAACTGGGTTTACCTAGGAAAACAGCAAAGGGTACATGAAGGTTTCTTGAACGACTAGCAAACCGGAAAATTTACTTTCCATGGGCAGCGCTAAAGTGTCTGAAAAAGGCAGCGATGGTCTCGATGCCAATCAGGTAGTTTTTCACCCCATAATGCTCGTTGGGCGAGTGAAGCGCGTCCGTATCCAGACCAAAGCCGAACAGGATCGGGTCCGAACCCAGTTCCTTTTGGAAAAGGGCCACAATGGGAATGGAGCCCCCCTCACGGGTTGGGATGGGTCGTTTGCCGAAGGTTTCCTCCATGGCCGCTTCTGCTGCTTGGTAGCCCAAGGAAGAATCCGACACCACGGCAGGGGCGCCGCCGTGATGGGCTTTTACCTTGACGGTTACCGATGCTGGTGCGATGGCTTTGAAATGGTTTTCAAATAGGGTTGCTATTTCGTGCCAGTCCTGATCGGGTACCAGACGCATGGAAATCTTGGCGTAGGCTTTGGAAGGAAGGACTGTTTTGGCACCTTCGCCGGTGTAGCCACCCCAGATGCCGTTTACGTCTAGTGTTGGGCGGATGCCAATGCGCTCAATGGTGCTGTAGCCTTTTTCCCCATGCACTTCCTGAATGTCCAACTTGCCCTTGTATTCGGAAAGGTCAAATGGAGCCTCGTTGAGGCGCTGACGCTGGGCAGCGCTTAGTTCCTGTACCTTTTCGTAAAAGCCAGGGATGGTGATGTGCTCGTTTTCGTCCTTGAGGGAAGCGATCATTTTGCAAAGGACATTGATTGGGTTGGCCACAGCACCTCCGTAGGTGCCGGAGTGCAGGTCTCGGTTGGATCCGGTGACTTCCACCTCCATGTAGGCCATGCCGCGAAGACCCACCGTGATGGAAGGATCCTGCATGCCAATCATGTGCGTGTCGGAAATCAAGATCACATCGGCACGCAAGCGCTCCTTGTTGGCCAGCACAAAAGTGTCCAAGTTGTCCGAACCGATTTCCTCTTCCCCTTCGATCATAAATTTGACATTGCAGGGAAGAGCGCCTGTGGCCATCATCGCTTCGAAGGCCTTGATGTGCATGTAAAACTGTCCTTTGTCGTCTGCAGCGCCTCTGGCAAAGATTGCTCCTTCCGGGTGGATGGCCGTTTTCTTGATTACGGGTTCAAAAGGGGGTGAATCCCAGAGTTCGTAGGGATCTGCAGGCTGCACGTCGTAGTGTCCATAGACGAGGACCGTTGGAAGTGCTGGGTCAATCATTTTTTCCCCATAGACGATGGGATAGCCCGCTGTCTCACAGATTTCCACGAAGTCTGCCCCCGCTTTTTCTAGGGAGTTTTTCACAAAATTGGCTGCTGCGACTACGTCTTGTTTGAACTTGGGGTCGGCACTTACCGATGGGATGCGGAGCAGGTCAAAGAGTTCTTGAAGAAAGCGATCTTTATTTTTTTCGAGGTAGGATGCTACAGACATGAAAGAAAGTCTTAGGGGTGAATTGGTCTCAAAATTATCCCTTTCGAGCCAATTTTCCTTCTTTTTTCCTTCTTTTGTACCTCCACGCCTTTGGCAAAAACTCCCAATCATGAAAGCATTGCTTTGTACCCATTTTGGACTTCCCGACACCTTGCAGGTGCAGGAGGTTTCTAGTCCTATTGCTGGCCCTAAAGAGGTAGTCATCACCGTAGCGGCTTGTGGGGTGAATTTTCCAGATGTGCTGATTATTCAAAACAAGTATCAGTTTAAGCCGGAACTCCCTTTTTCTCCAGGAGGGGAGGTGGCTGGGATTTTGTCCGAACTGGGGGATGAGGTTCAAGGCCTGGAATTGGGGCAGCCTGTCCTGGCGCTTTGCGGTTGGGGAGGCTTTGCGGAAAAGGTGGCGGTAGCTGCCGATCGGGTATTCCCGCTGCCCGAGGGCATTTCTGCTGAGGTGGCGGCGACGACCCTGTATACCTACGGTACGTCCTACCATGCCTTGAAAGATCGTGCACAGCTGCAGGCGGGTGAAACGCTCCTGGTGCTTGGCGCCGCAGGGGGTGTGGGTTTGGCGGCAGTCGAATTAGGCGCCTTGATGGGTGCACGCGTGATTGCAGCGGCATCTACGAAGGAAAAACTAGCCCTTTGTCGAGAAAAGGGGGCAGTGGAAACAATCAATTACGAAACGGAGGACTTAAAAACGCGAATCAAAGAGTTGACCGGAGGGCAAGGTGTAGATGTGGTTTACGATCCAGTGGGGGGAAAATTTTCCGAAGGGGCATTGCGGGGGATGGCCTGGAAAGGGCGCTATTTGGTGGTAGGCTTTGCCAATGGGGAAATACCTCAGCTCCCGATGAACCTTCCGCTTTTAAAGGGCTGCGCTGTGGTGGGAGTTTTTTGGGGTCAGTTTGCCAAGCTAGAACCGAAGGTCAATCTTCAAAATACCCGACAGTTGCTTGCTTGGATTCAGGAGGGAAAGATTCGGCAGCATGTGGGCAAAAAGTACAGTCTTGACGAGGCTCCCCAGGCCTTGCAGGATTTGATGGATCGGAAGATGCTCGGGAAGGGAGTGGTTGTTTTTTAGTAGAAAGGATGTGCCAAGTACGAATTACCAGGTACAAAGTATGAAATACGAACTACGAAATACGGGATTTAAACTAATGTCGAACGCTGAACGCTGAGTGAAGAATGTCGAAGTTGGGAAACATGCGGCTATGCCAGCAGCATAGTGTCTAATCTCTTGTCTCTCGGTTCTTGCTTCTAGAAATGTCTTGCTACTTGATACCAGCTACTTGATACTTCACAAATATTTCCCCGTAAAATTCCCCTTCTCCTTGGCTAGGTCCTCAGGGGTGCCGGCAAAGGTGAGATTTCCGCCTTTATTTCCTCCTTCAGGACCCAAGTCGATTACCCAATCCGCACACTTGATCACCTCGGTATTGTGCTCGATGATAATCACGGAGTGTCCCTGTTCAATCAATGCATTGATGCTGTGCAAGAGTTTGCTGATGTCGTGAAAATGCAAGCCAGTGGTGGGCTCATCAAAAATAAATAGAATGTGGTCTCCAGTTTTGGTTCCTCCTTTGCCAAGAAAGGAAGCCAACTTCACGCGCTGTGCCTCGCCTCCTGAGAGGGTATTTGAACTCTGTCCCATCCCAATGTATCCCAAGCCTACTTCCTGCAGAGGAAGCAAGCGATTGACGAGTTGGGACTTTCCGCTGAAAAAGTCAATGGCTTCATCAATCGTCATGTCCAGCACCTCGGAGATATTTTTGTCCATGTACGTTACCTCCAAAATCTCATTCTTGAACCGCCTTCCCTTACATGATTCGCAGGTAAGATGGATGTCAGCCATAAACTGCATTTCTACAGTCACATTTCCCTCTCCCTGGCAGGCTTCACAGCGTCCACCATCCACATTGAAGGAGAAAAAGGCCGGCTTATAGCCCCGCTGTTTGGAGAGCGGCTGCTCTGAAAAGAGGGTACGGATCACATCGTAAGCCTTTACGTAGGTGACCGGGTTGGAGCGCGAAGACTTGCCAATCGGGTTCTGATCTACAAACTCCACTTGGGTGACCTTTTTGTAATCCCCCTCGAGCTTATCGTACTTGCCGGCCTCGTCCATCACCGTGCCCAGCAATCTTCCCAGGGCAGGATAGAGGATTTTCTTCACGAGCGTAGACTTGCCCGAACCAGACACCCCCGTCACGACAGTGAGCGTGTGTAGGGGAAATTGTACTGCTAAATTTTTCAGGTTGTTTTCTCTAGCGCCTTTGACCCAGATGGAATCTTTCCACGTTCGGTTGGCAGTCTTGTTGAATATTTTTTCCTCCCCGCGAAGGTATTTGGCCGTGTAGGTTTGACCAGTTGCAATCAACTCTTCAATGCTTCCTTGGAAAAGTAATTCGCCACCTTTTGCACCGGCTTCTGGTCCAATGTCAATAAGTTGATCCGCGGCTTTCATCACTTTTTCCTCATGCTCCACCACAATGACGGTATTGCCTAGATTTTTCAAGGCTTTGAGCACCTCGATCAGGCGATCGGTATCTCTCGGATGCAGTCCAATGCTAGGCTCATCCAAGATGTACATGGATCCGACCAAAGCCGACCCCAGTGAGGTGGCCAGTTTGATGCGCTGGTACTCGCCACCTGAAAGACTGGAGGTAAGGCGGTTGAGGGTCAAATAGCCGAGTCCCACCTGATTCATAAACTCCAATCGGCTGCTGATCTCTTTCAGGAGTCGGCTGGCCAATTTGGCTTCGTGTGCAGAAAGCTGGATCGTCTGGAAAAAGTAAAGGGCATCTTCAATGGGCATCAAGACCAGGTCGGTAATGGATTTCCCCCCTAGTTGCACATAAGCGGCATCCTTTCTTAACCGCGTGCCTCGACAATCCGGACAAGCTGTACGTCCCCGGAATCGGGAAAGCATGACTCGGTATTGGATTTTATAGGTTTTGGTCTCGAGGTCTTCAAAAAATTCGGTTAGCCCTCGGAAATACCCATTTCCTGTCCAAATGAGCTCTTTTTCTTTTTCCGTGAGGTCTTGGTAAGCGCGGTGAATGGGAAAATCGAAGTCGATGCCTTTTTTCAACAGCGGCTCCAACCAGCCTTTCCCACTTTCTCCTCGCCAAGGGGCGATTGCTCCCTCGTATACCGAAAGTTCCTTGTCGGGGATGACCAGATCCTGGTCAATGCCCAAGACGGTTCCAAAGCCTTCGCAGCGCTTGCAGGCTCCGTAGGGATTGTTGAAGGAAAAGAAATTGACAGACGGGAGCTCAAAAGACATTCCATCCAACTCAAATCGGTCAGAAAAATTTCGCGTTTCCTGTCCAGGGAGCGTGATTTTACAGTTTCCATGCCCTTCAAAGAGCGCAGTTTGGATGGAGTCAGCCAATCGAAACTGGTTGTCTTCTTCCTCTTTCTTTACCGTCAAGCGGTCAATCAAAATTTCATAGTTGCCCTTTTCGATTTTTGGGAGGGCCAAAAGTTCTTCAAGTACCTGCACCTCTCCGTCCCGCAAAACTCGGGTATAGCCTTTCTGAAGCAAGAGTTCGAGTTCTTTTTCCAATTTCCGATCGCCTGAAGGTTGGAGTGGACAAGAAATCATCACCTTGGAATCCTCCTCAAAAGAATGGACATAATCCACGATGTCACTCACGGTATGGTGCTTGACTTCTTTTCCGGAAATGGGAGAATAGGTCTTGCCTACGCGAGCGAAGAGCAGTTTGAGGTAATCGTAGATTTCGGTGGTGGTGCCTACCGTGGAGCGGGGATTTTTGGTACTCACCTTTTGCTGAATCGCGATGGCGGGAGCCACCCCTTTGATGTATTCCACCTCGGGCTTTTCCATTCTCCCCAAAAATTGCCGGGCATAGGAGCTCAAACTCTCCACATACATGCGTTGCCCCTCTGCAAAAAGGGTGTCAAAGGCCAAGGAGGACTTGCCTGAGCCCGACAAACCCGTGATGACCACAAAGGCATTTCTAGGAATGGCCACACTGAGCAGCTTCAGGTTGTTGACCTGAGCATTTTTAATCAAAATAAAGTCCTTCGGATCGAGGGAATCAATGTCCTGGGTGTGCGGCGTACTGGGCAACTTCATAAAGCGCAATTTAGCAATCAAACCTGGCAACTGCAGGAAAAGTTACTTCTTTGCTACAAATTTGAGGGGAAGGAACCTAAATTAACCGATGGCTTAGGTTTTCGCTCTCAAATTTATCCTTTTCTTCGCATCATGGATTTGGAACTACTCCGTACGGGCTTGGTTGAAGGGCTACAGCAACTCAGTTGGCTGGAAGGCCTTGCGGTGTTGATGGGAATCCTGTCCGTGTATTTTTCCAAAAAGCAGCACATTGGGGTGTACCCCACAGGCATCGTCTCGGTGCTGATCTATGTGTGGATTTGCTTTAGTTATGGGCTTTATGCCGACATGGGGATCAATGCCTACTATTTTGGGATGTCTATCTATGGCTGGTACCTGTGGAAACAACCAAAAAAGGACGGACAGGCTTTAGCGGTCACCTGGCTGGATCGTAGCGGCTGGATTGTATCCTTGACCATTTTTGTGGGGTCCTTTCTGCTCTTGGTTTTTGTCTTGCTTGAGTTTACAGATAGCACCGTTCCCTATTGGGACTCCTTCACGACTGCTTCGGCCTTTGTGGCCATGTGGCTGATGGCAAAGAAAAAGGTGGAAAACTGGATTTTTTGGATTTTGACGGATATAGTGTCCATCCCGCTCTATTTTCACAAGGGACTGCTGTTGACGTCCTTTCAGTATTTGTTTTTCACAGGCCTCGCCATTGCAGGTCTCCTGACTTGGATCAATGATTTTAAGACTCGTGAGCAAACTTAAGCGCATCCTAATTTTGGGGCCTGAGTCTACGGGCAAGAGCACTTTGGCAGAGAAGTTGGCCGAGCACTTTTCGGAGCCCTGGGTGCCTGAAGTGGCCCGGGAGTACTTGGAACAACTCGACCGTCCCTATGGCTATGACGATCTCCTTCAAATTGGCAGGCAACAAATGCAATTGGAAGATGAAAAGGCAGTAGAAGCAAAAAACTACCTGTTTTGTGATACCGACCTTCGCGTAATACAGGTCTGGTCACAGCACCGCTTTGGGAAAGTAGATCCCTGGGTGCTGGAGGAAATCACCCGACGAACCTACGACTTGATTCTTCTTTGTGCGCCCGACCTTCCTTGGCAGGAGGATCCGCTTCGAGAGCATCCGGAATTGGAGATGCGGCAGCACTTTTTTGAGAGCTACCAGCAACTTACTCAAGCGAGTGGATTTCCTTGGGCCCTCATTTCTGGGGAAACAGGCGAAAGGCTGAGCACTGCCATTCAGGAGGTAGACTATTTGAAAAGATAGTAAATCCCCGAGGGGATAGGCCTTTGTGCTATCTTTTAGTAGTGGGCTACCTATGGATAACTGCTTATTTTTCCAAAGAATGTTTGGTGATAAATCGGTAAGTTGCCTCAAAGGCTTTCACCCAGTTTTGGTGAAGTAAAAAGGCATGTACCTCATCCGGGAAGACCAGCTGCTCCACGTACACCCCCTGCTTCCGCAATACTTCTGCTAGCTCCACACTTTCGGAAAAGAGCACGTTGCGGTCGTCATCTCCATGGATGAGCAATACGGGATCTTTCCAGTTCTGTACATGAGACATAGGAGAAGATCGGAAAGCCAAATCGGCCATCTCTGGAAATTTCTCAGGAGCATACCAGGGAGCAAAGACCGGAATGTCCTTGTTCCAATTGTGGACCCCATGGATGTCGACGCCTACGTGAAACTTTTCTGGGGCCTGTGTCAATGCATGGGCGGTCAAATATCCTCCATAGCTACCTCCCCAAGGGGCAATTCGGCTAGCATCCACGTCGGATCGGGAAGCCAAATAATCTGCAGCGGCCAAGACATCCTGTACCTCGCTGGCGCCACCTGCGCCGAAGTTTTTCGCTTCCCTAAAGTCCATCCCATAGCCGATCCCGCTGCGGTAGTTGAGGGTCAAGGCAATGTACCCTTGGGATGCAAAGTACTGCTGGGCGCCATAGGTATGGGAATAGTAGATGCCATAGTTGTAGCCCAAGAGCATTTGCCTACGGCTGCCCCCGTGAAGGAAAATTACGGCGGAATACTTTTTCTTGGGGTCGTAGTTGGGCGGTAAAAACAACTGAGCGAAGGATTTGTAGCCATCTTTAGCCTGTATCGTGAGCGCTTGTGGCTTGCTGAAGGTCTTTGGTAATTCCTTAGGGAAGAGCGCTTCTGCAAGCAGTTTACGTTTACCCGATAGGTGAAGGATAGGCCAGCCTGGCTGATTCCAGTTGGACTCAAAACAAGCCCAGCCCTTTTCTAGGGCTACCGGTGCCCAAGAGATGCTTTCGGGATTGGAAAGAAGCTTCATTTCCAGTGTGGATAAGTCGAGCAGCGATACCTGACGTCGGTCAATATTTCCAATGTTGTGCGTGACGAGCAACTCTTTCTTGGTGAAGGAAGTTTGCACCCATTCGACTTGTCCTTCCCCTGGACTGAGGTGCTTTACCTGCTTTGTTTTTGGGTGGACGGCATAGAGCTGCATCCAGTTATTTTTCTCCCAAGGAAAGACCAATTGCCCGTCTGGTGTCCACCAGAGGCGCTCTGAGGATGCTGGCAGGTCGTCTACTAGCACGGAGCCTCTGCCTTGATCTGCCCGCCACACTTCTTCTGCCGTCATAGTGGCGACTTGAAGGACGCGGATACTCCAAGGATTGGCTTCGGTCAAGGAAGTGAAGGGAAGGTGATTCAGGATGTTGGGTACGCGCAAGTAGGCCAGCTGGGTGCCATCTGGGCTCCAGCTCGGGTAGCTGTCGTGGTCCAAACTCGTTTCTGGAAAGTGGAGGCTCTTTTTCGCAAAATTCCAAAGGCCCACAAAAGAATGGTCGGTGCGTGCAGACACGAAGGCGAGGTAGTTGCCATCTGGAGAAAAGGCCAGGTTGGAGGAAGTACCTCTCGCGATAAACAGGGGCTTGCCTAGTTGCCCGCTGCTGTCGGACAGTGCTTTTAAATAAACTTCTCCACCTTGCAAAAAGGCGACTTGCTTTCCGTCTGGGCTAAATACAGGAGAGGCTCCCACCGAAAACTCCCGACTTTTCCCCGTTTGGAGTTCGACCACATGAATTTTCTTTTGGGTGTTTTCCTGCAGTTGGGCCGGATTGGCCGCATAGCCGGAGGAGTTTTTGGGATTTCCGCGAACGACCAGCAAGGTGCTGCCATCTGGAGAAAAAACCAAAGGCCCTAGATCCACGCCTTGGTCTCCTTTGTATTGTGTCAGTTGCTGCGCCTCATAATTGGGGGCTTTGGCATAAAATACATTGCGCTCTCCTTTGTCGTTGAACACCCAGGCCACCGCCTTGCCATCCGGAGCCGCAGTCATGTGGGTAGGAAAGGCAGCCGAAAGGTAGTCACCGAGTTGCTGGGCCATCCCCTGGAAGGAGCAAAAAAGGACAGAAAGGAGAAGCAGGAAATTTTTCATGAGAGCAGGTTTTGGTAAAAGGTACAAATTCTCTTTTATTTCTAAAAAAAACCAAGATGCGACCGCTAGCCTTCGTCTTTGTTTCTATCCTAATCGGGTGGAATAACGCCACATTTGCCCAACAGAAAAAGGCTGTGCTCATTATTTTGGATGGGATTCCCGCCCAAGATTTGGAGCGAGCGCATACCCCCAACTTGGACCAAATTGCCAGTCAGGGAAGCTATGCGCGAGCAACCACCGGTGGCCAGAAGGGAGGCTTTTCCGAATCTCCAACGATATCTGCCGTGGGCTACAATACGTTCTTGACGGGCACCTGGGCACACAAGCACCAGGTTTGGGGCAATGGAATTGAAGCCCCGAATTACCAGTACTGGACGATTTTCCGCTACCTGCGTGAGGCTCGACCCGATGCGAAGTTGGCTATTTTCTCCACTTGGCAGGACAATCGCACCAAACTGCTGGGAGAAAATCTGCCTCAAACAGGCTACTTGAAGTTAGACCGAGCAGTAGATGGCTTGGAGCTAGATACCCTACGCTACCCCCACGATGCCCAGTCGGACTACATTCACCAAATTGACCAACAGGTGGCCCAAGAGGCGGCAACTTCCCTAAGCACCCAAGGTCCAGACCTCACCTGGGTATACCTGCAGTATACCGATGACATGGGGCACAAATTTGGAAGAGGTCCCGCAATGGATGCCGCCATCCAAAAAGCAGATGCGCAGGTTGGGTTGATCTGGCAAGCCATTCAGCAGCGTCAACAAAAAGGCGAGGATTGGCAAATTTGGGTGACCACCGATCATGGGCGTAAGGAGCCGGATGCCAAAGACCATGGTGGGCAGAGCGAGGCGGAACGGGAAATCTGGATCAGCACCAATGCCAAGGGCCTCAATGCGAGGTTTCGTTCGGGACAAGCGGCTATGGTAGATGTGCTCCCATCCCTCATTCGTTTTTTTAACTTGGTGGTGCCAGAGTATCAGGAACGCGAACTGGATGGTGTTCCTCTGACAGGACCCCTTTCGCTGAGTAACTTGACTTTGGGCGGTAGGGGAAAAAACCAACTGCTTACCTGGACTCCAGGCACACAATCCGAACCCCTATCGGTCTACTGGAGTCCAACCGATCATTTTGCCGAAGGAGGTCAGGACGAGTATTTTTTCCTAGGGGAGGTGCCTTCCGATGCGAAGCACTATGCACTTCCTCCAGACTTGGGCAAAAAATCGTTTTTCAAGGTGCTGGTGGTGGGGAAACACCACAGTGCAAACACCTGGAAGGTGTCGGGGAAATCCCAAAAGAAATAAGCATGAATTGAAAAAATGCTTTCCTCAAATAGTAGCAAATCCCCCTAACCCCCTTTCAAGGGGGAATTGCATCCTGCTTTTTAAAAAACTTAGAATAGAAATGAAAAAATTCTGTTCAAATCGAATTTATGAGGAGCAATTTGGAAAACTCCCCCTTACAAGGGGGTAGGGGGGATTTAAGTGAGAAGAACTTTTTTGTAATTTAACGTATGGGGAAAAAATACAACAAAAAAAGGCTGCCCATATCCGGGCAGCCTTTCTTTAGTACAGTGTATGGTTCACTTTTTTTTACCAGAAACTAAAGACAACCAGTTTTGAGGTTCAATTCAGTTGGCTGTCGACCGTGGACTGTGAACGGTTAACCACTTAATTCACCCCTCCTTTTCTAGTAGGAGATCTTTTTGCAGGCCATTCTGCTGGTTCGCCAGTTCGGGCATTGATGGGAATGCGCTGCTCACGCGATACCATGGTTTCTTCTTCGCAGGCCATGTACACGAGGATTGCGGTAAGGATTACATTTTGACGCACATCATCAAACACAATCTTGTCGTAGGTGTCCAAGTTGGTGTGCCAGGTGTAGTTGGAATAGCTCCAAGGCAAGGCACTCAAGTTGAAGGCCGGCACGCCTGCTGCCACAAAGGACACGTGGTCTGTACCTCCTGCCCCTGGATTTCCAGGAAACTCGGTCTTCAAGTCTTTGGTGATGTTTCTTGGAACCTTGTTGAGCCAACGACCCAGGTATTCGTAGCTATCCACATAGCCTTGACCAGAAATATTGGCGATGCGGCCGGTGCCGTTGTCCTGGTTGAAGAGGGCTTGGATCTTGGAGATCATCTCAGGATGATCTTCTACGAAGGCACGCGAGCCATTGAGTCCTTGTTCCTCGGATCCCCAGTGCCCTACCAAGATGGTGCGCTTTGGGTTAGGATACACCTGCTTCAAGACGCGCATCACTTCCATCATCAAGATGGTGCCGGTACCATTATCCGTAGCGCCAGTACCTCCATCCCAGGAGTCAAAGTGAGCAGATAGCATCACGTATTCGTCTGGCTTAGTGCTCCCCTTGATTTCAGCGACGGTATTGTAGGTCGGCTGCATGCCTGTTTCTTTGGACTGGGCATTGAGGTGTAGCATTGGTTTCTTGCCACTTTCAGCTAATCGGTACAGCATGCCATAGTCTTCTAGTGAAATATCTACGGTAGGAACCTTCTTGGTGGAGGCAGAGAAAATCTTGTTTGCACCAAAGGCGCTGGACCAGTTGGAGGTCAAGATGCCTGCAGCGCCTGCATTTTCAAGGGCTAAGGGCAACTGACTGCGGTTTTTCCCAGTGGCTTGAAGGCGCTTGGCCCAAGAGGCATTGAGGGCGGTACGGTCTTTCTTCATCTTTTCAATGGACTCCGGCGTGCCGTATTCATCCCAGTTGTAATCGGGACGGCCCGTAGGCTGAGGCAGCGAGATCATCACGTACTTGCCCTTGACGGAAGGAAGCCACTTTTGAAAGGCAAGGGAATCGGCAAATTCTGGAAGAATCACCACTTCCCCTTTTACACCCCCTTGCGGAGAGGATGGGCTCCAAGCCAATTGGGTACCGGCCAAGGATTTGGTCCAAGGGGCTACCATGTCTAGGTGGGTGATACCTCTTTCCCAGCCTCTCCATTCGCCCCACTTTTCGTTGCGGGCAGGGATGCCCCAACTCTGGTAGGTGGTGACGGCAAGGTCATGGGCCTTTTGCATTTGTGGGGAGCCAACCAATCGTGGGCCAACTCCGTCCATGATTTCATGGGCAAGAACTTCTAGTTTGGAATTTTCGGTTGCTTCTTTGATGATGGCATCGATGACTGGATTTTGTGCCTGTACTTGTACAGCAACAAAAAACACAAGCCCAAAGTACCAGCTGTTGCGGATTTTCATAGCGAGATCGTTTAATTTCTAAATCTAGGAATTAACTTCAAATTTGTTGAAGCCACTGGTGGATAATTCGGAAAAGGCGGTCAACGGATGATAGACCACAGTACAATGTACCAAGTACAAAGTACGAAGTATGGATTCTAATCCTATTCATATACCGCCACGGCTTTCGTCTGTTGACCGTCGACGGTTGATTAAAATTTTTTCTCCATTTGTCTAAAACTGGATGGATTTTTCTTTCGCTTCCAGTTTCTTTACGTAACAATACCCCAGATCCCTCCTCCCATGGCGAAAGCAGCAGTTGAAGAATACCTAAAAAAGGCCCTAGCCGACAATTCGGGTCCCGAAGCACTTGCTTGGCTAGCCGAACAATCCCAAAAAATCACCCATTCGACCAGCCCGAACGCCTTTTTTTTAGCCTTCTCCAAGGCTTCCCGCCACTTTAAAAAAGAAACGCTTTCAACCGCTCTTGGCACACTTTCTTTGGAGGAATCCGGCATGCTTCCATTTTCTATTAGCCATTGGGACAGTTTGCAGGCTGCCCGTACCTACCTGTTATTGCAGCTGCCCCAAGAAAAAACCTCTTGGATGACCACTGTGCAGCAACTTTTTGAAACGGCAGATATGTACGAGCAGCAGGCCTTGTATGCCGCTCTGCCCCTATTGCCTTTTGCAGAAGACCTCGTACCACGGGCCATCGAAGGTTGCCGCACCAACATGTCGCTAGTTTTTGATGCCATCGCCTTAAACAATCCTTATCCGGCGCGCTTTTTTCCGGAGGCCAACTGGAACCAACTGGTCCTCAAAGCGATTTTCATGCAGCGTCCGCTTTACCAGATTCAGCAGCTAGATGAGCGACGCAATTCGGCGCTTTCAGCCATGGCTACCGATTTTGCGCACGAGCGCTGGGCAGCCGGAAGAGCGGTAATGCCAGAAGTATGGCGACTGCTCGTACCATTTATGGGTTCCCAGTACTTGGAAGATTTGAAAAAAGTACTGGCAGCTACGGATGCCACGGAGCAAAAAGCCGGGGCTTTGGCCGCGTACCAGAGTAGCTATGCTCCTGCTCAAGAACTGTTGACTGCCTATCCTTTGCTTCAGAAAGCCTGCGCTACCGCTGATTATGGCTGGGAAGACCTAGGAATAGAATTTCAAAAAAATCGAGTTTAATCGTTCCTCAACCCGTAAATTCACCCCCATCCCTCAGCATATACCCATGGAAATGTACATAGATCCCCACATTCACCTCGTTTCTAGAACTACCGACGACTACGAAGCCATGCGCAAAGCAGGCATTGTGGCCACGATCGAACCCGCATTCTGGCTGGGACAGCCCCGCACCGAGGTGGGGTCCTTCAAAGACTATTTTTCTACCCTGGTAGGTTGGGAGCGTTTTCGTGCCAGCCAGTTTGGCATCGTCCATTACTGCACCATGGGACTCAATTCCAAGGAGGCCAACAATGTGGCGCTGGCGGAACAGGTCATGGAACTTTTGCCCCTCTATGCGGGAAAAGAAGGGGTGGTCGCCATCGGAGAAATTGGCTACGACGACCAAACGGAAGCAGAGGATCGATTTTACCGCTTGCAACTCGAGCTGGCCAAAGAGGTAGAGCTACCTGTGCTGATTCATACCCCCCACCGAGACAAGAAGAAAGGCACGACCCGCTCCATGGATGTGGCCGTCGAGCATGGCATGGATCCGTTTTGGGTGGTAGTGGATCACAACAACGAGGAAACAGTCAAAGAGGTGCTTGATCGCGGTTTTTGGGCGGCTTTTACGATTTATCCACATACCAAAATGGGCTCCGAGCGCATGGTGGAAATCGTCAAGCAGTACGGTCCGGAGCGCATCATTGTGAACTCGGCTGCGGATTGGGGCATTTCAGATCCCATTGCCGTACCTAAAACTGCCGCGCTGATGCGCAAAATGGGCGTACCTGAGGAGCATGTGCGCCTGACTACCTACCAAAATGCACTCACTGTATTTGGTCTGAGTGGGCAGATGCATGAGGACGATTGGCTCAAGGCAGCGCCGATCGACCAAACCAAGAAACTGGGCGGCAATTCGGTACTTCGCGGTGGGCAGGTGCCGCGCGTGGAAGGTCCTGATGACCGCGTAGAAAACTAAATCATGGCCAATTCCAAGATTTTCGCTTACCTCCAACTCACCCGGCCGGCCAATGTGGTCACGGCGGTGGCAGACATTTGGGCGGGATTTGCGATTGCAGGTGCTTGGGATGCGATGGCCACCAACTGGATCTATGGTGACCAGGACTACTGGTGGAACCTGCTTTGGCTATCGCTGAGCACCATTGGACTGTATGGTGGAGGGGTAGCTTTCAACGACATTGCCGATGCGGAATTGGATGCTGTGGAGCGTCCGGAGCGCCCGATCCCCAGTGGACGAGTTTCAAAAAAAGGAGCAATTGGGATGGCCTCGCTCCTGCTTCTGGGAGGAATTGCCTGTGCTTTTCAAGTGAATCTTGTGGCAGGAGGCCTGGCCATTGCTGTCGCGGGATGTGCTTTGCTGTACGATTACTGGGGCAAACACCAGCAGGTATTTGGACCCATCAACATGGGGTTGTGCCGCTCTGGCAATCTGCTCTTGGGGATTTCGGTAGTTCCTGCATTGCTGAATACCTCCTGGTACTTGGGCTTGCTTCCCCTGGTCTATGTCGCAGCGATCACGATCATTAGTAGAGGAGAGGTGCATGGAAAAAACAGAAATGCCCTATTTCTAGGGGCAGGCATGTACACGAGCATCTTTGTGGCGATCTTTATTTTGGCCTTTGAGAAGAGTCCGGGCTACCTGCAGATTTTGCCTTTTTTGGCCTTTTTGGGCTACCGTCTCTTTCCCCCACTGTTCCAAGCGATTCAAACCCAGGAGCCCCGATACATCGGGAAGTCCGTCAAAGCAGCCGTGCTTTCGCTGATTGTGGTCAATGCCACTCTGGCAACTGCCTTCTCGGGTTGGCCCATCGGCTTGGTTATTTTGCTTTTGCTACCCATCTCTTTGGGCTTGGCCAAAAAATTTGCAGTGACTTAAGCACTGAATAATTCAATTTCTTTCACAACTTGCTTCTCAAGACGAGTTATCCCCTCCCAAAATGTCCACGATTCTCCAACAATCTTTCTCGGTACCCTTTCGCTACCCGGTTGCGTTCACGGAGAATTTGTTTGCAGTCCCCCAAACCTTGTTTGCCGATACCTTCCCAGAAGGTCAGCTGGCACGGGTATTTTTTGTGTTGGACTCCGGCGTAGTGGCACACCATCCGGAGTTGATTTCCCAAATTAAAAACTACGTGGCGGCCTATCCTTCACGACTTGCCCTAGTGGCTGAGCCGATCGTAGTCCCCGGGGGTGAAGCTTGTAAAAATGACTCGGAAGCCTACCAGCGTGTGGTGGAGGCGACCAATAGCTTTGGCATCGACCGTCATTCCTACATCGCTGCGATAGGCGGTGGAGCAGTGCTTGACATGGTGGGCTTTGCTGCAGCGATCTCCCACCGGGGGATCCGCTTGATCCGCATCCCTACCACGGTCTTGTCCCAAAATGATTCCGCTGTCGGTGTAAAAAACAGCATCAATGCCTTCGGCAAAAAAAATTACCTAGGCACCTTTACCCCTCCCTTTGCAGTGCTCAATGACTTTACCTTTTTGGAAAGTCTGGAAGACCGAGATTGGGCCTCGGGGATCTCGGAGGCCATCAAGGTGGCCTTGATCAAGGATTTGGAGTTTTTTGAGTGGCTGGAAAAAGAAGCCTCCGCACTTGCTCGGCGGGAGATGGAGCCCATGAAAGAGCACATCATCCGCAGCGCGCAGCACCACATGGACCATATTGCAGGTGCAGATCCCTTTGAGTTTGGATCGAGTAGGCGACTGGATTTTGGGCATTGGGCGGCACACAAATTGGAGAAATTAAGCGACTTTCGAATTCGCCATGGGGAGGCAGTTGCCATCGGCATTGCCTTGGATTCGGCTTATTCCTTTTTGCAAGGGCGAATAGAAGAAGCGGATTTACTCCGTATTTTTAAGGTGTTTCACACCTTGGGTCTTGCCCTGTACGCGCCCGAACTTCAAGAAGATGCCTTGCTTCAAGGACTCAAAGAATTTCAAGAGCACCTGGGAGGAAGACTCACGATCATGTTGCTCGAAAAGTTAGGAAAAGGCGTGGAGGTGCATGAAATGGACCAGCAATTGATTGTCAAATCCTTACATCTTCTTCAGCGCTGGGAAAAGCAAGGCACCATCCAAGGTTAAGTTACTCGTTGCCTATGAACATCAAGGACCTCCATTTAAGCTATTGCAGCAACATCCATGCAGGGGAAACTTGGGATGCTACTTTTCAAAACCTGAAAATTTATATCCCTGAAGTAAAGAAACGCTTGGCCCACAAGGGCGCTTTTGGCATTGGACTTCGTATTTCTCAGGAAGCCTCCTTGGTATTGGAGCGTCCGGATCGCTTGCAAGAGTTTCGGGATTGGTTGAAAAAAAGTAATTCCTACGTGTATACCTTGAATTGCTTTCCTTACGGAGGATTTCACCGAACCAAGGTGAAGGAACAAGTGCATGCTCCAGATTGGACCACCGAAGCCCGTCTTGACTACACGATTCGTAGTTTTCGGATTTTAGCGCAACTCCTTCCTGAGGGGATAGAAGGCGGAATTTCCACTTCCCCGCTGACCTACAGGCATTGGTTTGCCACGGATTTGGAAAAGAAGGAGGCCTTTGAAAAAGCAACCGCCCACTTGATTGCCGTTGTGGAAGAGTTAGTCAAGCTGAAGCAGGAAACGGGAAAATTCCTTCACTTAGACCTTGAGCCCGAACCGGATGGATTGCTGGAGAATTCTGAGGAATTGATCCGGTACTTTAAGGAATGGCTTCTCCCAATAGGGAGGGTTAGCCTTGCCAAGCAACTTGGGACTACTGAAAAAGCCGCAGAAAAACTGATCAAGGACCACCTCCAGGTGTGTTACGACGTTTGTCATTTTGCGATTGGCTACGAAAAGCCAAAAGAGGCATTCAAAAAATTGAAGCAGGCGGGGATTGGAATTGGGAAAATTCAGCTTTCTGCTGCCCTCAAATTGCTACTTCCTGAATCGCCCTACGAGCGGTTTAGCATCGGTAAAAGGCTTGCTGAATTTGCCGATACCACCTATCTCCATCAAGTGGTGGGGAGCACAAAATCGGGAGGATTGAATTCCTATCCTGATTTGCCGCAAGCCCTTACACAACTTGGAGAAACCCAGGATTTGGAATGGCGAGTCCATTTCCATGTTCCTATTTTTCTTGAAAATTACGGTACCTTCCAGTCCACACAGGAGGACATTGTGGAGGTGTTGAAATTAGTCCACGCAGATCCAACCATTACCAAGCACTTGGAAGTGGAAACCTATACCTGGGAAGTCCTTCCAGAAGATACGCACCTCACCTTGGGAGAGGCCATCTCTCGGGAGTTGGCTTGGGTTCGGGAGCAACTCCAGTAATTGATCCCCGCATTCCGTTTTTCAAGCCCATGAAAAAAACCGTAGTCCTCGATATCGTCGCCCTTTCACCAAGAGTAATTGGGGAGCATACTCCATTTTTGAAACAATGGATTGCATCCAAGCATCAAGCCGTGGTGGAGCCCGTGCTTCCTGCGGTGACCTGCTCTGCGCAATCCACCTATCTCACAGGGAAGTGGCCTTCCGAAAATGGCATTGTGGGCAATGGCTGGTACTTCGAAGAGGAGTGCGAAATCAAGTTTTGGAGGCAGTCCAACAAACTCGTTCAGGGGGAGAAGGTATGGGACTTGCTGCGCAAACAGGATCCTACATTTACCGTGGCCAACCTTTTTTGGTGGTACAATATGTATACCACGGCGGACTTTGCCGTGACCCCAAGACCCCTGTATCCTGCCGATGGGCGCAAACTGCCCGATTGCCATTCGCAACCCATGGAACTTCGGGACCGTCTCCAAGCCGAACTAGGGCCCTTTCCCCTTTTTAGTTTCTGGGGACCTGCGACGACCATCGCTTCCAGCCGCTGGATAGCGGAGGCAGCCAAAAAGGTGGACCAATGGCATTCCCCAACGCTCAACTTGATCTACCTGCCCCATCTGGACTATGCGTTGCAGAAGTTCGGCATAGACTTCGCCAAGATTGGGAAGGACCTGCGGGAAATTGACGACTTGGCAAAAGACCTAATCACTTACTTTGAAAGTCAAGGAACGCAGGTACTGCTGCTTTCCGAATACGGCATCACGACTGTTTCTCAGCCAATCCACCTCAACCGTCTCTTCCGAGAGAAGGGTTGGATTCAGGTGAAAAATGAACTGGGCCTGGAAACCCTCGATGCAGGTACTTCGCCCGTTTTTGCTGTGGCAGACCATCAGGTTGCACATGTCCATGTACAGGACCAAACCCTCCTTGCTGAGGTGCAGGCCCTGCTTGCGCAAGTGCCCGGTGTAGAGAAGGTGTTGGATGCCCAAGGGAAAAAAGAGGCCCATCTCGACCATGCGCGCTCCGGTGATTTGGTGGTCGTGGCGGATGCCAACTCCTGGTTTACCTATTACTTCTGGCTTGACGATGCCAAAGCCCCAGACTATGCTCGTTGTGTAGACATTCATCGTAAGCCAGGCTATGATCCGGTGGAACTGGTCATGGATCCCAGCATTTCCATTCCTATGCTCAAGGTGGGGACCAAACTTTTGAAAAAGAAATTAGGCTTTCGCTACTTGATGGACGTGATTCCCTTGGACGCAAGCTTGGTCAAAGGCGCCCATGGGCGCATCCCGGAATCGGACTTGGACAAACCCCTATTGGTTTGTGACACTTCTTTAACGAAGGCTGAGCACATCGCTCCCACGAGCGTTTTTGACTTGATTGTGAAGGCGGTACAGGGGAAAAAGGCTAAAGAAGGAAATTCTTAACCAATTTTTTCCATCAAAAACACCCCCATCTCTCGCTGTCCATAGACATGGACGGTTTTGGGGGCTTCAAGAAAACGAAATCCCATGCGTTCCAGTTGCTGCAGTCCTTCAGGAAGGAGCACATACCGTTCGGATCCGTCTGGTAGCGCATACCTACCTTCTCCTAAATCCTGACTTTCTTCCAGGATGTTACCAAATCCGGTACACATCCGCATCCAAAAAATTCCTCGGGGCTGGAGTACGCGGTGGATTTCAGCGATCATCTTCCAAAAATGCGCATGCCCTTCTGCAAAGTGGAGGACCGCGGAACTTAGAACCGCATCAAAGGCCTCTCCATGGAAAGGGATCTCCGCCCCATCGCCTACTTGAAAGCGGTGAATGTCTGTTTCAGGCTGAATACTTTTGGCCAGGTATCGGCAATACTGGATCGCGACTTCATTCGAGTCGATCCCAAAAATCGGATAGTTTTTTTGAAGAAAGTACACCGCATTGCGGCCCTCACCACAGCCCACATCCAAGATCTTCATGTCCTTGGTGAATCGACCTTTGAGGAGTTGGTCGAGCAGGTAGTTGTCCACATTGCCTAGGAGGCGATTGAGTTCGTCAATTTCCATGTTCCATGCGGTCTAAGGCAGCAGCAGTCTTGATTCGGCCGACTTCAATTAATTCGGCAGCACGGTGGAATTCCAGCGTTCCACATTGCTTTCTGGCAATTTTGATTTGGGCATCTACTGGATAGTTTTCCAGAAGCATTTGGCAGTAGCGATCTTGCAGCAGGTCAAAGGATCGGGTGGCGAGTTCCAAAGCGGTATAGCTGCGCTGGTTTTCTTTCTTTTTTTCTTCCGGAAAATAGGCCTTCATTTTGCCTTGGTAGTCCTTCACCCAGCTGGGCAGGGTAAGTCCCTGTGATTTGGTGGAGGCCTTGGAAGGGAGATCTAGGTAATGTTCTTCCAAGCCATTGGTGTCTACGACGACTATGGGATGGGCGTGTGGGTCTGAAATCAGGGAGATAGGTACTGGATTCAATACGCCTCCATCCACAAAGTGATTTTTTTCCGATTTGGCAGGAATAAATACGGAGGGAATGCTACCCGAAGCGCGGATGGCTTTGTACAAACTTCCTTGGGTAAACACATGTTCCTTTCCCGAGTTGATCTCTACCGCATTGCAGGAAAAGCGGATGGGAAATTCTTCAATATTCTGGTCTGGAATTACCCGTTTTAAGGCCTGGTAGACCTTTTCTCCTTTGATAAATCCACGGCTTGAAAAAGTAAAATCCATCAAGGAAAACACATCCAATCGATCCAGATTGCATATCCAATCCTTGAATTCTGGCAGTTTGCCTGCGGCATACATGCCGCCAACGAGGGCTCCGGCAGAGCAACCCGCAATCTCGGCAATGGCATAGCCTCTATGTTCCAACTCTTCGATTACGCCAATATGCGCTAATCCTCTCGCGCCGCCGCTGCTCAAAACCAATGAAACTGTTTTGTTTTTTGCCATATATTTAGGGTACAATTTGCTTCCAGCCCCTGAACACATTACCCAACGAAACTAAGCATTATGTCTGACTTTAAACCCTTCCACCTCGCTTTTCCCATCCGTAACATTGAAGAAACCCGCCAGTTTTATGGAGACCTGCTCGGTTGCGAAATTGGTCGGAGCACCGACAAGTGGATTGACTTCAACTTCTTTGGACACCAACTTTCGGCACACATCAAGCCGGATGAACTTGCCAACGCCAAAACTAACGAGGTAGACGGAAAAAATGTTCCTGTTCGCCATTTTGGTGCAATTCTCGATTGGGAAGAGTGGCATGAATTGGCAGACAAACTCAAAGCCCACGGCATTGAATTTGTCATTGATCCCTACATTCGATTCAAAGGGGAGGTGGGCGAGCAGGCTACCATGTTTTTCTTGGATCCCTGTGGCAACGCCCTAGAATTTAAGTCCTTCCAAGATCCTTCCCAGATTTTTGCCAAGTAATTCCCTTGAACGCGATCGCCCTATCCACTCGCCTTAGGCAAAAGCTTCTGCTGGAAGGGAAGGAATACCTGTTCTTTAATGGAACTTCTTACCTAGGCTTGGGCAGTTTGGAGGGCTATGGGCAAATTGTGGAACGCAATAGGCAGCAGTGGGGGATGCATCATGGGCTCAGTCGAACCAACAATGTGCGGCTTGCAGTTTACGATGCGTTTGAGGATTTTTTTTCAACACAGGCTGGCGCGGAAAGCGCAGCACTATTCAGTTCGGGCTACCTAGCGGGCATAGCGGCTAGCCAATACCTTTACCCAAATGCCGCTCAATGCTGGGCAGCACCGGATGCCCATCCAGCCATCTTGCCTCCGGGTGTTCCCGTAGAGCACTCCCTCAGCTTTTCGCAATGGACGCAAGCCTGTTTGGAAAAAGCGGCTCGCCTGCCTTCACAGAAGATCTTGATTCTTGGCAATGCGGTAGATCCGCTTAAGGCAGCAGTTCACACCTACGATTGGGTCTTATCCATCGCCTCAAAACACGAAGTAACGCTTCTCATTGACGATAGTCATGCCTTTGGTGTTCTGGGGAATGGGCTTTTTGGAACCTACTCCCAATGGAAGCAGGAAGGCATTCGCCTTTTAGTTTCTGGCTCCCTAGGCAAAGGCCTGGAAACGCCAGGAGGAATCGTATTGGGTTCAGAGGCCCTCATTCAAGGGATTAAATCCCAA